>Ga0209184_1000036_pt1 | contig 173025 bp, 138 predicted proteins | sample EN8Hudsemesocosm_2_FD_184627 | JGI IMG/M metagenome (GOLD analysis project Ga0209184, IMG submission 184627) | Methane-oxidizing microbial communities from mesocosms in the Hudson Canyon - EN8C Hudson Canyon (SPAdes) (version 2) | ecosystem: Environmental > Aquatic > Marine > Cold seeps... | reverse complement strand
TAAAGTAAGTTCATCTGTTAAATCATAATCAAGTTGACCAAATACAGCCCAAGACTCTGTCTCAAGTAATACATCTTCTTGATGACTATATCCTGTCGGTCCCGCGTCGGCAAAATCAGCTCCTGCTGGGTTTTGTGTGCGCATTTGTCTACTGTCATCATAATAATAGAAACCAGCGACCCATTTTGTCTTTTCTGTATCGCCATTTAAACGAAGCTCTTGTGTTACTTGCTTGGTATCTGAACGATATTGTTCATCAAAGTAGACATTAAAACCAACACCAGAAAGGCCAACACCATCGCCGTCATCTTGTAAGGACTTATCCATTTCTTCTAATGCAGTGATGGAGGTTAGGACAATTTTACCTACTAATGGGATTGTTAGTTTGGCAGAGATACCAGAGGTATCTATCTGTGTAATTGTTCCGCCAGCAATACTAGAAGACACATGCTCTGGCCCCCATTTACCACCCGCTTCGGTTATACCTGTGGTACCAAACGTGTTACTGGTACATTCCCCATTATGGATTCGCTTGATGGAACACTTATCGCTAGTTATTGCATCCAAATAACCCATGTGGGCAAAACCAACTGAGGTTTGATCGGCTTCACTGCCATGGAAATCGAGTAACAATTCTGACTCGTCACCAATATCAAAGGCAAGTTTAAGGCGGTAACCTAAATTATCAGTACTATTTAAGTCTTGCGTATCAACATCATTTCCATAATCATTAACCAGTGAAGCATGGTTTATTTGCCAACCATCAGCTTTATTCATTTTTACTGCTAGTCGAGAACGAACGCCATCAGCTATAGGCATGTTTAAGACACCTTCTACAATTTTTTGATTATACGAGCCAACTTGAATAGAGGCCTTAGCTTCAAACTTATCATGTGGGTTATTCGTAATGTGGTGTACTAAACCGCCAGTGTTATTACGACCAAAAAGTGTACCTTGTGGTCCTTTTAAAACCTCCAAGCGGGAAAGATCGAACAATTGCATCGCTGAACCAGCTGGATTACCGCGGTAGACATCATCAACATATATAGATACCGGCGCTTCCCAAGAATCTGAATAATTCACTAGGCTAACGCCTCGAATACTCATAGAAGGGCTAGAGGCTTCACCGAAAATGGCAAAAAAATTCATATTCGGTACATACTGGGTTACATTGAGTCCCTCTTGCAAACCGAGCTTTTCAAGCATTTCTCCTGAGAAGGCTGATACAGCCATGGACACTTCTTGGATGCTTTCTGAGCGTTTACTTGCCGTTACCTGGATAACCTCTATCAAAGATTGTTTGTTTACTGCTTTCTTAGCTTTTTCTTCATGCACTTCAGCGGCCATAGCCAGAGGCGCAGATGAGAGTGCTGTTATTATTGTTATCAGCAGTGATGCTTTCATTCCCTTATCTCCAATAGTAATTCATGTATGGAATACGGTTAGTATACTGGCTATCAACCTTTCCTCTTCACCTTTAAAAATATAACGGATCTACGGTAATTTTTTATGTTTTATTAGTGTTATTTTGTGTTTTTCTCTAAAAAGAGGCTAAATTTCGAAAACACTAGGCACAGGTGTAACAAGGAGCAAGATGAGCACTGTAGTGTTTAGACTTATATACCCTCACAAGGCTGGGGTTTTATTACACTGCTGTAGATGACTATTTTAATAGTTTGTGACAAAAAATTCGATTTAATTTGGCCTATTAAAATATTAGAAAAAACTAAAATTAACGTCGAATGAATAACCCTACCGAAAGCTGCGAGGTATCGGGTTATTCATTAAATATTGCTAATTGATTTGAATTTTAGAGCCTGCCGTACTTGGCATCACTTCCTTAGTTTTATTAATTGGAAACAACAAAGCATTAATCTAAATTCAATTTATGACCGGCTTTGCTTGCTTTAGCTTTAAGGTAATCTTCATTGCCGTCTTTAATATGAGTAGAGGTATTCACTTCCTTCTCAACAGTTAGGCCATAATCAATCAATGCTTTTGCTTTTATTGGATTATTGGTCATTAGCTTTAAGCGGCTGATCTTTAATGCTTCAAGCATTTGTCCTGCTTCGGTAAAATCTCTAAGGTCATCACCAAAGCCCAAGTGATTATTCGCTTGATAAGTATTCATTCCTTCAGATTGAAGTTTATAAGCATCAATCTTATTATATAAACCAATACCACGTCCTTCTTGACGAAGATAAAGGATCACACCACCTTCTGCTGCCATTTGATTTATTGCTTCGTCAAGCTGCTCGCCACAGTCACAACGAGAAGAGTGAAATACATCGCCAGTTAAACATTCAGAATGAATTCTAACCAGCGGTACTTGTTGTGTTGTATCTGCCTGCCCAAAAACTAGGGCAACATGCTCTTTATCAGAAGCTAAGCCATTAAATGAAAGCATCTCTGCTGGAATGTTACTGTTTGAGCCAACTTTTAAAGAAATTCTTGTACGTACTTCAGCCATAGTTATTTATCGACTACCTTGTTTATTAAGAATGAAACCAACGAATTACTCAGCTAGTTTAGAACTTAATGATTATATCCTAAACCCAATCGCTGGTCTGACCTTTTTATCAACAGGTTTATTCTTACTTATGCATACCACGAACAGAATAATTATCATCTGGATTTATTATCTAACCTAAACCGTTAACTAACGATTGCAACTCAGGTCGAACAAAAGAGTTATTCGAAATATCAACCACTTGAATTCTACCTTCATTGTTTACCACAAAGTGTGGTGAATTTTAGTTACCTAGGTAATATTATCAACTAGTATACCTTTAGTAACCTAGTTACTTTTTTAGAGGATATAATGAAAAATTACGTAGAAACAGACGATAAAGGCAGAAAAAGTTTCAAATGCTTGTACTGAGCCTTGTGCAATTGAAAAGGCCATGCGTTTAATTGACGGTGCTAGAAAGAGAATGGTCGACCAGCGTCTGAAAGAATTAGAAAGTGAAGATACGGTGTTAAGATAAGTAAAAACAAAGCTAAACTTTAAGTCATATCATGCTTACAAGAACTCCAAAACATATTGCCTTTTTGTTAGAGAAGTAGTCAAGGTTAAACAACAATGAAAATAATAAAGATAGTTTATATAGGGAGTTAAACCGAAGTTGATGCTTTAAAAATTTTCATCAAATGTTTAACAAAAGCTTGGTTGTCTTCTTCGATACTTGAAATAGCAAGGCCAAAAGGAGCAGATTCGATCACGCGTGCAAATTCATCTATAGATATCGCTATTTTACTTAACGTCATGCGGTTTTCTGCTAACTCTTTTGCTATTCTACGCTGAATGCATTCACGCACTCTCAGCTCACTTTCATGGATAATATCTTGGCAATAGCTTTGCCCTGCATGTAGTAAATCAGTTCGTACTATTGCACTTGAAATTTCTTCAAACAATCCGCCACATCGCTTTAAAGTTAATAATTCTGTTTCTGACCAAAAATCACCCGTTGATTGGCTATAGCTGTCTAATAATTCATTGTTTTCAGTAATATGCTTACCAACAACTGAACGAAAGAGATCTTCTTTAGACTTAAATTGCTTGTGTATTGTTACCCGAGAAATACCAGCATACCTGCCGATCATCGAAATATTGGCGGCAGCATAACCGTGTTGAAAAAAGCATTCAGTCGCAGAGCTTAGGATTTTATCTTTAGAGCTTGGCAAAACTTACATTCTCATTTTGTTTGGGGTTTCGAGTTAAGGAGCTACACAATAATATCCTACATTGCTCAGCCAGACAACACATTTACATTTGTTGTAAATATGTAAACCACTTGCTATAGTCCACTCTCTTATTTGGGTAGGTGAAATACGCCCTATCACACTAATATTTTGGAGATCGCGTGAATCGAATTCTAATGATTGCTTTGCTTTTATGCCTACAAGCTTGTTCTGAGCCAGCACAAGAGGTAAAAGTAGAATCCCCCATAGTTGTTCAACTGTTTAAAGCAGATAGAGTCAACATTACTCGCGAATACGAATTTCCTGCCACTGTGTCAGCAGTAAAAAGCATTGATTTAAAATTTGAAGTATCGGGCAGACTAGTTTTTGCCAACCTGGTTGAAGGAAGTATGGTTGCAAAAGGACAAGTTTTAGCACGCATTGACCCTGCGCCTTTTGAACGCCAAGTAGCCGAAGCTAAAATACGACTTGATGATGCTGTGCGTGATTTAGCGCGAGTTGAAGATATTTTTGAAAAAAAACTGACCTCTCAACATAACTTTGATCGCGCCAAGTCTCAATATGCTATTGCCAAGTTGTCACTTGCTAATGCCGAGCAAGATTTAAGTTATTGCACTATCAAAGCGCCATTTAATGCCATAGTTGGCGAAAGATATATTGAAAATAATAGCTACGTCACTGTTGGCGATACCCTTGCAAATTTACAAGACAGATCAAAACTTTATTTCACCTTCGAAGTTCCTGAACGTATTATGACGGCCAATGTTGGCAACCGCGATATTAAAGCAACCGCACAGATTATTGGTCAAGAAGATAATATCTTTGATATTTATTATGTAGAGCATCAAACAACCCCAAACCCAATAACTCAGACCTATGCTGTTACTTTTGCTATTGATGGCGATGTTGACAACTTATTTTACCCTGGATCTAGAGCGAGCGTGAAAATTAAAAGTAATGGCAAGCAGCAAAGCGACATATTGATTCCAATAAAAGCACTTATGGGTGATAAAGCTCAGGGTTTTAGTGTCTGGCGCTTTAATTCATCTACCAATGGTGTGCATGCTGTAAAGGTGGAAATTGCCAGCTTGAATGGTGAATATGCAGCTATTGCCAGTGGCCTTAATGCCGGTGACAAATTAGTTTCTGCTGCGGTTAATCAAATGAGTGAAGGCTTAATAGTGAAAGAATATAAGGCAGACTATTAACATGGATATTGCTCGTTATTCGTTAACTAAACCAATTAATATCTGGTTAATCGCCGTTTGTTTCATTATTGGCGGTATCATTGCAATGGGAAAAATAGGTCGATTAGAAGATCCTGCTTTTACCATTAAACAAGCAGTCATCTTTACCTATTATCCTGGTGCAAGTGCAGAAAAAGTTGAGAAAGAGGTTACCGAACAGGTAGAAATTGCAATACAGCAAATGTGGCAGCTCGATAAACTGGAATCGGTAAGTAATCCAGGTGTTTCTCAAATAACCATGGAAGTTAAGCCGAATATTGATGGCTCAAAATTACCACAGATATGGGATGAGTTAAGAAAGCGTCTAAGAGATATACGTGGTTCACTGCCATTAGGTGCAGGCGCTCCTATTGTTGTTGATGATTTTGCTGATGTTTATGGAATTTATTACTCCTTAACTGCACCTGACTTTAGCGCCTACCAGATGCGAGAATTTTCTAGAATAATTCGTCGAGAGCTACTGACAGTAGAAGGCGTTGCGAAAGTACAGGTGGAGGGGCTGATTGAAGAACAGATAGTTGCTGAAATTGATAACTATCAAATTGCAGGTTTAGGGCTCTCATTCCCTGAAATTAAACAAGTATTGGCCAGTAATTTGAAGCCATTTGTTGGTGGCAGAGTATATATTGGCGATAAACAAATTCGTATTTCGGTAGAGAGCTCTACTAATCGTATTGAAGAAATCGAGAATTTACCTATTGTATTACCAGGAAAAAATGCTTCAATTAAAATTAAAGACATTGCCAAGTTAAGCCTTCAGCCGGTTGACATTCCAAGTGGTTTAAAAAGAAACAACGGAAAGCCAGCTATAACCCTAAGTATTTCTGCACTAAATGAGGTCAATATTGTTGAAGTTGGCGGGGAAATTGAAGAGAAACTAGAGCAAGTACTTAAAGAGTTACCAGCAGGTATCAAGGTTTCTTCGATCTATAATCAAGCAAAAATTGTTGATAAGTCTGTTGAAGGTTTTATTACAAATCTAGAAATATCAGTTGCAATTGTCACCATAGCTTTATGTGTTTTTATGGGCTGGCGCTCTGGCATAGTTGTTGGTGGTACATTATTGATTACAATACTAGGTACAGTGCTGATTATGTGGCTCTATGGTTTACAGCTTCAGCGGATTTCTTTAGGGGCATTAGTTATCGCCATGGGGATGTTAGTTGATAATGCCATTGTGGTTGCCGAAGGCATGGTGCTGCGCATGGAAAAGGGCAAGTCAGCCTTAGAATCTGCCAGTTTTATCGTCAAGCGTACCCAATGGCCGCTACTTGGAGCAACAATTATTGGTATTGCCGCATTCTCTGGCATAGGTTTGTCTGATGATGCCACCGGTGAATTTTTATTTTCGCTGTTTGCCGTGGTACTGATTTCCTTGATGTTAAGCTGGGTAATGGCAGTTACATTAACACCTTTATTGGGGCGTTATTTTTATAAGGTAGGTCAACAAACACAAGAACAAGAAAGTCACTCTTTCTTTCATCGGGGTTACTTAGTTGTACTTCGAGCAGCACTTCACTGGCGTGGATTAACGCTAGCATTGTTGGTTACTATCACTATTGGCGCTTATGCGAGCTTTGGCCTAATTAAGCAAGGCTTTTTTCCGCCATCAAATACCCCGGTGTTCTTTGTTCATTATTGGGGAACTCAGGATGCTGATATAAGAGCAACCGAAAGGCAGATGAAAATTGGCGAAAAATTGATTCTTGAAACTGAAGGCATTGAGTCGCTATCAAGCTTTATTGGTGAGAGTTCGGCACGCTTTACTTTAGTGTTTGCTCCAGAATTACCAAATGAAAGCTATGGCTTATATCTTATTCGCGCTAAAGATGCGGCTGAAATACCAAAATTAGTTCAAGAGATTACTGACAAGTTAAGAAAAAGTAACCCTAATGTAGAGTTTTTTGCTGAAATTATGCAGTTCGGTCCAGGAGGTGGCGCTAAAATTCAAGCCAGATTTTCAGGGCCAGATCCAGCAATATTACGAAGCTTATCAGAGCAGGCTAAGCTGATATTTCGAACAGATGGTATGATTCGAGATGTCAGAGATAATTGGCGAGAAAAAGGCATAGTGCTTATTCCTCAATATGATGATATTGCCGCTGGCATTGCTGGTGTTAGTCGCAGTGACTTTAGTGATGCCATTAAGTTTTCCAGCGACGGCTTAACTATCGGCCAACTGCAAGAAGGAGATTACTTGTTCCCTATTGTCGCCAAAAATCAGAATCAGACAGAGGACAAATTATTTAGTTTGGAAAATAGTTTAGTTTGGAGTAGTAGTCAACGTACCTATATCCCCTTCAAGCAAGTAAGTGGAAAAATGAGCTATCAAAGCGAAGAGCTTCTGATTAATCGTCGTGACCGGGTTAGAACCATTTCAGTTAAAGCTGAATCTGGCTATCAAGAAACCACAGCGGAAGCATTTGCTCGAGTTAGACCACTAATTGAGGCCATTAAGCTGCCTGATGGCTATAATTTAGAATGGGGGGGGGAGTATGAATCGTCTAGTGATGCCCAAGCGGCATTAGGCCAAGGTCTACCACTAGGCTTTCTGGTTATGTTTATTGTCAGTGTTTTGCTTTTTGGTCGTGCAAGACAACCGTTAATTATCTGGTTAATTGTGCCTATGGCTGTGGTGGGTGTTGTTGCAGGTTTACTGCTCGCTGACTTACCTTTTGGTTTTATGTCATTGTTGGGCTTTTTGAGCTTATTTGGCATGTTAATTAAAAATGCCATTGTATTGTTGGAAGAAATCGATCTGCAAATTGACGAAGGCAAGGAAAAAGCAGTTGCGATCATTGAAGCAAGTTTGAGCCGTTTAAGACCTGTATCACTTGCAGCGATCACAACTATTTTAGGGGTCATGCCCCTTCTCTTTGACCCCTTTTTTGCTGATATGTCAGTCACTATTATGGGAGGACTCACCTTTGCCACCATACTTACTATGATTGCCGTGCCTGTGCTTTACAGTCTTTTCTATAGAATTGAAGTAAAGAAAAACTGAGCAACTCATTGAAGAAAAGAATAATGTATCTAAGTAAAATCAATCAGCCTCTGTTATTTAATTAGCAAAGGTTGCTTATTCTCTTTATTCAAAATATTTCAAGTGAATAGGGTTTAAGCAGTCCATTGACTTTTGCATCTATGATTCCTGGCTGTAATTATGGGAGTCTAGCGGTATAATAAATAAGGTTTACGCTGCTCTTTGAAGTTGGTTAAGTCTTGCTGCCAAGCGTTGCGTATTTTTTCTTCCGACCAACCCATTTGTATTTGCTTTCTTAATTGATCTGTACCCGCTAATTTATCCATAAAATTAGCACGGGTAAAAAACACCTGATTATGCTGTTTGAATAGACTATGCCAAGCAATCAAATACGATAAATCTAACCCTGTTGTATTTATTTCACGCAAATCTTGCCCTGTCGCCATAATACCTTCTAACTTTGGTGAACTAGCCGCGCCTTTAATTGATCTAGGTTTAAAGGAAAACTCGCCAATTGAATAGTCATTATAACCAATGACCTGAAACGGGAAGTCTGTTCCTCGGCCGATGCTGACAGGTGTTGCCTCAAAAAATCCTAAAGAAGCATAATGCGCTATTGCTGCGTCATTAGGTAGATTAGGGCTGGGTTTAACGGGCAGAGAATAGGCCATTGCCCTTTGATAATTTTTATTGGCTATAACGGTTAAGTTAGCTTTGTTTTCTATCCAGCCCTCGCCATTGATCATTAACGCTAACTCGCCCACTGTCATGCCATGTAACAAAGGGATTTCATGCATGCCAACAAAAGATTGAAAATCTTTATTCAATATCGGGCCGTCAACATAGGCGCCATTTGGGTTAGGTCTGTCTAAAACAATAAAAGGAATATTGTTCTTTTCTGATGCTGCCATCATATAATGTAAAGAGCTGATATAAGTATAATAACGTACACCTACATCTTGAATATCAAACACCAGTACATCAACTTGTTTTAGAATATCACTCGAAGGCTTTTTGTTTTTACCGTAAATAGAATAAACCTTAACACCCGTTTGGCTATCTAAGCCCGAAGCCACTTTTTCACCGGCATCATGATCGCCTCTAAAACCATGTTCAGGCGCAAAAATTACTTTAACCTTAACGCCATAATTCAATAGGTAATCAACCAGATGTTGTTTTTTAACCCGTGATGTTTGATTAACAATTAAACCAACACGTTTGTTTTTAAGTAAAGGCAGATAACGTGAAGCTTGCTCAGCAGCTACAATTATTTCAACGCTTTTAACTTGCTCAGCTTTCACCAGTGTAATGCAGAAACAGCAAACCATTAAAGTAGCATAACGGAAGATATTCATTAGCTTAGTAAACTTCACCATTATTAACCCTTTTTATGCTCATCAACTGCAGCACGTAAAAAGCCATCATTGCTGGCTATTAGCTTTTTCGCTTCTTTGATATCAACATTGGTTAATATCATCAATATCGCCAATTTAGCACTATAATCAGATTGCTCCAGTGCCTCTCGGGCAATGCAATGCTCACAACCTGTTGCCTGCATTACAATACGACTAGCTCTTGCATAGAGTTTTTCATTGCTAGCATGCACATCTATCATCAGGTTTTTATAGCTTTTACCGCGACGGATCATACTCGCAGTTGTCAGCATATTTAAAATCAATTTTTGCGCCGTACCTGATTTCATTCTCGTTGAACCCGTTAATGCCTCAGGACCAACTTCAGCACAAATACCTACTTGAGCGTTCTTTAATATCGGTGCTCCTGGATTACAGGTAACAGAAACAGTAATAGCCGATAACGAGTTTGCGTAATCTATTGCTGAAATAACATAAGGAGTTCGGCCACTGGCGGCAATACCTACCAGTACATCATTTTTATTAAAATTTATTTCTTTTAAATCTTCAACAGCTAAAGTCTCACTGTCTTCAGCACCTTCAACCGCTTTAAAAATTGCCTTATCCCCACCAGCAATTAATCCTATAACCATATTGTCTCTAACTGAAAATGTTGGCGGACATTCCACTGCATCTAAAATACCTAAACGCCCGCTAGTGCCAGCGCCAATATAAATTAAGCGTCCTCCATTTTTAAAAGTTGCTGCAATATGATCAACCGCCAAAGTTATTTGTGGAATAGCTTTTTCTACTGCCGAAGCTACTTGATGATCTTGTTGATTGATCAAAGTTAATATCTCGGTTGTCGGCAATATATCAATTTCTAAAGTTTCTGGATTTTGCCCTTCAGAAACCATGGATTCCAGCGCAGTTATCAAGGCTTGCTCTTCAGCTATGGATTTTTTAGATGTTATCGACATTTATTAAATTCCTGTTTTTCTATTAATTGACGCCTCGCCAAAAGACAAGCACCATCAAGATTCAATCACTATTTGATCATGCTTTTACTCATGTTAGCAATAGCTTCTCCATAGTAATATTATTGTTTATCTGTTTTTGTCCTAAGCAGCAGGTAACAAAAGCACAAAAAGTACCGATACATAATTGCCAAGTAAAGCCAATGTTAATGTCGCCAAGCGCAGGGCTAATAGATTTAAGTATGTAAGGCTGCATGCTAAAAGTAACCAATGCGCCAACAATTAAAGAGGCTAATACCGAATGTTTATTGCCTCGGTTAGTAAATAAAGCGGTAAAATAGACTCCTAATAAACCACTGTAAGAAAACACCATGACACTTAAGGCAAACGCTAATAAAGGCATTTGAGTGTATCTTTGCCAGTAGAAACATAATATAGCCATTAACGCTAAACACAGAGCACTAAATACCATGCCAAACTGCCCTGCCTTAACAAAATGTTTATCATCAAAGTATTTATTCAACTTTTTAGCTCTTTTTTCGGTATAAGGGCGATAAATATCTTGCACTAAAACACTCGACATAGAGTTAAGGCCGGAATTTAAGGTTGATAAAGCTGCAGCAATCACACCAACCGTTACCAAACCTCTAACACCTGAGGGAATTTCATTTAAAATGTAATACATAAAAATGGTGATTTTTTCACCTTCAAAGTTTTGTACCACCTGACTAGCTTCTGATAATTGCATTAAATCAGGTCGTTGATAAAAAACATATAACAGCAAGCCGATAAATATGAACAAAGCCATCACGGGGATCACTAATGCCACTGACCAAATCATGGCTTTAGCCCCTTCTTTGGAATTTTTACAGGTTAGTATTCGCTGGGTCATGTCCTGATCAAGACCAAAAGCAGCAATATTTAATAACACAAAACCAGTAATAGATGACCAAAAAGAAAAAACACCAGCAGAGGTAAAGTCGAGATTAAAATCAAACAGTGTCAGTTTAGATATTTGCCCATTGCTAGGGTTTTCTAAGGAGTGCATTATTTGTGACCAGTCAGCGGGTATGGCCTGCAATAGAAAATACACCACGCAAAGTGCCGCGCCAATATATACAACACATTGAATTGCATCACTGTATATTACTGAGCGTATACCGCCAACCACGGAATAAGCTAGTCCAAGTACTGCTAAAATAAGTATCGCCAAAACCACACTCTGAGTCGAAATATTGCCAAATAAAATCATAGCAACCGCAATAGCAGCTAAATATAATCTAGCGCCACTAGCAAAAATACGGCCAAATAAATACATTAAACCCGCTTGTTTTTTAGCGCTTTCACCGAACCTTATTTCTAAAAACTCGTAAACAGTAGAGACTTTATATTGATAAAACTTTGGAATTAAAAAGGCCGCCACAAATATAGCGCCGATAAACGCACCAAGGTTACTGGCAAGATACGTCATATTGCCTTGATAGCCTTGATCAGGGCCGCCTAGAAATGTTGCTGCCGATTGAGAGGTGGCTAAGACTGAAATAGCAACAACCCAGATAGGCATGGTGTTCCCACCGAGAAAGTAGTCTTTAGTATTTGCAGGCTTCTCTCGGCTAAAATACAAACCAACAAAGGCTAGCACCATAAAGTACAACCCAAAAACACTCCAGTCCAACCATGTATATTGTGCATTCATACGAAGAAACCCGACTCACTATGATAGTTTTTATATCTTAAGCTATTTTCACTAAAAAAGTTGCCTGCTGATCCCCTCAAGAGGGTTACTTGAGACCTATTCGAAGAGTTGGTATCTACAGTTGTACATTTGTGGTAATGAGTGTTATGAATAGGGGGATAGCAATAAGAAATATAGTCATTCTTTATACTAAACTTTATATAGAGCTCAATTGGTGATTTAAATACTCATGGTAAAACGATTAGCAGCATATTTCCTTCGTAAAGGGCTAGTAGCATTAATTATTTGCACCTCAATTCTTTTTATGTTTTTACCTATTCACGCTCAAGAGGTTCGTTTAGTAACCGTTGATAATTTCCCTCCCTATACTTATAGAGAAGACACTAAATTAAAAGGATTTAATATCGTTCTACTAAGGGAAGTATTTAAGAGAATGGATATTCAGCTGTCAATTGAAACTGTTCCATGGGCTAGAGGAATTCGTCTAGTACAAACAGGAAAAGTTGATGGTATTTTTCCTCTACTAAAAACAAAAGATAGACATTTGTTTTTTAATTTTTCTATTCCCTACACTATCGAGCCAATGGCACTTTTTGTGTTAAGTAAATCGAAGATAGAGTGGAAAGGAGAGTTAGACCAAGTGCGTAAATATACTTTTGGCAGGGTTAGAGAATATAGTTCCGGAACTTTATTTGACGAATTTGCAAGTAGTGATTCAAACAAAATTCAATTAGCGGTAAATACTCGCTCCAACATACTGAAATTGTTAAAAGGACGATTCGATATCATGATAGAAAATCAATATGTAGTTCTTTATGAACTAGAAAAAATGGGTAAGACTGACAGTGTAAGGATGCTAGAGCCATTGATACAAATTAATCCAGCCCATATAGGCTTTTCTAAAAGTTTAAATAATAAAGATCTACTTAAAAAATTCAACAGCACACTACGCCATATGAAAACTGATGGTAGCTATGAACAAATAATTACTAACTACTTTATCAACACCAAAATGCCGTTAAATTTCGATGACTTATATCTATAAACGAAAGGTTAGCCTGCTATTGAAAATACAAAAGTCTACTCAAGCAAAACAACCACTATAATAAGTTCACCTTACGATTACTCCCCACAGGCTGAGCCATAAAAAATGAGTAAAACAAACTCATTTGAATAGACTTAGAGAACTTGAATTGCTCTGGAGTGAATATCTGTTCATTATTTTAGCTAGTACTCTATTCAATTACTCGTTAACATAACTACCCTTAATACTTATATCTCAATCAATAGGTAATTCCCCAAAGTAAATTTATGCATAAAGTTTTTAATTATTTTACATTTGTCACTCTGCTTTCACTTTCCCTCATGACAAAGGCAGAAAATACAGAGCGATGGCACTGGCATGATCAAATATTTAAAAATTATTCGGTCGAACAAGGACTTCCTCATGGCGCTATTTCTGCAATATGTGAAGACAAGATAGGGTTTATTTGGCTAGCAACTGCACAGGGATTAGTTCGTTTTGACGGTACAAATTTTAAAAATGTGCCTACAATAGTTGATGACATAGAATTTAGTATTAAAGGTATGGTCGCCGACGCACAAGGAATGATATGGATGTCGACAAGCCAAGGGTTAATTCGTTTTAATCCTAATTCCAGAGTGTTCAAATCATTTAGTCTACTCCCAAACCAGATTTTCGCAGTAGGCACTCTTTCTATAGAAAAAAATAAAAACTCTTCTCTAATTTGGGTTGCTAGCGAGCAAGGCGTTTTTAAATTTAACACGAAAATATTTTCTACCGAAATGTACCTAGAAAAACAGTTTTTAGCAAAACCTAACTTAAGAGTTTTTAGCATTCTCAATGCGATAAACAACACTGTTTGGCTAGGTACTAGCCATGGACTGTATTATAAAAAAACTAGCGAAGATAAATTTTCATCTTTTGATTTATCAGCATATTTACCAGAAAATCTACGCATTTCAGCACTATTACAAACAAGTGACAACAGTATTTTGGTTGCAACACCTCGTAATGGGCTTTTAAAGATAGATACTAAGTTACAAGTCACTAAACCTACAATTCCACACTTTACCCAAGAATGGATATACTCACTTGCGGAAGTATCATCAGGGGTAGTTTGGCTTGGAAGTTATGGTAAAGGTGTAATTCAATTAGATCTAGCGAAAAAAAATACGCAAAGAATGCGTCACAGCCGTTTACTCGATTCAAGTTTAGCTAATGATGATATCTGGCAAATATACCGTGCAAACAATGGCCTAGTTTGGCTTGCAACCAATAAAGGCTTGAGTCTATACAATCCCAAACAAAGCGCTATCAAAACATTATTTGGAGATACAGGACGTCATAAAGGTCTATCAGACGTCAATGTAAACTCACTCGCTGAAGATAATCAAGGGAATATATGGCTTGGCCTACGTGCAAAAGGCGTTGATATTATCAATCCAAAATCAGGCCTTATAAAACACATCGGTGTTGATCCAAAAAAACCTAACAGCTCCTTACCAGGGGGAGCTATTGAAACACTCACAGTACAACCATCAGGTAATAGCTTTATAGGCAGTAATTGGGGGATTTATCAATACTGGCAGTCAAAGTTACAACGCTTAGATACTGGTAAACGAAATAGCAACACCTACACCGGCGCATTATATGTTGATAGCAATTATTTATGGGCTGGTGGAACAGATGGCTTGTGGCGTTTTATCGTAGATCAAAACCAATTAACTAACGCAAAACAAATTAGTACAACAAACAATAAATTTACTGATAACCGGATTACAGTCATTGATAAAACACCCAATAATGAAATACTCATTGGTACATGGAATGGTCTTAATTGGATTAATGAAAAAGGTCATATTACCTATCAACTCCCTCAAAAAAATCAATCAATATCATCATTTACAAAAGGTTTTATTTCTTCATTTTTTTATGATAAAAATGACCGACTATGGGTTGCAACAGAGGGGGCTGGAATTTATGTTGCTCAAGAAAAAAAACATCCAGTTAATTTTACCCAGATAGGAAAAAAACAAGGTCTTTCAAGTAATATTGTCCGTGCGATGCAACCGGATAAACAAGACCGAGTATGGGTAAGTAGCATTGCAGGTATAGATGTCATTGATATTAATAACTATGAAGTAACACCGTTATCAGCGCAAGATGGCGCACTTCTACCTCCGTATTTTCGCCAAGCCGTCATTCAAACCTCTAAGAATGAAATTTTATTTGGTGGCAGCGGCGGAGTGACAGTTATTGAGCCAAGTCACTGGCAAGTAGATAATAACTTTTCACCTCTAGTAATAGTAAATAGCACTATAGGTGGTCATGAATATGCAACCCCTTTACTTGCACAAGACAAAGCTCATCCCCGGTTAGTTTCTGCCAGTAAAAATAGAATCAATATTGAATTCACTACGCTTGATTTTATTAATAGCAAATCAATCAAATACCGATACCGTTTATTGGGACTAAGTGACCAATGGAATATAACCGATGCAGAACACAGTGTCGCTGCCTACACCACTTTACCCCCTGGAGAGTACCAACTTGAGATCCAAAACTCTAATCTTTCAGGCCACTGGAATGTTAAGTCACAGGTTTTACATTTTCAGGTTTTACCTTATTGGTATCAAACTACTATAGCAAAATTATTTTTTGTTATGCTTGCACTATTACTAATCATGCTGTTTATTCGTTTTCGAGTTTCAAGGCTACATAAACGGCAATGTTTTCTTGAAGAGCAAGTAAGATTACGTACATTGACCCTTGAGCAAACCAGTAAAGCTTTAGAGGAAAAATCGGAAGAACTCTTAAGAGTAAGTGTGACAGATCCCTTAACGGGCATAAATAACCGTCGTTTTTTAGATCATAATATGTCAACAGAAATGGCGTTAGCTAACCGTCGATATCATGAGCTAGCATCAGATAAAGGGTCAATAAAAGGCGCGGATCTTATCTTCTTTTTAATAGACATTGATCATTTTAAAAAGGTCAATGATCAGTATGGTCACCAAGCAGGTGATCTTGTTTTAATAGAAATTACCAATCGCCTGAAAAAAATAGCACGTGAAAGTGATTACCTTGTTCGCTGGGGAGGAGAAGAATTTCTATTTATAGTGAGAGAAACATCTCGCGAATTGGCAGCAAAATTTGCTGTTCGAATATGCCAACAAGTTAAACAAAAACCTTTTGTTATTAATAAAAGTACCGAAATATCTTTGACTTGTTCCGTTGGTTTTGTGCCATTTCCGTTTTGTTGTCATAACCCTAGTGAAACGTCTTGGTTAGATTGTATAGATATTGCAGACAAAGCACTTTATACCGCAAAGTACTCAGGAAGAGATGCATGGGTTGGTACCACTTTAAAACAGTCTTTATCGGCAAAAACAACCGCTATTGACGTATCTAATTTACCTATACGTATAATCAATTTAGAGAGTAACCTAGAGCAATTAAAAGTTAACGCTACTTGGCAAAAAACACAAAAACGTTGCTGATTAACCATAAAATTTGGCTTCTAGAAAAATGGTTACTTCAAAGGGAAATAAACTCATCTCGATTTGATGAGTTAACTTAAATATTCACTACGAATAATATTATAGCGTTGCATTTTCAAATTTAAGTTTCGACGACTAATAAGTAACAACTCCATTACTCCCTTAATGCTACCTTGGCATTGCGTCATGGCATTCCTTAATAAGTGCTCTTCAAATAACCCTACTTGGCTGCTTAAACTTTTCTCATTCTGCTCTATAACTAAATCGTTGTTCATATCAGCGGTATTTTGAGTATTATCGTCTTTAAACAAATTAGACAATGTAACAGAGCCTGTTGCATTAACAATTGCATACTGTTGACTTAAGTTTTTTAATTCCCGAATATTGCCATGCCAATCTCTTGTAGCTAATAATGAAAGATCATCCATGGATGGTGTTATCTGTTCAATATTAAACTTTTGACAAGCTTGCTGTAAGAAATGTTGAAAAAGAATAGGTACATCACTTAAGCGCTCATTTAATTTAGGAATATATAGCTCAGCAATTTTCAGGCGGTAATACAGATCTAAACGAAAATCACCTTGGTCTGACAATTGTTTCAAATCGACCTTGGTCGCACATATTACTCTAGGGTTAATATCAATACTTTTATTTGAGCCGACACGTTCAATAGTATTTTCTTGTAAAGCGCGTAGCAACTTAACTTGAAAACTCATTGGCATAGACTCTACTTCATCAAGAAATAAAGTTCCTTTACTTGCGTATTCTAACTTACCTATACGGGTTTGATTTGCTCCCGTAAAAGCACCTTTCTCATGGCCAAAAAGTTCAGATTCTAAAAGGTTTTCGGGGATAGCACCACAATTAATAGCCACAAAGGGATGTTCACAACGAGGGCTAAAATCATGTAGACAACTCGCTACTAACTCTTTACCTGTGCCTGTATCTCCGTTAATCACTACACTGGCATCAAAACCCGCTAACGACAACACTTGCTGACGTAAATTTACCATAACTTTCGATGACCCAATAAGCCTAGACTCAATTCCTGTCACTTGAGTTAATTGATATTGCAACCGTTTATTCTCTAGTTCTAATTCACGTTTGTTGGCTGCACGTTTGACAATTTGACTTAAATGCTCTGGCTCAAATGGTTTCTCAACAAAATAATAAGCGCCCTGCTCCATGGCATTAACAGCCATAGCAATATCACCATGTCCTGTCATTAAAATTACGGGAAGATGAGGATCTATTCGGTTAATTTTCAACTGTAATTCTAAGCCCGATAATTTAGGCATTCTTACATCACTAACCACCACATCAATATCGTGCTTTTCAATCATTTGACATGCTTTCGTTGAATCATTGCAAGTTAATACCTCAAACCCATCAAGACTTAACCAGCGTTGTGTCGTTTCAGACACCATCAAATCATCTTCAATAATAAGTACCATAGTCATATTTTTACCACCCTAAATGAAAACGCCTATATATCAATATTGACTCGTTGGAATTCGTTCATGCTCAGCAAGCAAGTTGATTTTAAAATTTGCTCCTCTGCTTTCACTTACGTTAGATACTACAGGAGATACCACTGAGATGCTTCCGCCAAAATGCGATAAAATATCTTGGCAAATAGCTAAGCCTAACCCCATTGAACTGGTTTGTTTTTTACTACTGACAAAAGCATCAAACACTGATTTTTGTTTATCTTCATCAATGCCAATTCCAGTATCCGTAACATCAATGCTGATGCTATCTGCTAACGTTTTTACAGAAATAATAATTTGTTTTTCAGAACAAGTTTTCATTGCATCACAAGCATTTTGTATTAAATTGCTTAACACTTGTTGCAACTGATGATTATCGATTTTCCCATATAAGTTTTCGCCAATCTCACCAACGCAACACGTAACCTGTTCGCTTTGTAATCGACTAGCATTAAGCGCAATACTTTGCTTTATGGTCTGTCCTATATTAGCTAGATTACTACTACTACTTTTTCGCTTACGGGCAAAGTCTTTCAACTGTGCCGTGATAGTCGCTAATAACTGGGTATATTCTACAATTGTGGCAAAGCTATGTTTTACTTGCTCACTATCTCCACGTTCATTGTATTTACAGCCAATATTAGCTTCGGTTTTAATTGCCGTAATTGGCTGATTGATTTCATGAGCAATGGTTGTGGCAACCATACCTAATGAAGCGAGTTTTTGTTGATGCTTAAACTCATTATTACGTTGTTGCAGAGCATACTCTAAACTAAGTTTTTCACTTTGTATTCGACGTTTAGTTTTTAAAAACAGCAACATTAATGCTAATAAAAAAAAGCAAAACCATAATATAATAATAGAGAGAACACCTTGTTTTTCAACACTGTTGATATTTGCTAAGTGGTGTAATCGTAATGGATAGCCTTGCAGGAGTATTGAGCGAACTAAATAGCTCTGTTCTTGCATACCATCATTGTTAGTATTGGTTGTTAAAATGCCTTCATCAATATTAACACTACCTAACTGAGTAAATAGTTGCTTACTTTCAAACTGTGCATAAATACTTTTCTTCAAATTATAAGGTAGGTTAGAAAAACTCTGAAAAAGCCAATCGGCTTTACTCGATAATAAAATAATACCTCGCTCATCGCTGACCATGAGTACTTCTTCATCACTAACGAGTGATGTTTCTAGCTGTTTTTGTAACGAGGTCAAATCAAGCAACATGCCAATATAGCCAATAATTTTTTGTCCGCGTTTCACTGGTTGAGCAATAAGAAACTTGGCCACACCTTCATTGGGGGTAAACAATAATTGAACGGTTTTTTTCCCTTTTAACGCACGGCTAGTGAGTGATTGTTTTATCGAATCAAATAATAAGCTATCGGCTTGAACATCAGCTGTAGCTTGCAAAAACTGTTGAGTATTTCCAATAAAGACGGCTTTATTTTCAAACGCTGCATGCAACTGCATTAACTGTGCTTGAGCTTGCTTGGTTTGAAGAAGACTCGTTTCATTGTCAGCGGCGGTACTTGTAAGGTACTTAATTATAGCTGGGTGACTGGCAACTACCGGCAACAGTGATTGTTGTAATGTTCCTAATTCCTGCTCGATTTTACTGCTGTATAAGGCTAAGTTTTGTTGAGCATTTTGATTGATTTTTTCAAGTTGCTGCTGATTAACAAAGTGCCATAAAATGAAGGTGAGTAAAATAATACTCAATAACACCAAACTACTTAACGCTAAGAATAATGTAGGTCGTAAGTGAGATGATTTAGTTAGCCGTGCAACTGGCAAGTCATCACTGTTTGTTTGGCTTGTAACAAAAAGACTTTTCATTTAATTTAACTATTCGTCGATTTATTAACTAACAAGTCAATTAAATTTCTGACGGGTTGTCGAATTAAAAAAACAAGCCGTAACAAGGAAATGATTAAAGTCAGTAAAGCAAACAAAGCAATGAATTCAAGGTTTTTCGACATATTATTTACGAGTTCACTTTCAGGAACCACTAATAATAAGTTCCAATCGCGCTCTTCACCAAATAGAAAAGAGGAGTAAGAAGCTAAATATCGCACACCATTTTGACTAAAGTAAAACTCACTAAAACCGTGTTCTTTATAGCTTTTTAGTGCTGATTGCACGGCTGGCTTTTCTAAATCACGGATAGTAATTAATTCACTTTTAAGCTCAATGTTTTTAAACGAAGAATATGCAATCACTTTTTCTTGTTCATTAAAAATAACCAGTTCAGTTGCCCGAGATGAGCCAATATCAAATAAAAAGTTAGATAGCTCTTCAAGTACAATGTCTACCCCAAAAACACCAAGTAAATTATTCTGCTCATCATATATTGGGTAAGAAGCAGTAATGCCGGGAATAACATGATTGCGATCGGAATTGAAAGAATAAACATCACTCCAAAAACCTGAAGCAAGTGCTTTAGCCCCTTTGTACCACAACCGAGAGGTAGGATCATACTCTGCAGCCAAAGCCTTTGATAACCTGAGGCTTTGTTGCTTTTCATCTAAAAAGTTTTTCTGTTCAATCAGTTCTTGTTCAGCATTTTTATGAATAGTTTGAATACGATAAGTATATTCTGGCACATAAGTATTATGCCAAAACCAAAACTCTTTTTGCTCACTACCCACAAAGTAACCATTAAACTGTGGGTAGCTATTAATAAAAGGCTGAACAAAACTCGTTAAAGTTTCTGGCTTATCAAGCGAAATCAGTTCTTGTTGATAAAAAGCAGCACCTAACTTAGCAATATTTTTTGCTGGCAATAAAAAATTACGCGTGGCATCTTTGATACTGGTATTCAATTGCCAAATATAATCATCAGAAAACTTTGCTAACTGCTGACTTTGCTTATAACTTGTGTAAATAACCCAGCTACTAGAAACAATTAGGATTATTAAAATTGCACGTAAAAACATTGTCACAAAAAACTCACTTATTAACAGTTAAACAGAAATTATCATAAAAGAAGCTTACTGTGCTAGCACTAAACCTTCTCGTCTAGGATCTGCACCGCCAACAAGGCCATTTTTTGTCACTTCAATAGCATGCAATCCTGAATTTAAATCTTGAATTTTCACGGTGTGACCTTTAGCTTCAAGTGCTGATTTTAAATTTTCAGCCGATGTTCCACGCTCTAAAGTTGTCACTTTATTTCGATTCGTGACTTTAGGTAGATTAATCGCTTGCTGCGGGTTCAACTGCCAATCAAGTACACCAATAATAGTTTGAGTGACATAATTGATAATACGACTTCCTCCTGGCGATCCAACAACCAATTTCAACGATTTATCATTATTAAATACCATCATCGGCGCCATAGAACTGCGGGGGCGTTTATTGGCTTGAACACGATTTGCTACCCAATGTCCATTTTCTTTTGGCGTAAGCGAAAAATCAGTTAACTGATTGTTTAAAATAAAGCCTTCAACCATAAGTGCTGAACCAAAACCATTTTCTAAACTACTTGTCATTGATACCGCATTACCGAATCCATCAACAATAGAAATATGACTCGTTGATGGCCTTTCAATTGCAGAGTCGTCCGATTGTTTTAATGCCCCAAAAGGTAAGCCAGCCTGTGCCTTGCCCATATCATGATTAGTGTCTATTAATTTAGTGCGCAGTGCTAAATAGTCTGAAGCTAATAAACCAGCAACAGGCACCGAAACAAAATCTTCATCAGCAATGTAGCGATTTCTATCAGCAAAGGCTAAACGTGAGCTTTGCGATATTAAGTGAGTTGCTTGTACTGAGTTTGGTTGCTCCTTTGCTAAATCAAACGCCTGTAATTGTGCTAATGTTTGAATGACTGCAATGCCTCCTGAACTTGGTGGCGCCATACCACAAATATTAAAACGACGGTACTGGCCACAAACAACATCGCGCTGTGCTGCCTTATAAGCTGACATATCTTCCATAGTCAATAGACCAGGGGCAATAACTGCCCCACGAACTTTTTCGACAATTTTTGCAGCTATCCAACCTTGATAGAAAGCCTCAATACCCTCTTTAGCAATACTTCGATATACCTTAGCTAACTTTTTATTTACCAATAAATCTCCAGCTTTAACTGAACGTCCTTTAGGAAAAAAATATTGATTTATCTCCGGTAATTTATAAATACCTGGATTAAAGTCCATACCTAATAACTTCTCTAAACGTGGCGATACGATAAAGCCATTTTCAGCTAATTCAATTGCCTCTTCAAACAGCATAAACCATGGCAAGTTACCATAAAGGTCATGCGCTTTTTTAAAACTAGCTAAAACGCCAGGAACACCAACAGATCGTCCACCAACAACAGCATCAATCCATTTTAAAGGCTTACCTGTTTTAGCTAAAAACAATTCACTTGTCGCACCTTTCGGGGCTGTTTCTCGACCATCAAAACTAGTCATTTCACCATGCGTATTATCCCAGTGTAGTAAAAATGAACCACCACCAATACCTGATGATTGTGGTTCAACCAACCCCAGTACAAGTTGTACGGCAATTGCGGCATCAACAGCACTACCACCTTGTTTTAATATTTTAAAACCTACTTTGCTCGCATAAGGATTAGCAGCAACAACCATAAATTCCTGCCCATAAACAGCTTTATTCTTAGTTAAACCTGTTGAAGCCTCTGGCTCACGTGTTTCTCTTAGCTGTTCTTGTATCTTTCCTTCCAAATTTGTTTTTGCTGATAATGGAAAAATAGCTAGTGGCATAATGGCCAAAAGAATAACAGCTTTAAGTAATAATTTAATTGTTCGCATCTGAAAACCTTTGTCAAAATTCTATCGGAAATATTTTATTTAATAATAAAATTATTTTTTAAATATATGCTTTATTAATTAGTTATAGCGAATTACATACCAAGTTTTCAAACCAAATTAACCTATTGAAAATAAAGAACAATAAAACATTTCGATTCGAAACCGCTATTTAAATAGGAAGTATTTTTCTTACCCATATTCGCATAACAAGAATATAGCTTCCTAACTTATTTACAGAGCTTTGTTTATAAGGAATTTCCTTATCAAAAACAGTTTGAATTAGATAAAAAATGAGCGTATAAATGCCAAATTGATGTTTACGGGTGAAAGAGGTCTGTATGGATTTTTCAACAATTCTAGATAAAATTAATCAGCAAATAACGCCAATGCTTGGTGAAGGTAAAGTTGCCGATTATATTCCTGCTCTGGCTAATGTAGAGCCAAATCAATTTGGCATGGCTGTCACTTTAAATAATGGTGACTTTTATGGTGTTGGTGCATATAAACAGAATTTTTCTATTCAAAGCATTTCTAAAGTATTTAGCTTTACTTTAGCGCTTAGAGAGTACAAGAAAAAACTCTATCGCCGTGTATGGCGTGAACCTTCAGGTGATCCTTTCAACTCTTTGGTTCAGCTTGAACATGAAGAAGGAATTCCCAGAAATCCTTTTATTAATGCCGGCGCCATTGTGGTCTGTGACAGTTTGATTTCAAAAGCCAATGGCCATAGTAATGCTTTGGCAGAGATTCTAGGTTTTATTCGAGATGTCAGTGCTGACGCTAGCATTGATAGAAATAAAGATGTTGCAAATTCAGAAATGCAGCATGGTTTTCGTAATGCCAGTTTAGCTAACTTAATGAAAAGCTTTGGTAATTTACATAATGAGGTAGAAACCGTATTAGAAACTTATTTTCAACAGTGCTCTGTTGAAATGACGCCACAGCAACTTTCTCGCGCTTTTTTATACTTAGCAAACAATGGCACAGACCCTATTTCTAATAAGCAATTTCTCACTTCAGCACAAGCTAAACGTGTTAATGCTTTGATGTTAACTTGTGGTCATTATGATGCATCAGGTGACTTTGCTTTTAGGGTAGGATTACCGGGGAAAAGTGGTGTTGGTGGTGGCATTGTTGCTGTAATACCGGGAAAAATGGCAATAGCGGTATATTCTCCTGGTTTGAATGAATTTGGGAACTCTTTAGTGGGAACCAAAGCTTTAGAACTTTTTACTAGTTACACAGGGTTATCTATTTTTTAGTTGACAAACAAAAATAGGAATGAACAAAACTAGAGAGAGAAAAAGGAGCCAGATAGTCAATGCCGATCAGTTAAGAAAAAGATCGGTATTGGCCAAAATGACTGCTTTTTTATTCAATATAACAAAACCGGTTAGAAGGCTACACTGATACGACCATAAACAAATCGACCATCCGTGCCGTATGGAGAGAAAGACGAAAATGGGATGATTCGGTTAAAGGTGCTAATACGTCTGCTACCATCGTCATTTAAGAACTGATCGGCCGCTTTAGGATAAACATCAAACAAATTATTAGCACCTAATGTTAACTTAATGTGCTTAGTTACTTGATAAGCAACATCTAAGTCTGTAATCCACGCCGCATCAAACTCTTCAACATAGCCTAGTTGTGACTTATCACTATTATACTGTGCGTCAGTCCACTCACCAAAACGTGTGGTACGAAGGCTGACTTGCAGATCGTTTACATTCCATGTTGCAGATAAATTAAGTTTGTTATCTGGTGTACTGGTTTCAAAGCGAGAAATTTCACGGGCACTAAAAAGAATATAGTTATCACCCAAAGCATCTAGCTCTGGAGGATTATCTTTTAAGTTAGTGACTTCAGTGTCGTTTAAGTTGAGCGCAGCACTAAGTGCTAAGCTGCCCATATCACTTAAATCAAGGTCATAAGTAGCAACAACATCTACACCTTGAGTTTCAGTATCAATAGCATTGGTAAAATATGTAGCACTACCCACATTATTTACACCAGCATCTTCTAAGATATCATTAACTTCTGGACCAGCTAACGCTTCAGACAGCACAATACGATCATCAATGTTGATGTTATACGCATCAACAGTAAAGTTAAATGCACCTTGATTATAAATAAAGCCAAACGTCATGTTAACTGATTCTTCAGGTGTTAATTCTTGTGCTCCTAATGCTTGAGCAACATTGGTACTTACAGGAAACAAACCTTTTTCTTGTGGAATTTGACCACCATTACCATCATCAATAAATACTGTAGAAACCGTAGTATAAGATGTTTGTGCTAAAGAAGGCGCTCTAAAGCCAGAACTGATTGCACCACGAAAAGCAAAGTTATCATTAACTTCATAACGAGCAGCTAATTTACTAGTAAAGTTTGTACCAAAATCACTGTAATCTTCATAACGACCCGCAAGTGTTACATTTAAGTTATCTGTTAAGTCGGTATCTAATTCAATGAAGAGACCTAAGTTATTACGGCTTTGATCAGTAGAGTCAGGTAAACCAGGAAAACCTTGGCTACCACCGTCTATGTATGAAGCTTCTTCACCAGCAATTATTTGATAGTTTTCTTTGCGATATTCTGCGCCAATGGCAATGAAAACATCATCATGCAGGCCAAGATCAAACATGTTATCAAACGTTAAGTTAATGATTGTTTGGTCATAAATTAAAGCACCATTATCAAAACTAGTAGGTGAATTATCACCTAATGAAGCGTTAACTGTATTTTCATTACCTAAACCAAAATCATTTTTACCGTAATCAATACTAGCATCCCAATTCCATTCGCCAAGCTCACCATTAACACCAACAACGATAGCAGTATCAACAACATCTGTTTTGATGTGAGGTAAAAATCCATCGGGGAATATACCTAGTGATTTACCTTGTTTAGGTTGACGATAAAATGCTGCTGAATCACCATCACGTTTTCCATAGGTACCAAAAGAATATAACTCAGTAGTGTCATTTAAAGTATAACCAAGGTTATAGACAAAGGTTAAATCTTGGATATCAGCACGTCCAACACGAAAGTTATTAGCATGGTCAAATGCTAATTCACGTGGATCAATTGAGCCATCATCAAGCGGGCTGTATACTGGACGTCCTTCATAGCCATTACGGCTTGTTGGTGCACGATCACGAGATTCAAATGCTAAGTGCAAAAAACCGTCTTCACCTAGACTAAAACCAATATCACCTGCAATAGTTGTTGTTTCACCATCAGTTTTTTCTAGATTACTACCATCTTGAAAAACTAACTCGTTATCAACAATAGTTTTGCTTTTTATTTGTTTAACACCATCAACTTCGGTGTTGTACTGGCCATAAGTAACATCAAAAGAGCCACCTTCGCTACCGTCTTTTAAAATAATGTTAATAACCCCCGCAATAGCATCTGAGCCATATTGTGCAGCAGCTCCGTCACGTAACACTTGAATGTTTTTAATCGCTGACGTTGGGATCATATTTAAATCAACCGCTGTTGATCCACGACCAATTGAACCACCTAAATTAAGAAGTGCACCAGAGTGACGTCGTTTACCATTAATAAGCACTAAAGTATGATCAGGTGCTAAACCACGTAAAGTAGCGGGAGCTGAATGATCTGTACCGTCATTTAATGTCGCTTTAGGGTAATTAAAGCTTGGTAATAAGTTTGATAAAATTTGACTAACTTCTAGTTGCCCTGTCGCAGCCATGCTATCGATATTAATAACATCAACGGGTGAAGTACTTTCAGCTACTGTTCTGTCATTACGGCGCGAGCCCGTTACAATAATGCGTTCAACACTGCTTTCTTTTGCTGCTTCATCTTCTACTGCAAAAGATGAAACAGAAAGAGTTGCTGTAGCACTAGTACTTACTAAAACTGCAAGACGTATAGCCTTAGCCACTTTACACTTGTTATACATGATTTCCCCTATTCATATTTTCATATGTATTTTGTTTATAATTTAAATGAGACGCTTATTCGTTTGTGCCTGACAGGGGTATAGCGAAGGATGTGCCAAGTTTAAAAGTAAATGCAACGCATTGATAAACAAGAATTAATAAAAGCAGACTTTATATGTAGACAATTAAACAAGTGTAAATATTCCTATAAAACATGTACTAGTAGGAAAGTTACTACTCATTCAGAAAAGCACTATCAATAACTAAAAAACAGCCCCCCCCCTACTAAACTGATAGTAGGGTTCGTTAATTCAATATTGACAAGTGAAAAAGAGAAATAAAGAATGAAAGGAAAAAACAATACTTAGATAAATAAAAATTGAATATAACTAATGACTCTCGGTTAAAGAAAAAGGTTTGAACGAGCATATGACTTCATCACCTTTTTATATGCTTGACGAACTTTGTTCACTATTCGATCATCTGTTTGTAGGCTAAAAGCCATATACAAAGCAGTAGACGATTCATCTAACCTATAAATTGGCACTATTTCTCGACAGTCTAACATCAAATGCAAACAGGTTAATTGAAAGGTTGCATAGTCTGTTGGAAACAAGTCAATTCGCCTAAGTCTTAGCATTTTTACCGTTTGTTCTGGAGTAGTTAATAAATGAAGGCGTCTGAAGCCTTGTTCTAATAAATAATTATGATTAGCACTATTTCTAATAGTACCAACATTCATGTTTTTCAATGAGTTCAAAGAAACTGGTTTCATAAATTTAGAAGAACTCAAACCAACTAAATAATAGTTTAGCAGTGTTAAATGACCTACCCATTGGAACTTATTTTCTCGCTCACGCGTTCTAGCAATAGAATAAATAAGCGTGTTTGGCTTTAGTAGCCCGTATTTATAGGCTCTCGCCCAAGGTAAAACATTTTGTTGATATTCAAAACCCGCCTCTTCTAAAACACGCTTAACAAGATCTGAAGCAGGCCCCATCACACTAGCATTATCTAAGTATTGATATGGATATGAGTCCTCGGTGACAACATTTATAACAATATCTTCCGCGCTAACAACTTGAAATACGAAGAAAAATGAAAAAACAAAATACCGCAATTTACACCTCATAAAGAATAAAAGTTATTTTACAATTAAAAGCTATCTTTTAAATAAAATAGCCACCAACTTTTATTATAAAAAATAAAGTAGTGGCTACAGTTCATCATGTTGTAAATAAAGGCTGTTATCTGACCTTATTTCTAGACTTTTTTTCCATTGTATTTATTTGAATATCATCTTCAGAAAGTGCTTTCTTAAATCCCTTCACCGCCCCCCCTACATCACCACCTAAGCCACGCAATTTTTTTGTGCCAAATAATAAAATTACAATAACTGTAATAATGGCAAGCTGCCAAATACCAATACTAGCCATAAATTTCTCCTGTTTAATTAAAAGCTATTACAACTGCTAAACAACAGTAAAACTAGCAATAGGAACAACGAAAAGTAGTTAGACTAAACTACAGTTGTAGTAGTACTTAAATTCAAAGTGTGTCCATTAAGTGGTAAAATCACATGGTTAGCAGATAAAATACCGCTACTGCAATCTTCACTGATATGAATACCACGATGTCCTTTGCCTTTGTGGCAATTAATGCTGTTATTATTCACCATAAAGCGGGTGCTGTTATTAATATCAATGGCGGCTATTGATTTTTCATTACCATGAAAACGAATCAAATTATTATTAATGGATAAATCACCCAAGGTGAAAGTGCTCGGTGCAATATAAATAGCCGCACCAGTGGTCATAGAAGCATTCATTCTATTTTGACTGATCAAGATTTGGGTGAAATCATTGTTATCATCAACAGTAAATAAAGTCTCTGTAGTAAAGCGAAGACAATTTTTGTTTTGTTTTTCAAAACTGTTGCCACAAATTTGTGCCATTGGTCGTGCATTTGTCACCGCAAGTTCAATCCCAACAAACCCACCATTAATTTTGTTGTTGATAATTTTGATATTTCCACCGTGATACTGAATACCTACAGCTTTAGCCAAATGGCTCACTAAAACATTGTTTTCAATGTCACTATCTCTTTCGTGAATGTATTTATTTATCACATCGACAACAATTCCCTGATGGGCGTAACCGCTAAAGTGAGATGCTTTAATTGTATTACATGAAGCGTTGGTGGTATGAATACTTGTTGGCAAGTTTTTTATTGTGACATTGTTTATGTGAGCAGTGTAATTGTCACTTTTTGCAAAATAGCCAAGTTTAATACCAGCACCTGACTGCTTTTGCATGCTATTAGCGACACTTAATGAAAAGTCCTTAAAAACGCCCGCAACATCACCATTATTAGCTTGACCTTGATAAGTGATAACATCATTCACTGACGTATCAATTGATTCTAGAACAGTACTATCGCCACGACCTATAATGCCCCCAAAAGGAATAACTAAGGTGTTGAAACGATACAGCTTAGCGCCATAATTAATAACCTGACCCGTTTTATGGGCGTTGGTCATGGCAATGGTATTATCAATACTTAATTCAACTTGATTAGCGTTAGTAAAACCAACTGCGCCAAACTGCTCAACGCGAATTTCCCCTCCCGGAAATACCGCTTGTGCTTGTAAGCCATCGTGCAGTTTAATCACTGCGCCACCATCGACACCTGCGAATAAATGATTAACAACAATATAAATATTATCTCCATCATCACCGATTTGATGATAACCCAAGGTCGAAATAGAATCGCCAAGCTTCAAGCTGTTGTCTGCTACCATACATTTAACATTGCTATGAATGACACTGGTACCATTACTAAGAACATTTCCATTGATACTGGTCGCTTGAGCTTTGTTTGTCAGGGCTGCGCCTCCTAATAAAACAGCGGCTGTTGATGCCCCCATAGTCATGAATTTTCGGCGAGATGATATATTTTCAATATTTTTCATTATATTTACCTTTTATTTTTGAATTTAAGTAATACGTGATGCTCATTTTTTAGTTATGAAAACGTCAACATCAAACTATTTTTATTTGATCAATACACACATCATCGCTTGCAGTACTCATTCCTCCCTCAAAGGCAATTTTAAAATTTGAAACATGATTGTAAGCGCTTAAATCTATTGAATATGAATGGTAATAACCATCGGCATCATTTGAGGTAAGTGTTTTAACGATAACCCAGCCAGCACCTTCATCAATTTTGATAGTAAATTGATCGCTAGCACTAAGTGCTTGACCTACTTTAGCGGCAAACTCGAGCTTTTTTCCTGAATATCCCGCTAAATCGAGCGTACGTTCAATACGCGCATTATTGGTAAAGCGAACCGCAGACTCTCCCGAGAAAGCTTGACTATTAGTGATAGCGGCTCCTGTTACAGACCAAGCATAACTAAAACCATCACCGCCGTTAAAGTCACCCGAATTAAAGCTATCAATGGCTATTGCTTTATCACCCGCAATACGAATACGGTCTAAATACCAGTAATCAAGTGTTTCGTCCATTGCGCCAACAAAAATAATTTTAAAATTGGCTGAGCGATCATAAGAGGATAAATCGATAATATGTTGGTGATAGACTTTATCGCAATGCTCAGGCGTAATGGTGGCAACAGTATGTTCACCATTACCATCATCAATTTTGATGTAAGCCACATCACCCGACTCAAAATAAACACTCCGCGAGTCAAAAATTAATTTAGGGTTAACTACGCCCGATAAATCAACTTCCCGTTCTATTTTGCCTGTTTGAGTTATTTTAGCGCAATAGCCGCCTTCTAAAGGATAATCGCCATCGATTGAAGCAGAGCCAGAAGTAAACCATGAACTATTAAAACCTTTGCCACCAGTAAAACTATTTGAGTTAAAGTCATCATAAGCAATCCCGTCAAGGGCTTCTATGCGAATATGATCAAGATAAAACCAATCTGAGGTACTACTCATTGAACCTTCAAAGGCAATTTTAAAATCATCAACATGATTAAAGTTAGATATATCTATTTCTGCCTCATGATAGAAGTAATCATCATCACCATTAACAAAGGTTTTAACTGTCGACCAACCGCTGCCATCATTAACTTTTATGTATACTTTATCTGATGTTTCCCAAGAGGCTGCTCGCCATGCAAACTTCAATTTGGCACCCAAACGATCTTTAAGGTTAACTGTGCGCTCTAAACGCCCTTTATTCATCAAACGTATTGAGTGGCTGCCACTGTGACAATATTTATCCGTCAACATTTCGCAGTCACCACTTTTGAGCCAGTCACTCCCCCAACTTCGAGGATTGCTATTGTCAGCATAACCTGCCGATAACCAGTTTTCACTTGCAACAGGTTGATACTCAAAAACATTCTCTCTTGATAAATCACGAGTACAGGCAACAACTTCCAAAATACCATTAGCCCATTCCATAACTAACTCTTCGGCTTCAGCCCAAGGAGGACGCTGACCTACTGCTGACATTTCAAAAGTAAATTGAAAAACCTTATGTGGGTGTTCATGCCATTGTGTTGATTTAACTGTGCGATTCCTATCTGCATGGGCATTGTCAGTATGGTTAAAATACATTTCATAGGTACTGATACCACTACCAAACGGATAACTTGGCGTAGGTCCTGGAGTAAAGCCTGCTTGGTCAAGCACTGTACTACGGTGATCGTACACTGCAGCTCTTGCTCGTTGCGCCATATAATTAAACCAACCGGAACGTTGAGAGGTTGTTCCACCTAACACTTCATCAGGTGATTGTGTTTTACTGTTTGCCGAGTCAAGTTGCGGCATAGTACCATCAGGGGCAACTGGCCAAAAAATAGTATTACCCGCACTGTGACAAACAATACTAACCCAAATTTTAGGGAACTGTTTCACAACCCAACTAATATTCATTGTCTCAGGCTCTGAGTGTGAGCCAATACCACGATACGCTTCATTAGAGCATGTGCCTGAAGAACTACCATAACCAAAACCAACAGAATAGTTACGGTTTATATCAACGGTACAACTGCTATCGGTCGAATATGGCCAGATATCGGGTACACCTCCTTTAACATGTCGGTTTTTTCTAAAATTTGCCGAATCATGAAAAGAATACATGCTGCCATCTGGGTTACAATCTGGAATAAAAAAGATGTCAACTTCATCGAGCAACTTAGTAAGATATGCGTCAGAGCCGTAATTCTTTAAAACACGATATACCGTTTCGACTAATGAATGTTTAGGGACCCACTCTCTTGAATGTGGTGAACCATAAATGAAAATACCGTGCCTAGCGTTGTCTTTACTACCATGAATACGATAAAGCTTCATTTGTCGTCTTGCATTATCAACTGATTGGCCATCAGATGCCGTGATCGCTGCACCATTATAGCCAAACGTTCTGTTGGGTAAATCGATTGTTTCGACTAAATCGGGGTGCGCATCAATTAAACCTTGCACAATACGTGCTAGTGATTGTGCGTCATGGTATTGACCTGTGGAGCCGGTGAAGTAGTGGTTAATTGTAGGTGGAACTGCTGGGTTAGTATGCCCGTATAGATACATAGTTGACTTCCTATTATTATAATTATGAGAGGATTAAACATTAACTGGGTAGCAGTTTTTTATATCTAGTTACTCAGCTCAATCCTTGAAGTCATCATCTCAATAAAGTGTTTAATACTTTCTCTATTCGTCCTGTATTTTCTATCCGTCTTACTTAATTTCGCGAATACGCTTCATTAATCGTCGTATTCGCTATGCAAACGAGTTACATATAATAAAACTATAAACCGTTTGCTAAGAGGTTAAGAGCGAATAACATGCCAACTTTAAAATTTCAGGTTAATCATTGATATAAATAACTAATTTAATTTCACATAATCTAGCATTACCCAGAGTAAGAATTTTTATACCTATCAAAACCATACAAGTAGGTATAAAAACTCCTGTTTAAAACACTTAAGTTAAGCTCTAATAATTTTTCACTCATAGGGTGAGTAGTAAATCAAAGAAACATTTACTAAGTAAGATGACAATTTCCTAGTCACTCTTTTGATAAGAACAATAATGCTTATTTTTATTAGATACGCAAATAAAGATAAAATTAATCTTTAAATTACAGCGCCTTATGAGATAAAAAAAAGCTGGCTCATCAATTGCTTTATACAACTTGAAAAATTAAATTCAAACCAACACATGCGGTTTAGAGTTATTCATTGAAATGTAAATTATTTAAAACCTATGGGGAATATCATGAGTAAACTTACTAATAATAAAGCGATAGATGAAGTTGAAACAGCAGGTAAAGCTAGGACTAATCAAAACCAAGTATTGCAAACAATAACGACTCAAAAAAATACTATAAGATCAAAAGTAATCAAAACAAATGTCGCGTTCAATGAACCTTACGACTTGAATTCAAACTGCTTTGTTCTCGGATACAACTAAAAAAGCAACAACCTATTTATTTTAGGGGTGGCTTTTAACTAGAGACTTCGTTAGATATATTATTAGTCAAAATAACGAGGTCAAAATGCCAAAGGAATCATCATATAGTTGTCAGCACAAAACCAAATAGAGTGTTACTTGAAAATATTATTCATAACTAATGATGAGTCATGGATAGAATAGAATTAAAGCCCTATGACGCTATGCCCAGAAATATAGTAATCAAAAATTATTAGATTACTGTATTTCAATCTAAATTATTTCTTTATAAATTACTGTCAAAAACTTTCCATATAATAGTTAATTAACCCTTGGGTTGAGCTATCATGATCAGTATTAACATTGCTAGTAGCTAGCTCATGCTGAATTTTATTAGCTAATCCTTTGCCAAGTTCAACTCCCCACTGATCAAAAGAGCATATTTTTAACAGAATTCCTTGAACAAAAATCTTATTCTCATACAGGGCAATTAAACTACCGAGGCTTTTAGGAGAAATCAGCTTCATTAAGATACTATTGCTGGGCCGGTTACCTTGATGAACTTTATGTGGCGCCACTTTATCAACATATTGTTTATTTCGTCCTTTAGCCGTTAAATCAGCCCTCACCTGCTCTTCATCAACTCCTTGCATTAAAGCTTGAGTTTGCGCAAAGAAGTTGGCCATTAAGGTTTCATGATGCCCTTTCACTGGTGTAACACTTTGAATAGAACCAATAAAATCAGCAGGAACAACATTATTACTTTGATGTAAATATTGATAGAAAGCATGCTGACCATTAATGCCTAACTCTCCCCAAATAGATGGAACGGTAGAGTAAGAAATGTCATCACCATCCCAACTAACTGACTTACCATTACTTTCCATTTCAGCTTGTTGTAAATAAGCTGATAACATGTGCAAGGACTGGTCATATGGCAAAATAGCTTGTGATTTCGCTCCCAAAAAAGTGCAATTCCAAAGGCTAATCAAAGCAAGAATAACAGGCGCATTTTTACTTAACTCCGCATTTTGAAAGTGTTGATCAATTTCGTATGCACCATCAAGTAGTTCAATAAATTTATCAAACCCCAAATCCAATGCAATAGGTAAGCCTATAGCAGACCAAAGGGAAAACCTACCGCCGACCCAATCCCACATATCAAATATATTTTCAGCAGCAATACCAAATTCAAGTGCATTGGCCTTATTGGCTGATACAGCAACAAAATGCTTACTAATAGCTGAGGAATCAAATGATGCTGCAACTAGCCATTTCATTGCTGTTTGAGCATTAGTCATAGTTTCTGTGGTTGTAAACGTTTTACTGGAGACAATGAAAAGAACTTTTTCAGGATTCAGCGGCCGTAAAACATTTGCAATCTGCGTACCATCAACATTAGAAACATAATGAACATTAATACTATTATCGCTATATTGTTTTAGTGCCTCTGTTACCATTTGCGGGCCTAAATTTGAGCCACCAACCCCAATATTAACCACATCTGTTATACGTTTACCACTGTAGCCTTGCCATTTACCTCCACGAACACAGTCAGTAAACGTTTTCATATCGCTAAGAGCAATTTCAATATCTTTTTTAATATCTTTTCCATCAAGAATAAAAGGTTTTTCACTTCTATCTCGCAGTAAAGTATGTAGTACAGAACGATCTTCAGTACTGTTGATTCGCTCACCACTGAACATTTTTTCACGCCATTGCTCAAGTTGACATTCTTTTGCCAAATCCAATAAAAGAGTGATAGTTTCTTCGGTCAGTAAGTTTTTAGAATAATCAAGCAACATTGATGGCAATTTAATCGAAAAATCATCGAAACGTTGTTTATTGGTTTTGAATAAATCATTCATGTGTTGGTTTTTCATTTCGACACTATGATTAACTAATTTCTTCCAACTTGCTAAAGATTCTCTGTTATCCACTTTATTTCCTTAAAGACTAATAAATCAGTAATTAGCCTAATGCAGTTATTTTATTGTTAATGATGCTTTTTAATTGTAACCAATACTCTTGATGCCATTGGCCTTCATGAGGCAGCATAGAAAAATGGTCCGCTTGTGGTAAAAATATTTCTTCTACGTTACCTGATGAATTTTCGCAATAACTTGATGCTTGACTGATTTCGACGCATTTATCTTCATTGCCATGCATGATGCTAAGATCAACACAAGAATTATGTAATAAGTTGGGATCACAGGCTTGATAACGTTCTGAAAACTGAGCATAACTTCCTCCCATTAAGCGAGATACTTGCTCAGGTTGGTCAACATCTTCACAACTAGATAAATTTAAAATACCCGCGATAGATAACACACTTTGAACTTTTAACGCTGATGGTTTAAATAAAATACTCGTAGCAGGAATTTGCGCTCTGCAACTTGCCCAAACAGCTAAGTGTCCGCCGGCAGAATGACCAATAATAAGAACACGTGATAAATCTAAGTTTTCTTCTACAGAAACCTCTGCTAAAAAATCTATACCATCAGCTATATCTTGATGTACAGCTGGCCATGGAGCTTTATTATTTTCGCCAAAAGATTCCATACGCCTATATTCTAGGTTCCAAATAGCAACATCTAAAGACTTTAAATAATCAATAACCGCAGTGGTAGGATATGAGTCTACACTATGATTATCTTTCCAGTACCCACCATGAATAACAACGACAACAGGAATTTTATAAGCCTTAATAGGTTTAGTTAACTGGCCATATTGTTGACTGTCACAGCCATAGTGAATAATTTTTTTTATATGCTTTGTCATTAGACGAAATAGTAATTTGGTATGAATTCAACAATGGTATAACAGGTACACCACTTGTGCAATCATTAAATTATCACTTAAAAAGGTGAAACAAGAAGATATTTATAGATAATAGAGGTTTAGCGTATACTTTCAGCATTTACATGGTATGATAGCAAGATAGGTTGAAGAATCGTTTATTATTCTGTTAAGGATTTAAGTCATGCCAATTACCATTAAGCGACCAGTGGAAAGAAAAAAGTTATCGGAAACGGTTGAAGAAGAATTAGAGCTAATGATCCGTCAAGGTGAGATAGCCGAAGGTGATGCACTACCTTCAGAAAGAGAATTGATGGCCGCATTTGGCGTGGGTAGACCTTCAATTCGAGATGCCCTTTCAGCGCTAGCTCGTAAAGGCTTAGTAAAAATAAGTAGTGGCGAAAGAACTCGAGTAACTCGTCCTTCAGCTGACACCATAATATCTGAGTTGTCAGGTATGTCTAAAGACTTTCTGGCACAACCTAATGGTTTGCAATATTTTGACCAATTAAGAAAATTCTTTGAATCAAGTTTAGTTAGGAATGCGGCTGAATGCGCTACTGATGAACAAATTGAAGAGTTAGAAAAAGCATTAGAGCTGAACAGTAAGTCAGTTAATAATAACAGCCAATTTAAAAAAACAGACATTTACTTTCACCGAGTTATCGCTTCAATGCCTGGCAACCCAATATTTTTAGCTATTCACCAAGCTTTAGTTGACTGGGTTATAGATGCGAGGCCGGTAAGAAGTAATTCAGAAGAATTAAATACTAAAAGCTATCAAGATCATGTTGAAATATTTAATTGTATAAAGAACCACGATGTAGAAGGTGCTGACAAATCTTTAACTAAACATATAGAGTATGTTTTTGATAAATACTATGGTGACTAAAAACAACTAAATCATATCATCTATTTAAATCTATATAAGGCTATCAATCACGATAGCCTTTTTTTCACTACATCCCTTCGCATTAACCACCGTCATTTAAACTCTACTTTTCTTCATAAAATGTCGCAGCATTAAGTAAAGCTTTTACTATTTATTGCTAGATTTAATTATTTACAAGTGGTATAACAGGTATACAGCACCAAACAAATACCACTTGAACTATTATGATTAATCATTTGTTAAAAATATTAGCAACGCTAACTTTACTAATGCCGCTTTTATCTACAGCCAGTACCAATATAAACTGGAAAAAAATAAACACACCTATCTCTAAAGAAATAGAAAATGATGAAATAAAAATTGGTCATGGTGCATGGTTAAGCAAACAAGAAGAAAATATACTTATTTCTTCAGGTATTATTACAGCCAACCCGCCTTTCATCGCAGAAAGCCTTATCAATGAAAGAAATAGTTCATCTGATTTAATAGTGCTAAGTGGCGAAAGCTATATTAGCGCTAAATTAAGCGCCGAAGATGGCAATAGAAGTTTCGCTGCAACTACAAATTATAATAATGCCACGATTGTTGTAGGGGGTATTAATAACAATGCGCCTTCGACGTTAGTTAATTTACTTATTTGGCAAACTAATAGTAAAAAAATAATTAGCTACTCTCTACCTGCACTACCGCAAGCTGCTATATCACCATCTGCTGTAATGATTGATGATATTATTTATGTTTTAACAGGAAGTGATGCTAACAATAGTTTTTATGCACTCGATCTTAAAGGCTTCACCAACAGTGAGGGTGAACTTATAGAAGCAAGTCTAAACTTAGCTAACAATCAAACACACACTTTAACGCCGGCATGGTCGAAACTAGCGTCTATTTCACTTGAGAATTCAATAAGCTCTCATGTAAATGGCATACAACTCGTGGTTCAAAATGATGGTACAGGTAAAAAAATATTCGCACTCGGCGGTTATCATATCAACGGTCCACTTGATGAAGCTGGTTATGATATCTCACCAAATAAAATACTTTGGAAATTCGATCCTGTAGCTAGTACTCCTGATAACATCTGGCAAGCAAAAGAAAAGATAGCTTTACCTAATCTGGCTCTTAATGAACAGATTAATACTGTTAGTCCTTTAGGTCAGTCACATATATTGGCTTTTACCAACCAAGGTAAAACGCTTTCGTACAATGCCATCACCAATAGTTGGACGCAATACAAGCAGTTACACGCTAATGAAAAATTAACTGATGATGATTCTTTTATCAGTAGAAATATTATTACTGCTGGTAAAAGTCTCTATTCTTTAAATCAATCCACAAGCTCGTTTGCATCTTTAGAGCTATGGCAAGTGGAAGCTCAGCCAGTTAAAAAAGATTTCGGTTGGGTCAATATGACCGTGCTGGTAGTTTATTTATTGTGCGTTGTACTTGTTGGCCTGTTTTTTATGTTTAAGAATAAAAATACCGATGATTATTTCCGGGGGGGGCAATCTATTCCTTGGTGGGCGGCGGCCTGCTCTATTTATGCCACCATGTTAAGTTCACTCACTTATGTTGCGCTGCCCGCCATTGTTTATCAAACCAACTGGTTATTATTAATCGGTATCTGGATGATAATTGTTGTTGCACCAATTGCTGTTTACCTTGCTATGCCATTTTTTAGACAAATCAATGCCACCAGTGCCTATGAATACCTGTCTAAGCGTTTTAATATGAGTGTTAGATTATTTGCTAGTGGCTTATTCACTCTGTTTCATATTAGCCGTATGGGCATTGTTATGGCATTAACCGCATTAGCACTTTCAGCAGTAACCCCATTATCAGCAAGTGATAGTGTACTTATTATGGGAGTGCTGTGTTTAATTTACTGCACCATGGGCGGCATTGAAGCCGTTATTTGGACTGATACCTTACAAACTATCGTTTTACTTATTGGCGCTGTTATTTGTTTTGTTACCATTATTACCGGCTTGGACGGTGGTTTAACTGATTTTATTACCATCGGTTTTAATGATAATAAATTTACAATGGTCGATGTTGACTTTAGTGCAAGCAGTATAACAACCCTTTCTATTTGGGTAATTGTGCTTGGTGGTATTGGTCAAAACCTTTCCAGTTACACCGCAGACCAATCAATTGTGCAACGCTATATGGTGACTGAAGATCCTAAAGCAGCAACAAAATCAATTTGGGCTAATGCAGTAATGGCGGCCCCTGGTGCTCTCTTGTTTTTCTGTATCGGTACGGGTTTGTATGCCTTTTATCAAATGCACCCAGAAAAATTAGATCCGACAATTCAAATAGACCAAATTTTCCCTCTTTTTATCGCTAATGAACTACCTATAGGACTTGCCGGTTTGATTGTTGCTGGTATTTTTGCCGCGGCGCAATCAACGGTATCAACCAGTATGAATTCAACCGCTACTACGCTAGTAACAGATTTCATCAGACCCTTTAGTTTAATTAAAACAGAAAAGGGCTACTTGAACGCAGCTCGCTGGTTAACTTTTATTATGGGCGTGTTGGGCACAGTAGCGGGCTTAATATTTATTAACCCTGAAATACGTTCATTAATGGCAGCCTATTTTCAAGTAATCGGTATGTTTATGGGTTGTCTCGGTGGCTTATTTGTACTTGGCGCATTAACTAAAAAGGCCAACTCCACTGGCGCTATTATTGGTATTATCGCTGGTGTTGGTATCATGGTTTCAGCATGGAAAATGGGCTGGGCTAACGGCTACCTTTACGCAACCATAGGTATTGTATCTTGTTTAGTGATTGGCTATGTTGCCAGTTTATTATTTCAAGTTAGTAGCCAAGAAAATCCAAAAGATTTAACTGGGCTAACCTTATATACCATGCAAACAGTAACAAACAAAAGTTAAGTATTACTATCAAAAACCTCTTTTTAGGAAATTAGGAAAATAATTATGCCTGTGGTTAATAAAACCCTTGAAGAAAAACTATTATCAATCTTAAAGCAATCATTAATTGCTTCATGCCAGCCGGTTGATAATGGTCCAATGGATAAAGTAGAACATGTTGTTGCTATGGCGTTAGCTGCAATTGATGGCGGTGCTAAAGGCCTACGTATTGAAGGAGTGGAAAATGTTCGTGCGGTAGCGAAAGCAACCTCAATTCCTATTGTGGGTATTGTAAAAAGAGATTTAGACAATAGCTCTATACGTATAACACCCTTTGTTAAAGATGTTGAAGCATTAGCCGAGGCTGGCGCAAGCATTATTGCTTTTGATGGCACAGATAGGGATCGCCCTGTCGCTATGCTTGAGCTACTCGATGCAGTACATGAAAGTGGCTGTGTTGCCATGGCTGACTGTGCAGATTATGACACCGGCATGATGTTGGCTAAACACGGTTGTACTTTCATTGGCAGTACCATGTCTGGTTATTTAGATTTAAACAATACGCCAGATGCACCTGATTATGACTTAGTTTCAACTTGGGTAGCACAAGGTTTGAATGTTATTGCTGAAGGTCGTTATAACTCACCTGAGCGCGCTGCTAAGGCTATTGAACTCGGTGCGTTTTCTGTCACTGTAGGTTCAGCTATTACCCGCGTTGAACATATTACCCAGTGGTTTGTTGGTAGTATTAACAATGCGAATAAATAAGGTAACTAGCTAAATGATCATAGCAATGGATGTGGGCGGTACTAAAATATCTGCCGCCCTCATGGACAATGGCGAAATAATTGAGCAGCGTAAAATTGACTCTGTTATTCACAGTGATTTAGTTAACTTGGCTGAACACTTGATTAAACTTTGTCACGGCTGGATAGAAAAATCAGAGCATGTTGCTATTGCTTGTACCGGCCAAGTAGGGTGTGAATATGTTAACTTTCTTTCTGCCAAAACAAAATTGCCATTAAAATCACAGCTTGAAGCTGGTTTCAATATGCCCGTATTCATTCTTAATGACGCAGCGGCTGCGGCATGGGCAGAATATTGTGTTATTAAGGAGAGCGAAAAGAAAACACATGCTTTACCTATAAACGAGTCTGATGAAACCTTGGTCTATATCACAGTGTCAACAGGCATTGGTGGCGGTATGATCCAAAATGGTCAACTGGTAACGTCAACTGACGGCTTCTGTGCACACCTTGGCCATGTCTCTGTTCAACATAAAGAGCAGCAATCAATTCCCTGCCATTGTGGCAGAATAAACTGTGCTGAAGCGATAGCCTCAGGCACGGCCATTGCCAAACAAGCATCTAAAATTTTGGGTAAAACAGTTAGTTGCAAAGAAGTTTTTCAACACTATATTGATGTACCTGAAATTACACAGTTAATTGACCAGTGCACCAGTGCTATTACCGATTTAATTGCCAATGTAAAAGCAACAACAGGTACTAAGAAAGTTATTTTAGGTGGCAGTGTTGGTAGCGCACCTTTATTTTTTAAGCAAGTAACAGAGAAAATAGCGCTATTACCAGAAATTTATCAATTAACAGTTCAGTCACCACAATGTGGCGCAGATGCCGACCTAATTGGTGCTTATTACTATGCAAAGCAATTAACCATACCCACAAAATAACTAGGCACAACAAAAGTAGTTAGGATTTTATGCAAATTATTATTTATGATGACGCCCAACAAGTTGCTATTAACGCAACAAAGTGGGTACAAAGCCTTATCAAAGAAAAAACTGAACCAGTTTTAGGTTTAGCAACGGGCAGTACCCCTATCCGTTTATACCAAGAATTAGTCGCTCAATACAAAGCAGGCAATTGCAGTTTTACCAATGTTACTAGCTTTAACCTAGATGAATATCACTCAATAAGTGAAAGTAATCCACAAAGTTACCGAAGCTTTATGCAAGATAACCTATTTAATCATGTTGATATTGATAGGGCTAATACGTTTTTGCCTACCTGTAGCCAAGATCAAAACCCACGAGTCCAAGGTCTCGCTTATGAAGAAAAAATCAAGCAAGCCGGCGGTATTGATTTACAAATACTCGGCATAGGCGCTAACGGACATATAGGTTTTAATGAACCAACCTCTAGCTTAACCTCTAGAACGCGAATAAAAACATTAACGCAACAAACGCTAACGGATAACAGTCGTTTATTTGCTGATAATGAAATACAACCAGCCATGGCGATGACTATGGGCATTGCTACAATAATGGGTGCTCGTTATGTGTTATTAATGGCAACAGGTAAAAATAAAGCTCAAGCTGTAAAAGATATGATTACTGGCGCTGTTAGTGCTAACTGCCCTGCCTCAATGTTACAAATGCATGAAAATGCAGTGATATTATTAGACAAAGAAGCGGCGTCAATGCTGGACGACCATAGCTATTATCAATGGGCTGATAAACAGAATAGAAAACTCAATGAAGAGTATGGTTTTTATCATAATTTTTAAGGCTTAACTTTCAAGTCATATTTTAAAACCATAAGAAATCCCTTAGCTTTCTTTAATCAAATATCTAAAGAAAGCTATTTAACTTTTTCTTCCTTACACAACTTCCCATTAATCTCTTCTAAATTAAATTTATACCAAGTCTATTAATCAAAAACATCATAACTGACAAAACAAGCATCACTTTTGACAATGATTAGCCCGTCAAACTTTTATAAAGTAGCCGCGAATATCTCAATAGATATACCCAAACAACCTCAAGATGCGAGTTTCAGGATGACTGAGCGAATCATGAGCAAGGCACATCTTTTTATTAATGGTTGTTCCCTTAAAAACAGATGTAACGATGAGTATGTTTTGCTCAGACATCCCCGTAGGGCTGGTTTAGAAACGTTTTATGCTGCGCTATTGATTTTGATAAGGGAATAACCATTCTCTTCAATCAATGCCTTGCCTAAAGGCGTTTCTAATTCCAGCTGAATCCTGCATCTTGAAGTGGCTTGGGTATATAACTCAAAGGAAACTTAGTTTTGAAAATAGAAAAATTTAAAGGGCTAATGGCAGCCCCTTTTACCCCATTAACCGCAACTGGTGAAGTTGATACAAACAAAATAGCCGAATATGCGAGTTATTTATCAAGCAGAGGTGTCAGAGGAGCTTTTATATCAGGTACAAGTGGCGAAGGTACTTCGCTGAGTGTAAAAGACAGAAAACTGATAGCCAAAGCATGGAAAGATCATTGTGTTAAAGACTTTACTTTATTCGTTCAAGTAGGACACACCTGCCTTAGCGACTCTTGTGAAATGGCGAGTCATGCTGAACTAATTGGCGTTGATGCGATATCAACGATGGCGCCATTATTTTTTAAACCTAATAACCTCATGGAACTTGTTAGCTACTGCAAACAAATTGCTGAATCAGCCCCTAATACGCCCTTCTATTATTATCATATTCCGGGTATGACGGGCGTTAGCTACCCAATGCGAGATTTTCTGCCACTTGCAGCCAAGCACATCCCAAATTTTGCTGGTATCAAATTTACCAATGAAGACTTGCGCGACTTTTCTCTTTGTCAGCAAATAAACAATGCTCGCTTCGACTTACTTTGGGCCGTTGATGACGCCATGACCGCGGCAATGTCAGTTGGTTGTCAAGGGTTCATCGGTAGCACATTTAATTATGGCGCAGCAAAATATCTTGAAGTAATTGAGACCTTTAACAATGCGCAAATAGCAGCATCTGCAAAAGCACAACTTGAAATGAATAAAATTGTTGATGTCTTGATCAATTCACCATTACCTGCAATTGCAACGCAACGGATACTAATAGCAGAGGCTGGACTTGACTGTTCAACAGGGAACGCGCCAAGTATTTATGAAAATTATCCGGTGCTTCGTCAACAAGTGATTGATGCGCTGAAAGAAACGCAATTTTATCAAATGCAACAATGAAGTTAGTGAATATAGTGAAAACAATGAACAACGCCAAGACCTTTAAAGCATTACCCTTTATAGCGGTAATAGTTTTTTCTTTTACTATCAATAGTTACTTTACTGCCTTGCCTTTTTACATGCAAAAGATGTCGGGCGGTAGCAGTGAAATCGGCATTGCCTTTGCTAGCTATTTTTCTTGTTATTTAATGCTTTGTTTGTATCAGAATAAAACAGGGAAAAAACTCTCTACTAGGTCAATTGCTGTTCTTATTGTATTGCTTATTATGAGCTTAGCGACAACATCAATTGATCACTCTATGCAGAGTCCAAGCATCTTTTATCTGGTTTCAGCTTTGTTAGGTTTAATACAGGCAAGTATTTGGCCCGCATTAATGTCAATAATTGTCTCTGTTGGTGCTGAAGAAGAGCTTAATAAACGGCTCAGTCGTTTTAATCTAAGCTGGGCAATACCAATGCTTATAAGCCCTATGTTAGCAGCCATTCTACTGAGCAAAGGTACATTATATATATCACTATTAATGTTCACTTTATTAATTTCTTTATTAGTAATACTCAGATTTATATCATTTACTAGTGAAGAAAAATCAAAACAAAATATTACTAACAACCAAAAACAACCTGATCCTTTATTACTACTCTTTGCTAGCAGCGCTTTAATAGCTGCAAGTATTGTGGTGATGCTTTATAAAACGCACTTAGCCCAGTTAATGGTAAATAAATTAAGTTTATCTGAAACTAGTTTTGCCCTAGTGGTTACTTGTGCCAACCTTGGTGCGGTATTCATCTTTTATCTTCAACAGCACTGGCATAGCTGGCAATGGCATAAACGCTGGCTACTCAGTTCGCAACTGGTTGCCATTATAGCTATTGTTTCTGTTTTCTGTGAGAGTTTGATTTTGCTATTCATAGGCGCTTTTTTGGCAGGCATGGCACACGGGTTCATGTATGGCGCCCATCAATTTTATTGCTCTATGTCTAACTTAAGCTCATTGAAAGCCATGTCTAAACACGAAGTGGTACAAAGTGGCGGTATTATCAGTGGTTCATTGTTAGCAGGTTTTGCGGGCGAAATTAACTTTTCAATGCCTTATATTACGGCATTGATGATATTAATAACATTGCTAATGTATCAATGGTTAATAAGCATTAAATATCAGCAAACTACCTCCGTGTTATGTATTAAACAAAATAAGTAAAATTGCATTAAAATGGCTACAAAAGCTTTTCTATCACTAGAAAAGCTTTATTTTTTTTGAAAAAATTCTTATATGAGTTAGTCAATAACTATTCTTTACTCAGCAACCAATCTAGCTTGGCACGAACAAAACGAATATCATTAAAGCGACCTTTTACGCCAAAATCAAACTCCCCTAAAATACCAATGTCGCCATTTGGCAAACGTGCAATGGAGGAGTAATCAAAGCTACCGGGATGATACACTTGATGTTGTGGCCAACTTTCACCACTATCAAAACTGGCATAAACAGCACCGCGGCTTCTTCTATTTTTTAAACGTGTTGTAGAGCCACTGTGTAATAGAATATCTTTACTATTAGGCAAGTCATAGCGAATAACAGAGCCCATAGCGCCACTGTCAGGTAAATCTTTTTGAGGTGTTAATTGTGACCACGTTTCACCACCATCACTACTAAACGCTAACATTCTGTTGCCTCTAGCACGTACGTTCATCATTACTCGGCCATCATTTAACTCAACCATTTGCGTTTCATTGGCTGAAATTCCTGATTGGTTTGGTGCATAATCACTTATCTTCCACGTTTTACCATTATCATCTGAATAGGTGGCATAACTTCTAAATACTCGATCGCCGCCCTCACTTGTAAAATCACAGCTAGGTACGATAATACGCCCTGTATATTTACCTTTTGTCATCACCATCGCTGGGCCAGGGCCAGTAAAGTTGGCATTAACTGGTGCTAAACGCTTAGTTTGTACAGTAACATCAATAGGTTCTGACCATGTTTTACCGTTGTCCTCACTGGTGATCAAATGATTGGTTTGTACTTTTGCGCCTTGGTGTCCAGCATCAACAAAACCAACGCCTTCATGGAATATAGCTCTTGAATGATAGTTTTCTGGAAAACGCTGGTACATCACTAAAACTTTACCATCGTTAAGCACTACGGGGGTTGGGTTATTTAAGCTGTCACCGCCGTGTTGCACTATAATCTGTAACGCTTGCCAAGTTTTACCGTCGTCTTCACTACGACGTAACACTAATGGCCCTTTCGTATGATCACTTTGCACCCGACGACCTTCAGCAAATGCTAATAAGTCACCATTTTTAGCCACAGCAAGTGCTGGAATGCGAAAGTTAGCATAGCCTTCACCAACAGTATTTTTATTGAATACAGTAACCATGCTTAATTGTTTTTTTTCTATCGCAGCTTGTACTTGCGCTATTTCACGCACATCACCTTTAGGGGCATCAATAGCAAATAAAGAACAGCCTCCCAGTAGCAATGCAGAGCATGTTATTGCTACTTTAATTGAGTTTGATAAGTTATTCTTTGTTTGGTTAATATTTTTCATATGTTAAATCCTGTGATCAAATATGGTAAGAAAATATTATTATCACTTACCATAAAATGCTTATTTAGTTCTTCAAATTAATTCATTTCACCTAATTAAACGTCAGACAGTACAATTACAAAAAAGGCGTAACTTCAGCCTGCCACAATGCATAACCAGAGGCTGTTAAATGCAATTCATCTAACGAATATTTCGCCTCAAGTATGCCTGTAGGTGCCAAAATCTTATTTAAATCAATAAAAGTAAGATCCTGCTCGATGCAATAAGCCTTTAATAATTCATTTAGTTTTGTAACTCTCGGGTTGTGATATTTTTTACTGATACCTGCTTGTAGGGTAGATTGCACAAATACTTCAATGTTTTCTTTTTGTAGCGCTTGAATAATTTTTTTATAGTTGTCAAAAACTAATTCAGGGCTACGTTTACGAGAAAAATCATTAACGCCAATCATGATAAAAGCTTTTTTCGGCTGAGTTTGAATAATGCCTTCAAGTCGATTTAACACCCCAACGGTGGTATCACCACTGATGCCACGATTAACAATATTGAGCTGAGAAAACATTTCATGCCACTCAGCACCATCAGTAATAGAGTCACCTACCATGACAATATCTGCTTTAGTTTTATATGATTCAAAGCGCTGCTTTTTATGTTGATAATAAGGACGTTCAATAACACTTTCAGCGGCACTCCCTCCTTTTGCAAACAAGCTGCAACCACTAATTAAAAGTATGCTTGATAAAATAACAAGCAGTTTTTTTATAAAAACCATTTCATTAGTGACCTTTTATTTTTGTGCTAAATAGACGACTTAATTGACTATTAAAGGGAGCTGCAGGCAAGCCTGCTTTATTACCCAAGTTAGCCTTATTTTTGGGATCATCAAACCAGCCATAACGCACCATGGTTGGTACTGATATGTTTGGATTACTCACGAGAATATGATTATTTTTGATCTTGGCTTGAGCCGCTATAAAAACACCATCTGCGGCAGCTATTTCAAAGCCTTTAATTTTGGTTGAGTTGCCCAATGTAATTAAGGATGAACTGTCATGTTTCTGCGCTCTATAAATCACTTTGATGGAAGAAGTTTCTTGTTCTGCGTAGGAAAGCATTGGCCCATTAGCGACAATATCTTTGCCATACTCATGACTCAATGCCAATCGAGCGAGTCTATGCCCTACTGGCTTTTTATTATTAGGGTGCACATCAGTTGGATGACCTAAATCATAAGTAACCGCCATACCTGTATTTTTTACTTCATTGGTGACATCAAACTGCATTTGTCTAAATGGCGCCCATGGTCTGTTTAATCCGGGTAGCTGAACAAAATAAAAAGGTAAATCACTTTTTTGCCACTGCTCGCGCCAGTCAGAAATTAAAGTCTTAAATTTCAATTTACTCAACTCAAGCAAAAACTCACCTCGATAAGCAGAGTCAGGATTAAGAATTATTGAATCCTGAGTAGTTGAATGGTGAATAGGAGCATTAGACTCCCCTTGGTACCAAATAGCCCCTTTAATGGCGAAAGGAACTAAAGGTTCTATCCCTGCTTCAAATAAGAAACTAGGCTTAAACGGGTGATTAGGTAACGTGTCAGGGTGCTTTTCAAACCAAGCCGATAAATTATACTTTGCACGACTAGCACACCACTCGGGAATATTATCCAGCCAATAACCATTAAGCTTTGCCAAAGACTTAATTGAAGCTAGTTTCTCATGGCTGATAAAGTTTTCCATCAAACTCCCACCAACGGCGACATTAATAATGCCAACGGGGACATCTAACGTTTGTTGCAATTTATTAGCAAAATGATAGGCAACTGCAGAAAAGGTTTTGCTGTTTTTGGCATTGCTAACCTGCCAGCCTTGGCTTTGAAAATAATTATCAGGAGTTAACTGCTCCAGATCTGTAACATTAAAAGCTTCCTTTGCTGGGTGGAATTTTTTATTAGTAAAATCAAGTAACCTTATATTGTTGTTTTTTGACTGTGCTACTTCTTTGTTACCCCCAAAACTTTTCGCCAAAGTGAAACGCATATTCGACTGACCACTGCTTAGCCAAACCTCTCCAACAAGTACATTATTAATGATGGTTTTTTCTTTTGTGGAAATTTTTGATGTTTCAATGATAAGTTTTGCTGGTGTATAACTGGCAGTTAAAGGAGAAAGTTCAACTAGCCAGTCACCCTTTTTGTTTGCTTTAGTACTTATAGTTTGATCTAAAAAACTGACGGTAACTGTACTACCAGTATTAGCTTTACCCCAAACTGGCACCACTTGTTGTTGTTGCAATACCATATTGTCAGTAAAAACTTTAGCTAACTGCAAAGCCTTCGCTACTTGAATACTGACAGTTTGAGTATTGCCTTCTTGGGCCTTGCCCATTTGACTATTCAACAAACTACAACAAAAAGTTAGCAATAAAAGTGTGTATTTCATATTTAAACCTATTTACCGGTTTGTATATCAGATGACTTGCCGAGTAACCAAGACCAAGAAAATTTCGCTACTGCAATGTCTTTTCGCGCACGTTTCTCACCTGTTTCATAGACCAATAAAAACTTGCCGTCTTTGGTAACGCCTAAATCAGAGTATGCAGCATGTCTAGGCTCTATCACTTTTGGCTTACCCCAGCTTTCACCATCATCATCACTTAACGTGATAGTTAAACCTTTACGTTTTGATACTTTCTTAGGACCAGGAACATTCGAGAACATCAACATCTCTTTACCTGATGGTGAAGTAACTCGTTCTAAGCCCGCATGGTTTTTAACATCAAATAAATCTTTGTGCATACCACGTTCAGTAAAAGTAACACCACCATCACGGCTGATGGCATAATGACGTCGTGACTCTTCAGGCCCCGGCGCAACTCTTTGGTTAATATAAATAGCACCATCACTCAACTCTGCAATAGAAGCTTCACCAAAGTAATCACCAGAGCGTTCACTGGTATGCCATGTATTGCCGCCATCATCACTATAAATTAAACCGTTACTTTGGTAGGCCCAGTTAATTTTATCGTCTCCTTTTTTAGGAGTATATGTTCTAGCGGGAACAACCAAGCGTCCGGCATACTTCCCTCGCTGAATTTGAATGCCTGTGTGTACAGGTGACCATTCTTGCCAATAGACTTTACGCTTTAATTGCTTGGTGATATTAACTGGCTCAGACCAAGACTTACCTTCATCGCTAGAGCTAACCATAAAAAATGCCCGCCCTAATGCCCATGTTTGTTTTAGATGTGTGTAAAACCAACGTTCATCAATAGCATCGCCATTGGCTTTGTAAATAGGTGAGCGCGCAAGAAAAACTAATACCTTACCATTAACCCTATCTTCAACAATGCCCGTAGGTTTAACATGAAAACGACCATTTTCATCTAAAGCTTTACCAATTAAACTAGGCTTTGTCCAAGTTTCTCCATTATCAACACTTCGAATAAGTATAGGATCAATTGTTGCTGCCCAATCACCACCGTTCCTATCTTGCAGAGCAATTAACGCAGTGCCGTTTTGGGTTACGATCATTTTAGGTATCGCGTAAAAACCTTTATTGTGATGTTTGAGTACAACATTTTTACTCAATTGTTTAGTTAACCCTGTGCTTGTGCCAGCAATATTTTGACCATCAGTTGATGAATTACTACAGCCTTGCAGAGTATACAAAGCAAGCAATATTCCTATTAGCCTCACTAGCCATAATTTATTTTGCATAAAACTAATCTGCCTCTTCATATTAAATCACCACACAATGGTACGACAGGACAACAGTACAACACTTGAAATTCGCTGTCTATTGTTTATGCCGCTTAAGATGTAATCAAATCAAGGTTGATTCGATAGTTCATCGGTTGTGCCATAAGTTGAGCCGTTAAAAATAATCTTTTAAGTATTTTAGATAGCAAAGATAACTATAAATATATTCTTGACGTATCACTTACTATACTGGTATAACAGGTACCTTGTACTATAGTACAGTTGATAATGTAAAGCAAGAGACCACCTAGATTAACCTTGTAAGGAAGAGTGATATGAGTAAATCATCTATTATACAAATGCAGGCTCCGTTACCTAAAACGCTGTTAGCATTAACAATTTCGTCAATACTTTTTGCTGTGCCTGTAATTGCACAACAAGAAGAAACAGAGGCAACAAGTAACAGAGCTGTTGCTGCAAAAATAGAAAGTAACAAAGAAGATAAAGTCATTGGCCTAGAAGTAATCACCGTTACTTCACAAAAGCGCACCCAAAACGTTATGAAGGTACCCATTGCGGTGGACACTTTTACTTCTGACGATATTAAAGAAACAGGAGCATTAAACTTACAAGAAATACATGAATATATGCCTGGCTTTGATATGAGCGAAGACAGTGTTACTCAACCAAACATTTCTATACGAGGTATCACTAGTTCACAAGTTAGTAGCGGTGGAGATCCTTCAGTTGCTACTTTTTACGACGGTGTCTATCTGCCTAGTGCAGCAACCACCATCAGCTTCTCAGATATGCAACGCATAGAAGTATTGATGGGACCACAAGGTACCTTGTTTGGTAGAAATTCTGCCGCAGGTGCAATTTCTATGGTGCCAAACCTACCTGAGCAGGATTTTGAAGGTTTTGTTAGCGTAAAAGCTGGCAACTATGGCTTAAGGCGATTAGAAGGCATGTTAAACCTGCCAATTGTTGAAGATGTTTCACTTCGCTTAAATGCCATGACCAATGTACATGACGGTTGGGCAACCAATATAACCGGAGGTAAAAACCCTGGTGAGAAAGATAACACCACACTACGTGCATCATTAAAATGGGATATTTCAAATAAAACAAACCTGAGACTTTCATACGATTGGGATAAGCTAGAAAATGGGCCAACTCAGTCATTTGGTTTAAGTGAATATGCATACAACCAAAACCCTTTCAGCGGAAAAGTTGCTAACGACGTTATTAATGGTAAAGAATCTCGTGACATGTATGCGGTAACCGCCAAATTTGATCATGAATTTAGTGATACTTGGTCAATGAAATACACGGCCAGTTATCGTGACTTCCAAACTTATAACCGTGAAGACCTAGATGGTACAGCCGATGCGCGTAGATATGCTGACAGCAATAATGAACTTGATACCAATGTTTTTTACACTGAATTTCAACTGAACTATGTTAAAGACGATGTTACCTGGATTCTTGGTGCTAACTACTCTAAAGAACAAACAGATCAATTAACAACTTTTACTGCTAAAGCCGACTCTATCGCCAATCTAGTTACAGGTACCTTAGTGAACGAGCTAGTCAAACAAGGGATTCCTGAAGAAGCATTAGCAGATATTGACCACATGTGGAACAGTTCTGATTATGGCACTATGCTTTCAGCTATAAACTTAGGACAATTTGCTGGCGGACAAGCGCCTCTTTTCCCAGGAACCGGAGATTTAGCAATGTTTGGATACCCAGATCCACCATATCCATCAACTGGTTATGGCGTAACTGCGGGTAATATTGAAGCAACGGGTGATATTTATTATGACGGACTAGCCTTAGGCTTTGGCGACCCGATAATATTTGGTCCTTCTTTTGCTGGTGAATTGTGGCAAGAAACTATTGCCAATACGGGCAAGTTTATTAACTACGGACTATTTTCTGATGTTACATTCAAGCTAATGGAAAATCTGGAGTGGACTTTAGGTGCGCGATATAGCTATGACAAAAAAGATTTCAGCTGGGATATTCCTACAACTGACTTCACACAAATACGTTCAGGCGTAAGTAACCAAATATTCACAGAGGTAACAAACGGTGTATTAAATGCTAGTGAAGAGTGGAGTAAAACTACCGGTCGCTCAGTTCTCAATTATCATTTGAATGAAGATATTATTACTTATTTATCTTATTCAACCGGTTATAAATCTGGTGGTTTTGACGCGCTGAATCCAGGTACTGCTTTTAAACCAATCCGCCCAGAACTAGCAACGAGTATAGAGTTAGGCTTGAAAGGTGATTTCTTCGACAGCCGACTACGTGGTCAATTTAGTTATTTTGATATGGAGTTAGTTGATCGTCAAAAATCAGTAAGCAGCGCTGACTCTGACAATGGTATTGCGATTCCAACCATTATCAATGGCACACAAGACACCACCGGTTTTGAATTGAAAATGCAATGGATAGCACTAGAAACATTGCGTATTGGCTTTTCAACAACAGTGCGTGAAGTCGAGTCTATTTGGGATGAATTCCAAGATGCCAATGGTGATATTAAGCCGAGTGTAAAAACTAAGTCTAAAACTAAAACAAACTATACTGCTCGTTTAAATTGGACGCCTGAAGTGTCGACTGGTTTTTTAAGAGTGAATCTTGATTATATATTTAAAGAAAACACTGCTGAGTTAGATCCTGATTTCATTGAAGACTATACAGACATTCCTGGTTACGGCGATGATCAAAAATATTTAAATGCCCGTGTTAGCTGGGAAAATGATGATGACGATATTGAAGTAGGCCTTTGGGGTAAAAATTTATTAGATAACGACTACATCTATAAAATACGTAGTGATACTGCCAGTACCTTCGGCACACCGTTTGCTTCGATTAGAGCACCACTAACTTTTGGTATTGATGTTAAATATAAGTTCTAATAAACCTTGTAATTAACCCAATAATTAGGCCGATTAGAATGGCACATTGCTTACATAACATGTATTGCTTTGTGCCATTTTTGTATTCGTAGCGGTTATTAATTCATGATCTATTTTTGAATTATCAGTATAAAAAATAGCTGAGACACCAATAGCTAGGGCTAATTTTATAAGATCTGTAGTACCAGACTGCTGACCTAAATCATTCCTCAAAACTAGGAAAATTAATGTTCACCTACGATAGCGGACGTTCCTCCATAGATAAAAACATGGGTCTTTTGATGATGGCTTCTGTCGATAAGTCTTTAAGCCTGAATGTGAACTAAGCCACCATAGCTGTCATAGAGCCTTTTAATCAATAAATCTGTGCCCATTGATTGCTCAATTAACTAATTTTGCTTATTAACCTGCGTCATAGAGTTTCTTAAAATTTGTTAGATTCCAGCCAATCATTACTTCATTACCAATTTTTAGGGCTGGTACAGAGCGAGCCCCTATAGCGTCAAGCTCTTTTCTACCGCGCTGCATTTTCGCATTTGTTAATCTGTATTGAATGCCATTATCATCCAAGTATTTTTGAGCTTCACGACAATGGGGGCATTTATCTGAAATATATAAAACAACGCGTTTCATCACTATCCTTTACAGAACTGTTAAAGACTAACTATTTTACTGAACTCTCAAAAAAAGACAAAGGTGAATTAAATGAACTATCGATTTGATTCTATACAAAGAAAATTAACTACTCTAGTAAACCTATTGGGTCAAAGCATTTGAAGAAGTCGTTTGGGCTTTGATTTAATAGTTTCAGGTTAGAGCTGACAACGGCAGCAATTGAGCTTTCAGGAGGCATAGACTTGTATTTATCCTGACAGACAACTGAGCCACCATTGCGGTCGTTTAAGTATTGTTATTGGTATTGGTATTGGTATTGGCATGACTTCAAAGTTTGTGCATATAACAGTCATTCGTTATATTTTCAAATCATTCATTCTCTAGAACAACCACGAATTTGTTCGTTTTTATATTTATTTCAAACCCGCCATTGTCGACAATACTTATTTTAAATGCAATTACAAGTTGAGTTTTCAGATTGATTTGCGTACCATTGTCGACAATATCAACGAGAGATATATAAAAATGTGGTATGACTTATTTGGTACAATAAATACAATATTCATTATTGTCAGTTTATATGGTGTTTTTTTACAGATTAATAAAATCTGGTTGAGAAAAAGGAGCTGTGGGAATAAAGTTACTCACATTTTGTCTCAAAATCAGTTCACAATGAGCTTTCTGGCTTATTTTTCTTTCTTTATATATGGATATAGTATTGACCCTTTCAATCATTATATAGTTTGGCCGAGGCTTATTGCCTCAGTATTGGTTACACTAATATTGTTCGAAATATGGCAAGATAGAAAATCAAAAACCTCATTTTTTTGTATTTTATTTGTTGGGTTGAGCTTTATTGTAGGAGTTATAGGGCTTATTTTTAATGATACACTTTCAGGTCAAAGTAAGAATTTGTCGACAATTTTGATTGTGGCGATCACTGTTTTATTAGCCCAAGGGTACGCACATCAAATAAAGCTAATTATTAGGTCAGGAAAGACTGGTGCTATAGAAATAAGGATGAGCCAGTTTATTCTTATGATGGACACTTCCACTATAGCTTTTGCTATTTCTATGGGAGTTAACGAAGGTTGGCCCCTGATAGTTCTTGCCGTAGTTAGCGGTATGACTAAACTAGTAATTATGTATCTATTCCGTTGGGTTCGCATTAGTCCTAAAGCCGAATACCGTAGATTAAATTAAAAAAACAAACGACCGAAAACCGCTCATTGTTAACATTCATAGGCCGAATGTTAACGGCAACTTTGAGCATTTCAAAAAACATATACTTACTTAACCAATAATTCATCCCATGACTGGCAACTCAGCCACCATAGCCGTCAATCCTGAAGTCCATTGATATGGCCCAAAAATGCTAAAAGTGGAGGTTGGCAAATATATTAATTTTTTTTAGTTACATCAAACTATTTACAATATTGACCCGACTATATAAATAACTGTTGATTAAGGTCATGCAATGAAAATATTCTTCTTTTTATCTTTTTTTATGTCAGTCTCCCTTTGGGCAAACTCAGATGTTAAGAAATTATTAACACTGGTAAATGAGAGAGACTATGCAATGCGAACTAAAAACCTATCTCTCGCAATGAAAAGCTTTTCCAAAGACATTGTGTGGATTAACTCTCAGGGATACTACTTCAAGGGTTTTGATAGTGTAAAAGATCTACACAATATGATGATGACAGATAAAAGTAGAGACTATCAATACTCAATTGGTAAACCATTAGTTAAAATCTTGGATAAAAACAATGCTATCGTCTATTACCCTTGGCGTATGTTATGGCACACACCGCAAAATATATCTGATGTCGTTTTTGACGAGGTGGGTATGATGACCTTAAATGCTAATAAGTCCTCTGGGCATTGGAAATGGGTAGCTATCACTGTGCAGCATACCCCTTGCTTTTATGAAGCGATTGAACCAGTAGAAATATCTCACTAAACTTCCAGTCAGAAGAAAGATATATGAGCCGTCGAACGAGTGGCTCTTATTCGTTCCAAGTAGCCGTTTAGAAATAAATTGCCCACGTCAGCAATGTAGTCTTACCTAGATGTTAATTATCACGTCCATTGCAAACGCTGTCCGGCCCTTATGTCATTAACGGCTATTCTGCTTTAGTCATAATAAGGTTAAAAATATCTATTCCAAAACACAACGGGATTAACTTCACTATTTTCAGGTATAGCTAACATCGATAAAGATTTCGTTACTACTGAAACTGTTGAGTTTATCTCTGCTTCATCAACTAAAATCCAAAAATCACAGCTAATAGCTAAAGCACCAGACTTCAAATTATTTAATTTTTATCCACAAAATCTCCTTGCAATTTCGCTAGGTGTTGTCTATAAATTAACCAACACTTTTACTCGGAATGCATTAATGATACGGACTTCGTATAAATACTCATTAATACTTGCCACGAATCCTTCATGATAAATTCTGTATAACATCAATCAAAACACTTCATTTTGTAAGTGATGTTTAATTAAGGAATTACTATGTTAATTAATAATTTCAAGAAATCTATCTATCAACTATTCACACTACTTTTATTTGTTACAACCAATGTTAATGCAGAACAATTTGCATTTAGATATGATTTTATACCGACTGAAGGTAAACCTTGGACAAATGCTTACTTAGAAGGTCGTGTAGAAGCAACTCGCGATACACTTGATCAAACGGGTAATACTTTTCTTATAAATAGATTCATAGATGTTAAGCTTATTCGACAGGGGTTAGCCGATTACTCTTATGGAGATATTTGGCCAGGTAATTTTAATAGCCTAGCTCCTGATGGTACCGACACTTCTCCCGGCGGGCCAAGAGTGAGTATTATAGGAAACAATAACAACTTTCGAGTCTGTCAAAATGGTTTTACTCATCCTTTAGATGCCAACCCTAAATATGATTGTCCATTTTCAGGAGATGGTGCTGGTGGATTTGGTTGGGCTGTTTTAAACGGAGACACAGCCTGGGTTTCAGCTGCTGATGGTATTTCTGGAGATACTTGCGGTAATGATACCGTTGAAAGTAAAGATTACGGCTGTAGAGTAACCAATGCATCTGTTGGTGCTGATGATGAATCACGTTGGTCAATGGTTCGTCTCGATCCTGATGGTGATGCTGAAACTAACCCTGATGCTCGAGGTTCATTAGACAACTGTCCACAATTACCTAACCCACTGCAAACAGATTCTGATTCTGACGGAGAAGGTGATCTTTGTGACATATGCCCTAACGATGCAACCAATCAATGTTCAGTTACCGAAATCAAATTGACGTTCAGCTATACCTATGTTGGAACTCACAGAGGTGCAGGTAAAGTACTCACGGGTAATATCGTTGGAATTCCATTAGCAGATCCTAATGTTGTCGCCATTAAATCGTTTGGTCCAGTCTCTCTTGATGGCGTTGAATATGCGTCTATCTGGAATTCAGAAGTTCGTACCTTTTACCCTGGACACACTCCATTAGCGAGTTTCGATGGTTCAGTACTCGATTTCTGGGTATGCCCTGTAATTGCTGATCAGATGAATAATGATGGATTTGATTGCAACTTTGCATATGATAGCGGCTTTTCTATACATAGTTATTCTTATCTAGGACCAGTGTCATTCGCAGGTGACGGCACTGGACCACTGAGTAAAGGTGTTGATATTCCTATTAACACTGATAACTGGTCATTAGCTGAAATTGATCCTGATGGCGATGGTGCTAGAGCATCATTAGACAACTGTCCGCAATTACCTAATTCTGACCAACTAGATTCTGATTCTGACGGAGCAGGTGATCTTTGTGACATATGCCCTAATGATGCAACCAATCAATGTTCAGTTACAGAAATTCCAATGACTTTCAGTTATACCTATGTTGGAACTAACAGTGGAGCAGGCAAAGTACTCACTGGTCAAATCATTGGAATTCCATTAGCAGATCCTAATGTTGTCGCCATTAAATCGTTTGGTCCAGTCTCATTTGATGGTGTTGAATATGCGACTATCGATAATTCAGAAGTTCGCACCTGGTATTCTGGTCACACTCCCTTAGCGAGTTACGATGGTTCAGTACTCGATTTCTGGGTATGTCCGGTAACTGCTGATCAGATAGCTAATGATGGATGGGATTGCAAATTTCATGAGGTGAGCGGTTTTTCTTTACACAGTTATAGTTATTTGGGAGCAGTGTCCTTTGCAAGTAACGGCGATGGAATTAGAGCCAACAAAGGTGTTGATATTCCTACTGATATTGATAACTGGTCATTAGCTGACATAGTGAACGATGATATAGATGGTGATGAAATTTTAAATGCTGCACCCGATAATTGTCCTCTTATTGCTAATTTTGGACAGAGTGACATTGATAATGATGGCGTAGGTGATGTTTGTGATATTTGTCCCGCTGATGCCACTGATACCTGTGAGCTAGGTGGTGCAGCTGCCGAAGAGATCAGTGCAGATACCGGTGGGACTGTAGCAACAGATGATGGTGCTATTACACTTGATATTACTTCAGGTGCACTTTCAACTGACACTACAATTTCAGCTACACAAGATGATGTTGACCCTAATATCGTAGTAGATTCAGATTCTGGTGCCGCCCAGCCTGTCGCCTCTTACACCTTTGGACCTGAAGGAACAGTATTTGATACCCCAATTACTCTGACTTTAGTGTTTGATGTATCTAGTCTTACTACTGAACAAAGAGCGGCATTAACCATCTATTTATTAGAGGGTGAGACTTATGTTGAAGTACAGGGGGCATCATGTAATGTTGTTGACGATACTGCAAACTGTACTGCTTCGTTGGAACATTTCTCAACGTATGCTGCACTAACGATCTTTGATTCTGAGTTGGATTATTGTGTAGATGATATTGGAGATGATGTCGATGCTTTTGGTTGTTTCAATTCGTTTGATGGATTGAGGAATTTGCTTAGTAATCTAATCGCTGAAGATTTAGTAGATGACCGTTTAGATGTGAAAATGTTAAAGAGTCTGACTGCAAAAATCAACGCAGCAGAGTCTTCATCTATAAATGGTAAAATCTGTGGTGCAGCTAATGTAATGGGAGCTTTAAGAAATCAAGTTGCTGCTCAAACTGATAAGAAAATATCAGTAGCAGCTGCGTTACAAATTACTAATTATGTTAATTATATAAGAAGTGACCTACTTGTAAGTCGTCCAGAAGGAGAGTCTTGTAACAGTATATAACGCATAAATAATTGTCGTTCAAGTACTAATCAATAAAGGTGCTATTTGCTAATGAGTAAACTGCCACTTAAACAGTATAGGCCCGACTAACCCTCGGGCTTTTTTATGTCTGTAATGCCTTTAACATCTGTACATACAATTAGTCACTATAAATTATTTTCCTCTGACCGACTGCTGATCGCTCAAAACACCCTGTGGGCTACTTCAATTGTTTGTATTCCAACAATACATGATTTTATTGTTGGAATACAAATTTAAGCAGCTATGACAGTCTGTCATTGAGCTTAAACTTGCCCCACAAATGAGCAAGAAATTTCAGTTGGTTTTGCCCAAATATGATCGTGCTTTCACAAAAGCTAACTTCCGCTTTTGGCTATCAGTTGGCATAAAGAACAACCAGTAGCTAGCCATCATTTTGATCACCCTTTTATTTTAATCCAAGCTCCAACAAAAACGTATGAGCGTGTTTATTTTTAGCTGACCCCGTGCATTTCATTTCAATGCCATTTAAATTAATTTAGGCTCACATGACGAGCCGTTAACTTTTGCTCTTTTAACATTCGCTGAATTGTTAACGTAATTTCTGGGTATTGATTTGATACTTCATCTTGTTCGCCAATACCATTTTTAGCATGCATCATATTGTAAAGGTGAAACTCATCTTGCGCAGTAATAATGGCTTTAAAGTTTTTATAGCGTATTAATTGCTTGAAACGCGCATCAACAGGTAGCATTTCTCTATAGTTAGCGAGTTGCTGTTGATATTTATCAACGCCAACCAAATTTTGCCATTCATTGGCATCTTTTGATAAATCATATAACTCTTCACTGCCATCGTAATAGCGAATAAATTTCCAATGTTCGGTACGCAACGCGTAACTAGCACGACCTAGAGTGGTTATATTGTAATCTCTGACTTTTTCTTGGCTACCTGCAACTACATTTTTTAATGACTTACCTTCTAAATTACTCGGTATAGGCAAATTAGCATAATCGGCGATGGTTGGATAAATATCGAGTAAACTAGCAAAACTTGTTTGAGCACCCTGCTGTAGTTTTCCAGATTTTGGCGGTACGATAATAAATGGTACACGTGTTGAGCCTTCCCAAGGTGAATGTTTCCCCCAATGTTCTTTCTCACCTAACTCCCAGCCATGGTCACTCCACAGTACAATTAAAGTATTGTCTTTATATTGACTATTATCTAAGGCGCCCAGAACCTTACCCACTTGGGCATCAGCAAAGTGAATAGACGCTAAATACCCTAATACACCTGCTTGCCAAACATTGTGTTTTTGTACACGTTCAAAACTTCCTGACCAAGGGTAATGCGCATATTGACGGGCTGTTTCAGAAAGATCAGATAAATCATTTCTCTGCACTTTAGGCAAAACAATAGTTTCGTTCGCAAAGGCATCAAAGTATTTTTTTGGTGCGTAAAAAGGTTGGTGCGGACGATAAAAGCCCAACCCTAAAAAGAACGGTTTAGTGTGTTTCTCAGCTAATTTTTCTGTTGCCCATTTAGCTATTTTACCGTCAGGCATTTCATCATCTGTAACATTTACAGGCCCCCAATCAAAGGTATTATAACCATTTAGCGGTCTGTCTAGCGTATTATCAATACCGTTAAGCGGTAATGCGGCGACTAAGCTACCACGTTTTATTTCTTTACCTGGGTACACATTGTTAACTATGCCGCTGTCCTCTTTTTGCATTTTACCAAGAATATCTTTTCTCACCACTTTTTTACCCGGTGTCATGTTTAACTCTTCCCAAGTAAATTGGCCCTCAATGGCTCCTGCATCAGGCCCATATTCATGATAGTTTTCAGGCACCACCATGCCCATCGCATGGTTTATTTTACCTGCACCCATGACATGGTAACCGTTATCTTTTAAAAATTTAGGTAAGGCGATAGCCGCTGGCACATAATCTTTATACATGCCTTTGTTATGATAAACACCTGTAGTTTCTGGCCGCATGCCTGTTAACACACTCGCTCTTGAAGGACCACAAATAGGCGATACCGTATGGGCATTGGTAAAATATGCACCGCGGTTCGCAAGCCTATCTAAATTAGGCGTTTTGGCATTCGGATGGCCACCTAAAAAACCTACCCAATCATTAAGATCATCAATGGCGATGAAGAGTACGTTGGGTTTAGTTAAAGGGGTATCAGCTTTTTTAGCATAAACATCCTTAGGTGAAAATATGAAAACGCTCAAAAACACAATGCTTAGGAACTTGTACATCACTACCTCTATTGTTATCTAATCAATAAATTTTGTTTCGAAAACACATTGTAGTTTTTGCTATAAACTGTCGAAATAGCAATGACTAATCTACATTTTCGGCTCAACCTTATCTAATCTGTTTTATCAAATTTGATCAAATTCTGCCACGGCACCACACCAACTTCATCAGCCCACTGTTGCCACTCTTTGGCCAACGCGGTAACTTTATCTTGGTGAGTTTTAGCTAAATTATTTAACTCCGTTCGGTCATTAGCTATGTTATATAGCTCCCACTTGCCTTTATTAGGATAATCTCTTACGCCTGCCCATGAGCCTGGATATTCAGCTACTAATTTCCAATCACCTTTCCGGATGGCTTTATTACCTTCGTGTTCCCAAAAAAGAGTACGCTCAGGTAAAGTTTTCTGCTTGGTTAATAGCAAACTTATATTTAATCCTGACATAGCCTTAATAACGTTGCCCTGATAAGTATCTGGATAACTAGCATCTGCAAAATCAAGTACTGTCGGCATCAAGTCGATAATATGAACAGGCTGATGACTAAGTGAATTTTCAGCTATTTTGGGTCCCATAACAATGAACGGCGCAGCAATACCACCTTCGTGCATCCATGTTTTATGATTTCTAAACGGAGTATTTGATAGGTTCGCCCATTTTATCCCGTAAGAGCCATATGAATCAGGGGCACCAATGCTAGTATTAACCCAGTCTCCGGCTGTTACTTTTTTGCCTTGGGGTGTGTTTTTTGGAATGACGGCTGAATTCCATGGGCTACCTAATCGTTCAACCGTATTATTTAAGTGCCCTTCTGGTGAGGCGCCGTTATCTGATAAGAAAAAAATGTAAGTATTATCTAATTGCTTTTTCTCTTTTAAAACGTCAATAACGTTAGTAATACTTTGATCAACATGAGACATCATCGCAGTATAAACTTCCATTCTATGTTGCTGCCAAGCTTGATTTGGTTCTTTTTCCCAAGCAGGAACTTGCTCGTCTCTTGGCGATAGTTTTATGCCTTTATCGACTAAACCTAAGTCGACTAAGTTGGCATGACGCTGTGCTCTTAAAGCATCCCAGCCTGCGCTAAACTTTCCCTTTTGTTTTGCAATCATTGCTGGCTTTGCATGCAAAGGATAATGGGGAGCAACATGAGACATGTATAAGAAAAATGGTTTATCTTTTATTATAGCTTCCTCAATGTAAGCGACTGACTTTTGCCCAATCACGTCAGTGTAATACGCGCCTTTTTCAAGCTTTACTGGCTGATTTCCTTCCACTAACCCAAAAGGATCGTATAAAGAGCCATGCCCAGGCAATGTGCCATAAAAACGATCAAAGCCGCGTTGCAACGGCCAGTTATCTTTTACATCAACAGGATGCCAGTTTTTTGTAACATGCCATTTTCCGGTCATCGCGGTAAAATAGCCTTGGTCAGACAATACCTGCGCAATGGTGACTGTATTCTTGCTTAACTCGCCACGATAAGCATCGCTTCCTAAATCTGAGACCATGTGCCCAAGGCCCGCTTGATGTGGATACAGGCTGGTTAATAAGGCTGCACGTGAAGGCACACAACGAGCAGCATTATAAAACTGAGAGAATTTCATACCTTTATTAGCAAGGGCATCAATTGTGGGTGTATCTAATTCGCCGCCATAACTTTTTAAATCCGAAAAGCCTAAGTCATCAACCATGATGATTATGATGTTTGGCCGACGAGCTTCATTTGCATAGGCATAATTAACTGTAAATAAAGTAATTATTAAAATGACATTACAGAACATTTTCAAAAACATAGTATTACACCTATAAAATAAAAAGCCGCAATACTGCGACTCTAAAAAGCTACTTTAAAACGTATCCGTAATAATTACGCTTTCAAGTGTTCCATAAAGCCAGCTGCTTTCATTTGTGCAACAACCTCTTCTTTCTCAGTTACAGAAAGCGCTCGAATAGGAAGACGCGGATCACCTACATCAATACCGTGAAGAAGCATTGCGGCTTTACCTGCTGCAACACCGCCATATTGAACGAGAGGACGAATAAGGCCAATAACCTTATCCATCAAAGCTGTTACAGACTCTTGATCGCCCTTATCGAAAGCTTCCATGATATCTAGGTAGAGCCCCGCAGCATAGTTGTAGGTACTACCTACCGCACCAATGGCACCAACGGCCAAACCACCTGGAAGAAACTCATCAACACCAAATGGGATATCGAATTTTCCACCGCAAACACGTATACAGCGTTGGTATTCATATAAGTCACCATGGTTGAATTTGATACCAGCAAGGTTAGGAATAACTTTGTCAGCTTTGTTAAGGAACGCTTCCATATCAAACATCACGCCAGACATTCCAGAATGGTAATAATAAAAGGCTTTTGTTGGAGCCGCTGCAGCTACTGCTGCGCAGTAGTCTACTAGCTCATCAACGCTACCTGGTTTGAAAAAACATGGGGCGATAATGGAAGTCCCGAAGATATCGAGTGTTTCAGCATGCTTTGTTAATTCAAGTGTATCAACAATTGACAAAGCGCCAGTGTGAACTGTGATGCTGAGTTTACCTTGAGCAGCCAAAACCCAACGTTCAGCCACGGCTTTACGTTCGGCCACAGAGCAGTTGAGGCCTTCACCTGTCGTGCCGCAAATATAAACACCGCTAACGCCTTGCCCAATAAGCAGTGTGGCGATTTGATCAATAACAGGAAGGTTAACTTCGCCGTTTTTATCAAAGGGTGTATGAGGAGCTGCGATCAGTCCGGTAAGTTTTTGCATGGTAAACCTCTATAATTTTAAAATATTGCATTGCCGCTAATCCATGTATTTGTTACATGGTGCGACGAATTAGTTGTTGAAAATAAGGTAAAGTCGGCATTAGCGCCAACGGATAATTGGCCGAGCTGATGATTTACATTTAAAAATTCAGCAGGATAGTAACTGGCCATTTTTAATGCTTCTTCAAGCGACACATCCAGCATCGTTTGCGCATTATTAATCGCGGCCATCATAGTTAACGCAGAGCCTGCAAGCTGGCCAGTTTGGCTAGTTAGTTTATCCCCCGACAGTTGAATTTTATGACCATCGAACTCAAACTGAGACTGCTCACTACCAATAGTTGACATAGCATCGGTCACTAACATCATTTTGCCTTTTTCTTTGGCTTGTGTGGCTAGTTTAGCTGTCGCTGGATGCACATGATGCCCATCAAGTATTAAGCCGCACCAACTGTGTTCATCAAGTAGTGCCGCGCCAATCATGTTTGGCTCTCGCGACGTTAATGCAGACATAGCATTAAACAAATGTGTAAAACCCGTTGCGCCAGCATCAAGTGCTGCTTGGGTTTGCTCATAACTTGCATTGGAGTGACCAAGACAAACAATGACTTTATTTTTTACCAAGGTTTTTATCGTTTCTACTGTGACATTTTCTGGTGCTATGGTGATTACTTTTACGCCTAAATCATCACGACAATATAGATCAAGCTCTTGTTGACTTAGTTCTCGAATATGCTCAGTACTATGAATACCTTTTTTAGGCACGCTAATATGCGGCCCTTCAAAATGCACTCCGATAACACCGGGTAGTTGCTTTGATATGGCATCACTAATAACATCAGCAGCGCAATTTAGTGTTGATAAATCACTGGTTATTAAGGTGGGTAAAAAAGCCGTTGTGCCATATTTACCATGTGCTTTTGTCATAGCAGCTAATGTTTGGATATTTGTTTCATGATTAAATAAGTAACCGCCACCACCATTGACTTGTACGTCGATAAAGCCCGGTGTTAACAATCCTGAAACATTAAGTTCTTTAGCACCTGCAACCGTATCCAAAGCGATAATTTTGCCATCTTCAAAGCTAATTGGTCGCTGATTGTAAACCTCTTTGCCATCAAACAACTGATCTGGTATTAGTGTGGTTATCATAATAATTCTAAGTTTTCTAAAATTTAAGAAAGGTGAGCTGAGAAATACAGCTCACCAATACGCCCTTAACCTAATTATCTAGCTTGAGTTATTAGACTAAAACTTAACAATTATGCCCGCATATAATTGACGACCAGTTAAGTCATACGCTATACCGTTCGAGTTAGTACCCACGTTATGATACTTTTGATTAGAGCCTATTAATTTTGGTTGTTCATCAAACACATTGTTGATACCAACATAAACACTGCTCTCTTCCAATATGTTATAACTGACGCGAAGATCGTTATATATTATTGCATCCGCAGAGTTTAATTCTGCAGAATCTGCCGTATTATCATTTTTCAAGACTGTTTCAGCTCTATATCGTAGTTGCCAATAAATATTAATGTCATCAATGGTATAAGAGGTGTTTAGATTAAATGTAAAGTCAGGAAATAATAACTCCCCAGTTAAATCACTTACATCACCCGTTTCAATACCTGTAATTGAATAATTATCTAGATAGTTTAACGACAATCCTGTAAATAACGCTCCGCCACCAATATCGGTTTCATAAGATGCCTCTAAATCGAAACCACTTGTCTCAATAGTATTTTCATTATTGGTTGAAGAGTTCACGGCAAGTGCCGCTCCTGATTTACCATCACGTACAACCAAGCCGCCACATTCAGCGTCAAATTCACTTGGAGCAACTTCATGACAACGATTTAATATAATTGTACGATCAGTATTAGCAATCGCATCATCAATGGTAATGTCATAATAATCTAATGAAATTGATAAGCCTTCTACCGACTCAGGGGTATATATTGCGCCCAGCGTTAGGGTTTCGGCAGTTTCTTCCTGGACAGTTTCAGAGCCACGTAACAAACCTGAGGTATTTTGACTTTCAACTTGCGTTAAAATGAAAGCCCCCGTATCGTCGATACGACCTTGAATTGCGCCAATCGAGCGACAGTTATCAGCAACATTACCTGTATCCGCATTTGTCATGCCGTTACAAGGATCAGCCACTACAGCTGCAGTAGCAGTACCACCGGCAAACAAATCGCTTACGTTAGGCGCACGTACCGCAGTTGCTAATGCTCCACGAAAACGGAAAGTATCAGTTAATGGTGCATCAAAACCAAGACGCCAGTTAGATGTTTTACCAACGGATGAATAATCACCAAAACGTACCGCAAAATCAAAAGATAACTGTTCTAGTACAGGCACATGGAATTCTGCAAAAACATCAATTACATCAAATTCACCTGCAGTGGCTTTAATTGCCTGACCACGAGTAATACCTGCTTGACGTAGTGGATCAGGTGTTTCATGACCACTTTCTTTGCGATATTCAATACCACCTGCGAAACCCACTGGTTCAACATCATTACTTATCTCAAAACCTAGATCACCAGCTAATACTGCGCTAAAAACTGTTTGCTCTATAGAGCCTTCAATATTTGTATCTGCAGCAAGGTAAGTGAGAGCCGCTTCAGAAAAACCTTGAACAGGAATTGGTGTGCCATCGTTATAATTGCCAACAGTCCATGGATTGATAGGCGCACAACCTGCTATTCTTGCTGTAGGGTCAGCACATTGATAACCACCTGAACCATCAGATTCAATGGTAAGCGCTTGACGTGCACGCTCTAGGTTAATATCACCATGATTACTTTGTTTCTGGTCAGTAACACCGTAAACAGCAGATACCGTTAAATAGAAATCATTAGGGAGTTCATATTCATAATCGCCCGCAACACGGAAAGTAGAACGGGTATTCTCTGCACCACGGTCACCAAACTCCCAACCTCGACGGAAAGTAAGGTTAAAATCATCTAATAACAACGAGTCAGCGTCACCTAATAAAGCGTCGCCTGCTGGTGTATTTGCAAACCAAGGGTGTGTCGCTATATCAATACCCGTTGTACCACCTTTTGACACTTTAAAAATATCATTTCTACTATCGAGTGGAATGGGTTCCATCCGAGTGCGTGAATCAACCCGTGCATAGTTCACCGTAAAGTTTGCGCGAGAAACATCGTTGATGTCTAGGCTAAGACCACTGGCTACTGTCGTACGATCAATAGGTGAGAACATTGAACGATATTCGTGGAAGTTAAATGCACTAGAAGTATTAACATCTTCTGTGCGTACAAAATCACGACCATCACCATGCACATTAGCATTACCTGTCATTAAACGCGCATCAATAGCATGAGATGAACCAATAAACTGATAACCATTGTTAACAGCTGAACCGTCTTTTTTAACCGCCGATTGATGTACTCGGGAAATATCACGATCACGGGCCATTAGTCCGTCATCTGTTGACTTTCCAAAGGCAAACCAAGCATTGCCACCATCAAAGTTTTTACCAATCGTGAGATCAAAGTCACCTTTATTACGGTCACCTTCACTGCTCTGGCCTACTTGAGCTTTAAGTTCAACGCCATCAAAGTTTTTCTTTAAGATGATATTAATAACACCTGCTAGTGCATCAGAGCCATAAGCTGCTGACTGACCACCTGTTAATACTTCAACGCGTGATATAAGCGCTGTTGGTATGGTGTTTAAATCAACACCATAGCCTGCACCTACTGACATTCCAGAGACATAACGTTTACCGTCAACCAAAACAAGTGTTCTTGATGAACCTAAGTTACGTAAAGCAACTGTATTTAAACCACCACTTTGTGGGCTTGAGTTTGAATTAGAGCCACTAACAGAACTAGTGATCGACGGCAATTTACTTAGTAAATCGCCAATATTAACCGCACCAACACCTGCAATATCCTCTGCATCCATCACTTTAATAGGCGATGCTGATTCAAAGTCGCCCTTTCTGATATGTGACCCAGTAATGATTATTTTTTCTATTTCTGCTTCCGCTGTTGCGTTATCCGCGTCAGCTGCAAAAGTATACGAAGTCGTAGATGCGATGCTTACAGCAAGTAATGATTTAACAAATAAATTAGATTTCATGATAACTTTCCCATATTTTATAATGTTTTTTTCAAATGCGTTTCATAAACAGCTCTGTTCAATAACAACCAAATAATGTAACAAAGCTAACCAATATAATTTCATACAGGTGAACTATCAACCTGTCATACCACCATACCATCAAAAATATTTAATTGTAAAGAAAAATCGTTACATTTGTAATAATATGCAACACACTTAAGTAAACTTATGATTTTATGGTATTAATTTATTTTCGTATTTTTATTTACTAAAAACAGGTTGCCCCCAAGCATAGAATGATTGAACTCCCTGAGGGGCTTTAATTGAGTATGTGACTTTTACACGAATATATTTTTCCGTGTGATTAATAAGAAATGTAGAAGACGGTTCATAAGATGATTGCAACACTTTTCCATGTTCACCTATAAACTCAATAAGGAAACCTAACTTTTCTTGAGTATGCCTACCGGTTACATACTGCTTTTCAATTTCAGCTTTAGTGCGATCAATATCAACACTGACTACATATTGATTGGTAGATTTTTGATATTGTTTTAAAAACACCCCATTACTGGCATAAAAATCTCCTCTTCGCATTGCTGCTGTAATGCTATCACCAGTAAGCTCTTTTGCTTTAACCATTACCCAGCCACGGCCAGGGTTTGAATCAACGGCAGAACGATGTTTAAACTCATGGGCATCGTCAGATGAAACGCCATATATTTTCATGCCTGTACTAAGTAATTCATCCCAAAGGGTTTCGGTTGACGCCAAATGATGCCTACCAGTTTCACCGCCGAAGAGGTGCGTAATACTACTGAATAACTCCTCCCAAAATGACCCTTCTGGGAGGTGGTCACCGTAGCTATTAACATGTGGATGGCCGTTATATAGCTCAAACATATATAAGCGCTCAACATCAAGAATTTGTTCGGCTGTGATACCCGCTTGCCAATTAGGGTGATTTAATATTGTTTCTCCGTCAGCTTCTTCAATGTCATCTACATGCTGTTGCATAATCTCTGTTTTATTAGTTGAATCGTTTTTCCATTCAACTAATTTAGTAATATTCATCGCAGTACTGTGAACATCATATTGTTTACCATCATGTGTTTTATGACTAACTTCTTCCCCTGGTACTAAAATAAAGTCTTTGCGCAGGTTCTTTGGCATGTTAACCGTTTGCGGATTAATGAATCGATTATGTTCACTTAAAATTAAAAAATTGTAATCATTATCATGATACCAACTTGCCACTACTTCTGGTGTTGAATCACCATGCGATAACTTAGTGTGTGCGTGGGTATTACCTTTAAACCAAGTCATCGTATTCGCCGATACACTGACACTAGTTAAAGAAAAAATAGTCAGTAGAAACTTAAGGTAATAACTATTTATCGATTGAGTGGTTAGCCTATTTAACATTTAAAATCCTCTAGTTTTTCAAGTATTGATTCATCATATGGTGAAGATAAGAACATTCAACCAATGACAAGTTTTTGTTTTCGATATAATAAAGGGGTTGTTTTTACTATTTTTTTGAAATGGCGATAGAAGTAGCTAATATCTTCATAACCTAAATTTATGCTAATACTTTTAATAGGTATTTGCCCCTGCTCTAGCAATTGGCAAGCGGCTTTCATCCTTAAGCGCAGTAAATAACGTTGTGGTGGTTCACCATAGTGTTTAAAAAATTCAGCACGAAAATGGCTTGGTGAGAGGTTTATTTTCGCCGCCATATTTTCAATTTTTATTGGTTGCTCAGGCGCTGAAGCAAAGCTATCAACTAAGCTATTAAGAGAAGTTTTATATTTAGACTCAAGCAGTGCAACAGACTTTTGATGAGACAGTTGTCCTAAAATAAGGTGCAACAAATTTACTTGCATTTGATCTATAAAATCTGCAGGTAGCATGGTTTGATTATATGCGAGGGATCGCTCTATATCTGCAAGAGTCGAGCTATCAATTAAATAAAACTTTGCGCCGTTTGATAACTTCCTAAATGAGTCTAAATATGGCAAATCAACATGATTACCTGAAGGTGTGAAAGAAAAATGCTGTACTGAGGCTAGGGATGTTTCACTTAATACTCTGCCCGAGAAATAAGTATTAGGATAGATAAGCAATGCTTCGCCACGGGCTAATGTAAATTTAGTTTTTTCTTTAATTGTTATTTCTACTTGCCCTTGATGAATAACCAATAAGTCAAAAAATGGCCATGTTATTGGCCCAATAACTTGTTGTTGTATAAACTCACCATAGTTACAGCGGATCAGCTTCATTTTAGCCTCTATTATTTTGCCCAAACCACTAGCAAATAATTTAGCTAAGTGTGATTGCAATTGCACAAACCTAATGGTATAACAGGTATACCATTTTGTAAATCAATTACTAAGTTATAGAAATGAAATCTTTCGTGCCACCTTTAAAAGCGATTAAACAAGTAAGTTGCGTATTAACCTTTACTGTTTGTTTTTTGACAACGTTTTTCACTTCGCTAAGTCAGGCAAAATCGAATGCTGACGTGACGCCCTCCACAAAGAAAACAAATGTAATATTACTCATGTCAGACGATCAAGGCTGGGGAGATGTTGCCTACAATGGTAATAAAATTATCCATACCCCTTCATTAGATAAAATGGCTAATGAAAGTATTAAATTAGATCGTTTCTATGCAGCTGCTCCTGTTTGCTCTCCTACCCGCGGTAGTGTTTTAACTGGCCGCCACCCTTTTCGCTACGGCATAGAATGGGCAGGTATTGGTCATATGCCAAGAAATGAGCTAACAATTGCAGAAGTGCTTTCTGCTAATGGCTATCAAACAGGACATTTTGGTAAGTGGCATGTCGGCGAATTAAGTAGAACCGTTAATCAAAGCTATTTCACGGGTGATTTGGCTGATCCTGAACATTATTCACCACCATGGGAAAATGGTTTTGATGAAAGTTTTTCAACTGAATCTATGATGCCGACGTACAATCCCTACTATTATCAAGGTGGCGATTACGGTACTGAAGATTACCGTCATTTACAAAAAGAGCCAACGGCACATGGTCAAAAAACAGGAGGCTTTCGTTGGCGCGATCATTATTGGACAGGTCCGGGTCAAATGGTTGATGACTGGTTAGCGGGTGATGATTCAAAAATTGTTATGGACAGAGCCGTAAACTTTATTGATAAAAAAGTAGAAAATGAACAGCCTTTTCTTGCTGTGATTTGGTTTCATACCCCCCATACTCCCCTTGTAGCAGGTAATGAAGACAGAGAGCTCTATGCTGAGCATCCTATTCAAGCCCAACACTTTTATGGCGCAGTAACCGCCATGGATAGACAAATTGGACGCTTACGAGAACATTTGAAAAAACTTGAGATCAGCGACAATACCATTGTGTGGTTCAAATCCGATAATGGCCCATCCTATATTCATAATTTTAATTCAAGCGGCCCCTTCTCTGGCAAAAAAGCAGAGTTGAAAGAAGGTGGCATTCGAGTTCCTTCATTAATTGAATGGCCAAGTAAATTGACCGGTGGACAAACAGTTACCACTCCTATGTCAACAATGGATGTTTATCCAACAATTTTAGCCGCTTTAAATATTTCTTTGCCAACAAACCAACCCAAATTAGACGGTGAAAATATTCTACCAATATTAACCAATGTAAAAAGTAAACGTGTACATGCTATTCCTTTTCAATCTCCTATGCGCGGCGTGAAATATGATGCAGACAATACCCGCTTGCAATACGCTCTTTCAGGTGAAAAATATAAGCTTTATAGTGGCGATAATGGCCAAGCATGGCAGTTATTCGATATGATTAATGATCAATCTGAGCAAGAAAACATTGCCCATAGTTACCCTGAGATTGTTAGTAAAATGAAAGCTGAATTCTATGCTTGGCAAAAAGAAACTAAAATTGACTCTCTTGATGCGTACACTAATGAAAAAGGTGATGAGTAAAGTGATGTGTAAAATAATAAATAAACAGTTTAATCAAATGAAGAAGCTTACATTTACCTCACGTTTTTTATGCTTCATTAGCTTAGCTATAATGACTATTACTACGTCAGTTAACGGTGCAACCTTAACTTGGCAGAGCAATTTACCTGACCTACCAGCTCCTGCTGGAGAATCTATTCAACATGGGGTTGCAGGAGCTTATTCCGGAATTTTAACAGCAACAAACGCTGCTGGTATTGAATCTAAAGTTCTGATCGTCGCAGGCGGTGCCAATTTTTCTAACACCCCGCTAGTTAACGCAATAAAAGCCGACATTGCTCCTGAAAAAATTTATCATCAAGACATTTTTTTACTGAGCAATAATGAAAGTAATCAGAGCCAATGGCAACAAACTAAAATTAATTTACCCTTGGGTACCGCCTACGGTGAAAGCTTTACTACCGAACAAGGCATCTTGCTATTTGGTGGTGAAGTAAAGCAAGCCGATGGGTCAGTGGAAAAATCATCAGACATTGCTTTGATTTCTTATCAACAAGGTGAATTACACTATAAAAAAATTGGTGAAATGCCAATAACATTTGCTAAGGGAGGTAGTGCTTATTATCAGGGAAAAATATACATTGTTGGGGGTATACAAAATGGTAAAGCATCAAACAATGTCTACAGCTATGACATCAAAAAATCCACTTGGCAGCAAGAACAACCACTCCCAGGAAACAACCGAGTATCTCCTGTCGTTACTATCCATGTTGATAAAGACAGCCAAGCCACTCAGCTTTATGTTTTCTCTGGATTTAGCACAGACAACAACAAGAATATTGCCCTTGATGATGGCTTATCATTAAACATTGCTACCGCGTCAGCAAAATGGAAAACAATAGCTCCTATTAAAGCATTATTTGATAAGCAACTGTCATTAATTGGTGCCGCAGCAATAAAAGTTGGTGCACAGCAAACTTTATTTTTAGGCGGTTATAACAAGAAAACTTGGGATGATTGGCTGAAAACATATCAAAACGTAAAAGGCACAAAACAAGAAAAGAACGCCAAAGTTAATTTTTTCTCACAACAGCCACTTCGCTTTAACTGGAATAAAGACGCTTTGCTTTTCGATAGCAGCAATCAAACATGGACAAACTTAGGTGAGGCCCCCTTTTTACCAAATTGTGGCGCAGTGATTGAACATTGGCAAAATGGTATTGTGCTCATAAATGGCGAAATCAAACCAGGTGTGCGTACAGCCTCAGTAAAAATGGCTTTTTTCAAAGATAAGAAACTAACAAAGATAAATAAACAAGGAAGATAAAATGAAATACATTGTTGGGGCTTATGCAACAGCCCCGTCTACTGTTACTTGGGATAAGAATTTAGAAAGCCAATATTATCAACAATTAAAAGCATCTCATAATATTCAAGGAATTGAACACCCTTTTGTTGGCAAATTGCATCCTTTTGATGATGATTGGTTTTTAGAAAACATTGATAATAACTGGCAATTTATTTTCACTTCAATACCTGGCGTTATGGGGAATTTAGCCAAGAACCCTCATTTTGGGATTGCTTCAACAAATGAGAATGGTAGGCAAGCTGCACTTGAGTTTTATCAACAAGCACGACAAGCCATTTTGAAACTGAATCAACATTTAGGAATACAAGCGGTGAGTTATATCAAAATTCATACCGCTCCTAAAATTTCTGCCAAGGTATCATCTTCAACACAATCACTAAAAGCATCACTAAAAACGATGCTGTCTTGGGATTGGTATGGCGCAAAACTGATTATTGAGCATTGTGATGCATTTATCCCAGAACAATCTGCTGAAAAAGGCTTTCTGAATTTAGCCGATGAGATTGCTACTGTGTTGTCAGTTAATAACGAATTAAATTGTGATATTGGCATAAGTATTAACTGGGGTCGCTCGGCAATTGAAACACGTTCTGCCAAAGGCCCTATTGAACATATTAAAATGGCTTATCAAAGCAAACTACTAAAAGGCATTATATTTTCAGGCGCATCAGATGAAGAGACTCCATATGGCCAATGGAGAGACAGCCATATGCCGCCAGCAAGCGCATTTAGTATTCCACATTTCGCCACTGGATCTTTACTAACCATCGAACAAATAGAAAAGTCGCTTCAGCAATGTGACTGTGACAAGTTAGATTTTATCGGCGCTAAAATCTCCTTAAACCCAAATAAAGCAACAGTGCTTGAGCGAATATCCTACATCAAAAGCTTACTTACCTTGATAGAGAAAGCGGTCAACTAAACATTATCGAGCAAAGCCGCTAATTTCAATTTCAAAAACCGGTTTCGCTGATTTGAGCGTTACCGGCATTACAGCAACAACATATTCGAACAAAATTCTTTAAAACAAAGTAAATTACACTTTTATTCAGATAACAGTAGAAATTACCTTTATAAATAGCTTACTCGGCTTGTGCAGCAATTAGTTTTGTATTGACATTAGTTATGCCTACCCGATACACTGGTATAACACCTAACAGGTATACCACAGATTAATGATAGCTATTTTCGTCCTATCATTGAAATTAACCAGAGTATTGTTTGATGAACATAAGAATCCAACAAGGAGGCTTACAAGTAGCTTCCGAACTGCATGACTTTATAATGAATGAAGCCTTACCCGAAACATCTGTTAACCCAGATAATTTTTGGCAAGCATTTGAAAAATTAATTACAGAGCTTGCGCCAAAAAATAAGACCTTACTTGCTACTAGAGATCAATTACAGCTAAGTATTGATAATTGGCACCGAGATAATCAACAAGACTTTGATGTTAATGTTTACCAAGACTTCCTAAAGGAAATAGGTTATTTAGTAGATGAAGGTGATGATTTCTCTATCACTACAACTAATGTTGACGCTGAAATTGCCCAAATTGCAGGGCCACAACTCGTTGTTCCTGTATCAAATGCTCGTTTTGCCCTTAATGCCGCTAATGCCCGATGGGGTAGTTTATTTGATGCTTTGTATGGCACTGATGTTATAGATGACAGTAACGGCAGTGAAGCTGGTACAAGTTATAACCCAATTCGTGGTGGAAAAGTTGTCGCATCAGCGCAAACCTTTTTAGATCAAGCGGCACCATTAGTTAGCGGTAGCCATAAAGATGTGCAGGAATACTGCTTAAGCCAAGAACTCCCTTCAAAGCAACTTATTGCAAAAATGAAAAATGGCAGTACAACAAGCTTAAAATCAACAGAACAATTTAAAGGTTACCTTGGAAACGATAGTGAATTAAGCTCGGTATTGCTAGTTAACAATGGCTTGCATATCGATATTCAAATCGATCGAAACGATAATATTGGTAAAGATACTAGCTCTGGCATTAAAGATGTTGTTATTGAATCAGCTATTAGCGCTATCCAAGATTGCGAAGATTCTGTTGCAGCGGTTGATGCACAAGATAAAACGCTAGTATATCGTAACTGGCTTGGCTTAATGAAAGGTACTTTAACATCATCTTTTAGCAAAGCAGGTAAAACGTTAACCCGTAAGCTCAATGCTGATCGCGTATACAATGCAGCAGATGGTAGCGAACTAACGCTAGCAGGGCGTAGTTTACAGCTAGTACGTAATGTTGGTCACCTAATGAGCACTGATGCCATTTTAGATGCTCAAGGCCAAGAGATCCCTGAGGGTATTCTTGATGCGATGATCACCACACTATGCGCGATGCATGACTTACAAAAAGATTCTGGTTTACGTTCTGGCATACGTAATAGCCGCACTGGCAGTGTATATATAGTAAAACCCAAAATGCATGGTCCAGAAGAAGTTGCTTTTACTAATGAATTGTTTACCCAAGTTGAACTCGCCTTGGGCTTAGCCAAAAACACCATAAAAGTAGGTGTAATGGATGAAGAAAGGCGTACTACTGCAAACCTCAAAGCCTGTATTCGCGCAGTAAGTGAACGTTTATTTTTCATTAATACCGGCTTTTTGGATCGTACCGGTGATGAAATTCATACCAGTATGGAAGCAGGTCCAGTTTTACCAAAAGATCTTATTAAAGATGAAGCTTGGATTGCAGCTTATGAAAATCAAAATGTTGATATCGGTTTAGCCTGTGGTTTAAAAGGGAAAGCGCAAATTGGTAAAGGCATGTGGGCAAAACCAGATGAAATGCTGCAAATGCTCAACAGCAAACAGGCTCACCTAGAAGCCGGTGCTAGTTGTGCTTGGGTGCCCTCACCTACTGCTGCAACATTGCATGCAACCCATTATCACAAATTTAATGTCGCTCAGCGCCAAATAGAATTAACAGTACGTCAACAAGCCAGTTTGTTCGATATATTAACGCCGCCGATGCTAGGCAATAAAACGTTAACCGCAGAACAGATTCAAGCAGAGTTAGAAAATAATATGCAAGGCCTTTTGGGTTATGTAGTGAGATGGATAAACCAAGGAATCGGCTGTTCAAAAGTGCCTGACATCAACAATGAAGGCTTAATGGAAGATAGAGCAACATTAAGGATTTCAAGTCAACACATTGCTAACTGGTTACGTCATGGAATATGTACGCAAACACAAGTAATAGAAACAATGAAGCGTATGGCATCGGTGGTTGATAAACAAAATGAAGCCGATTCATCATACCAATCTATGGCTACTGACTTTGATAATAGTGTTGCTTTTCAGGCCGCTTGTGATCTAGTGCTAAAAGGCACTGAGCAACCCAATGGTTACACTGAGCCGTTATTGCATGCACGTCGCAGAGAAGAAAAATCAAAAAGCCAAGCTTAATAACACCGCCGAATATATAGAAGTTCAGACCATTTTGAATAATGGTCTGGCTGCATAAAAAATACAGGAAATAACATGTTAACCATTAAAAGATTATCACTTGCCGATGCACAAATCCTTATTAAAGGCACTAAAGTAAAAGCGAATGAAATTGATGTGCCTATGTGTATATCAATTGTTGATGAATCAGGTAATTTGATCGCCTTTGATCGCATGGATGGCGGCAAAGCAACCAGCATTACTATTTCACAAGATAAAGCATTCACAGCTGCTGCTGCACGTAAAGCGACACATGAATATAACGAAGTTTGTGTGCCAGGCAGTCTTGCTTTTGGCATTCACACTTCACTTGGTGGTCGACTTTGTGTTGTCGGTGGGGGCTTACCAATATATGATAATGACGGTGTTGTTGTCGGTGGTATCGGTTTAAGCTCAGGTACGCCAAAACAAGACATGGAGTGCGCTGCTGCTGGTATTGAATATTTTCAAAGCCAACAATAGCATTTAAACTACACAGATTAATCGAACTAAAATAACAAACAACCGGTAATTTGATCTTATGACAAGTGACTATTCTCAACCCATACAAGCTAAGCCAACAAAGGCTGAATTAACAGCAATGTTTGCTGATTTTATCGATCCTACCTTTGTCATCAGTGATGCTGAAACACAAAGGCCGTATGAATGCGATGCCCTTTCAATGTATTGCGAAATGCCATTATTAGTATTGTTACCTGAACATATTAGTCAAGTTCAACAAGTAATGAAAATCTGTCATCAATATCAAATACCAGTCGTTGCTCGTGGAGCCGGTACCGGATTATGTGCTGGTGCCATGCCAAATGAAGAAGGTATTGTGCTGTCATTGGCAAAATTTAAGAATATTATCAATATCGATCCCTTAGCAAGAACTGCAACATTGCAACCAGGGGTGAGAAATCTGGCCATTAGTGAAGCGGCAAGTGAGCACGGATTATATTATGCGCCCGACCCTTCCTCTCAAATTGCCTGTACTATTGGTGGTAATATTGCCGAGAATTCCGGTGGTGTGCATTGTTTAAAATATGGCTTAACGGTACATAACGTACTGCAAGTAAAAATGGTAACTGTTGAAGGTGAAATGATCACCCTTGGCACACTAGGCTTAGATAGTTCAGGCTTTGATTTATTGGCCTTAATTACTGGCTCAGAGGGCTTATTAGGTATAGTGACCGAAGTTACGGTGAAATTGTTACCTATTCCAGAAAAAGCCCAAGTTATGATGGCTGCATTTTCGAACGTACAACAAGCTGGCGATGCTGTTGGCGCTGTTATCGCCAATGGGATAATTCCTGCCGGACTTGAAATGATGGACAGCTATGCCATTCAAGCGGCAGAAGATTTCGCCCATGCCGGTTATCCAATAGATGCTAAAGCACTATTATTATGTGAAATTGATGGCACTTTAGAAGAGGTACAAGAGCATATTGAAAAGCTTGAAGCAATTTTTAATGATGCTGGCGCAACGTCAATAAAAATATCTGCTAATGAAGCTGAACGTGCACTGTTGTGGAAAGGCAGAAAATCGGCGTTCCCCGCTGTTGGTCGAATTTCTCCAGACTATTACTGTATGGACGGTACAATTCCTCGCAGTCAACTTGCCTATGTACTTACTGAAATGGATAAAATGTCGGCCCATTATAATTTACGGGTTGCCAATGTTTTCCATGCCGGTGACGGTAACTTACATCCATTGATTTTATTTGATGCCAATATGCCCGGTGAGTTTGAAAAAACCGAAGAGTTTGGTAGTAAGATACTTGAACTTTGCGTACAAGTTGGCGGCTGTATAACCGGAGAGCACGGTGTGGGCATTGAGAAAATTCGTCAAATGACCATTCAATTTAACGATCAGGAAATATCGCAATTCTTGTCAGTGAAAAAGTCCTTTGATGTTAATGGCACCCTTAACCCAGGAAAAGGTATCCCTGTGTTAAAAAACTGTCAGGAATATCGCTCTCTTAACCCTAACAAGAACTCAGAAGACATTACACCAAAACATAAGTGCGAGGCAAAATAATGACAGATATCAGTAATGAATTAATTGCTCGCGTTGCTCATGCTAGTGAGAAAAATAAACCACTCAATATTGTCGGTGGTGGCAGTAAGAGTTTTCTTGGTAGAGAGCCAGTAGGTGAAATACTCTCTGTTCGAGAACATCAAGGCATAATAAGTTATCAACCGGTTGAGTTAGTAATGACAGCTCGCTCTGGCACTAGCATTAGTGAAATTGAAACAACGTTAGCTGAGCAAGGACAAATACTCGCTTTTGAACCAGCAAATTACTCAGGTAAAGCAACCATTGGTGGTACCTTAGCTTGTAACTTATCTGGGCCAGCAAGGCCTTGGGCTGGTTCGGTAAGAGATGCTGTATTGGGTATTAAACTAATAAACGGTAAAAGCGAGCACCTAAACTTTGGCGGACAAGTCTTAAAAAATGTTGCCGGTTATGATGTCTCTAGAATGCAAGCTGGATCTATGGGCTGTTTAGGGGTAATAACGCAAGTAAGTTTTAAAGTAATGCCTAAACCGCAATCAAGCTTAACTTTAGTACAAGAAATGTCTGCACAACAAGCCATTGAACAAATGAACCGTCTATCAGGTAAAGCTAAACCTCTTACGGCTGCGTGTTGGTTAAACAACAAGTTGTATTTACGCTTATCAGGCGCGCAAAGTGCTGTTGAGGGCACAGTAAAAGCGTGGTCAGGTGAGATTCTAGAAAATGATCAAGCGTTTTGGCAATCATTAAAAGAGCAACAACTCGCCTTTTTCTCAGGCAATGAACCTTTATGGCGTTTTTCGGTAAATTCCAACGCTAAACACTTTCTACCCGAACAAAACTGGTTAATTGACTGGGGCGGCTCGCAACGTTGGTTACGTGGCAGTTATGATTCTAAAACACTCGAAACTATGGCTGAAAATGCGGATGGTCAAGTAGGGTTATTTCGTGGCGATGATCGCATTAATGAGGTTTTTCATCATCAATCCCCTGCGCTTCAAGCCATACATCAACGCTTGAAATCAAGTTTTGATCCTAAAAACATCTTCAACCCTGGTCGGCTTTATTGCTGGTTGTAACGGAAAGAATTCTTATGCAAACCAATTTACATCCATCATTTAAAAATACTGTTGTTGGTGATGAAGCCGAAGCAATATTGCGCAGTTGTGTACACTGTGGTTTTTGTACTGCCACTTGTCCTACTTATCAAGAAATAGCTGATGAACGTGATGGGCCTCGCGGGCGTATTTACTTAATCAAACAACTATTAGAAACAGGCTCTGCAACCGAAAAAACCCGAGAGCATTTAGATAAATGCTTGAGTTGTCGAAGTTGTGAAACTACCTGTCCTTCTGGGGTGCAATATGCACGTTTGGCCGATTTGGGTAAAGAGATAATTGAACAGCAGCAAACCAGACCATTACAAGAACAATTTGTCCGTTGGGCATTAAGGCAAGTTTTACCATATCAAAAACGCTTTACTGCCTTATTACGCGTCGGACAAGTATTCAGACCTGTCATGCCTGCGGCTATTCAGCAAAAAATACCTTTACGGGTGAAATCTCTCACATGGCCGGCAACAACACAATCTCGCACCATGTTACTTTTAGCGGGTTGTGCACAGCCTGGCGCAACCCCTAATACCAATGCTGCTGCAGCTAGAGTGTTAGATAGATTAGGCGTTACGCTAAAAGAAGCACCAAAAGCTGGTTGTTGTGGCGCCGTAAGTTACCACTTATCTAAGCATGATGAAGGCTTAAACTTTATGCGTAATAATATTGATGCATGGTGGCCTGAAATTGAAGCCGGTGCTGAGGCTATTATTATCACCGCTTCAGGTTGTGGCGCTATGGTACAAGATTATGGAGAGTTATTAAAAGGCGATAGCCAATATGCAAAAAAAGCAAAACGGGTAAGTGAGCTGGCTAAAGATTTATCTGAAGCGATCACTGTTACTGATATTGAAAAATTATCATTTAAAGAGAGTAAAGCCACTACTGCAGTACATTGCCCGTGTTCATTGCAACATGCATTAAAGCTACCCGACAGTGTCGAGCCGCTACTTAAAGCTGCTGGTTTAGCCACTACCAAAACTAAAGATAAACACTTATGTTGTGGCTCTGCTGGTACTTATTCCATCTTGCAACCTGAACTAAGTGGTAAGTTGTTAGACAATAAAATTAAAGCGTTGAGTATTGAAAATCCGGATAGAATTGTTACTGCTAATGTTGGTTGTCAGTTGCATATTGCCACTAAAGCTGACGTGCCAGTACAACATTGGATAGAGTTAATAGATGAAGCGTTGATATAACTGATTTTGCAAATTTACATAGAGTAAGATCTGACATTAGGAAGTATAAGTCATGACGCGTTATACATTAACTAAGCTTTTAATATTGCTAGTACTAAGCTCTATCGCTTTAATTTCTTGCACAAGCTCAAAAATTAGCATTATTCAAAAACCACTGGTATACATAGAAGCAGCAAGAACAGCTGAGTTCATTTTAACAAAAGCTATTGAGCAGCCGCTAGGTGAATATATTATTTCACAAGATGGCTTTGTTGTTCCTGATGGCATGGTGATTCAAGGTTTTAATGTTCATTACCGACTCTCCTTCCCTAAAACGTCAAGTTTTAATGAAGCCACCACAACCTTTACTTTTTCCTTTAACAAAAGCCAAGGTAACGTTGGGTTTTTAAAACCTCAAGGTCCAAAAAGCAATTACTTCAAAGCTGACTGGTTTGGTGAAAACAGCATTAAAATTGTTGCCACTGATAGCGCTACAGGTAATTCAGTTGAAATTGTCGATTCCGTTTTTGTTGATTTTTCTTCAAGAAGAATACTCGGTGGTAATGCTGAAAATTTAACACCAGATCAACAAGCTGATGTTGAAGACGATAGCGTTCATGATATTCGAAGTAGCACACCCGGCATGGCCTACCTACCTGCAGATTATAGTCGAGGTCAAAGCGATTCAGATGCTATTCAAAAAGGTTTTTACCAAACGGCAGAAACAAGAGCGTTGAAAACCTCGACAGGTGCTTTACTGCAAACTACACAAGCAAGAAGAATTGGCAGTAACGATGCTCCTCCAGGGCAAGGAATTGTTGTTTCTCGTAGCCAAGATCATGGTGCAAGTTGGCAAAATGAAATATTACTGGTGCAAGCACAAAATGATGTATGGGGTTATACAGGCATGATTGAAGTGTCAAATACCTTATACATTTATATGACAGCTGGACATCCTTCTCATCAAAAAAACAATCTAACCGACAGAGGGATTTATTACTTTACCAGCACAGATGATGGCAGAACATGGAGTGAAAAAAATCGTCATGATCAACTATCAAACTTACTTGGTTTTACCTCTACTCATATTCCTCGTGGGCCTTCGATTACCACCAATCTACTTAAGGTGCCCGGATTAACTATAGACAATATCCAAGCGCCTAAAGGGCAAGGTCTATTAATGCATACCTATGCGCATGGCTATATTTGGGGTTCATTAAACGCTGGTAAAACATGGCAAATGGTTGCTGATAGTGCCGCTTATGTAAACGGTAAATCTAATGGATATAATCAGCCCATCTATCTCGAAAATGAGATTGCTTGGGATGTATTAGATAATGACGAGCAAGATATTTATGCTGTTTTTAGAAGGCAAGCAAGAAGCGGTTATAAAAACGAATATGTTTTCTCTAAAAACATGTCATCTGGCACTTTAGGTATTACTTTTAAAGGTGTTCATTCTCAACGCCTTAAAAATTTAAAAGCACTTAGAGCGCATCATGATATGGTTAAAATACCTTCAGGAAAAGAAGCTGGTCGTTTAATATTCTCTACTCCAGGCGCTTATTCACGCCATAACGCTGATATCGCCATCACTAAAAAAGCGATTGGCAATGAAGGAATATTGAAAGATATGTTTACTCAAGTTTCGCTGTATCAAGAAATTGCTTGGGGACAAAGTGGCATTATTTACCTTAAAAACAATTTACCATATACGCAAGGTATGGGTAAAGATGCCATGATTGTTATCAGTGAATCTGAGCCAATGGATATCCATACACACCAAATTATCAACCTAAAACCTAACGGCAAAGGAAGAGATGAGCGTTATACCACTTCTGCACTTATTTTTAGTATGGATTATTTTAACGCGTTGGCTAATTTTGACGGCGTTGTTAACTAACACTTTGCCATTCTCATACCAATCCGCATAAAAAAGTAACCATTTTTTTATGGTGAAACATGTATTTACTGAAAATAAATTAATTACTACAAACTAAGAATTATCAGGGTATTGCGTTCTAATAGCTATAAATTCATCAAAGTTATCGACTATAATATTGACTAAGGTTTCATCAAACTTCTTGTTTTTTTCGGCAATAATAAAGTCTTTTATTTGATCATTTGGCCAAGGTTCTTTATAACATCGCTTAGAGCCTAACGCATCAAACACATCAACAATAGCCATAATCCTTGCCTCAATTGGAATATCTTCTCCCTTCAAGCCTTCAGGGTAACCTGAACCGTCCCAATTTTCATGATGATAGTGAGCCAACCTTGCTGCTAGCTTAGATACACTAACCGTTGACTTTTGCAAAATATCTCCACCAACCCGAGCATGGGTTTGCATAATTTCCCACTCATCTCCAACTAATTTATCTGGTTTATGCAAAATATGCTCTGGTATCGCAATTTTTCCTAGATCGTGTAATGGAGCCGCTAATCGAAGAGCTTCAACAAAAGGCTCCTCTAAGCCTAACTTAGATGCTAACAACTCACATAACAAAGCAACACGCTTTACATGGCACCCAGTTTCCTTACTGCGTGCTTCCACGGCTTCTCCCACAATAAAGAGCAACTCTTTTTGTGTTTTTTCTATTTCTTTCTGTTTAGTTAAACTCTCTAAAATTAAAGCAACATTGGTAGCAAACAGTTCAGCTAAACTCGCTTTAAAATGTTCATTATCATCTTCAAACTCAATGAATAATACAGACGCTGCATTAACAGCTGACTGATAGTAGCCAACAAAACAATTTTCATCACTGTAATGCTTTTTAGATGCGAATACTTGTTGAATTTTTCCTTTCACGTCATCTGAGATATCTGAAGACTCTAATGAATTTGACTCACAAACATACTTACCTGTACAAGCAATAATTAGACTCGATGAATGGCGATCAAAATCAATTTGAGTCCTAGCGATATATAAGGCTGAACTGTCAACATTCATTAAAGCTAATAGGTGATTTAGGGCTGCTGAGCCAAAAGATTTAAGCTGATCTTTTTTTAATAAATCATGGGTAGCTTCAATTAATTTTTTAAATGCATCCAAACTACGTTGGATCGTCATAATGTCACGATATGCTCGAATACTAGCATATACTGTGGTGATCATTTTATTAGAGGTAAAATCTGTTTTTTCTTTATAGTCATTTATATCATAATCTTTAATGACTTTTGCTTCAGGGGCAGATCCTGCTTGTCCTGTTCTAAGTACTAAACGTATGGCTTGGTTTTTTAGGTCTTCTCTAATCCATTGCACTAATTCTAGACCTGCATGGTCTGTTTCCATAACCACATCAACAAACGCCATACAAAAATCATTATCTTCTAACAGCTTTTCCTTAGCCTCTTCCATAGAATATACGGAAACAATTTCTAACTGACGGTTTTCAATTTCTGCGTCAGTTAAAACCAGTTTAGTCACTTGATGAACAGAATCGTCATCATCAACTACTAGAATGCGCCATGTCTTATGCGATTTGGCAACAGCTAAACTTTTACTTTCTTCTGGTTCTTCCTTAAAAATAAAGTCATTCATTAAATTGGCATTCTATTTCGATTAATTCCTATTATTGAGTGTAATGCAGAAAATAAAAAATGCATTAAAATATTAAAAATAAACAAAAAAAAGCGACCTAAGTCGCTTTTTATTATTAACAATATTGATCTACATTAGTGGAATTGTGCAACAACCTCATTAACAACATCTTTAATTACTGATGATGGTGCTTCTTGATCATTAGAGGTAATTCGTTTAGTTGCCCAACCGTGCCATGCTGGCTGATGAGATTTAACGTCATATACATCAATAGCTAATTTACCTTCTGTATATTGGCGAACTCGAGTCTCTGTCCCCATATGAACACCGCCGTAGTGGCCGCCATAATAACCTCGTCCCCAGCCAAAGCTTGAATTATAGGTTGAAGGGTAACTACTTACTTTAATTTTATCTCGATTACCTACAGTATAAGAAATTGCAAAGTCAGCTTTTTCGGCATCCGCCACTAATTTATATCCTTTCATTATGAATGCTTGTTCAATTTCTTCATCAACACGCAACTTCATAACGGGATTATAATCTTCAGCAGCAGACATTATTTTGCCCGGCGTTAACCAAGCAAAAGTTTTATATTTCATTGTGTCAATATTAGTATTTTTATCAAAATCAACTTTTGCTTCATACGTAGTTGAACAACCCGCTACAACAATAACTAATGCCGCAACTAATAATCTTTTCATATTTTTCATCTTTCTCATCCTTTTGCTTATTTTTATATAGCTTAACTTAAATACTAAAATGATAATGTCAATAAATGTAACTACATTAACTATAAATCATAATGAAAGGCTAAAATAGCAAAATCAAGTAATTAACCGTATTTTTACACTTTTAGTATCATCAGCATTAATCAAGACAAACTTCGATATTAAATTTAATAAAATACGACTTATTTTGTATTTAATGGTTGACAGATATTACTAAACCCTTTAAAAATACACATAAGTATCGCCTTTTATACAAAACAACAAATACAAAACAACAAATACAAAAAATAAGATTTAATTAAACAATGTATTCAATTATAAAAAGTAACAATTTCAATGTCGTCCTCATGGTCGTAGTGATAGTCAAGTCACTGCGAGGATTTGGTTGTATGAAAAGTTAGCTTTTAAGTAAATCAGGCAAACAAAAAATAACCAGACCCTCGCTCTAATTCAGACCGGGGGTTTTTTATATTTTATATCGTCAATAAGACTATAGGTATCAATATGACAACAGAGCTTTTTACTGGTGCAGAAATGGTGGTTAAAGCATTATCAGCACTTAAGGTAAAGTATATTTTTGGCTACCCCGGTGGTTCAGTTTTAGATCTTTACGATGCGATTTTTCAACAAGATGAAATCGAACACATTCTAGTACGCCATGAACAAGCCGCCACACATATGGCCGATGGTTATACTAGAGCAACTGGCGAGGTGGGTGTTGTTTTAGCAACGTCTGGCCCAGGAGCAACAAATTGTGTAACGGGAATTGCTACCGCTTATATGGATTCAATTCCAATGGTTGTTTTAGCCGGGCAAGTGCCAACAACATTAATTGGTAATGATGCCTTTCAAGAGACAGATATTGTTGGCTGTACTCGTCCTATAATTAAACACAGCTTTAATTGTCGGGATTTAGCCGATATTCCCAATGTTATTGCTAAAGCATTTTATATTGCAAATACAGGGAGACCAGGCCCTGTAGTGGTAGAGTTGCCTAAAGATTTACTCATTCCACAAAACAAAGCGCCCTTTAGCATTGAAACTAACGTTAAGATGCGCTCTTATAATCCAAATATTAATGGTCACCCAAAACAGATTCGTAAAGCCGCAAAAGTAATAACTGAAGCGAAAAAGTTAGTGGTTTATTCGGGAGGGGGTATAGTACTAGCCGATGCTTCAGAACTATTAACTACTTTAGTTGAAACATTAGACGCTCCTATTACCAACACGTTAATGGGGCTTGGTGGAATATCAGGAACTCATGAAAACTTTATAGGCATGTTGGGTATGCATGGTAGCGTAGAAGCAAATAAAACCATGGCAAATGCGGATGTTATTCTTGCTCTTGGTGCTCGTTTTGATGACAGAGTTACTAATAATGTTGAAAAGTTTTGCCCTAATGCAACCATTATCCATGTAGACATAGATCCAACCTCAATATCAAAAACGATTAATGCACATATACCTGTCGTTGGTTTAGTTGATATCGTAATGCAACAATTACTCGATGAACTTAAGGCAATCAATTATAGTCCAGACAAGGAAGCTCTTAAAGAATGGTGGCAACAAATTCATGTATGGCGTGACATGAGCAATGTTAGCTATAAACAGGTTAAAGGTGAAAAAATCAAACCACAGCGTGTGGTAGAGGCTATGTATAGAATTACCAATGGTGAAGCTTATGTGGCTTCAGATGTAGGTCAACATCAAATGTTTGCAGCACAATATTATCCGTTTGCCAAACCTCGCCAATGGATAAATTCAGGAGGAGCAGGTACGATGGGTTTCGGTTTACCCGCTGCTATGGGAGCTAAACTTGCATTCCCTGATAAGCACGTTATATGCATCACAGGTGACGGTTCGATTCAAATGAACATTCAAGAGCTATCTACTTGTATGCAATATAGCTTGCCCGTAGTGATAATTACGTTAAATAACCGCTCTCTCGGCATGGTTCGTCAATGGCAAGATATGGTTTACGGAGGAAGGCATTCCTCTTCTTACATGGAGTCGTTACCTGATTTTATTAAAGTCGCAGAAGCTTATGGCCATATTGGCATTAAAATCGATACACTTGATGAACTAGATTCAAAATTAGAAGAAGCTTTTAGTATCAAAAATAAACTTGTTTTTGTTGATGTTTTAGTTGATGAAAAAGAACATGTTTACCCTATGCATATTCGCCAGGGTGGTATTGATGATATGTGGATATCAAAGGGGATAAAAGCCTAATGCACTATCTATCAAAAAAGCACAATTCACTCAAAAACATTGATGACATGTGGGCTAGTATTAAACAAAAAGGAGTTAAAGCATAATGCGTCATATTTTAGCTATTTTACTGGAAAATGAACCAGGTGCTCTATCACGTATAGTTGGCCTTTTTTCACAACGTGCATTCAATATTGAAAGTTTAACTGTTGCTCCTACTGATGATAATAGTTTATCTCGAATTACTATTGCGACCAGTGGAGATGACAACGTTTTAGAGCAAATAGTAAAACAGGTAAACAAATTAGTTGATGTTATCAAAATTTCTGAGTTAACTGATCGTAAACACGTTGAACGTGAGTTGTTGCTTGTTAAGGTTTCAGCAATGAACGATAAATCTCGCACTGAAGTAAAACGGATTACCGATATTTTTAGAGGCTCAATAATAGACATTGGTAAACAAGTTTATACCGTAGAGTTAACAGGGAATAGTGAAAAACTAAATGCCTTTATTGAAGCTTTAAATAATGAAACAGAGATAATTGAATCAGCTCGTTCTGGCTGCGTAGGCATGGCTCGTGGCGAGAAAGCTTTAAGAGTTTAGTACTCAAATTTTTGAACTAAAACTGCAATACTTAAAAGTATTGTAGTTTTTATTTTACTTTAAAAGAGAAGGTTAATGATAAAATTAGGGAAATATCAACATTTCAAAGGTAGTTATTATCAAGTACTTCATCTTGCTAGACATAGTGAAACAGAAGAGTACTTAGTGGTATATCATCCATTTGATAATAAAGATGACATATGGGTTCGTCCTTTAAATATGTTCAATGAAACTATTACCAGAGACGGAAAAATCATTCAACGCTTCAAATTTGTAGAAGAGTAAGCTTTAATAAAAGATTAGCTAATAGAAAAAAAGCTATGCTCTTGCCAGTCAACTTGCTTTTGTTGCATTTGGGTAACTTCAGCTTGATCGGGACCATGCTGTAACCAAGCTAGCATTTTTTCTACATTCTCCTCTTCACCTGAAAGAAAAACTTCCACATCTCCATCTGCCAGGTTTCTTGCATAGCCACTTAAACCATAATCAATTGCTTGTTGCTGGCTAGAGACTCGAAAAAAAACGCCCTGTACCTTTCCTGACACATGAGCAATGTAGCTAACATTCATGATTTATACTCTTTTTATTTGTTATGAACTTTTTGTTATTAAATAGAGTATAGACGTTTTATTTTAAACAGAGAGAAAACTAAGAGATTATTAGAGATAAAAATTAACTATTTATTGCTTGTTTAACTTTTTCTTTGTAACTTCTACTAACTTTTAACTCTTTGCCATTTTTCAACACAAGCATATATTCACCATTCACTTGGCTACAAAATTTTTCAATATAATCTTTATTAACAATTGTAGAGCGATGATTTCGAATAAAAAGTTTTGGGTCAAGATGCTCTTCAAGTTGCTTCATCGTTTTTCTTAAGATATGCGTATTTTCTCGAGATCCTTCTTGAGTACTATTTGAGTTATTACAGGTATGCACGCACATATAATCTCCTGCAGCATCTATCCATATAATATCTTTAACTGGCACCCGACTTACTTCACCGGCGTCTTTAATGGCTAATATATCTGAATAATGAGATATGCTAACAGGTTGATTGTTAGCAAGCTCTGTTAAAATTTGTTGGCAATCATTACCCGTAACATCACTTACTAAACGAATAAGTTTAGATTTATGATCGGCATCAGTACTTGATTTATAATACTGTCTCACCTTATCTAACGTTTGTGAAAGGCGTTCTTCATCGGCTGGTTTTAAAATATAATCAAGGGCATGCACTTCGAAAGCTTTGATGGCATATTGGTCAAAAGCAGTAGCAAAAACCACCATAGGCATTCTTAGTCCTTGATTAGCAATTTCTTCAATCACTTGAAAGCCATTAAGACCTGGCATTTGAATATCAAGAAACATTAAATCGACTTTATAAGCCCGTATAGCTTCAATAGCTTCTCTACCATTGCAGCATTGTTCGACGACTTTAATATCACCAAAGCTTTGTAGGCGAATGTTCAACCCCTTTCGGGCAAGAGGTTCGTCATCAACAATAATAGTGCGAAAAGTCATGGTTAATCCTACGAGTGTGCTTATTTTGTTATATTGTAGCGTTTTAAGATAATTCAAATGGCATGCGTATACTTACTTTAACACCAGAAGGACTATTATTTGCAACAATTAGTGAGTAATTATTTCTATATAAGGCTTGCAAGCGCTCACGAGTATTAACTAAACCGACACCATTTTCTCTATACAAATTGCCATCAACTATTTCAGCGCCTGGTCCGTTGTCTGCGACTTCTATCATCAAATCATTCGCGAAATGGCTAACTGATATAGTTATGCTACCGCCTTGTTCTTGAGTAGCAATAGCATGTTTAATAGCATTTTCAGCTATTGGTTGGAGGATCATACTTGGCACTAATGCTTTTTCACAATTTTCACTTATATTAAAGTGTACTTGCAAACGCTCCTCAAAGCGTACTTTCTCTATAGCCAAGTATAGTTCCAATGCTTGAATTTCACTGCTCAATGTCACTTTTTTCATCGGGTCTTTATCAAGAGAGTAACGTAAAAATTCACTTAATTTTGTTACCATGCCATTTGCAGTAACATTATCCTTCAAAAGTATTAGTGTCGAAATAGCATTTAAGGTGTTGAACAAAAAATGAGGGTTAAGTTGATAACGAAGCATTTTTAATTGTGCTTGATGAGCAACCCCGTTCGCTTTTAATACATTTTCTTTTTCAACTTGTAGCATTTGATAATACTTAGTACCAAAATATAAAACACTCCAACTAAGAATAATATAAAACGACCAAACACTTGATTGCGTATACATCAATAAAAAATCAGGCTTATAACCGTGCTTATATATTTCCCAATAGTTTATATTTTTAACAATTTGCCATACAACGCCCGTAAAATAAGAAGCAAAAACAACGACAAGGGCAATTTTAACAGGAGAGAAATTCCATACTCGGCGGTATAAATAACGTAATGGAACGCTGAACAACCAACCAGCATACGCATTAAGAAAAATAATCACTACAAATATATCGCGCAAATCATGAAGTAAAGACCCCAAGTAATGCACTAAAGCAAAACCAAACCAACCTGCCGAATGGACAAACCAGAATAATCGGTTTCTATTTTCGAGTAATTCTTTCCAATTCACTTATAGATCCTAGTTGGTACTAAATAATATCTTCATACCCTAATTATGCGTTAACTAAGTTGTAAGTGCACTGCCTTTAATCTTAACTATACAGCCGTTTATCGCTTTTTAATTTGAAAGTTAATTAAATCGCTAGCATTGCCCCTAAACGCTGACCACCAAGTAAATGCATGTGTATATGAAACACTTCTTGTCCGCCATCTTCATTACAATTAATAATTAAACGATAACCCTTTTCATCAATACCTTCTTGTTTAGCTAATTTCTTAGCGACAGAAATCATCCGTCCCATCGTTAACTCATCAGCATCAGTAACATCGTTAATAGTTGGAATGTGTTTATTAGGTACAATTAAAATATGCGTGCTAACCCGTGGAGCGATATCTCTAAAAGCACTAACTAATTCATCTTGATAGAGCAATGGGGTTGGAATTTCTTGTCTAATAATTTTAGAAAAAATAGTTTCTTCAGTCATAAGGTTCTCAAATCATATAAAGTTTTTAACAGTTTACGTTAAAAAAAATTGAGGTAAAACAACTATCAATTGTATTCACTAAAATATTCTCACAGTTCAACCACTTTTATTGACCTCAATCAACACTCCTTCAGTTAAAGGTATGACATGCTAATGTCATCGAGTATCTAACTCTTCAATCAAACACTTTGTAGGTGATAATATGGAAATAGACTATAGCGAAATCAACTATCTACAAGACCCCTCATTTCAAGAGTTACATGCAGATTATGAGCAATTTCTCCTTTCAATGACAGGGCCTACTGTTATTGATGTTACGGGATTAAATACAGACAAATGTCGAGTAATCAATACACTACTTCAAGGTGATGAGCCATCAGGTTTAATTGCTCTACATCGTTGGTTAATAACTCGAGATGAGAATAAACTACCACAAACAAATTTACGCTTTATAATTTGCTCTGTTGAAGCTGCTTCAAAAAGTCCTTTATTTACAAAACGCTTTATTAAAGGGGGTAAAGATATAAATCGATGTTTTGGAGAAACAGAGCAAAAACATCAAGGTTGTCATGAAAGAGCAAAGCTTATAGAAAAAGCAATCCGCGAAGTAGAACCTGAAATGGTAATTGATCTTCACAATGCTGCTAGCCCTAGCCCTACATTCTCTATCAGCTCAGTGATAACAACAGAAACATTGTCTTTAGCTTCGTTCTTTTGCCAAACATTAATATTGTCTGATTTACAATTAGGTTCACTAATGGAGCAGGAATTCTCCTGTCCATTTATTACAATTGAATGTGGAGGTAGTCTTGATGAGCAAGCTCATGAAGTTGCTTTTGCAGGAATTAGCCATATCGCAAATTGTGAAAACATAGACTATATTCATCAAGAAAAAAATGTTGAAGTTATTTATCGCCCACTGCGATTGCAAACAAAAAGAGATATTAACCTTTCTTATGCGGAGCATGACGAAGGGTACAGCGGTGTTACGCTAAAAACTAATATTGAATATTTTAATTTTGGTGGTGCTAATCAAGATGAAATGATCGGTTGGATTGATGGCAATGGTATTGAAAGCCTGCAGTTGCTCGATAAACAGGGAGTTAATGTTATTGATGAATACTTTTACGCTAGAGAAAATCAGCTGGTATGTCGACAAAACTTACGCATATTCAAAGCAACTACTAATAAGCAGGTTGCTTTGAATGATTGCTTATTTTATGTGGTAATTACACCAATAGTGGGCCCAAACTAAATATTATAGATTTGGTATTAGTTATGAGTAAATAACTTTGGGCTCAGCAACTGGTTCATCTGAAAAACTAATTGAGTCAATATATTGCTTACTGGCAAGCTCCGCTCTTTCCAGTGAACTTGCATGAACTCTAGCTAAAACATCGGCTCGATTAACACGGGTTCCTATCGGTAAGATACGATCAAAGCCAACACTGTGGTCAATTTTTTGATCATTACTAGTACGCCCACCACCTAAACCTACAACAGAAAAACCAATATCTCTAGTTTGCATAGCACTAATGTAGCCATGATCTGGTGCCAAAATCTCAATTATATGTTCTGCTTTATTCATTGAGCGCCAAGGGTTCTCTAATAAGTCACTTGGCCCGCCTAAAGCACTAATCATTTTACCAAAAACTTCAGCCGCTTTACCTGACGCTAAAGCATGATCGACTTTACTCTGTGCATCTAAGTCATCATTGGCTAACTTAGTATTTAATAACATAGCTTTAGCCAATGTAACAACAACTTGATGTAACCTAGGCTCACGTAATTTCCCCGTTAAGTATTTTACTGTTTCATACATTTCTAAAGCATTACCTGCAGTACTACCGAGTACTTGATTCATATCTGTGATAATAGCCTGAGTTTTCACCCCTGCGTCGTTGGCAACTGTTGTAATACTATTGGCCAATTCCTTTGCTTGTTTGAGGGATGTCATTTGAGCACCATTACCCACTTTAATATCCATTACTAAAGCATCTAAGCCTGCCGCTAACTTTTTAGACAAAATAGAAGCGGTAATGAGTGGCACGGAAGCTACTGTAGCAGTTACATCACGGATGGCATATAAACGTCTATCAGCTGGTGCTAGGTCAGGTGTTTGAGAGATAATAGCTACACCAACATCGGCAACAATTCGTTTAAAATCTTCTAAATTAGGCTGAACATTAAACCCCTCAATACTTTCAAGTTTATCTGCCGTACCGCCAGTATGACCAAGCCCTCTGCCTGATATCATTGGAACATAACCACCACAAGCTGCAACAATTGCTGCTAACATAAAGCTAACTTTATCACCAACACCACCGGTAGAGTGCTTATCAACTACAGGCCCATCTAAGTCTTGCCATGATAATACTTTTCCTGAGTGCATCATCCCTTTTGTTAATTGCACCGTTTCTTGTGAATTTAATCCTTGTTGAAAAATAGCCATTGCCATCGCACCAACTTGAGCATCATTAAAATTATTTGATACTAGGCCGTCAACAAATAGATCTATTTCATTACTTTGCAGAGTTTTTCCATCACGCTTTGTAGCGATAATATTTTGAGGTAATAACATTAATTTAAATCCTTGATATCTTCTTTATTTAGCACTTATCTATGTTTTATTGATGACTTTTAACCAATTAAATCTTTAGGGGTGAACGCATCAGGTAATAACTGCTGAACAGTCCAAGTTTGCTGTTCATTTTTATGGTTAACTGCAATCACTGGGGCTGATTGGTCAAAAAACTCAGCAATCACCTGACGACATGCACCACATGGTGGCGTTAATTTATCTTGCTCTGTATAGATAACAATAACTTTAAATGACTGTTCACCGTTTACCACCGCATTATTAATGCAGGATCGTTCTGCGCAGTTTGTTAAGCCGTAGGATGCATTTTCAACATTGCAGCCTTTGACGATTTTACCTTTTGCAGTTAACGCTGCTGCGCCAACATGAAATTTACTATATGGCGCGTACGCTTTTTGAAAGGCCTCTTTAGCCGCTGCAATTAAATCACCAGATAGTTCAATTTGAATATCTTTCATAATGTTCCAAGATACTGAGTTATTTTATTATATCAGCATAACATTGCTGACCAAATGGTCAAGTTTTAAATTAAAAGTAAGAAAACTAATTTTTTGATTACGAATGAGAAAACAAAAAGGCTGCAAATATGCAGCCTTTTAACTAACAAGAAGTGGATATAATAATAGCCACTAAATGTATTTTTAGAACTTGTAGTCAATACCTACACGAACTTCCCATAGCGAAGGATCATTTTCAATACTCAAGGCTTGGCTTCCATCATTAAAGCGTTCAAAAACATATTGACCACTATCATTTATAGAAGCTTCAACCATACGATGGCCTACGAAAGCACCTTTTTTCATCACACCCCAGTCATCATTAAGTAAGTTTCCTAAGTTTTTAACTGTTAGGAACACGCTACCTTTGTGATCTTCCATAAATCCTGGAATCTGTTGTGTAACTTTAAGATCAAATGTCGTCCACCAATCTGCATTGTGCTCATTACGACCTTGAATTTTACCACGTGATAAACCTTCACTTGCAACAAAGGCATCAAAAGCCGCCTTATCAAAACCATCATCATAAACTACATTTGCATCATCAACTGCCGGTACATATAACAACTGACGAGAACCGCTCCAGTTACTATCTCCAAACTCACTATCTGTTCTAGAGAAAGTATAAGATAGAGGACGACCAGCGCTTGATTGACCAAAAAGGTTAAATCGAGTGTCATAACCATCTATAAATTGAGCGGCGTATGACAATACCATGGTAAAACGATGTGGAATCTCATAATCAGAGGTTGCACTTGGTGGATTTAACGGATCTGAAGTAGCATAGTAAGCGTAGTTAGAGCCAGCTACAGAGCTGGTCATAGGGTTATTATCTTCAGACTGTGTATATGAATAGCCAAATGTAGCATCCAAACCAAAATCAAACGATTTGTGAGCACCAAATGACATTATTAATGAACTAGCATCAATTGAGCTGTTTGTAAGAACAAGGTCACCAGAACCGTTAGTAATCATTGAACGACCATCTGGAGCTTTCTCGCCTGAATACTCTGCACTTGCATCTTTGATCTTGGCAGTATTTACTTTTTGGTTGTAAAGTAAATCGGCTGTAAAACTGTAACCGTCATCAGTTGTATATGTTCCACCTATTGAGTATTTCCACTCAGAAGGAACATCAAAGTTAGGATCTACTGCGTTGACTGAACCATCACCACCATTTTCAGGGATAGCAGCGATGTGGTCATACATAGCTTGAGGAACTTCAAACATTGGTGTTCCGCCATTTGTCCATTGGTTAGCAAACAAGTCAACATTTCCGTCCTGCTCAACCAAATCAACATGGTATTCACGAATACCAATTTGTACTAAGCCATCATTTGAATAAGAGTTAGACAACCAAACATTTGGGTTACCGCCTGAATATAGACCAAAGCCAGCACGAACTTCTACGTTGTCATCAACAGTCCAATTGAAACCAACTCGTGGTTGTAGTAATGATACGCCGTCGAAAGTTTCATTATTTGGAAACCCGTAACGATCTTCAAAATTTGCGTTGTAACGTGGCTGATCTGAACTCGTGTACATGTCATAACGTAAACCAAACATCAAAGTCGCATCTATGTCAGTAAACGTATATTCATCTTGAATGAAGAACGTGTGCATTTCATAAGTGAATTCTTGACTCGCATCTTCTGGCACGTTTGTACCCGCAGAATTATTGTAGTAGATTCGATTGGCTAAACCATTTTCGAAATCTTCGATAGAGTTGAAACGGAATTCACCATCGGTATGTTGCATAAACAAGTTAAATGCGGTCAGTGACTCGTACTCATAACCAGCCGTAATCGTATGGTCATCTAGGTAGTAATTACCTGACACTTTAAAAGTCATGTTATCCCAGTACAAATCATTTGATTGACGAGAATCATCAGGACCTAAGTAAATTGTTGCCCCATTGTGGCGGATTGAAACTTCACCAAAGCCACTTGCAGCGTCAAGTGATTGTTGACGATTGTCTAATTCCATTTGACCAATACTAACACTAGTGGAGAAATTATCTGTCCAATCTGAATGTAAAGATGCCATCATTGAAGTAAGTTCAGCACCACGTTCATAGAAGTGGCTATCTAATGATAACTCATCGCCATCATCATCTGACTGGCTTAAATCAAAACCATCATTATAGTTATATACAAAGCTTGCACGGTGAAATTCGTTAATGTTCCAATCTAATTTAACTAAGATTTTTTCATCATCTACAGCCATGTTTCCTGGCATGCCGCCAGCATCATAACCATAAACACTTTGTGAAGCCGTTAATACGCGATTTAAATCAGCGTCAGAAACTTGGTTACCGTAAGGGCCGTATTCAAATATTTTTGCGCCATCTAATTTTTCATATGAAACGAAACCAAACAAAGTGTCTTTAAGAAGAGGAAAACCTACATTAAATCCATAACGCTTTTCACTGAAACTACCTAAAGGTACATCTTCACCTTCTATGCTATCGCCTTTCATTGAGTCATTAGTGTAATCGTAAAAGAAACCACCATGAACTTCATTAGTACCTGATTTAGTTACGGCGTTAATGTTACATGATGTAAAGCTACCGTAATTAACATCAAATGGTGCTAGTTCAACTGATACTTGATCGATAGAATCATAAGAGAATGGTACACGTACTGTTGGATAACCATTTTCATTGAGACCAAAGTTGTCATTCATTCGAGCGCCATCTAGGGTTAAACTATTAAAACGTGGGTTACCACCACCACATTGAATAGCATCACTACGGCTTTCATCTATATATATTCGAGGATCTGTACGAACAACATCTTTTAAATCACGATTTATTGCAGGCAAGTTAGCTAGATCTTCTGCACTAAAGTGAGCTGCTGGACTTGAACCGCCACCAAAACGACTGATTTTTCGTCCCGTTACTTCAATACGCTCAACATCACCTTGAGATTCAAGACCTACGTTTAATGGATAAGTTTCACCTAATGTTAAGTAAATATCATTTAACTCAGCATCTTCAAACTTGTCTGAATCTACAATAATTTTATAAGGCCCGCCAACACGTAATCCTTTGGCAGTGAATAAACCAGAACTATTAACGGTCGCTGTTTTAGTTGTTCCTGATGGAACATGAACAATTGTTATTTTTGTACCAACTGCTGCTTTACCTTGAGGTCCTTCAATTTGACCTTTTATAGCTGATGTTGTGGTATTTGCTACAGCATCAGTAGAGATGACCGATGTAGATAAACCGAGCGCAACAACTAGCGCGCCTGCTATGCGTGTTAGAGAGTGGGTTTTCATCTTAGTATTCCTTTGTGTTTTATGTATTAGTTATTATTTTTCTTTTGACGATTACTCGACTAAAGGTTAATTACTGCTAATTTCAGTTAACAATTTAAACAATTATTCTTACATTTTTATTACATCCGCTCTTAAATTAACTCAATTTCACACAAAAAAACAGCAGAAATTGAAAAAACCTACCAAAAGGTCAACTTTTTGCTTTTTCTAATCAATAACTATAGGATTAGGAATTGAATGACGGGAATTAAAATAGACCATTAAGACAAGAAAACTAAAAAGTCATATAAAAAGGTTAAAAACAATAAATAATGAGTAGCAACAACTTAGGTCTACTTACTTGAAATAACCGCTGTAACTTTGTGATGAAATGGTTAATAATTGGCTGCCAAAATTAGGCTAGCTTATATAAAAATAGTTAACATTAGTTAGAAATCAAATTAAAATGAAAAAAAATAATAAACCACAAAAAATAAGAGCTGTTAGCATAGATAAAATACTTATCGCCGCTCAAGACGAATTCATATTACAAGGTTATAAAGGTGCTACTGTACAGTCTATTGCTGATAACGCAGGTTTACCCAAAGCTAACGTTTTGTATTACTTTAAAAATAAAGAAAACATTTATCATGCAGTGTTAGAAAAAACGCTAAATATGTGGGACGAAGGTATCGGTGATATTTTGCCAGAAGATGGTCCTAAACTCGCTATTGAAAAATTTATTCGTGCCAAAGTGACCATGTCATTTAATAATCCCAAAGCCTCTAAAATCTATGCAATGGAAATTATTCAAGGCGCACAACACTTAAAAGACTTTACCCGCACTTATCTTCGTCAATGGATAAGGGAGAAAGCAAAAGTATTTCAATGTTGGATTGATAACGGTGAAATGCACCAAGTAGATCCGGTAAGTTTAATATTTCTCATTTGGTCATCTACACAACATTATGCTGATTTTGATACTCAAATATTAACCATAATGAACCGTGCCGAGTACGAAGACGATGATATTGAGCATGTAACTAATTTTCTTACTGATATAATTTTGCGAGGTTGCAAATTAAAATAATGAAATACTCTCTAAAATTTATAGTATTGGTACTTTGTAGTTTTATTTTAGGTACAACTATTTCGAGTAAAGCTATGGCACTAAAAACACCAACTAAACTTCGTATTGCGACCTTTAATGTCAGTATGGATGCAACCAACTATGCCGTACGAGAGACAGGAAAAGCGACTAAAATAGCAAAAGAAAATCTCAGCATTGCACTTAAACAAAATCATCAACAAATAAAGAACATTGCCGAAATCATCCAGCGTATTAATCCCGATATAATTTTACTAAATGAATTTGATCGAACTGATGAAAGTAGTGAAAATATCCAACTCTTTTTATCAAACTATTTAGCACATTCACAACTCGGGCAAGCGCCTGTTCACTACCCTTACTTTTATCAAGGACCAGTAAACACTGGCGTAAAAATAAGTGGTGATGCAAATAATGATGGAAAGTCAGATCAGCTACCAAATGACACACACGGTTTTGGTTATTTTGAAGGCCATTTTGGCATGGTGTTATTATCTAAATACCCCATTAATGAAAAATCGATCAGAACCTTTCAAAACTTTAAGTGGCGTGACATGCCTAACGCCTTAAAACCGATAGACCCTAGTACTAAAAAACCTTGGTTTAGTGACGAAATATGGCAAATACTAAGGTTATCATCAAAATCTCATTGGGATATTCCTGTAAACGTCAATGGTAAAACCATACACATTTTGGCTAGCCACCCTACTCCACCTGTATTTGATGGTCCAGAAAATCGAAATGGCAAACGCAATCATGATGAGGTTCGTTTCTGGTTTGATTATATCAATGGTGAACAAGCCCATTACATCTATGATGACGTAGGAAATAAAGGGGGACTAACACCTCAACAACCTTTTATTATTTTAGGTGATCAAAATGCTTCAAGTGTTGAAGGGGATGCGATTAATTCAAGTATTGGTGCGCTACTGACAAGTGATAAGCTACAAGACCCTAAGCCAGCAAGTCTAGGTGGTGAATTACATAAAACTGAAAATATAAATGCTAAATATCATACTGCTTATTGGGGCATGAGAGCAGACTACGTGTTACCGTCTGCAATTAATTTTACTATTAAAGACTCTGGTGTTTTTTGGCCACAAAAAAGTGATGAGACATATCGTTTAATAAAAAATAGACAAGCTTCTTCAGATCATCGATTAGTCTGGGTTGATCTTGAGTTAACTAAATAATTTGTTTTAAGAACAGGAACACTAAATGAAATCTTTTTTACCTGCTTTAGCACTATCATTGCTTGTCGTCTCTTGTGCTAACACAGTACCCGTTAGCGAAGATGTTGTAAAACAAGAAATTGCAGAGACACTTACCACGTCAGATTCTTCACCTAACTCTCTACCTAGTAATATCATCATGGTTATTGGTGATGGTATGGGACCAGCCTATACTACGGCATATCGTTACTTTAGTGATGACCCAGACACAAGTGAAGTAGAAGAAACTGTTTTTGATCGCCGCCTTACTGGTTCGTCTAGCACTTATCCTGCTTCCATTTCAAACGTAGTGACTGATTCAGCTGCCAGTGCTACAGCACTAGCAACAGGTGTAAAAACTTATAATGGCGCGATCGGTGTCGATGTCAATAAAATGGAAGTTCAAACTGTATTAGAATGGGCAAAATTACAGGGTAAAAAAACAGGGGTGGTGGTAACATCTCAAATTAATCATGCTACCCCGGCTTCCTATTTAGCTCATAATGAACATCGCAAGAACTACAATGAAATAGCCGACAGTTACATAGACGATGGCATAAAAGCTGATCTTTATCTTGGTGGTGGTTGGAAATATTTTATTCGTGAAGATAGGAATTTAGTTAATGAATTTAAACAGTCTGGCTTTCACTACCTTGATAACTATAAAGGTTTAGCAAATTTACCTAATGACAAACCTGTTCTAGGACTTTTTGCCAATGCCGGTTTACCGTGGGCGTTAGATGATACCAATAAACATCGCTTATCTACCATGACCAAAGCAGGCATTCATCACCTTGTTGATTTACAAAGCACGGATAGTGCCCCTGACAATGGTTTTTTTATGCTAATTGAGGCTAGTCAAGTTGATTGGGCAGGACATGGAAATGATATAAGTGATGCTATGGCCGAAATGGATGATTTGGCAAAAACAGTAGAATACTTAGAACATTTTGTTGACCACCATCCTGATACACTTGTTATCGTGACAGCCGACCACAGTACTGGCGGCTTTACTTTAGCTGCAAACGGAAAGTACGAATGGAATGCTAAAGATTTACGTACGATGAAGCATTCTGTTAATTATATTGCCAAGCAATTAGCAACAAATGATATTAATGCTAATACTACTGCAACTTTCTTTAATTTTGAGTTATCTCAAGAGGAGATCAACTTACTTAATAACAGCAAAAGCAATGCGAAAATAAATAGAAATAAAGATATATATCAAAGTAAAACAATGTCTACAAGTGAGTTAGCTTTACTCAAAGATGTTAAAAGCATCATGGATAAACGTAGTAACAGTGGTTGGACCTCTAATGGTCATACAGCTGTTGACGTACCTGTATTTGCTTTTGGTAAACATAGTGAGTTATTTAATGGTTCACAAGACAATACTGATATAGCAAAAAAAATATTTATGCTATTAGGGAAATAAGAAGATCTAGGCTCTAGGAAGAGACTAGGCTCTAGGAAGCCATAGAGTTTAGCTTTTCCTGAAACCTAGAATCTAATTCCTACCGCTTAAAGGTTTTCTTGAAAGTGTTCAAAACCTTGCGCTAAATCTTCAATTAAATCATCAACGTCTTCTAAACCAATATGTAAACGGATTAACGGAAATTCTGCCGTCCACTTGGTTGCACTGCGAATTGAATCAACACTGGTAATACCTAGCACAAGAGATTCGAACCCACCCCATGAATAACCCATTTTAAAATGCGTTAAACTATCAAGGAATGCCGTAAGCGCTTTTCTATTGCCGCAATTTAACGTAAAAGAAAACAATCCATTCGAACCGCTAAAGTCACGTTTGAAAAACTCATGTCCCGGACAAGACTCAAATGCAGGATGTAAAATGGTATCAACCTCTGGCCTTTCTTTTAACCAGTTCGCAACTTTCAAAGCACTCTCTTGATGCTGCTTTAAGCGCACACCAATGGTTCGAATACCTCTTAACGCGAGGTAAAGATCATCAGGTGATGTACATTGCCCCATTAAATAACTATTATCACGCAATTGCGGCCAATATTTATCCGTTGCTGTTGCTGTACCAAGCATAACGTCAGAGTGACCAACTATATATTTAGTTGCCGCTTGTATACTGATATCAACACCATAATCAAACGGCTTAAAGTTAATTCCAGCTCCCCAAGTATTATCAAGCATTACAATACAATCATGTTGATGCGCTATTTTGGCAATGGTTGGTACATCTTGCACTTCCATAGTGATTGAACCGGGAGATTCTAAAAACACAATACGGGTATTAGGTCGAATTAAATCTTGGATTCCTGCACCAATTAACGGATCGTAATAAGTAGTTTCTACACCTATCTTAGCTAAAATTTTATCGCAATAATCACGGGTTGGCTCATAAGCGCTATCAACCATTAAAATATGATCACCACTTTCAACAAAAGAGATTATTGCATTAGTTATTGCTGCTGTGCCCGATGGGTAAAGAGCGCAACCAGCTCCCCCTTCAAGCTCTGTCATGGCATCACTAAAAGCAAATGCAGTGGTAGTGCCACGTCTGCCATAAACCATTGTTTGGTCATGACGATTTTTTAAAGCACTATTCATTTCAGCAACTGTATTAAATACCACTGTTGAAGCGCGGGTAACACTTGGATTGACTACGCCATTTGTGAACTTTGCTTTGCGACCTGCAGTAACAATTTTAGTATCTTGTTTCATTTAAACTTTGCCCTTGAATATAATTATTTAAAATAGCTATCTAGCCATCTAAACTTAGTTGTATTTATACCTTGAAATTAAATGACTTTCACCTGTTATCTACTATAAATTGATAAATAATAAATCTATCTAGTTACCTTTTCTATATTGGTACTAAGTACTATCATCAAAACAAACCTAACTGAGCATCAGTTATTTGGCCAAAACTAGTTCCAACAAAAGGTAAAATGCCATCAGCAACAGCACATAACTGCCTATCTATATAGAATTGATAGTCCAGTGGTGATGACAAGTGTTCCACCGCTTGCGGCCCATTTACTGTAATATAGTATTCAATCCAACCTCGCTTTTGATAACGCAGTGGTTTGCCGAGTTTTTTATTGATTTCATCCGCTAAACGGGCAGCTTTAACATGAGGAGGGACATTTTTAACATACTCACTAAGCTTTCTTCTAATACGTTTACGGTAAACCAGCTTATTATCAAATTCACCATTTAAGGTTTTTTCAACAGTATTTTTAACATAATCATCAACACTTAACTGATTAAACACTTTTAAATATAAAGCTTGTTGAAAATCCTTTGCCAATTGCGTCCAATCAGTTCTGACACTTTCTAAGCCTTTAAATATCAATTTTTGCTTTTTTTCTTCACCCAATTTTTCTTCGTCTAAGATAACTAAACCTGCGTAACGTTTTTTAGTGCCTACATCACGTCCTCGAATTGTGGGCATTAAAAATTTAGTGAAATGTGTTTCAAATTCAATTTCTAATTCACATGATAAGTTGAAATCGTCCTTTAATTTTTGCTGCCATTTATTGTTAATCAAAGACTGTAATTCAAGACCTAAGGTTTTACTTTGTGATAATGATTTATCACTGCCAACATGAACAAAAATTGAGTCTGTATCACCATAAATAACGCGAAAGCCTTTATCTTCAATCCAGCGCTTAGTCGTTTTCAATATTTCATGGCTACGTTTAGTAATAGAACCAGAAAGGCGAGGATCAAAAAATCGGCAGCCTGTTGAGCCTAAAACTCCATAAAAGCTGTTCATAATAATTTTAATTGCTTGTGATAAAGCGGCATTCTTTTGTAACTTCGCTTTATCACGCTCTGACCAAAGTGAAGTGATTATATCGGGTAGAAAGTGTTTGTCGCGTGAAAAATAAGCGCCATCGAAACCTTTAATAACGTTAATATTTTGGTTTTCTTCAATGAGCTTTGCTTTTTCGGACTCTTTCAAACCTTCAATTAGCCCCATAGGGTCTATTTTAAATGTTCGAATAATACTCGGATACAGTGATTTAAAATCCAGCACTAACACATTGTCATAAAGGCCAGGAATAGAGTCCATCACATAACCGCCAGGTGAAACAAGGTCTGACTCTCCATCCCCCATATTGGGTGCAACATATCCACTGCGATGTAACTTTGGCAGGTAAAGATTAGTAAAAGCGGCAACAGAGCCACCTATTCTATCAATAGCAAGCCCAGTTAACTGCGCCCTAAGTTGCGCAAACTCTAACAATTGTGTTTTCTCAAATATTAACCACACTAGTCGGCAATCTTCTAAGTTATAGGCGGCTAAAGCGGGCTTGTTATGTAAAAAATTATCAGTGATCTCTGCCACTCTATTATCAACATCTTCAACTTTTTTGCCAATCCCCAACAGTGTGTTAGCAACATTATCAAGTGAGAAACTGGGGAAGCTATAAGTAGCAGTTTTGAGTAAGTCGATCCCATCAAGTACCACACGCCCTTGTATTTCAATAAACTGTTGTTCGGTATTATTACTATTTGTTCGCCAACGAGGGGCACTACCATCTCGCCCTATATTAAATTTTAGATGATGAAGGTCCATACGCTTTTGCAGTAAATTAAAATCAAAGTTAATAACATTCCAACCTATGAATATATCTGCATCAATGATGGATACTTGCTTAATCAATTCAATCAATAACTGCCTTTCATCTTCAAGCCAAACAATATAAGACTCGGCATCAATTTGAGGTTCCCCTATCATTAGTACGCATTTAAATTCAGACTCGTTATTTGCATGATTGTTTGCGCGATTGTTGGAATAAAGACCAATCGAATAAAGCTCTCCTGCCATAGAGCACTCAATATCAAGTGACAGCATGCTTAAGTTGATGGCTAATTTTTCTTTTGATTTTTTACACTTAACTAGAGGTTCGCACACAAAATCTACATCAGCAGTAATAAAACGCTCCATTAAATATCGTTCATCAGGACGTATATCGTCCTCATAACACTTGATCTGTTGCGCTTTAAGACATTCTCGAGCGCGATAAAATTGCGCTAAGGTAGTAAAATAAAATCCATGAACAGCTTGTTGCGAAAAAGTTTTTAGTTTCAAGCTTTGCTGCTTTGTAAGTAGAACATTATGTTCTCTTAATAAAGTAGTCGCATACTCTACCTGACTTCCTTCCACAAAAAATACAGCCAACTCATTATTTACAACAAGCTTCTGAGCTCCTTTCGCCGTTTTTAACCATAAAGTGATCTGCAAAGCTTTACCTTTGTCTTGCACTTGACGGCTTAACAAAAAGCCGCTGTTAATTTCTGGTGACAAATTTGTTTGCATATTTTGAAGCAATTTAAAAATTTTAAGGAGAAACAGATAAAACCTGTTATTATATACAGCACTATATCTTATTTACTGTTTTATGGAAACTGCGCTAAATGTTAACTGACAAGTTAAAACAACTAATCCGCCAATCGTACAAAGCTATTGGTGAGAATTTAAGCAATTTTAATCCTAGAAAACAGCAAACTTTTCTAATTGCCGAAATAGCAAAAACATTGGCTGGTGAATATAGCAAAGAAAGAAAAATCATTACAATTGAAGCAGGAACCGGAACGGGAAAATCACTTGCTTATAGCTTGGGTGCTATTCCATTAGCGTTAGCACGTGATAAAAAAGTATGCATATCAACCGCCACAGTTGCATTACAAGAACAGCTTGTCGACAAAGATTTACCTTTTCTGAAAAAGCATGCTGGAATAAAATTCGACTTTGCTCTAGCTAAAGGCCGTCAGCGTTATGTTTGCAGGCAAAAACTTGCACAAGCTGTGACTACTGATTCTCCGCAAGCAGGTTTTACTTTTGCAGAAAAACCTAAAGCCACTGATATTCGCACCTTAAATGCCATGAACAAAGCGTTAAATGATGGCTCTTGGCTAGGTGATATAGACTCATGGAAAACGCCTGTACCACATCACATATGGTCTCAAATACAAAGTGACAAACATAGCTGCTTAAAAACCTTAGCCGATCATCACCATTGTCCATTTCACAAAGCACGTGAAACAATGGAGCAAGCTCATGTACTCGTGGTTAATCATAGCTTGTTGTTAGCCGATCTTGAGTTAGGCGGCGGTAGAATATTATCTTCCCCAGAGGAAACCTTTTATATCATTGATGAAGCCCATCACTTACCTAAAGTCACCCGAGACCATTCAAGCGCAAGTGTTACTTTACGTGGCGCAATTGACTGGCTAACGAAGTTAAGAGAAACAGGCGATAAAATGGCTAAGTTGATCAAATCACAGCGAGCTATCTCCCCTGCGTTGAAACTTAGTGATGACTGCCAAGATTTGCTGATAGAAATGCAAAAAGTTCTCACCTTTGTTGATAACAATGCCAACGTATATTTTGTAGAGAATAAAGATAAAAACGATAATTTCAAAAAAAATGATGAACAAGTTTATCGTTTCGACAATGGAATAATCCCCAAAACACTTAAAAACTGGGCGGAAGATTGTTTTGAGCTCAGTAAAAAGTCATTAAGCCATTTAAACAAGCTGTACAACGCGTTAATTGAGGCGGTAAAAGATGGTGACTGCCAAATGTACCTTGCCGAGCCTGTATTAGGTGAAGCGGGCTTTATGATTCAACGACTAGAGAATTTACAAGCGCTTTGGCATATGTACGCAAAAACCGATAGTGACAAAGCAGCCCCTATGGCAAGGTGGCTACAAAAACAAAGTCCAACTAAGAGTAGTGCGCGCCATGACTATTTACTGTGCGCTTCACCTATCGAAGTTGGCTTTACTCTAGAAGATAAACTTTGGAGCCAGTGCGAAGGGGCTGTTTTATGTTCAGCTACATTACTTGCGCTAAATTCATTCGATCATTTTCGCTTTCAAGCGGGTTTAAAAAACAATGACGGCAGTCAATACCAACAAGTCACCTCTCCTTTTGATTATCAAAATAATGCTCAACTTGTCATTGCCAACATGACCAATGAACCAAGTGCGATACAATTCACTGATGAATTAATAGAGAAACTGCCCAAATATTTAGATCAGGGTAACGCCAGTTTGGTACTATTTTCTTCCTATTGGCAAATGGAAAAAGTAGCCCAAGCACTGAAAGATAAACACAAACTTGATATTGCGGTACAAGGCGAACATTCACGCCAGCACATTATTGAAAATCATAAAAAGCGCTGTGATGACAATAAAGAAAGTATAATTTTTGGTACACAAAGTTTCTCTGAAGGCTTAGATTTACCGGGTAATTATTTAAACAATTTGATTATTACTAAGTTGCCTTTTTCTGTACCAACATCTCCCGTTGAGCAAGCACAAGCTGAATATGTTAGTGCCAAGGGTGGCAACCCTTTTATGAGTTTATCTGTACCTGACACCTCAAAAAAACTCGTTCAGGCATGTGGCCGATTACTGCGCAATGAAATGGATGAAGGCGTGATCACCTTAATGGATAAGCGTGTAGTAACCAAACGTTATGGCAAACAGCTATTAGACTCTTTACCTCCGTTTGAACGAGTGCTTGAGAGATAAAAAACTCCATTTCAGTTAAATCATCTCATACAAACTTATTAATTATAGCGAAGAAAACTAATAACTTAATACATTTAAGGCAGTAGCTTAAACAATTCACTTTTGCTGCCAATATTCAGCTTTTGGTAAATACGGTAAAGGTGATTTGAAACCGTTGAAGGAGATAAATCTAACTCTCTTGCCGCTTCTTTAAAAGTTAAACCTTTCGCCAGTGTTTGCACAATTTCTTGTTCTCGCAAAGATAAACTATCTAAAGGTCCTTGTGGCCAAATTTCTACAATGACTAAATCATTAAATAACTTTAGTTCCACTTGTAAACCGTCTACCTCATAAGATTTGTCAACCATATCCAGTGTAAAAGGTAATTTGAGTAAATTATTCTTAGGATAATATTGCTCTAGTAAATCTATAAAATTCGTTTGCACTTGATGAAAATAACCTTGGTTGTCACAAATAGCTTTATGAGAGTTTTTGTGTGCTGTAGTTTGATTATCATCCGAATGTTCAAGCTGCAAAAAAAGCGCATGTTTAGCTGCAGTAAGTAAATGGTATAAAGCTTGTTTTTGATTTTGTTTATCTTGCTCTGAAAATGGTCTACTGCGTTCAAAACGGTATAAGGTTAACAGGGTGAACAAGCCAGTCCGTTCATCAAGATGTATCGATGATAAAATTCTCTCAATACCATAAGGTTTAAAGCATTTCTGGTATATTTCAGAACTATAAAAGTCCTCATCATTCATCAAATCTCGCATATCAACCGGCGTACCTAAATTTTCAAAAAGCTTATCAGCTATTGGGTTTATAGATAAATTATCTAATAACGATTGGGTGAGTGATTCAGGTACATTTACTAAAGTATGATTATGAAATCGCGCCGTTTGTTGATGGCCATTACTCCAAATAGCGCCATCAAAGTCAATCAAGCTTTGCAACTGAGAAAGCGCCCAGTCGCGGTATTCAGCCAACTTTATCTTACTAGTAGCCAGATATAGTTCGCTGATAAAATGATGCAAATTATCTTGGTGTTGAGGGGATGATTTATCAGGTATGTTAGCCATTAGGTAATTTTTACTATAGCGTTAAAAAAGAGACAAGCTATGATAATGCTATGTTAACCAAAGCGATGCAATACCTATGTCCTTTTCTGAAAATAAAAATAACAAGAGTAATAACAACAAAAAACAATATGATACCATTATCATAGGCGGAGGTATTGCAGGATTAACTGCCGCATTAGAGTTAGCAAAAAAAGATAAACAAGTACTAATACTCGATGCCCAAGATGAAACAAAAGTTGGCGGTTTAGCCCGTAGTGCGTTTGGCGGCATGGCCCTTATCGGCACACCTGAGCAAAAACAAAACCGTATTACTGACAACGCAGAAATAGCGTTAAAAGACTGGCACGCGTTTGCTAACTTTTCTGAAGAGGATATCTTTCCAAAACAATGGGCAAAACTTTATGTTGAAAGAAGCTACCAAGATATTCATCAATATATAAAAAAACTTGGCGTGAAGTTTTTACCCGCCGTTAACTGGGTTGAACGTGGCTTATATTCTGGTGGTAACTCAGTACCCCGCTACCATGTAATGTGGGGGACATCACTAGAGCTTGTTAATAAGATGCTTGCAGCAATTGCTCCCTTTAAAAATAAAACCATTCATTTTGGTTTTAATACTAAAGTCAGTCAGTTACTTAAATCAAACGAATCTATCATTGGTTGCCAAGACATCAAAAACAATCAATATTTTGCCAATAACACTATTGTTGCCTCGGGCGGCTTTACCGGTAATTTAGCTAAAGTAAAAGAAAATTGGCCGAAACATTTCTCCCCTGCCCCTGACAGCATACTAAATGGCACGCACCCAAGTTGTGATGGCGCAATGCATGATGAAGTTAGTAATATTGGTGGCAATGTAACCCATCTAGATAAAATGTGGAACTATGCTGCAGGCATACCTGATCCTAAAGCTACTTTCGAAAAAAAAGGCTTAAGCTTAATTCCATGTAAATCAGCGCTTTGGTTAGACAGCGATGGAAAACGTATTGGCCCAGAGCCTATGATTACAGGGTTTGACACGAACGAGTTATGCCGTCGCATGTGTGAACAAAAAGAAGGTTATGCTTGGCAAGTACTTAATTGGAAAATTGCGAGTAAGGAATTTGCAGTATCAGGCGTCGAACATAATCAAATGATCCGTGATAAAAAATTCTTTACTATGTTAAAAGAAACATTCTTTGGTAATCACAGGCTAGTAAAACAAATGCAAGAAGAGTGTGACCATTTCATCGTTGCCGACTCAATTAGCGAGTTAACCAATGAAATGAATGCGCTAACGCCTACAAAGGCTATTAAAACACAAGTTTTACAACAAACATTAGATGAATACGATGCTATATTGGCTAGACCTTCATCGCAATGGAATGATGACCAAATAAGGCGAATTGAGCATGCTAGAAAATGGGGAGCAGACAAATTAAGAACCTGTAAACCTCATCCTATTCAAGATGAGAAGCATGGCCCTTATATAGCTATTAAAGTATCAATTATCAGCCGAAAAAGCTTAGGTGGCATTCAAACTAACCTAAACTCACAAGTAGTTGATGATTCGGCCCAACCGATAAAAGGTTTATATGCCATAGGTGAAGCTGCAGGTTTTGGCGGTGGCGGCGCAAGCGGTGAAAAATCACTAGAAGGTACTTTCTTAGCAGGCTGCATACTTACCGCGCAACAAGCTGCAAAATCGATTAATAACATATTATAACGATGTAGGTAGGCATTTATGCTTACTCTATCTGTATAAGGCAAAAGCCTCCCTACACTTAAAAGAATACATAAGGAAAACTGATGAAAAAAACAGCAGCATGGTTAACACGATACGCACTTGAGCAAATTGGCGTAAAATACACTTTTGGCATTCCTGGTGTTCATAACACAGAGCTTTATGATGAATTAAACAATTCTGATCAAATTACCCCTAGCCTAGTAATGCACGAAGGACACGGTGGTTTCATGGCCGACGCTATTAGCCGAGTTACCGACTCTATAGGCACTTTAGTGATAGTCCCTGCCGCGGGTGTAACCCATGCCGCTAGTGGCATAGCAGAAGCCTATCTTGATGGTATTCCAATGTTAGTTATTACTGGTGGCATTCGAAATGACTCAAATTTTGATTATCAATTACATGAAATGGATCAACTAAAATTAGTAGCTGGCTTTACCAAAGCTGCTTTTAAGATTAATAGCCATGAAGAAGTAATCGAAACTATTTATAAAGCATATGATATCGCGACCTCTGGCGAGCCAGGTCCCGTATTTATCGAATTACCCGTTAATTTACAACTTGATAAAGCTAACGTTACTGATTTACCTGTTTACCAAAAGCCTGCAAAACCGGCACTATCATCAGATATTAGTAAACAAATTGAAAGTGCAGCAAAAATGTTAATGAATGCAAAAAATCCAGCCATATTTGCCGGTTGGGGAGCTGTTCATGCTAGTAATACTTTAGTTGCCATCAGCGAACAAATTGGTGGTGCTGTTGCTACAACCATGCAAGGTATCAGCGCCTTCCCTGCGAATCATCCCTTGCATGCAGGTTTTTGTTTTGGCCCTGCCGCCGCACCTGCTGCGCAAAACGCCTTTGACAATGCTGACTGCGTATTAGCCATTGGCACACGCTTTGGTGAAATTGCCACAGGCAGCTTTGGCGGTAAATTACCGACAAACTTAATTCATATTGATATCAACCCTAATGTTTTTGATGCTAATTTTAAATCGGCCATTGCTATTGAAGGGGATTCTGCACAAATTTGTCAACAGCTTCTCACTACACTAAAAACATTAGGTTTAGCTAAAGATGCCAGTCAAATAACTCAACAAATTGCCACTGATAAAAAAGCTTATCGTGAATCATGGTATCAACATGATTCAAAAGATAGAGTTAACCCTGCCCTATACTTTGATGAGCTAAGAGCGCAACTAAGTGATGATGCTCATGTTGTTGTTGATGATGGTAATCATACCTTTCTAGCCGCTGAGTTAATGCCTATCCATCAGGCTTATGGTTTTATTTCACCTACCGACTTTAACTGTATGGGTTACGCCACACCTGCCGCTATTGCTGTTAAGATGGCAAAACCGAAGCAAGAAGTACACGCCATTGTTGGTGATGGCGCTTTTATGATGACAGCAACAGAGCTGGCTACAGCTGTTAGTCAAAACCTAGGTTTAGTGATTGGTGTATTTAATGACGGTGAGTTATCACAAATAGCTCAAGCACAGCAAATACCTTATAACCGTAAAACTTGTACCGTATTACCACAAACCAAGTTAAAAGGCTTAGCCATGGCAACAGGTGCTGAATATGTTCGCATTGGAAGCAATAATGACATTAAAGCTGGTATAACCAAAGCCAGAGCGCTTGCTCTTGAAAATAAAACGGTAATACTAGATATTAACATCGATTATTCTAAAGCCACTGCTTTTACCGAAGGCGCTGTAAAAACCAATTTAAAGCGTATGCCATTGCCAACTAAAGTACGTATGGTGGGTAGAGCTTTGGTACGAAAAGTGACTGGGTAGTAGTTTATAGCAGACATAAAAGTCCCCACCTCATGATTTTTTTGAGGTGGCATTTCTTTCATTCAGGATTCAGTAACTTCCTCAAGCGCTACAACATAATACCCTTTCATGAGAGCACTTTTTAATTCAGTATAAACTTTAAATCGTTTAACGCCATTGTACTTTGTCATGATGTTAACCGTTACAATAACAAAACTATCATTGTTAGAGTCTAATGATTCCATGCCAATTTCCCAGAGGCTTTCAACCACTTTCTGATAACTTGGATCTGGATAAGCCTTGAACCACCAATGCTTTTTGTCCGGTATTTCTGTTAGATCCCAACCAATAACATTATTGAAACTACTGTTTAAAAAAACTAACAAATGGTTAAGTGTTTCATCACTATGTTTCACAACGATAATAGGCAAGGGTATCATATCAAAAAACGTAGTTGGAATTGACTTAGACATGAAAGTACCTCTAAAGTAGACATTATAATATTAACAACATAGTCACTAATACTTTAGTCTTATACATAATTAAAACATAGCTGTTATTACTAGCAAATGGAAATGGAAAAATGAAAATTAATTGTTCATTATGTATGTCTTTGTACCTATAACCTCTGGAAGAATGACTTGTAGCCGTCATTCTGCCCCCAAAATAACGTGATTTAAATACAGCAAAATTTCATTTACTAACTTTCAACGAGACTGCTTTTAAATATTTTGGTCGAAATGTTTTTATTACTAGCCGCAATAGGATGAATCAGGGCTTTGGTTATTTTTCCATGCTGATACTTGACGATAGCTTGATTAATATAACCATCAAACTTTCGTGATTTCCACTGAGGTAATAAGGCGAAATCTGTGGTTAGATTAATAATTAATCCTGTGGATTTGTTAGTTTCCATCTTCTTTTTATTATTGGTAGGCAAATCATTAGCAAAACTATTCTCTCGACTTGCGGCAACGATACAAATTCTATTTTCTGCGGCTAGAGATAACAAGCTATATTCAACCTCGCACTTCTCTTGAATATCAAAAGGTACCAGTAATAAGTGGATGTTATTTAATCCCGCAACATTAACTATCTCAGGTATGTTAGCATCATCAGCTGTTAGCATTGCAACATTAATGTTCCCCTGCTCTAAGGGCAATTCTATAATATTTAAATCATCACCAATTGCAGTCCACTTATGCCTTTTACAAAAATGCAATTGCTGCTGTAATGCAAAGACTCCATGCTCACTTATTATTACCGCCTGATGACTTCCTTCAAGAACTAAACTTGTGCACACATATTGAAAAGGTCTCAACACTGAGCTGACTCGACTGATAAGCTGCTTGCTCAAGCTTGCTACCGAGGTTAATTGTTCAGAGTTATTCATAATATTTTTATCTGATAGAAAGAATAATTCAGGCAACTGAATGATATCACTGAGGTTGTTGTCAATGTAATGACAAACATCTTCTATAGCTTGCTCGTTAAACTTATAAGTTGCAAATATTGCGACATTAGCAGTCACAGGTACTCTATTACTACCCTCATAGTCGGCTGTTTTCTTCAAAGAATGTGTTGGTTTTTGATAAAGCTCAGGTCGAAACTGTTTAATAATTTCTGTGCCATCTGGGCGTAATTTGTTATTAATGCCGCATTCTGTCAAATCTATATCAGCAAAGACAAAACCTTCTTCATTCTTAGTCATCTTTGCTAGCACCTTGCCATCAGGAGAAACTATTTGGCTTTGACCAACGCCAAATAGATATTCTTGAGGAATAGCGCTTTGTGCTGAAAAAATTTCACTTTGCGATTGCGGCATGAGTGAGCCAACTTTATTGGCTTGGGCTAGAAACACTTTGTTTTCACATGCCCGAGCAGGGCCATGTAAACAACTTTGGTCTAATGCAAATGAATTCATCGAGTGACACAATAATTGTGCACCACCTAAGGCTAATTCACGTGAAGCATCAAAAGTAAGACAATCGTTACCAGTCAAAAGTCCGAGTTTTCCAAAAGGTGTTGTTAGCACTTTTGAAACTTTGCTCGCGCTAATAAAAAAATCATTTTCATTCTCAGTTAACTTTTGTTTATCCCCTTGGTGTATAAGCTCGCCAAGCGGTGAAAATATACATGAGGTGATACTAATATTTGATTTGATCGTTCCGTCTTGCTTGTTGTTTGGAAAATCGCGCGAACTGTCTCTTCTTAACGTTACATTAAGTACAATATAACAAGCATATTTTTTCGCCTGTTGCCCAATACTCTTTAAAAAAACACTATTAGTAGCTAAGGCTTCATTCCATGCCTGATTATGATCGACGTACCAAGGTAATGTATTACAAAATTCAGGAAGAACGATTAGCGAAGGCTTACACCTAGCCGCCTCATTTATCATACGAATGCAGCTTGCTAGGTTTTCTTGAGTATTTACAGAGGTAGCAAACTGAGCAACGGCAACACGCATGATTTATATTTTTCCTATAACTAGCAATTGTTTGAATTTAGTAATGTAAGAGCCAAGGCTTAGTTAGTACAAATAACTTCACCTTGGCTTTATTCTATAACGTTTTGTTATTTTATACTAAATACACTTAAGTTAAATTCTGATAAGCACCTCCTTTTCTTCACCTAGGAACACAATTACAACTGGGAGTTAATTTCTATTAAACATTTCTAAAGTATAAATTAGTGGTTATTCGCCATTTGATTCTTAATCATTTCAGTGTTTTCTGATGTTGAGGATTTATGTAATTTCAACACGACACGGCGATCATAAAAACTTACTTCGCGCTCATTATTTGCCACAACAGGAGCTCCTTCACCAAAAGCAAAAGTCGCTATTTGCTGCTCTTCAACACCTTGTGCCATCAGTAACGTTTTTACTGACTCTACTCTGGCTTTAGATAACGTTTGGTTCAGTGACTCTTCGCCGGTTAAATCTGTATAACCTGATAAGTCTATTTTCATCAAAGGTGAGCTGTTGAGTATTTGTGCCAGCGCTGCTACTTGCTCTTGATAATGTGCTGCAATGTCACTTGAACCCGTGGAGAATTGTAAACTCATTAATAACTTTTCTGCTTGCAATAGTCCTACTTGTAATTGCCCTGATCCTTGCTGTTGATTTTCCATGGTAACTAACTGCTGCTGATATGAAGATTCTAAGCTTTGTAATTTAGCTTGATACTGTTTCTTCACTTGCTCATTAGCTAATAGATGAGCTTGTTGCTCTTGTGTTAACGCGACAGTTAACTCTTCATTGTCATCTTTCATATTGATAAATTGCGCAATAAATATCCCGCCGACACCTGCTACAATAGCGCCTAAAGGCCCTGCTGCAATACCACCAATTACAGCACCCGCACCAAAACCAAAATTTTCATTAGCTGTTTGTGCTTGATGTTTTTCTTCTCCCATTAATTTATTTTCAATATCGTTTTCATAAGCTAAAACTGATGTGCTAGTCATAGCCGTTATCACAACGGTAGCTAATAATGCGTTTTTTGGTTGTTTAAAATTAAAACCTTTAAGTGCTTTCATAATATTTCCTCTGTCAAATAATTTGTGTTGATAAATGTGATTTTGTTTAACCTGTTTTTGGTGACAGGAGCTATTAAACCGAAATAAAAAGACACTAAAATGCTTCAATCAGGGCAATCCACTGTTCAATTGTGGCAACAATATGGCAATTTCAAAAATTAGGCGCGTTTAGAGAAAAATTTATATATAGTCAAGGAAAGTAAAGAATCACTCTTTGTGAAAAGTATATAAAAAGAAGTTTATCTAAATGACAAAACGAATTGCTATTGTTGAAGATGAAGCAGCCATACGTGAAAACTATGCAGATGTATTACGTAGCCAAGGCTACCAAGTGCAAACTTATGCCAATAGAGAAACCGCAACACAGGCCTTTAATTTACGTTTACCTAACTTGGTAATTTTAGATATTGGCTTGAATGAAGAATATGATGGTGGTTTTGTGCTGTGTCAGCAATTGCGCGCTAAATCTGCCAGCTTACCTATTATCTTTTTGACTGCCCGAGATAACGACTTTGATACGGTATCAGGCCTTCGCATTGGCGCAGATGATTATCTAACCAAAGATATCAGCCTACCGCATTTAACAGCCCGTATCTCTGCGTTATTTCGTCGCCAAGAAGCATTTAATCAACCAGTTAAAGATGAACATATTACGCAAACTGGCTCGTTAACTATTGATAGTCAACGCATGACTATTACTTGGTATAACAATCCTATTGATTTAACCATTACTGAGTTTTGGCTAGTTCATGCGCTAGCTAAGCATCCTGGGCATGTGAAGAATCGCACACAATTAATGACTGACTCAAAGATATATGTAGATGACAGCACAATAACATCTCACATTAAGCGCATCCGTAAAAAATTCATCAAAACTGATGACAATTTTGACTGTATCGAAACGGTTTATGGCATGGGTTACCGCTGGTTAAGTGAAATTGAAAATATGAGAAATAATGACTAGCAAAAAACCTTTTCAACTACGCTTTGGCTTAAGAGCTAAATTATTATTACTCTCCAGTTTCCTATTTGTCATCCCTTGGTTTGGCTATCAATACGTATGGGAGATGGAAAAGTACTTACGATTTGGTCAAGAGCAAACACTCGTAGGAACCGCAAGGGCTTTAGCCACAGCCCTGCACGAGCGTGAAAATTTATTTAACAACCAAGCAAGTTTTTTACCTAGTGTTGAGCAAGGAAAAGACTTATACGGCTATCAATTAACTGAAGCTATTCAGCTTGATGGATTACACAATGATTGGCCCAACTTTTCACAAAGAGCACACTTTTATAACCATCAACAACAACTTTTTGCTAATGAACCTTTAAGTTTAAACTTTAAAGCGAGTGTAGGTAAATATGACAAGTATCTCTATTTGTTTTTTCAAGTGGTTGATAATCAGGTTATCTTTCGTGGTAAAAATAGCCGCAGCATAACCAACAACGATCATTTAGCCTTATCATTTAGCGATCAAAACAATAAGTTAAATCGTTTCATCATCAGCAACAAACAAGCAGGTTGGATATCAGCATTTAGTGTAACTGATAATATTGAAGGTATTCCCAAACCCGCTTCCCATATTCAAGGCCATTGGTTGTTAACCCCCCAAGGTTATAACATTGAATTACGCGTACCTTTAAAAAACCTAGGGGGTAAAATAGCCTTCGCTTTTTATGATGTAAATCAGCCTACTGGAGAGATTGTTTCTGCTATTGGCTCTGCCGACCCAAGCAAGTTGGAAAGTTTGGGAACAATATTAGTGCCATCACCTGAGATTGAACGAATAGTAAAAGGTATGCGTTATACCAACTCAAGTATCTGGGTTGTAGATCAACATCATAGAGTACTCGCAAGCGCAGGTTCACTAAAATCAGCAAGTGGCTTTTGGCAAGATAAAGAACAAACACCAGACAAAAATGAAATGAATAGTTTTTGGTATAAATTTAAGCAACAATTATTACTGCCGCTCTACTACAAAATATTAACTAAACCTCCAACAGATTTTATTGATAAATTATATGATGCTAGGCATTTAAGCGGCGATCATATTGTTAGTGCATTATCTGGTGCAGCAAAATCTCAATGGCGTTTAACAACAGACAAACAAGCATTAGTTCTGTCTGCCGCCTACCCTATATTTATCAACAATAAAGTACAAGGCGCTGTGATTGTTGAAGAAACAACAAATGGTATTCGTACACTAAGAAATCGTGCGCTAGAAAAGCTGTTTACAGTTATTTTATCAATTATGATTTTAGGCGCATTTACTTTTATTATTTTTGCTACACGCATTTCATCTCGTATACGTTACTTATCAAATCAAGCAGAACAAGCTATTGATACACAAGGGCGTATTATTGGAGATATGACTGCGTCAACGAGTAACGATGAAATTGGTGACTTATCGCGTAGCTTTACCACCGCTGTTAATCGACTAAGTGAGTATAATCACTATTTAGAAAGTATGTCTTCACGCCTATCTCATGAGTTAAGAACGCCCATTGCAGTTATTAAAACCTCATTGGAAAACCTTGCTTTACAAGAAGAGCAATATTTATCCTCAAATGGCTCTTTATCTCATGGAAAAAATGAAAAAAATTCCTATATCACACGCGCACAAACAGGTATTAACACCTTAAACTTAATACTGACTAACATGAGTGAAGCCACTCGCCTTGAGCAAATGTTAACTAGCACCGAAAAAGTTAATTTTGATTTGAAAACCGTTATCTCTGGTTGTGTTGCAGGTTATCGACAAGTTTATAGTGACTTTACTTTCAATTTAAACACTTTTAACTTAAGCACTGATCTAAGCAAGTTAACACTTCACGGCTCACCCGAACATATAGTGCAATTGCTAGATAAGGTAATCAACAATGCGGTAGAGTTTAGCAATGACAAATTGATTTCAGTTGAGTTGAAACAAAAAAATAATCAAGCAGAGGTTTTCATTGCTAACAATGGTATTTTATTACCAGAACAGCTGAGTGAAAATCTATTTGATTCAATGGTTTCATTACGAAGTAATAGCCCTACAGAAAAAGGTAAAAACGAGTCACCACATCTTGGTTTAGGTTTATATATTGCTCGGTTAATTTGCCAATTTCACCACGGAAAAATCAGTGCATATAATCACCATCACCCTGATGGGGTCACTATTCATATTAGTTTGCCGATAAATCCCTAGTCACATAGCTTAAATTATTGATAAACTGAAGTATTCAAAACTAGATAACAATAAAACTAATGAGTTTAACGAATAAACTATTTTCATTACTTGGCTTTGCTGAGCCTATTGCATTAGAGCGATTTAATGGTAAAAATCCGCTACCTGAACATGTGCTTTTTCTTAGTACAAGCGATCACTTAAACGTCGATATTCATCAAACATTAGCGAAATTGCCAATTAACACTATTGAGAGAGATGAAAAGCCCTCAGAGAAACCTATTGAAGCAATAGTTATTGATGCAACAAATTATTCTGATGAGAGAAATTATCAAAATTTATATTCTACTGTTCAAGAAAGCCTTAACTATTTAATTTATAATGCCAAAATACTCATTATCGCCAGCGCAATATCGTCAAAAAAATCTGCCGAACAAAATGCATTTAGCCAAAGTTTAGTAGGTTTTAGCAAAAGCTTAGCTAAAGAGGTAGGTAGAAAAGGAAGTACAGTAAATGTTATTTTAATAGACAATGAAGAAATAACAGCAAGTAGTGATATAAGCGCAGTGCTAGAACATCCTCTAAGTTTCTTCTTATCCACTAAATCAGCTTTTGTCAGTGGCCAAGTGCTGACCCTCAATTGTCAAAAGCAATCAATACAGAAAATACCAACATCTTCCAAAAAGCATAAAGTTGCGTTAGTAACAGGAGCAGCCCAAGGCATAGGTGCTTCTATTACCAATAAACTAAATGATGAAGGCTACTATGTCATTGGTGTTGATATTGAACCGATGAAAGCACAGCTCATCAGCACAATGAATAATTTGCATGGTGAAAGCTTTATTTTAGATGTCTCAGCTAACAATGCGGGTGAGCAACTAGCAATGTTGGCAAGCAAACATGCTGGCTTTGATCTCATTGTGCACAATGCTGGCATAACCCGAGATAAAACCATAGCCAAAATGCCTGAACACTTTTGGCAACAAACTATCGATATAAACTTACTTTCGGTAATACGAATTAATAAAGTGCTATTGAAAGAAAAATGTATCAATGAAGGCGGCAGCATAGTCTGTTTGTCTTCTATGAATGGTATTGCTGGGCAAGGTGGGCAAACCAATTATGCATGCTCTAAAGCAGGTATAATTGGTTATGTTAAAAGCATCAGCACGGAGTTATCAACAAATAATATAACCATTAATGCTGTTGCCCCTGGGTTTATCGAAACCCAAATGACTAATAAAGTGCCTTTTTTTATTAGAGAAATGGGCCGAAGAATGAGTGCATTAGGTCAAGGGGGCTTACCTGTGGATGTAGCCGAAACAGTAGCCTTTTTAGGAAACAAGTCAAATTTTGCCATTACAGGGCAAACGCTTCGTGTTTGTGGTTTAAACATCATTGGCGCATAACACTAATCTAATGAGTGTTTGTTGATATAAAACAATTGTTAGTATTATTCATAAATAATTCTAGACAAAAGCCTGATTTTTATTACAATCACGCACCTTATCATTTTGATAAATTTTAAATTGTCTTGGAGAAGTAAAAATGAATGTTGATCAACATATTAAAGTAGCACAATGGCACTTAGAACAAGCTCGTTTACACAACGTTAGCGACCATACTTGTGGTTGTCCTGCAAACAAACACGATCAACGTGCAATTGATGCAGTTGAAGCTGGTTTAATCGTTGAAGAAAAAGCCTGTACTTTAGAAGCTAAAGAAGCTCGTTCAGAAGCGTAATTAATATACTAACGGTAAATCGTTAGTTATAAATATATTTTAAAAAGAGTGATGGTCTTAATAGTGCCATCACTCTTTTTTTTATCGTATTTATTAAGGCTAAAAAATCCTCCCCTTTCCTTCCTAATGTAAGTTTAAGTAAAGAAATGTAAAGCCATATGTGTTTGTTGAACTTCTTAAATACAATCCACTCTATCAGCTAGTAATAACTTAATTACCCCTATAAAACTTCAAAAGAATTAGCAGTTTAGCTAAGGGGTTCTTACACCCTAAATTTGATGTAAATAAAGATAAATAACAAAAGGAATACAAATGATAGACAAAAATATATTTCACAGAAAAAGCAAACAGCTCACCGCTTTATGGCTTAGCTTGATCTTTTCATTAAGTTTAATTGGCTGTGACAGTGATGACGACGATAGCGGAGCAGGTTATATTCAACTTTATAATTTATCCGAAAATGCACCAGGCATACATTTAACCGTAGACAAATATAATGATGATGATTTTGATGAGAAAACTCACTCAGCAATTGTATTCACTAATATTAGCAGTCGTTTAACTTATGAAATTGACACTTACGATATTGAGCTTGCTTGGCAAAGCGAATATAGCAATCAATATGATCTGGAAACTATCTATGAAAGCCAATTAACAGTAAACAGCGATACCGTTGAATTTATTGTTATAGCAGAAGATATTAAGGCATTAAACGTATTGGTTTATGAAATACCTGTAAGAGATGATAATGAAGTTAATGATGATAACGACGATGAAGTATTCAATATAAGAGTGCTAAATATTCATACTTGGTCTGAGGGTGTAGAGATACACTATTCAGAGTCTGATGAAACGTTCAATGAAGCCAAACTATTAAGCCAAACAACTTATACTGAAATGGCTGACAACCAAAAAGTTGCCCAAGGCGACTACATTTTCTATCTCACTTCAGTGGGTAGCAACGAAGTATTATTCACTTCACCAGATATTGCTTTCCCTTATGCCGCCGAATACATCATGGTTATTAGAGCGAATACAGGCGCAGGTTCATCGCCTTTTACATTAGACAAGGTATCAACATCTTCAATTGTAGAGTACTCGGATATTAATGCTGAGGCTAGTTACCGCGTATATAACGGCATTATTGAGCATGAATTACTTACCGATTATGAAGAGTCTTTTGATTTTCATATTAATAGCATTGATGATTCCCCAGAAGTATTTGAACTAACTTTTGGACAGTTTAGCCCATCAATTCTTACAAATTCCGGTGATTATAGTATGAGTTTAGTCACGTCAAATACTCAAAACCCAATGATCAGTAACCATTTATTAGCATTGAATGAAAACGTAGATAAAACTATCTTCTTCTACTTGCTTGAAGAAGCAATAGATGAAGATGGAGATGGTGATATAGATGAGGATGGTGATGGCCATATTGACGAAATAGGCATAACAGTAAATTCACTCGTGGTGAACAATAGTCCTAATGAAAGTATTTATAGTCACCAAATGACAGTCATTAATTTAATTGATCAAGATGAGATTAATGACGATTTTATCAATATTAAAGTTTATTTTGTGAGAAACGATGAAGTTATCGAAACGGCCGACCAGTATTTAACTGCAATTTTTGCAAACCCAAGCTCTGTCGAACTACTCAATAATACTTATAGTATTTATACCATTGGCACGCTTGATAGTAGCGAGATAATTATTACTTCTACCGAGTTAGTACTCGATGAAGAAAGTAAAAATCAATTTATTATCTTAGAGAAAGATATTGATTCTTCAACTGGATACAAAATGACATTCGCCAATCAAACTAGCGAGTAATTATTTATATAATTAAAAACAGTCCACATTTGCGACCTAAGTGGGCTGTTTTTATTTATTTATTTATTTATTTACAATGCTAAGCGGTTAAACTGGATTATCTACATCAACAAATTTCACCTCAATGCCATGCTCTTTTGCAATACACTCACCTAATGCTTTAACGCCATAGCGCTCAGTAGCATGATGACCTGCGGCAAAAAAGTGAATATCCATTTCTTGTGCAATATGTGTCGTTTTTTCAGAAGCCTCACCAGATATGAATGCATCAATTCCCTGCTCTGCTGCAAGTTCTATATAGTCTTGCCCTCCACCAGTACACCAGGCAATTGTTTTAATTTCTTTATTTGATGGTGGCGCAATATGTAGGCAAGTTCGCTTAAGTTTATCATTTATTTTGTTCGCTAATATCGAGCCCGTAGTAGTTGCAGCTAACTTACCCTGTATAGCGACACTTAAATCATTTCCTAATTCTAGTGGCCCAGTCACGTTAATGTCTAATAACCTTGCTAATTGCGCGTTATTGCCCAATACGGGATGAATATCAAGCGGTAAATGATAAGCAAACAAATTAATGTCATTATCAAGCAGCGCTTTAATACGTGTATGCTTCATACCACGAATAACATATGATTCGTTTTTCCAAAAATAACCATGATGAACGATGATTGCATCGGCTTTTTCCTCAATAGCCTTGTTAATTAATGCTTGTGATGCTGTTACGCCCGTCACTATTTTTGTTATTTCATCCTTTCCTTGAATTTGTAAGCCATTAGGTGCGTAATCCTTTATTCGCGCGGGGGTTAATAATTCATCTAAATATTGTTCAAGGTTATTTCTATTCATTATTGTTCGATATTTTCAAAGTTATGAAAATATCATACTTGATAACCCATTAATTATCATAAATAAAACATTATATTTTTTCAAACTAGATTTGGTCACACATCAACTACGACAAAGGCTGTAGAAGTTACGGAAAGATAATCTTACAATTAAACATATAAAAAGATGGAACTTTTGTTTCCCACCATGAAAACTTTTGATATAACTTTCACGTTACAATTTGTACAAACAAGCAAATACCCCTTCATTAAGAAAGGGATTAATACAAAATAAACATAAATAACAAGGAATATGGAAATGAAAGTTTTATTTACCAAAAAGCATGCTATTGCTTTAAGCATTTCAACAGCACTGTTAACTGCACCAAGCTTTACCGCTTTTGCAGCCGATGACACCCAAGAAGTAGAACGAATAGAAGTAACAGGATCGCATATCAAGCGTGTTGATATGGAAGGTCCTTCCCCCATTACTAGCCTGTCACAAGATGATATTCAAAAATCAGGTGTAACTGATCTTATCAGTTTATTCACAAAACTCCCTATTTCAGGGCAAGGCACCTTCTCTACTCAAGCAAACAGCAGTGATGACACCGCTAATGGTGGTTCATCAGTTTCTATTCGTGGCTTAGGTGCTGATTCAACACTTATTCTAATCAATGGCCGTCGAGTATCTGTATCACCATTTGCTAAAGGTATAGACACAGCTTTTGTTGATATTAACAACATCCCTCTTTCAGCAATAAAGCGAGTTGATATACTGAAAGATGGCGCATCAGCAACCTATGGTTCAGATGCTGTTGCTGGTGTTATAAATATTGTCTTAAGAGATGATGTTGATGGAGCAGAGATATCTGCGAAAATTGGTACAACAGCAGACGGGGGCGGTGAAGAACAAAGTGTAAATTTAGTTTTTGGTAACACTACTGATAATTCAAGCCATACGTTTATTCTAGAATATTTTAACCGAGACGAAGTGTTATATGCAGATAGAAGTTACTCAGCTACTGCTAACCAAGCTGCTCGTACTGGCGATCCAGATGCTACAGATTTCAGAAGCTCTGCCGGTATTCCTGGTACTATCGCCTTAGCAGACGATCCGTCAAACCGCTTAATTGATGTTTTTGGCAATGATCATTGTCCTGTAGAGGATCAAGATTGGGATAATAACCTTTGTCGTTATGACTACGCTCCTCCGATGAGCATGATTCCAGCCTCAGAGCGCTTTAGCTGGAACTATATGGGTAAATATGAAATAAATGATGATATTAGAGCCTTTGCAGAATTAAATGGCCAAAATTCTAAATCGACCGTTCGTGGTGCAGGTAGCCCAAGCTTTAACGAGTTATTTATGAGTGGTGATAACATCAACCACCCATTTGCCGACATGCCTGAGCATGAGTTTTATGGTCAAGATCTAACAATGCGTCGCAGAACCGTAGATATCGGTAATCGTGAGAAGCGTGTAGATTCTAATTACTATCGTGCAATCATGGGCCTGCAAGGCGAAATTAAAGACTGGAGTTGGGAAGCCGCTTATAGTTATATAAAAAGTAGCTCAATTGAACGTGGTGTCGATGGTTTTCCAAACTCTCGCCGTACCCAAGAAGCTATCGACAGTGGTTTATGGAACCCATTTGAACCATCTAGTAACTCACAAGAATCGTTAGATTTCATTGAAACCACTACCACTCGCTATGGTAAGTCAACAATGAAATCACTTGATTTTAAAGTATCAGGTCCTATTGTTGAAATGGCTCATGGTGACATGATGTTAGCTGTTGGTACTGAATATCGCGAAGAAACGATTAGCGATAACCCTGATGATCAGTTTTTACGTGGTGAAGTATTTGGTACTGAAGCAACTCAAGCAAATGGCGCTCGTGATAACTTAGCAATCTTTGGTGAATTAGCCATTCCAGTACTTGAAAATTTTGAGATTCAAATTGCGGTTCGTCATGAAGATTATAGTGATTTCGGTACCACAACCGATCCTAAAATTTCATTTTTATGGGCACCAACTGAAGATTTAAGTATTCGTGGCTCCTATGGAACTGCATTTAGAGCGCCTTCTCTTCATCAGTTAGGTTTAGGGCGTACCGATGAGTCACCTAACCTAGTTGATACATTACGTTGTGAAGCCATTGGCAATCAAGATAGAGCTTGTGAGCCTCAAGAGTATACGGCAGTATTTGAAGGTAACCCTGATTTAGGCCCTGAAGAATCTAAGAGTTACAACTTAGGTTTAATTTACAATGTTACAGATGATTTAAACTTTACAGTTGATTACTACAACTATGACATCACAGATATTATCGACTCAGATACTCAGTTTGTAATGGATAACTATGGTTTAGATCCTGTAATAGTAGAGCGTCGTCCTACTTCAATTCCTAACGATCCTGGCGAAGTTATTCGAGTTAATGATGGTTTCCAAAACATTGGCGACTTACAAACCTCAGGGATTGATTTTGATCTTCGTTACAGATTAGAAACTAGCGCTGGTGAGTTTAAGTTTGGTTATGTTCTTAATTATGTATTGAATTTTGAGGATTACAAAAACACTGAAGAAGGTGGCTTTGAACAACCTCAAATGCGCTGGACAGCATCAGCTGACTGGATAATAGATGATTTTAGTGCTGTCGCAGCAATTAACTTCGTTGATTCTTTTGAGCAAGAAGCATCGCTCAACTTAAACAAAGAAGTAGACTCAATGACAACACTTGATGCATCTGTTAATTACTTTGGTATTGATAATTTAGTCCTTACTTTAGGTGCTACCAATTTAACTAACGAAGAACCACCTTTTGCATATCATGACTTTATGGGTTTTGCTGTAAATGTACATAGCGGCCAAGGTCGCTTCGCCTACGCACAAGCAAAGTATAAGTTTTAATATAAGTTGATATATTAACGAAAAAAAGCTGTCTCCTATTGATTTATGAGGCAGCTTTTTTATTGCTTTTATTATTTGAATCAATGGTACTCGAATGCACTTTCATCGTAGGTACTTTAACAGGGTTAAACTTAGACCTTATCTGCCACTTAGGTTTTATCGGGGTCAAAGGTAAGACTCTTTTTTTCGCTATAATGACATAAACAGAGCCTAAGCTAGTTAAGTAATTACTAGCAAATTTACGCCAATAATTAGCAATACCATGTTCACTTACTTTTCCAGCTAAACTGCTATGTAAGCAGCGCTCATCGGCAAGAATTTCAAAGCCCATCAAATGTAACCAATCTTTCACTCGCATAGGAGAAAAGAAATGCTCATTCCAAGGGATTTGTTTTCTTCTATAAGGTATAACTCGATTAAGCCCAGCCAAAGATAATGGATTAAAGCCAGTTATAATGAGGTAGCCATTGGGAATAAGTGCTCTGTTGGCTTCACGAATAACATGATGGGGATCTAATGAAAACTCTAAAGCATGACTAAGCAAGCATACATCTACACTATGCTCAAGTATTGGTAAATCGTCTACTTCTCCAATAATATCGGCCTTACAATTTTTTTGTGAGTTAGCAATTGAAGCACCATAATAACAAGCCACTTGATTTTTTATAGGACTTAATTCAGAAGATATTTCATGACTCAACGCCCCTATCTTCAGTAAGTGATAACCAAAAAACTTTTGCCACCAAGGCTGTAAGATTTCATCAATAGCTGACAAAACAATCTCACCATTGGGTAAATCTTGCCAAGATTTAGGGTAATGTGGTTGTCGGAATGCTAAAGCAGGTTTCATAGTGTTAAATCATTTAAGCGTGTTTTTACTGATAATCTCAGTATAATTAACTATACATCTTAAGCAAGTTGGAAATTTTAGATGAAGTCGAATATAACAAACAATGTAACCGTTAACATTACGGCCTTAAAAGCTTTTTCGGATAACTATATATGGGCTATCACCAATACAAGTACTAATGCAAATAAAGCTGCACTAGTTGACCCTGGCGATGCTACTATTTGTATAGACTTTCTTGAAGGAAACCAACTTGAGCTTAACGCCATATTAATTACCCATCACCATGCTGACCATACAGGCGGAGTTAACAAGTTAGTTGATTATTGCCAACAAAAACAATGGCCTCTCACTGTATACGGGCCTGAACATGAAAAAATCCCATGCTGTGACATCAAGTTAAAACAAAATGATGTTGTTTATTTATTTGGTGGTGACATCAACTTTAATGTTATTGATTTACCTGGACATACTGCTGGACATATTGCCTATTTCGCAAATGATGATATTGAACAGCTGCTATTTTGTGGTGACACACTCTTTTCTGGTGGTTGTGGAAGGCTTTTTGAAGGCACAGCAAAACAAATGCTCAATTCACTTTCTAAACTCGCAAATTTACCTGAAAACACAAAGGTATATTGTGCTCATGAATATACTCAGGCTAACCTGCAGTTTGCCCTAGCTGTTGAGCCACTCAATGAGAATTTAATAAATTATAGTAAAAAAGTTAATGACTTACGCACAAAAGAACAAGCAACCATTCCAACATCTATAAAAGTTGAAAAACAAATCAATCCATTTTTAAGAAGTCATAAAGAGGTGATACAAGCCAGTGCTATGGCATTTGATATTAGCACTCAAGCAAATAGTCTTGATACTTTTACTACTATTAGGCGCTGGAAAGACCAATTTTAACATGTTAATCTTGATGCTCGCTATAATGAGTCAAACATAGCGAAGCATTCTTTTCCTTACAAATTATCATTGGTTGTTCATGAAATATTTTTTATTCCCTGCATTCATTTTTCTTAGTGGCTGTCAAAGCACTTTATTATCACAAGATAATACAATCGAGGAAAACACCTCGACTCAAGCAGAATTTATAGCTTCTGCTACTGAAATTAATCAAGCGTTACTCGCTGATGAAAATATTGATGTAATACACCCTGTCGAGGATATTGCTTTTTCATTATCTTCAAAAGAGACTTCACTAAAAGACAGTAATGATGTTTGGCAGCGTATTCGAGAACAATTAACCTTTGATGTACCTGAAAACAACCGCATTGTGGCTCAACGTAACTGGTACGTTAAACACCCAAGTTATCTAAATAGAGTCGCCAAACGTGCTGAACCCTTTTTATATTACATTGTTGAAGAATTAGAGAAAAACAATGTACCTATTGAACTTGCATTATTACCTATAGTTGAAAGTGCCTTTGATCCTTTTGCTTATTCTCATGGCAGAGCTTCTGGTATGTGGCAATTCGTTCCCGGCACAGGAACTCGTTTTGGTATGAAGCAAAATTGGTGGTATGACGGTCGTCGTGATGTTATTGCGTCAACAGAAGGTGCAATAAAATATATGAAGTATTTGCATAAATACTTTGATGGCGACTGGCTACTTGCGCTAGCAGCCTATAATTCAGGTGAAGGGCGTGTACAACGCGCAGTGAAAAAGAATAAAAGAAAAGGTAAAAACACCGACTTTTGGGCGCTAGACTTACCTAAAGAAACTAAAGCATATGTTCCTAAGTTACTAGCACTTGCCGATATAATTAAACGTCCAGAACAATTCGACCTTAGCCTTTATGAAATAGCGAATAAAGAAGTGATCAGCCAAGTTGACATAAAGTCGCAGCTAGACTTAGCTAAAGCAGCTAGCTTAGCAGATTTGTCACTTACGGAGTTACAACGTTTAAATCCAGGTTTCAACCGTTGGTCAACTGATCCTGATGGACCTCACCGATTAGTATTACCCAAACATAAAATTGAAAGTTTTGAGCAAAATTTAGCAAAACTAAATAAAAATGACCGTTTAGCTTGGCAACGTTACAAGATTAAAAATGGGGATAATCTCGGCTATATTGCTAGTAAGTTTCATACTAGCATTGATTTAATTCGCCAAGTAAACGGCATAAATGGCAATCAAATAAGGGCAGGTAATCATTTACTTATTCCTGTAGCAGCAAAATCGCTTGATAGCTACATACTCTCTCAAGATCAACGTATAGCCAAGAAACAAGCTAGACCTCAGCAAGGTTCAAAAGTAACACATACCGTTGTTTCTGGTGATAATCTTTGGGATATTGGACAACATTATAAAGTTAGTGGAAAAAACATAGCTAAATGGAACGGTTTTGCGCCGCGTGACACTTTAAAACTTGGCCAAAAATTGGTTATCTGGCAAAAATCTTCTTCATCTAATAAACGAGCTGAAACAGCAAGAGTAAACTCTGGTGTTGAACAAGCCATAATGCGCAATATAACTTATAAAGTACGTAGTGGTGATTCTTTCGCTCGTATAGCGGACAAATTCAATGTTCGCATTAGTGATATTGAACGATGGAATAGCTTGAGCCGAACTAAGTATTTACAACCTGGGCAAAAATTAAAACTTTCTGTTGATGTAACTAATAACATATAAGAAACAGAGACGAGTTTACTAGTTGCAAGTAATGAATAGATAGTAAATATCTCTTCATTACTCGTACCTCGTCACTTAAAAACGTCTAAAGCCTTTGACTATCAAAGTCTATAAAAAAGTTTTGATGCTGAACTTCACTCCCAGTAGTTATTTCTACCTGAAACCATAATCGCCACGTCATTACCTCTTCTGAACAACTCGCTAATAAACTTTCTGCAACCATGGAATTAGTTAACTTTTCATCCATTTCAAAAAAGAGTGGAATTTTTCCCATAAACATCGTTTTACCTTCAAGGTAACTTGATATGGTTTTTAATTTATATGCATTATTAGCGGCATCAAACTTTAATTGAATTTGAAAAGAGAGTTCCGTTTTAATCCTTTCTTGCAGCGCTTCACCTGAAAATTGAACACTAATAAGACCAAACTGAGAGTTTATTTCACACTTACTTTGGCTTGTTAAACAAATAAAAGAAGTTGGCTTTTGAATATCTCCTTTACTTGATGGCTGTTGTATTGGCTCACAAGATAATATATTGAAAATAAATAATATAACGATAATAATTTTAATCATTGAAACTTTTCTAAGTTCAAGCAATTGTTATTACTACTTGACTCCCTTAAACTAACGGCACTGAAAACATCTATGCTACCAAAGAAGTGATAACTGTGCCTAGTCAATATAAATCAAAAAATGACCAAACCAAATATGTGGATTGTGATGACTGCTCTATGAATTCAGTATGCCAGCCTGTTACAACAGCAAAGCAATCAATAAATTTATCTGACAGTTATTTACGTAAAAGAATTGCCAGCAAAGTGCTATTTCAACAATCTACGCCCTTAACTGATATTTATGCCGTAACCTCTGGTGCTTATAAACTATGCCAACACAATGATGATGGTGAAGAAAATGTCATTGGTCTTCGATTTCCTGGCGAGCTCATTGGTGAAGACGCTTTATATTTACAAAAATATAATTATACTGCAATTGCCGTTGGTGAGAGTTCAGTTTGTAAAGTTTCCGTTGAACAAATGACTTCTTGCGGTAAGTTAGTGCCAGAAATTCAACTAAACTTTATTGATTTACTAAGTCGACAAAGTTATGTCAGACAAAGAAACTTTCAAGCATATATAGGAAAAAAATCTGCCGATAGCTTATTAGCGGCATTTCTTTTAAATATAATCGAAAGAAATGCGGATTATACTGGTAATGATGACTATATAGAGTTACCCATTAGTCGAAATGACGTTGCTAATTTTCTAGGCTTACGTCGAGAGACCTTAAGCCGAGTTTTCTCAAAATTTCAAAAAGATCAATTAATTCAAGTGGAAGGGAAAAAAATTCACTTACTTGAACAAGATAAACTAAGTAAACTAGCCGATTTTTAAAAAGTAGTCTACCTTATTAATTGGTTGTATTTGTTTAATTTTCACTCTTTTTTACTCACTATTTGATGATTCAAGACTTTGCTATTCTCTTATACCCTTATAGTAATTATGGGCAATAGTGTTAAAACTTGATCTAAGTCAAATTTAAATAGTCGTGACGGTTGATTTGTATCACCACCAAGAGGTAAAATTGCCTTGTATATAGCGCATTTAGCTCGTTTTTGTGACATATATCAACGCCGACTGGCAAACAAACAGAGATAGTACAAATACCGTTCGATTTTTTATTTCAAAAAGAAAAAATAAAGACGATAATAGCTATTCTCATTAATAATAACACTGCGGAATCCATAACATGACTCAAAGTAATACGTCAGCAGTAGACTACAACTTCGATGTTGTTCGTCAATTTACTGTGATGACTGTAATCTGGGGGATCGTTGGTACACTTGTAGGTGTACTTATCGCGGCACAATTAATTTGGCCTGCGTTAAACTTTGATACACCTTGGTTAACCTACTCTCGTCTTCGTCCACTACATACCAATGCGGTAATTTTCGCTTTCGGTACAAGTGCCTTATTTGCTACTTCTTATTATGTGGTGCAGCGAACTTGTCAAACTCGATTATTCGGTGGCAAATTAGCTTCTTTCACTTTTTGGGGTTGGCAAGCGGTTATTTTATCAGCTGCTATTTCTTTGCCTTTGGGTTATACCACATCGAAAGAATACGCTGAATTAGAATGGCCAATCGATCTTCTTATTACTGTTGTTTGGGTTTCATATGCCATTGTGTTTTTTGGTACGCTTATCAAGCGTAAAACTTCACATATATATGTAGCTAACTGGTTCTTTGGTGGTTTTATTATTACTGTTGCCGTGTTGCATCTTGGTAATTCAATGGCTGTTCCAGTATCAATGATGAAATCTTACTCTATTTATCCTGGCGCAATTGATGCCATGATGCAATGGTGGTATGGACATAACGCCGTTGGTTTCTTATTAACAGCTGGTTTCTTAGGTATGATGTACTATTTTGTACCTAAACAAGCCGAACGCCCTGTTTACTCTTACCGTTTATCTATTGTTCATTTCTGGGCTTTAGTTTCTTTATATATTTGGGCTGGTCCGCATCATTTACATTACACTGCGCTTCCTGATTGGGCACAATCAGTGGGAATGGTTATGTCTATCGTACTCTTCCTTCCTTCATGGGGTGGCATGATTAATGGTATAATGACGCTTTCAGGTGCTTGGCATAAACTGCGCAATGACCCTATATTACGCTTCTTAATTGTTTCACTTTCTTTCTACGGTATGTCTACCTTTGAAGGACCAATGATGGCAATTAAATCAGTAAACGCTTTATCACATTATACTGACTGGACTGTTGGTCATGTTCACTCTGGCGCTTTAGGCTGGGTTGCTATGGTTTCAATTGGTGCTATGTACCACTTAATCCCAATACTATTTAATCAAGGCCGTATGTATAGCATTCGCTTAATCAATATTCACTTTTGGATGCATACAGCAGGTATAGTACTTTACATAGTAGCTATGTGGATTTCAGGTGTTATGCAAGGGTTAATGTGGCGTGCAGTAAATACTGACGGTACGTTAACTTACAGTTTTGTTGAAAGTTTAACTGCATCTTACCCATTCTATTTTATTCGTTTCTTAGGTGGAGTTCTAGTTGTTGTTGGCTTCTTATTAATGGCCTACAACATGTTTAAAACTATTGGCGCTAAAGACGGAAGTCTTAAAGCTGTTGAAGAAGCTTAAGGAGAACAAACATGCGAAATAAACATGAAAGCGTTGAAAAAAATGTCGGTTTGTTCTTTCTATTTACTATTCTTGCTATCAGCATTGGTGGTTTAGTAGAAATTACACCATTATTTTTCCAAAAAGAAACCACAACACCTGTTGATAATTTAAAACCTTATACTGCTTTGCAAATGGAAGGTCGCGATATTTATATCCGTGAAGGTTGTAATAACTGTCATAGCCAAATGATCCGTCCATTTAGAGCAGAAACCGAACGTTACGGTCACTATAGTGTTGCAGGAGAAGGCGTATGGGAACATCCTTTCTTATGGGGTTCAAAGCGTACGGGGCCTGATTTAGCTCGTGTTGGTGGTCGTTACAGTGACGATTGGCATGTTGCGCATTTAACAGACCCTCGTTCAGTTGTGCCTGAGTCTAACATGCCAGCGTATAACTGGTTGAATACGAATACGCTTGATGGCGAACTCACCAAGAAGAAGCTTGAAACATTTAACTGGTTAACGCGTAATCGCAGCCATAAAGATGAAAATGGTAACCCTATTAAGCTCTATTCTGATGAAACACTTGCTGCCGCTAAAGATGCGGTTAAAGGTAAAACTGAAATGGATGCCTTGGTTGCTTACTTGCAATCACTTGGTCATGCATTGAAGTAGTAGACTATGGATTATGGAACACTTCGAGGGTTTTTTGCCCTCCTAATATTGGCGTTATTTATTATTATAGTAATTTGGTCCTATTCAAAAAAACGTAAGTCTTCATTTGATGAAGTTGCTAATTCTATTTTTGAAGAAGATAAACTAGCTAAACAAAATAAAAATCGCCATCTTGATACAGATAGCAAACAGGAGACTAATAATAATGTCTAGCTTCTGGAATATATGGGTTTGGGTTCTTACTCTTGGCTCTCTAGTAGGTTGCTTTATTCTACTACGTTGGTGCTTAAAGAACTTTGCAGGCGTTGAAGAAGGCGAGTCCATGGGACACTCCTTCGACGGCATTGAAGAATTAAATAATCCTCTACCAAAATGGTGGAGTACATTTTTCTTATTAACTATCATTTGGGCATTTGGCTACATTGCTTTATATGGTTTAGGTAACTGGACTGGTCTATTGGGCTGGAAGAGTTCTAACCAAGGTATTTTAAACCTTGCCGAGTCTAAAGCTAAAACTTTAGAGTATTTAGCTAAAGACTCTGGCGTTTTAGTACAGTATGACCGTGAAGTTGCGCAAGCTGATGCTAAGTTTGGCCCAATTTTTGAGGCTTACGCTGCACGTACTATTGAAGATTTATCAACGGATAGTGAAGCATTAAAAGTAGGTCAACGTCTATTTATTCAAAACTGTTCTCAATGTCATGGCTCTGACGCTCACGGTACAACCGGTTTTCCAAACCTAGCTGATAAAGATTGGTTATATGGCGGCACGCCTGAGCAAATTAAAGAAAGTATCATGCACGGCCGTAAGGCTGTCGGTATGATGGCTTGGGCTGGCGCTGTTGGCGGTGAAGAAGGTGTTAAAGAAGTTGCTGCTTATGTTATTAGCTTAAGTGGCCGCTCTGTTAATGCTGATCTTGCCAAAGCAGGTAAAGCTAAGTTTGGTATCTGTGCAGGTTGTCACGGCGCCGATGGCCAAGGTAGTTTAGCTATGGGCCTACCTATGGGAGCACCAAATTTATCAGATAACATTTGGTTATACGGCGGCTCACAACGTGCAATTGAAGATTCAATTCGTAACGGTCGCGCTGGTGTAATGCCTCCTTGGAAAGAGATTCTAGGCGAAGAGAAAGTACATGTAATAAGTGCTTATATTTACTCTCTTTCTCAAGATTAAAAGCCAAGAATAAATAAAGGTATTGCTAATCACTTTGGCAACCTATATAGAATAAAATCAACCCTAGGTAACATATTGTTAACTAGGGTTTTTTATTCTCATAATTCAACAAAGAAAACTAGCCCCAAAAACAGATAAACGTTATAATAGCGCCTATTTTTTACAGTCGAACATTGTTTAATCCTATGAAAACATCTTGGTATCGTGAGCCTTGGGCTTGGTTAGTTTTTATTCTTCCTTTTACTGCTGTTGTTGCTGGTATTGCTACCTATATAATCGCCAACACGGATCCCGATACGCTTGTTGTAGGTGATTATTACAAAACAGGTAAAGCGATTAATTTACAAGTTGCTAAAGTAAAGCAAGCACAAAAATTAGGTATGCGTTTCGCATTACAGTATTCAAATGATGAACTTATAATAAAGCCAACAGGTATTGAAAAAATATTTCCATTACTCAATGTTAACTTCGTTCACCCTACTCTTGAAAATAAAGACTTTTATCTAGCCTTAACACCTGATGGTAACGGTTATTTCAGACATACTTTTGACAATGATATTGCGGGGAAATGGAAAATAACCATTACTCCGTTTGACAATACCTCAGAAACTAGTTGGAAAATACAAGATACCATTAGTCTGCCGCAAAGTGAGTTTATTGATATCATTCCAGATCCCACTAAAGCACAGTAAATTATACTCATGATACTTCAAAATATCTGTTTCAGGTAACCTGAGTATATGCAGTCTTCTTGTTTCCATTGTGATGAGATAATCCCACAAGGCATAACTCTTTGCGTTACCATCAACCATAAAAAACAACCTATGTGCTGCATAGGTTGTCAAGCTGTTGCCCAAACCATTGTTGATAACAACTTAACCCAATATTATCAGTTTAGAACAGAGCCGGCTCATAAAGGTACTGATTTAATACCGGAAGACCTAAAAGCACAACAACTCAAAAAAAATAAATTACTTGATGAAGAAGTGTTGCAAAGTGAGTTTATATATCAAGACAATGACTCAAAAGAAGCTATTTTAACCATTGAAGGAATTAGTTGCGCTGCTTGTGCTTGGCTAATTGAAATGCAACTGAGCAAACTTGAAGGTATTATTAAAATAAGTGTTAATGCCACAACTCAGCGAGCAACAGTAAAATGGCAAGATAACATTTTACAATTAAGTGAAATCCTTAACACTATAGAACACATTGGCTACCAAGCACTTCCTTTCAAAGCTAACGAAGTAGAACAACGTAACAAAACGATCAGTAAAGTATTTATAAAACGCCTTGGTATCAGTGGCATTTTAATGATGCAAGTTATGATGATTGCTGTTGGTTTATATTTTGGCGCATTTTCAGATATGGCTGAACATAATAAAGTATACATGCGTTGGGTTAGCTTTATGTTAACTATACCTATTGTGTCATATGGTGCTTTTCCTTTTTATATTGGCGCTATCAATGCCCTAAAAGTCAAACACCTATCAATGGATGTACCTGTTTCCATTGCTATTATCTTAGCATTTAGTGCAAGTGCTTGGGCAACTGTAACAGAGCAAGGTGAGGTTTACTTTGAATCTGTTTCCATGTTTACCTTCTTACTTTTGATTGGAAAGTTTTTGGAATTTCGTGCTCGGTCTTATGCCGCACAAGTTTCTGCAAATCTATTAAAACTTATGCCTATGACGGCAACGAGAATAGACAAAGAAAGCGGCGAGCTACTAGATTCGAGTTACGTAAAGCAAAAGGAAAGACTTGTTGCAGCTAAGCAATTAATAAAGGGTGATATAGTATTAATCAAACCAGGGGAAGTTATTCCTGCTGATGGTTCAATTATTAGCGGCAATAGTCAAGTAAATGAAGCCATGTTATCTGGAGAACAAACTCCCGTAACAAAAATTGTTAATGACAATGTCTTTGCAGGCACAATTAATGGTGATGGCAACCTAATCGTACAAGTAAAACAACCAAGCAGCCAATCATTTTTGAGTCAATTAATTCGCTTAAGTGAGCAATCCCAAGCACACAAACCTAAACTTGCACGCTTTTCCGATAAGGTAGCCCAATACTTTGTCGCTATCATTTTAATGACTGCAATTGCTACAGCAATTTATTGGCAACAGCATTTACCAGAAGAAGCCTTTTGGATCACTTTATCTGTGTTAGTCGCTACTTGCCCTTGTGCATTATCTTTAGCAACCCCAACGGCCTTAACTTGTGCAACTACTCGATTAAACCGTGATGGCATAATGATAAAGTCTGCTCATGTTATGGAGACTATGCCAAACATTGATTGTTTTGCTTTCGATAAAACAGGTACCTTAACTACAGGCGAGTTTGCTATAGATAAAGTTGAAATTGCTCACTCTGACCTCAACGATCACACTTACTCGAAAAGGGAAATATTAGCCATTGCAGCAGCGTTAGAATCTCACTCTGAGCACCCGCTAGCAAAACCATTTGCACAACATCGAGATTATGGTTTAAAAACAGAAGCAATAGCCGTTCAGTCAGGTCTAGGAGTTATTGGTAAGGTTGACGACCAAAATTATAGTATTGGCAAGGCTAGTTGGTTACTAGCGCCTAAAGAAACATCTCCTGAGCACAAACAAAACAAGTCTTTTCTGAGTGCATCTTGTGTATTAGTGTCGGGAAATAAACTTATTGCTGCATTTTATCTTGTAGATAAAATAAGAGATGATGCTAAAACATTAATTAACGACCTTAATGTTAGTCATCAAACATTAATGCTCTCAGGTGATAATCAAAGTGCCTGCGAAAAAGTAGCAAAAGCCTTATCAATATCTCAATGTCATGGAGATTTAAGCGCGACAGATAAAATGACAGCCATTAAAAAACTACAAGAAGAACATATCACCGTTGCTATGGTGGGTGACGGAGTCAATGATTCACCCGTATTTGGTGCTGCTCATGTTTCAATGGCTATGGGCTGTGGAACCGATATAGCAAAAAGTGGTGCTGATGTTATTTTATTGAACAATAAATTAAAAAGCATCAGTACACTAAACGGCATATCAATAAAAACAAAACATATTATTTTTCAAAATTATTTATGGGCTTTTGGTTATAATGCCATTGTATTACCTCTAGCAGTAAGTGGTTTTGTTACACCTTATATGGCTGTTATTGGTATGTCTGTCAGTTCAATCTTAGTGATCAGCAACTCACTACGTTTGTTAAAGAAATAATAACCAATATTCAAGGGTAATAAAGATGAGTATTATTTATATTTTGATCCCAATAGCAGTCTTACTTACGGCCCTTGGTATCTATCTATTTTTTTGGGCTGTAAAAACGGAACAGTTTGATGATCTTGAAAAACAAGGAATGAGCATTCTTTTTGATGATGAAAATAAAGATAAAAATAAAAAGTTACATGTTTCAAGTGAAGAGCAAGAAAAAAAATGAACCTAGATTTATTCTCTGCTTTTATTATTGGGCTGCTCGGCTCTGGTCATTGTATTGCCATGTGTGGCGGTATTACCACCATGCTAACTTCTGCCTTGCCACCATCAAATAAATACCAAGAACAACAAATCTCAGTCAATAACCAAAACATTGTCATTAGAGAAAACAACAAAAAAACTTTAGTTTTTTGTTACAACCTTGGACGAATTGCTTCTTATACTTTTATAGGTGCAATCGTTGGTTTGACAGGCTCTATTGCCGCAAAAAATATTGGAATGCCACTTGCTGGCTTAAGAATGTTTTCGGCCATTTTTATTATATTACTTGGTTTATATATAGGTCAGTGGCTAATGTGGTTAAATCGCATTGAAACGATAGGTAAATATTTATGGCAATATATTTCGCCTTTCTCAAGTAAAGTAATCCCTGTGAACTCACCAATTAAGGCATTAACCCTTGGCGCTGTGTGGGGCTGGTTACCTTGTGGATTAGTCTATTCCACATTAACATGGTCATTGGCAAGTGGAAGCATTCTATCAGGCGCAGGTATTATGTTGTTTTTCGGATTGGGTACTCTACCAGCTCTCCTAACTTTATCTCTGGGATTCAGTAGCATAAAAAACAACCTAGTCAAGCCTACAACAAGAAAAACAATGGCTTTAGTACTAATATCCTTTGGTATTTATAGTTTTATTGTTGCATATCAACAAATGTTCTAATACCATAGTCTAGTCCTAGAAATTAGAGTAAATACCCTTGTAAGTAGTGTGTGTTTAACATATTTCTCTAAAAATAACTGAGTAACGTATGCCAAATAATAGCTGCCCTAGTACACAGCATATTAACTGCCAAAACTGTAGTATCAGTGAGCTTTGTCTTCCTTTTACTTTGAATGATCAGGAGCTTAACACTCTTGACGAAATAATTGAGCGTAAACGTCCTGTTCATAAAGGTGATAAAATCTTTACTGATGGTCAGGAGATGCATTCACTTTATGCTATCCGTAGTGGTACTTTTAAAACCTTTACTGTAAACGAACAAGGTGAAGAACAAATTACTGGTTTTCATTTGGCTGGTGATTTGCTCGGCTTTGATGCTATTGCAGATACAGAGCACAAAAGTTTTGCTCAAGCGCTTGAAACATCAATGATTTGTGAAATTCCGTACAACAATTTAGATATGCTTTCTAACACTATGCCGAAACTTAAAAAGCAAGTGTTACGTTTAATGAGTAACGAAATTCGTACCGATCAAGAAATGCTTACTTTACTCAATAGAAAGAATGCTGAGCAACGTGTAGCTACTTTCTTAGTGAGCTTAAGCGACAGGTATCATGCTAGAGGTTTATCTTCTTCAGAGTTTCGTCTAACGATGACTCGCAGTGATATCGGCAACTATATAGGACTAACGGTTGAAACGATCAGCCGTTTATTAAATCGTTTTCATAAGAATGGGCTGATTAAAGTCGATGGTAAATTGATCTCCATATTACAAATTGATGATCTGATTGATTGCGCTGAACTTTAATACTTCTTTTACTACCTAGCATTGTGTTCTAACAATGCTAGTGTCTAATTCTCAAATTATACCAATTTCACTAAGTTATTACCTACTTGAACTGGTTATAAATATTTTCAGGTGGCGTTTCTCTCAATCCCAATAGACAGCTATTGGTCAATCGAGCGCCTTGCCCTGATTTATTTTTCATGTGCACAACAAAGCCACAAACCTAATGAAACTGGTATTACTTGATTTAAAACAAGCATTAATTCCATACTTTTGCTATAAATTAGATAGGCTTTACTAAAGTTTAATTAAAGGTGAAAGTTATCATGGATACTTATCAAAAAATTCTAGTTATTGTTGATCCAACAACCGACGAACAAAAAGCGTTAGAAAGAGCAATTGATTTAGCAACAAGCATAAATGCTAGCGGTAACAAGGTTATTGTTAGTGCCTTTTTAAGTATTTTTGATTTCTCTTACGAAATGACTACTATCCTATCAAGTGATGAACGTGGTGTTATGCGTCAATCAGTAATCAAAGATAAAGAACTTTGGTTAGAAGACCTTATTATAAAATTAAACACAAATATTGAAATAAATAGCCAAGTTATTTGGCATAACCGCCCTTTTGAAGCAATTATAGAGCGAGTAATCCAAGATAACTATGATCTTGTTATCAAAGGAACACATCAACATGATAAATTTAAATCTGTCGTGTTTACACCTACCGATTGGCATATATTGCGTAAGTGCCCATGCCCTGTTCTATTAGTAAAAGAGCATAAATGGCCAACTAACGGAAATATTCTTGCAGCATTAAATGTTGGCAGTGATGAAACTGAACATCATTCACTAAATGTTAAGATCACACAAGAAGCCAAGCAATTAGCGCAACTTCTACAGGGAAATGTTCATTTAGTGAATTCATTTCCGGGCACGCCTGTTAATATTGCCATTGAGATACCAGAGTTTAATTCAACTGAATATAATGACACTATGCTCAAACATCATGAACAAGCAATGATTGCTCATGCAAATAAATTTGATATTAGTATTGCTAACACTTATGTTGAAGAAGGGTTACCAGAAACAGTTATAGAGCAAGTAGCAATGAAAATTGATGCTGAGTTAGTGATTTTAGGTACAGTGGGAAGAACAGGTATTTCAGCGGCTTTAATAGGCAATACCGCAGAACACGTTATTGATCAACTTAATTGTGATGTACTTGCCCTAAAACCTGATGGCTATATATCGCCATTGGCTAGCTAACAAAGAACTCTTTATACCCAAAGCTAAATGTATTTATTTACATTTTCTTTGGAGTAGGTGTTAAATATTTATCATTTAACACCTAGAGGTATAAAAGAAGATGTGGAAGCTAATCTCGGATTTCACAATCAAACCAGACTACATACATCAAATGGTGATTGTCTTCCAATTGAGTTGAGCTCAGCCATTGTCAGATTATAACCTCTTGATTAACTACACCTTATCTGCTTTTCACCAATATGATAGATGTTATTAACTAAAACATAGGTGCCTGAAATAATAGCTGATGTAGGTATCGTGATAATTGCAAACATTTCATCATTCCACTCGTAAAAGCTAGTATCACCGTCAGTTAAATTGACTAATTTTAAAACTTTCATATCAGATGATAATCCACATTGATATGTTTTAGTGTGATCTTTTTCAGGTACAACTACGCAAGATGTACAACTTATTATTAAGCAAAAAATTATAACTTTATATATCATCTAAAATCCTTTTTAGCACCTATTGTGCTTTGAAAAACAAACGCTTCAATAAGCGGCTTGTTATATTTTTACTGCTTTACCAATGCTGACTTTACAATGGCGAAACCAATAAACCCTAATAATGCGCCCGTAATTTTATCAATGTAATAAGCCGCTTTAGTAAACTTACTTCGCATCATGCGAGTTGAAAGCAAGAATATAATTGATATATCCCATAAAAATACGATAGCGGTCATCCAAATTCCTAAGCCTAATTTAAAAGAAAAACCGACTTCAGGGGTTAGCACAACAGTAAAAAGGCTAAGGTAAAATAACAAGTTCTTGGGATTTAATATTCCAGACATGAACCCAGTTAAAAACTCATTTAAAAAAGTCGATTGACTGGAGTTACAATTTTCAGGCTCTACCAAATCTAAATGATTATATGAGCTTTTACGCGTGCGTAAAGCTTGTACAGCAAGATAGATAAGAAATAATCCACCGATAATTTTTAACGCTATCATTACAGGAACGGAGGCGGCCAAGATAGAACCTACACCAATTAAACATAACCCAATATACACAGCGTTCGCTGATGCGATACCTAACGCAATACCAATAGCATTTTTACCTTCATTTTTGATTGCACTTTTTACAACAAGTACAAAATCAGGCCCAGGACTTAACAACGCAAGAAAATGTGCTATTGCAACTGTAACGAAGATACCTAGTAAATTTACATCCATTTAATCACCTTTTTCTTATTATTTGAAATGTGTCCATAATTATAATAACAATATCACGCCTTAATATCAGACAATAAAATAGTTAGCTAAAATTGACAACTAAAGAGTAGAAATCATCAGCTTTTTGTCCTTGTTTAACAGTTTGTTAAGCATTTTCACCTATCGCCATTATAACGGGCATATCACCTTTTGAATTACTCATTATAAAAGGGTTTGTGATTCTAGTATTTACAAAACCGTTTGCTACAAATGCTTGTTTAACCCTTTTATCTGATAATCCAATATCCGATGAATCATCATTTGAAAGCCAATCCCATTGTACAAACACACCACCCTTTTTAAGTAGTGATTTTAATAAACTCAAAGTTCCTTCATAGTCAGGTAAAAAACTACAAACAGACGACGCCACAATTAGATCAAATTTGTTTTCTAACTCAGGAAGGTTTCGGATTAGCTCTTCTGATAGATAATCAACTATGGACGATACGTTATTGAGCGCCTTTTTATTCAGATAATTTATCATTTCTGAAGATGGATCTATCGCAACTATTCTTTCAACTTTTGGGCTAATAAGTATTGTTAACGCTCCGGTACCACAGCCAAAATCGAGGACGGTTAGACCATCAATATTGATATATTCTATGAGCTCTAAAAATGCCTTTTTGGCATATTCTTCAACAGTAGGATCTATATCCCAATTTTCAGCATACCCGTCCCATTCATTACTCAAAATACTCTCCAAAAGTACATAATTCTTCTAGGCCAATAATGTCATCACTGCCTCATAGATAACCTAGCTTTCCTATGAGGTTGAAGTGCTCTATAGGATAAGAGATGGCTAAAATGTATATCAAAACTGAACCGTGCAATCTATTTTCAGCCCTGCTTTAAAGACTTATAAACAGTACATTACTCTTGTTTGGATTGTAATTCCTTTAGTAAAACGTCTCTGTGCGAATAACTTGGAATGCTTATCCATAGTACAAAGTATAAAACTAAACCAACACCAAAAAATGCTGCAATAAGGAAAACAAACTGAAGTCCATTTAGGTTTAAACTGTAATAGTCAGCTAAACCTCTTAAAGTCCCTGAGATTAAACCATGCTTAGATTTGGTTAATACTTTAATATTTGATTGCACTAAAACCTCCTTGTACTGCTGTAGCCCTAAGAATGGGCAAAAAATTATTGACTAAAATATTAAGGAACAAAACCAGCCAACTGTTTTTGAACCTTATAAATTAACTTGATATAACTACGTTATCACACAATCTATTTCTGTTTCCACTAACCATTGTGGATCTATAAATCGACTTACTTCAACAAAAGTACAGGCTGGTTTAATAGTAGAGAAAAACTCTCCATGAGCTTGAGCTGCTTCCTTCCAACAAGATATATCAGTAAGCATTATTCGAGTTCTAATAACATCTTGAATACTTCCTCCTGCCTTTTCTATAGCGAGTATAGAAAGCTCGATACAGTATTTTGTCTGGTTGTAAACGTCACCAACATAAACTGTTTTTCCGTTATCTATTGGGGCAGTACCAGAAACAGATATAAAGTTATCAATTCGGCATGCACGAGAAAAACCTATTGGCTCTTCGAGGTGTGAACCTGAACTCACAGTTTTTTTCATAAATCTCCTAGTTATTGTAACGACAAAATAGTGGGTAACTATCAGTAAGGTAAAATAAGGGACAAAGGAGCAAAAGCCAAGTTTATTTTGTCCTTGTTTAACAGCTTGCTATAAGCAACCTACTCATAATCTGTAAGGCTTAATCCCTCTTTCTTACAAACACGTACAACTGAATCACGTAGAGCTAGCTTTCGGAGGTAGCGTGCTAAATTTTTGAACGACAACGGAGGCCTTTTAAATTCATCTGCCCAAACTGATAACATGAATAAGAAAAAGTCACAGGCGCTAATAGAATTTCCAACTAGATAATTTTTACACTCAAGCTCGTTATCAAGTAACTCCAACATTTCTGTTATTCTTTTTTCTTGAGCTTGAACGATATTCTTAACATCTCTTTCATCTGTAGTATGTTTTTGAGGATAAAAGTAGACCATCAACTCAGCTTGAACTGTATTAGTTAAGTACATCATCCATTGAAAAAATAAAGCGCGTTCAGGAAAGCCTATTTTCGGTATTAAATTTGAAGATGGATTTGTTTCCGATAAATGAATGCAGATCGCAGGACTTTCAAATATTGGTTGTCCATTATCAATTAGTGTTGGAATTCTTCCTGCTGGATTTAAAGCTAAATAATCCTGAGATTTTTGAGCATTACTTTTCCTATCTACTGTAATTAATTCGAAATCAGCTTTTAACTCTTCAAGGATAAAGTGAGGAGCCATACTGGCATTTAAAGGATAATAATACAGTTGGTACAACGGACACTCCTTTCTAGGTTGGTTATAACGCCCTCGTTAAGGGGAAAAATTTAGTTTGCTAAATTGTTGAGAACTAAAACAGCCAACTGTATTTTGTCCTGCTTGATAATAAGCGGACTACTTATTCGTATGTTTTTTAAGAGATTCGCCAAGCGCCTTTTTATTTTTTGCTTGTTCACTTTTACACCTATTTCTTTCATACTCATATGGATGATTACAGTTTTTGTCAGCACCAAATCCGATTAGCAAGCTTTCTTCCCTTTCCTTGCATTTCATCTCTTGGGCTGGCTCCATATTTACACATAATGATTTTTTTTGGCTGGCATCAGAGCTTCCATAATCTTCTGCGCTATAAGTGCTACACCCATTTGCAAAAATAAGAATCACTGCTGAGAATATTAACTTAAATTCTAAATTCATGTGTGTACCCTTCTTGTACGTATAACGAATGATATGGACTCCCCTTACCAAACGGCATCTATGTGCCATATTGAAAGGTGTTAAAACATTCAATAAAAGGAGAGTCCATATGTATCCAATTAAAGCAGTTGGCATCGATTTAGCCAAATTAGTTTTTAGTATTCATGGTGTTGATGAACATAGCAAGTGTAAATTACGTAAAACTGTTAAACGAAACAATCTCTTAGCTGAAATCGCTAAGTTACCGCCTTGTATTATTGCTATGGAAGCATGCTCAGGTGCACACTACTGGGCCAGAGAATTTACTAAACTCGGTCATGATGTTCGCATCATGGCTTCAAAGTTTGTTATTCCTTACCGACAAAATGAAAAGAATGATGCCAATGACGCAGAAGCTATCTGCGAAGCAGCCACCAGACCTAAGACACGTTTTGTCAGTATAAAAAGTGAAGAACAACAAGCCGTGCTGTGTTTACATCGTATTCGACAAGGTCTCATCAAAGACAGAACCGCGCGTATAAATCGCCTCCGAGGTCTACTGGCTGAATTTGGGTTAATCATGCCTAAAGGTCGCTATCCTGCTCAAAATACCATAGGTGGTATTTTAGAAGATGCAGAAAACGGTTTACCCATGCTCGCTAGAGAGTTACTACATGATGTTTGGCAAAGCATCCGCACTTTAAATGAAGAAATACTTAAATACGACAGAAAGCTCTATGCGTTAGCCAATCAAATGAAAAACGCTAAACGGTTAATGAGTATTCCAGGTATTGGTGAGATTACTGCAACCGCTGTTGTAGCTACAGTCAATGATGCTAAACATTTTAACACGAGTCGTTCATTTGCTGCTTGGATTGGTTTAGTGCCAAGGCAATACACCACAGGTGGTGTTGCTCGATTAGGCAGAATTAGTAAACGAGGCGAAAAGCATATTCGTACTTCGCTTATTCATGGCGCACGAGCCGTCATTGCTAACTGTAAAAACAAGACCGACAGAACAAGCTTGTGGGTAAAAGAGCTTGTTGAACGACGAGGCTTCAAGCGTGCAACGGTGGCATTGGCTGCGAAGAACGCTCGATTAATTTGGGCATTGTTACACTCAGAAAAAGAATATCAGGTAGATTATGTAAAATAAGATTTAATGTAGTAAAGAGGTTCACCAAACGGTTAACCCCACCGAGTCGCAGTAATAGCAATTGACGATAACACGGTCAGACCGAGAGTAAGAAAGCCTGTTTAATCGGGAAGCCATAAGAAGGCTGTCTAACGAATGAGGCATTGCTCAAGCGCAAATCATCAGGGCGATAGCGTAGCAAAGCTAATAAACGCCGAATGTAGAGCTGCTGTCAGATTTTCTTGTTGTAAGAGAGGCTATTGCTTGACAAAGGGGAGTCCATGTAGCCTCATTAAGAGGCAAAAAATTGTTGACTAAAATAAGCGACGAAGGAACAAAAACCAACTGTTTATTGTGATCTTCCCTCTATTTAATAGCTTGTTAGGCATTGATTACACTACTGTATAACGTTTTTTTCTTTTAACCAATCCATAACAACAATTGATGCCGCTGAACATAACGACTGTTCTCGAAATCCGACGAATCTAATTTCTTCGATTTCTGCATCTGGGCTTAGCTCACCTTGAAAGTCTGCAAAATAACAAGTCAGCTTAACGATTACGTTATCAGACTTACCATCAGCTTGAGCTGAAAAAGTTCCCGCATATTTAATTGAACTAGGTATGATATTTACGGATATTTCTTCTTTTATTTCTCGAATAAGAGCCTGCTCATCTGACTCTCCTTCTTCTCGTTTACCACCAGGAATATAAAACAATTCTTTGTTCATCGAGCGTGCAGTAAGAAGCTTGCCATCCTTAATATACAACCAAGCTAATTTATCTATTTCTTTCATCATAAAACTCTATCCTTGAACATATCTATTTAAAAAGCCTAAAAAGCGCTTTTTAGGCTTTGTTGGCAATAACCTTTTTTAAGATAAAGAATATTATTAATAAGTACACAATAGTGGCAACATGCTTAGCAACAACCTTAAATGGTGCTTGAGCTTCATATGCAAGTAATCCATCTGTAATTGGCATAACAACCGCAAATAATGCGCCCCACATTAATACACCATAATTTCGAGTATATAAAAGATAACCAAAAATTAAGGTAATAAAAATAGTACGTGAGCCATATATTTTCACCCAATCAGCATCCATATCCGAAAAAAGTTCAGTGCCTCTTACAACGGAAAACATGGTTGGTTCAATGAAAGCAAAACTACCATAAAAACCTTGCAACAAAACTATTAGTAAAACTAATACAAATCCTACTTTTTCTAATTTAGTCTTCTTATTCGTCATAAACTAACCATTTACACCTTAATAATAGAAAAGCCTAACAGCTTTTATGGAGACTTCTCAGTAGGGTCCTCTCCATAAAGTTCATTTGATGTGCATTAATATCCCATAATTTCAAAGCATTAGAAACCACAAATTTACAACTTTTGTAAGAACTTAGATATTATTGAGAAGTCTCAGTGATTTCTAACATGGAATTTAGTGGTATTATATATATATCAGTGTGTTAGGTGGTTTATTAATTGTTGTTTGCTTGTTACTAATACTACTCAGTAATATGATTCGATTAATTCATTTGATAAAATATGATAAATAATTTGAAATTATTGTCTTTTATGCGCACTTTGTTTTCTGTTTTCTGTTTTCTGTTTTCTGTTCGGGCTAAACTCTATTTTTAAACTGGTAAGATAAAACCCCTGCTAATTCAGTTCATGTTAATCAGTTCATGTAAAAATTAAAGGCTGCTCAATGGCAGCCTTTAGTTCAGTAATATTTTCTTATTTTTTCTCAGGATCTGTTGGCCAGCCTTTTGAACAAACATCAATCATAATGCCGTTGTTGTCGTAGTATTTCTTCTCATAAACAACGGTACTAGTATCACCTTCTTTATCAGATGGGCGACCTGCAAAGTCTTTACCACCAGCGTTTAATATTGACTCAGCAATGTCATCTAGGTTGTCAATATCAAAACCCATATGGTGAATGCCGCGATAAGCTTGGCCATTGGCACCAGCCCAACGATCATTTTTAAAATTTAAAAGCGCTAAACAAATATAGCCATCAGAAAGATAAACGCCACGAGCAAGTGGTGAATCAGTTTCACCTACTTTGTGCATATCAAAGGCATTCATGTAGAATTCTGCTGTGGCAAAGGGATCGTCAACAGAAAGTGCTAAGTGGCGAATTTTAGGTTTAGTCATAAGTATTCTCCTGTAAGGATTTAAAAAGCATTAAGTAGAGTATTCAGTTCGGGAATTAGTTAATTATTCAATTAGTCTTTTCAGCAAGTTTTGCTGCCAACTTTGCTTTAATTGGTGCTGGCGGTTCGACGACAAATTTCTCACAACGCCATTGATCAAATGTATCAATATCATCTTGCCAAACTTTGGGAGTGTAAGGATTGTCGGCTGTTACTTGACGCATTTCAGAGTAAAATTCAATGTTATTACCATCAGGGTCTTTGAATACAATAAAGCAATTTTCACCTGAGCCATGCTTGCCAGGGCCTCGGGTTATCTCTATGTTATTGTCTTGCAGCATTTTAGTGGCAGCTTCAATCGCAGCATAATCAATAACTTGATAGGCAAAATGCTCCATATTCGTAAATAGTGAATTAGCGCTATCAATATCGGAAGCACTCATTTGCACTAAAGCAAGATCGTGATGATCAGCTCCTGCGCGCATAAATGCCATGCGCTTACCTACTCGATCAGAAACACTCAGACCAACGATATCTTGATAAAAAGAAATCGACTTTTCTAAGTCTGTAACTCTTAATACAAGATGACCAAGTTTTAATGGTTGCGGCTTATTCATAGTATTTCCTTTGTGATAACTTGCTGGATGGTATTGGCTTAATAAACTTATTTAAGCTGTGTTTTTATAGGATTAACTATGCGAGACAATGACTTTAAAAACTTTGATCTAGATCAATTTCGATATTCTCCAAACATAATAACTAACGTCGGTGTTATAATGTTTTAGTTATACCGTGTGTCGTGTTTGTACTGCTGGTATCATCTTTCCCGACAGTGGGAAAGTTCAAAATCCCCATTTTCCCATAATTGGAACATTGCATTAACCACCTAAGCGTATAATTTGATTAATATTCCTTTATATCAGCCTGTTAGCTTTGTTGGTATAGGCCGTGCAATAAGCCTCAGTAAGATGTTTTATTGGGGTAGGTAGTTTGGACATATCAGTAACAAAACAAAAGAAATCTCTGTTGGGGCGTATTTGGCCGCTTGCTCTTATCATTATTATTGTAGCTGCAGGTTTGAATTACAGTTATTCAGTATTACAAGCAGATTATGTTGTTAATGGCGATACAATGGTTTCTGCAGAAGTGCAGCAGGGGAATTTCTCTGTGTTAGTTCGTGGCTCTGGCTTATTGGTTCCAGATAAAATTCAATGGTTATCAGCCAGCGTAGACGCCCATGTTGATCGGGTGGTGGTAAAGCCAGGCAAAATGGTTAAAAAAGGAGAATTAATCATTGAGTTAAGTAACCCTCAATTGCAACAGCTACTTGAAGAAACAAAATGGGAACTGGAGGCAAAAATAGCTGAAAGTAAAGCCAGTCAAGTAGAGCAAAAGTCAGCAATACTATTTCAAAAAGCAAACATGCTTGATGCCAAACTCAATTACCAAAGTAGTAAGTTAAAACTTGACGCGCAAAGCGAATTGATCGCTAAAAAAACAGGAGCGGTTTCTAAGATTGATTATGAAAAGACCTTACTTGAAACCAAACAGTTTAAAGAACGCTGGAAAATTCAGCAAAGTATCTGGCACACCATGACAGAAAATATTGTTGCTCAAGATAATGCCCGTAACTCACGTTTGAAAAAAATGTATAAAACATTAGAGCGTGCCGAGCAACAAGTTAAAAACCTGATGGTATATGCCAGTTTAGACAGTGTTGTTCAAGAAGTAGCTGTTGAGCCTGGCCAACGCATCAGTATGGGTAGCAACTTAGCAAAATTAGCCCAACAAGACTCTTTAATTGCAGAGCTTCAAGTTTCTGAGTTACTTATAGGAGAGGTGAGTATAGGGCAAAAAGTCACCATAGATACGCGCAATAATAAGGTTGAAGGCATAGTTTCACGAGTAGACCCTGCTGTGGTTAATGGCAGCGTGCAAGTAGATGTTAGTTTTAGCGAAGCATTGCCGAGTGACGCTAGACCCGACTTGAGTGTTGATGGCGAAATTAAAATTACCGACATCACTGATACGTTATTTGTTAGCAGGCCAATTTTTTCCCAGAGCCAGTCACATTCAACGCTTTATAAGCTTAATGATGAGGGTGATTTTGCTGAGCGAATTAAGGTGAAATTAGGCAAGGGATCAGTTAATCAAATTCAAGTGATTGAAGGCTTATCGCGAGGAGATAGAGTGATTATTTCCGACCCTAGCAGTTGGCAAAACTTTGAAAAAATTAGAATTAATTAACTACTCCAGTTTTTTACATATTAGCGAACAACACATTACCAGATGAATTAATTAGTTCAATTGGTATAAGATTAAGAATAGAGAATAGGGAAACATAATGACTAAGACATTAATTAAATTAGAGAACATCAAAAAAGTTTTTTTAACTGATGAAGTAGAAACTCACGCGCTGAGTAATATAACTTTAACGATAAATAAAGGCGAGTATGTTTCTATATCAGGGCCTTCAGGTTGTGGTAAATCAACATTGTTATCGCTATTGGGTTTACTAGATACTAGCAGTGAAGGCTTGTATCAGTTAGCAGAGCATAATGTTTCTAATATTTCAAAGAAAGAAAGAGCACGTATTCGAAATATGGAAATCGGCTTTATTTTTCAATCATTTAATTTAATTAGTGATTTAGATGTTGAAGAGAATATTGAGTTGCCATTAACCTATCGTAACGATCTTAGTAAAACCCAGCGAAAGCAAATGGTAAGTGATGCCCTAGATAAGGTGAATATGTCACATAGAGCAAAACACTTTCCTTCACAACTTTCAGGTGGTCAGCAACAACGTATTGCTGTGGCACGGGCTATAGTAGGTAATCCTTCAATTATTCTAGCCGATGAGCCGACAGGTAACCTAGATTCAAAAAATGCCGAAGCCGTAATGCAGTTGTTGGATGTATTACACAGTGAAGGCGCAACTATTTGTATGGTGACTCATGATCCACGCTCTGCTAAAAGAGCTGACAGAAATATCGATATTTTGGATGGTCAGGTGGTTGCAGATCAACACACTAGTCAAAAAAACACCAATGATATAGCAGCGGCTTAGGGGGAATCATTATGATATGGCAAGACTTTAAATACGCACTTAGGTTGTTATCAAAAAAACCGGCGTTTACCGCACTAACAACTTTAGTTATGGCAACAGGTATTGGTTTAAGTGTTTACATGTTTTCATTTTTCAATACTATTTTATATAAGGATTTGCCTTTCAAGGACGGTGCTTCATTAATGGTAGTTAATGCCTCTTATCAGGGACAGAAAGGCGAAAGAAAAATAAACCTTCATGACTATCTTGAGATTAGAGAAAATGTACAAGGTCTATCTGAATTTGGTGCTTATGAAACTAGGAATATCATTGTTTCTAGTCGAGATGGTGCTAGAAGATATACAGCCGTTTTTGCCGAAGCGAACATATTTCAACTGACCCGAACTGAGGCGGTCTTAGGGCGTACTTATACTGCAGCAGAAGACAGTGTTGGCGCTGAACCTGTGGTAGTTATCGGTTTTGATCTATGGCAAAGTCAGTTTGCAGGGGATGAAAATGTGCTTAAGCAGACCCTCCGCATTAATGGTGATAGTCACCGTATTATTGGTGTTATGCCACAAGGTTACCTTTTCCCCCATAGCGCGCAAATATGGCTGCCATTAGCGGTTGATGCAACAAAACTACCACGCAGTAATTCTGTTGATATACGTGGCTTAGCACATTTAAATGAAGGCTTTTCTGAAGATGATGTTAATGCCGAGTTGAGCGTTATTATGAGTCGCCTTGCACAACGATACCCAGAAACTAATAGTGATATAGGCGCTTATATTACAACTATTCCAGGCGCTGGTGCTGGTGATGGTCAGCCTGTCATTTATACCATGCATATAGTTGCCGTATTAATTTTGATATTGGCTTCCATTAATGTTGGTAATTTATTGTTATCTCGGGCGCTTGAGCGAGGTAAAGAAACAGCCATTCGTGTTGCTTTAGGTGCGCCAAGGTCAAGACTTATCAGTCAAATGTTATGGGAAAGTATTATCATTTGTACTCTAGGTGGACTTATAGGCTTTTTGGTAATGGCTTGGGGGTTAGAAATAACACAACCAATAGTTGCTACTTTCTTTGCTGATCCTTTAGCCTTTTGGTGGGATTTTGGTATTGATGCATACACGATAAAGTTATTCATAGCGATGGTGTTAGTGACTATTTTAGTTACTGGCTTCGTGCCAGCCTGGAGAAACTCAGGCGGTGATTTCAATGCTGTGTTACGTGACGGAACCAGAGGTGCTTTAGGAAAAAAGGCTGGTCGACTTAATAAAATATTAGTTGTTAGTGAAATCTTTATCTCAATGACGGTATTGATTGCTTCAGCAGTTATGGTGTTATCAGCTTATGAACAAAGCCATAAAGATATGGGGGCTGAAACGGATAATACTTTACTAGCTAATGTCTTATTAACAGAAAAAGACTACAGCTCACACAAAGATATGGTTCAATTTGCTAAAACTTTACAAGCGAGTTTAGAAAATAGTGTTGGTATTGATAAAGTGATGATTGCCAGTGCATTACCCGGGCATTACAGTGTTAAACCGAATATTGCTATTCAAGGGCGAGAGTATGGAAAAAGTAATAATGCCAGTTACCCAAGAGCCAACTATATTTCAATAATGCCAGCAGCATTAGCCGACTTAGGAGTAGAACTACGCCAAGGGCGTTATTTTAATAATGGTGATGATGGCTTAAATAAAAACACCGTATTGGTGACAGAGAGCTTTGCCGAGCAACATTTTCCAGAAGAGAGTGCTTTAGGAAAACAAATTAGAGTTGTTGATAGCAAATCAACTCGACTACAGTGGCTCACAATTGTAGGTGTAGTAGAGCATACAATTCAAGGTAATCGAGATGGTGATGCAGCGAGTATTCCTTCGATATTTAGGCCTTTCACTCAGTTGCCTACTCAGCAACTTACTATTGCTATGGCTTATACTTCAAATGCTAATCTTGCAGCGAAAAGCTTAAGGAAAGCATTGCAAGGAATTGATAGTGAGCTTGCTTCTTATCGCATTGAAAGCTACCAAGCAAGTAATGAACGTATTACTGCACCTGTTACCTTTATTAGTAATTTAACCGCCTTGTTTGCTCTAGCTGCTGTTGTGTTAGCTGCTAGCGGTATTTATGGTGTAATGTCTAATACTATAAATCAAAGAATACAAGAAATAGGCATTAAACGTGCGTTAGGGGCAACAGAAAGACGGATAACGTTGGAGTTCTTATGGGCGGGAGTTAAGTTACTGCTATGGGGCGGCTTGCCAGGTGTTTTAGCGGGCGGATTTATGGGCTTTGCAATGGCACAAATGTTTGGTACAGATAATTCAGCCTTAATCCTGATATTTATATCCATGGTTGTTATAGTAGCAAGTACAGTGATGTTTGCGACCTTTTTACCTACTCGTCGAACTTTGCAATTAGAGCCGAGTCAGGCATTACATTACGAGTAAAAGATAACTTAAGAGCAACGTATTATTAGTTGCTCTTAAGTAGTGTCATTTTTTAAACAAAGTAAGACGAATCAGAATAAAGTTCTATGAAGCAAAATATTTTATTGGTTGATGATGACATCGACATACTTTCGGCGCTTAAAATTCTTCTTGTTCCAGAAGGGTATGGGGTTAACTTATGTCAAACCCCTGAGTCAGCACTTGCTGCTATAAAGCAAAATAGTTTTGATTTGGTATTAATGGATTTAAATTACTCTCTGGATACTACTTCAGGTGAGGAAGGTCTTGCGTTAATTGATGCGATAAGAAAGCTTGATGAAGAGCTACCTATAGTGGTGATGACGGGTTGGGCAACAGTTGAAGTCGCCGTTAATACCATGCGAAACGGGGCTAATGATTTTATTCAGAAACCTTGGGATGTTGATCGACTTATAACCATTATTAGCAACCAAATAAAACTGGCAAAAAGTGAGAAAAATTCTCAGAAGTTAACGCAGCAAAACCAGCTATTGCAACAGCACCTCGATAGTGAATATCAAGGAGATATTATTGGCCAATCGCCAGCAATGAAAAAAACATTAGCCTTAATAGAGCAAGTAGCACAAAGCAATGCCAATATTTTGCTAACCGGTGAAAATGGTACTGGCAAGAGTATGTTTGCTAGATATATTCACCAACGTTCAACAAGACATTTAGCTAATCAAATATCTGTGAATATGGGCGCGGTAACGGAAACGCTATTTGAAAGTGAAATGTTTGGTCATATCAAAGGTGCTTTTACCGATGCTAAATCAACTCGCATTGGCCGATTTGAATTAGCTGATGGTGGCAGCTTGTTTTTAGATGAAATTGCTAATACGCCGTATTCACAGCAAGGAAAACTGTTACGTGTATTAGAAGAACACCAGTTTGAAAAAGTGGGAGCCAGTAAAACACAATCAGTTGATATTCGACTGATATGCGCAACCAATGCTAACCTTAATGATGCCGTAGCAGCAGGCGAGTTTCGTAAAGACTTATTATATAGAATTAATACTATCACTATCGAAATACCTCCCTTAAGAGCAAGAAAAGAAGATATAGTTTTATTAGCGGATTCATTTTTAGCGCAATCAGCAAGTAAACATGGTCAAAATAAATTAACGTTGAACGAGTCTGCACAAAAAGCACTGAGCGCTTACGACTGGCCTGGAAATATCAGGGAATTAAACCATGTAATTGAAAGGGCTCAAATTCTCTGTAATGATAATGAAATATGCGTGGATGATCTGGGACTACCTGATAGGCGAATGCAAAGTGAAAGTTCTACAGGTCTAGGTGTTCAAAATGATGTATTTGAGTCAAAAGAGTTACTTAGCTTGGCCGATCTTGAGCTTGCAATAATTGATCAGCGCTTAACACATTTTGATGGTAATGTTTTAAAGGCGGCAAAGTCCTTAGGAATGAGTCGCAGCGCTTTTTATCGCCGATTAGATAAAATTTGAGCTTAGATAAAATATAAACTCCCAAAATTAATAGGTCAGGGTATTGAACAAGACAGCTAAGCCTCAAGGCGAACAGGTAATTAACAATAGTGATAAGAAAAAATCATTTGAAGCTCAGCTAACACAGTTATCTTTATTTGCGTCTTTACCTATTTTTATCTTGCTTATTTGGGTGATGATTTATGCAAAAATTTCAATCTACTTAATCTTGTTAACTGCATTGTTGGGGAGTTTAGTTTTAGCCTATTGCCATAATAAAATCCATCAAAAATCCTCATATCAATTTCGCAGCTTAAGTAACTTACTTGATGCTATGGTACAAGGAGACTACAGCCTTCGATCTCGACATAGCGAAGGAGATAAAGCATTAAATGAGTTAGTTGACTCAATAAATAGCCTTGCTGTACGACTCAATAAGCAGAGGATTGAATCTATAGAAAGTCAATTATTGCTTAAAACAGTGATTAATCACATAGATGTTGCCATTATTGCTTTAAATGAAAATAGTGAAATGGTGTTAACGAATCCTGCTGCAAATGCTCTGTTACAGTTATCTGACGAGTCGAGTGATATTACTTTCAATGACTCTTTTAAACAGTTAGCGCAAGTAGATAATATTGTCAGTGGTCAAAGCCAAGTGATGCCATTAACCTTTGCTGGTCAGCAAGGTAAATTTAATGTTCATGTGGAGGAGTATCGTGATAAGGGTAAGCAACAAAAATTACTCTTTATTACTGATGTCAGTACCATGCTACGTAGTGAAGAGCGTAACGCTTGGCAGGCCCTCGTTAGAGTGATCAGCCATGAAATTAATAATTCCTTATCACCTATTGCTTCTATAAGCCAAAGTCTGAAGCGTTTATTAACACGACAAGAAGAGGTTGCAGAGCATAAAGATTACCTTATTGAGGGCTTAACAGTCGTTGCCCAGCGTACCAATAATTTGGCCAATTTTGTAAATAGCTATAAGCAGATAGCCAGTTTACCTGAGCCCAAGAAACAAATAACGTCGATAAGTAGCCTAGTAAACAAGATTTCTGGCTTATATCAATCTCAGCATATTGAAATACAGACAAGTGTTGATGTTTGTTTGCTTATAGATGCAGTTCAAATTGAGCAAGTGCTTATCAATTTAGTTAAGAATGCTGCTGAAGCCATTAAGAACTCAGGTGCTGAAGGTAAAGTGACTATTAGTTGGCAACAACAAGGAAAGGTTTTCAAGCTTGCCATTAAAGATGATGGCACAGGTGTGAGTAACCCCGACAATTTATTTGTACCTTTTTATACCACAAAAGCACAAGGTTCAGGTATTGGTCTAGTACTGTGTAGACAAATAATAGAAGCGCATGGAGGCAAATTAACGTTAGCTAACCGAACCGAGAGCAGAGGGTGCATTGCTATTATTGAGTTAACTATTTAAGAGGTTTATACCCAAAATTTCTTTTGACATTATAACCCCAGACTATATCTGCAAAATATTTCATCTTTTATTCTACATTGACTATAGTTGAAAAAAGCAAGCTGGTTCCTCCCTTAATTAGGATAGTGAGGAAGTTATAAATGGCATTTTAACGTTGCTATTTATTTCGACTGTCACTTGTCTTAGCATTTATATAAAACGGAGATAAATATGAAAACTATGAATTGTAGGCAATTGGGTGGATCTTGTGATAAAGAGTTTCATGGTGAATCATTTGAAGAAATAGCAGAAATGAGTAAACAACATGGAATGGAAATGTTTCAAAAGAAAGATGTTGATCATCTTGAAGCTATGGAGGAAATGCAGCAGCTAATGCAAAAGCCTGATGCAATGACCGCATGGTTTGAAAGCAAAAGAAAAGAGTTTGATGCATTGTCTGAGAGCTAAAAACGGCTTAGTTTCAGTGTAACTAAGCAAATACTGGCTAGCCGCATCACTTTGTTATAGCAAAAGTAATATGAAAAGCCTTTATCTTTTTATTTTTTACCTTGGTCTAATAAAACTAAGATTTGATTAATTCAATAAATTTTAGGAACAATTATGATCCAAGCAATGTCATCAAGTAATTTACCACAACCGCGTTTTCGTTATACACCATTAATTAAGGCAGGCCCATTTTACAAAACAGCAGGCATGGTGGCATTAGACAAAGATACTGGAGAGTTATCGGTAGGAGCCGAAGTTGAAACGGATAAAATCCTAGCAAATTTAATTGGTGCTTTAGCTGATTTTTCGTTAACCCTTGATGATTTGATAAGCGCAACTATTTTTACCACTTGTTTTGATGAGTTTTCTGCCATAAATAGGGCGTGGGAAAGAGTGTTCGATGATAAACAAAGACCGCCAACAAGAACTGCTGCCGGTGTGAGCGCATTGCCTTTGGGTGCCAGTGTCGAAATTGAGTTTATGTTTTACCGCGAGGATAGCTAAGGTTGATAATTAAGATTTGCGATTAGCGTTGTAATCTATGGGTATCAATTGATACCCATGATTGTTCTAATAAATGTAAAACGGTGAAGCGTTGAAACATTAAAGCTAAAGCCTTAAAAGAGATCCTTATATTTTTTGGTTAACTCAGCGGCTTCTTCACGTAAAGCTTCTAATAAATAATGTGCAGCTGGCGGTAACTCTCGTTTTGCTCGTAAAGTCACTCCAATGGGGCCTGGTTCTATTATTAGCGGAATATCTAAGCGCTTTAATAGGCCTATTTCTTCATAGGTTAATACCACTTGTAATGGTAATGCTGTGATCATATCAGAATTTTTCAATAAAGCTCTGTTGGTTAAAATAGAGACTGATTCAACCGGATTACTTGGTACATCTAATCCTTCTTTATGAAAAGCTAAGTCAATTTCTTTTCTCAGCATGGTTTCTTGAGGAGGTAAAATCCAGTCTTCATTGACTAAATCTTTTAGAGATAAACGACCTTTATTTTGTAATGGGTGATCAGCTCTGGTTACTATCACCACAGGTTCGTAATACAATACTTCATTAACTAGACCATCTTCATCTGGTGCCTCAGGAATACGACCAACCATAATGTCTAAATCATCAATTTTTAATGAATTTAGTAACTTGTCTCCAGTTCCTTCCATAAGTGATACCGAGACATTAGGTCTATCTTTTTTCAAGTGTGTAATTGCGTTCGGTAATAATGTTGCACTAGCGGCAAGTAAACTACCCACAGTTACACGACCTGAAAGACCTCCTTGTAGGGATGATAGCTCTTCACTAGCATGTTTTACTTGTGACAAAATAAGTTTTGCATGTTTGATTAATACATCACCATAAAGGGTTGGCGTTACGCCACGTGATGAGCGATCAAATAAGTTAATATTAAGTGCTGACTCAATATCTCTAATAATTTTAGTTGCTGCGGGTTGTGCCATATTATGGATTTGAGCAGCTTTAAAAATATTTCGTTGTTCGCCAACTGTAACAAGTAGTTGAAGGTATTTGAACTTTAAACGAGAGGTCAAATGCCGTTCTAACATGTTTGGATTCATGAGCCATTCCTTAATTACAAAGTGAAATAGAGTTAATAAAAATAATATAGCAGATAATTCAATTCACTTAAAAGTATTATATCAATTGACATACTTCTTCAAAGTCGAAACGCGGTAATCGTTGGAAAATTTTGCGAGTATCACCATAGCCCAAACTACATAAAAAATTACTTTTAATTTTTGTACCAGCAAAAAACTCATCATCACAAGCTTGATTATTAAAACCAGACATTGGCCCAATATCTAAACCAATGGCTCTTGCCGCTATCATTAAGTAGCCCCCTTGTAATGTGCCATTTCTAAAGGCGGTACTTTCGACCATTTTCTCATTATTTTCAAAGAGTTTTTGTGCATTAGGGTTATGGGCAAACAGTTTTGGCATGTGCTGATAAAACTCCATGTCATGACCAATTATTACCGTTACAGGCGCACTTAAAACTTTATCAACATTGAGTGGTGCTAAGCATTTTTTAAGTCGAGACTTTCCCTCTTCCGTTTTAACAAAAATAAAGCGGGCAGGGCAGGTATTCATACTGGTAGAGCCCATTTTTATAATGTTATAAAGCTGGATTAAAACATCATCGCTTACTGGTTTGTCTAACCAACCATTATGACTACGAGCCTCTCTGATAATAAGATCTAGTGCTCCTTCACTGAGTAATGGCGTGTCTTCTCTTAGCGTAATCGCTTTTTGTTGTGCTTGCTCAATGGCAACCTGTTGCTCAGGTGTAAAAGTTGTTTGACTCATTATAATCTCCAAGAATACAGTTATAACTAAATTATTATAACTGAGTTTGTTATTATGCTATTGTTACTATGACAACATGCAAAGTATACTTATGTCAATCTTTGAGATTTAATTAAAAATGAAGAGGCGTTAGTTTGATGGAAACAATAATAGATATATTACCCCTTGTCGGTATGATGATAGCAACCGGTATTGTCGCTGGTATTTTAGCTGGATTATTAGGTGTTGGTGGCGGTATTGTTATCGTACCAGTGTTAGATACAGCATTAGGTTTTTACGGCGTTGATAGCGAAATTAGAATGCATATCGCGGTCGCAACGTCACTTGCTTGCATTATTTTAACCTCAATTTCTTCCTCACGTGCACATCATGCCAAAGGCTCTGTCGATTTTTCTCTGGTGAAAGTTTGGGGACCAGCCGTATTTGTTGGCTCACTCATTGGTAGTTTTGCTGCCTCATATGTCGACAGTCAAGTGCTGTCAGGTATATTTGGCATAGTGGCCTTAATTGTTGCCTTCAAAATGTTACTACCTATGGACGATGTTAATATTTCGCAAGATGTTCCTAGGGGGATTGCTGCACCAGTTCCACCTGTTGTTATTGGTGGTTTATCAAGCATGATGGGTATTGGTGGCGGCACGCTAAGTGTGCCAGTATTGACCTTGATGAATCAACCCATTCACAAAGCTGTAGGAACCGCTGCAATATTCGGTTTGTTGATTAGTTTTCCAGGTGCATTGGGTTATGTTGTTTCCGGACTAGATGATCCCCGTTTGCCTGTTGGTAGCTTTGGTTACGTTAACTTAATTGGTTTTGCCTTGATATCTCCTATCACCGTATGGTTTGCCCCTGTAGGCGCTAAAATTGCCCATAAACTTGATAAACGAAAACTAAGTATGCTTTTTGGTGGTTTCTTACTTATTGTTGCCGCAAGAATGATATTTAGAACATTCCTTGTTTAGTTTTTCTTAAAGCCTTCTTATGGCTGTTTTGCCAAATTGTAAAGCATGAACATTGTTCATGCTTTTTTTTACTTCGCAATATCTATTTAGTCGTGAATTATGCACAGCTAGTTATAGCCTATTTTGATGTCCTGACTTGGTTGGTATCTTAAAAAGGTTATAACTAACTGCTAAAAATTTAGTCGAATGTTATACAAGAACAAGGCACATTTGTACCCAAGATGAATTTATAGATTTGTGGCAATAAAACTAAAACGCCGCAAACAAAGATATTTTGGAGAATACTGAAAATGATGAAATTTGCCTTAGCAACTTATGAAGAAAATGGCATTCAGCGCTCAGCAATTAAATTGAATGAACAGTTGTTTGATCTAGTAATCGCTTACGCTGCTGCTAATTCAAATAGCGTTGAAAAACCAATTTGGGTTTATAGCATCACAGAAGCTATTAGCCAATGGACATGTTTTTCCACAGAAATTGAAGCATTTGCTATTCAAGCAGAAAACTTAGCCAAGCATGGTGATATTTCACCAATAAGTGAAACCTGCAAAATTTTAGCGCCATTTAAACCAGCGACTATCTTTGGCAGTGCCTCTAACTATCATGAGCATGCAGCAGAAATGAATACTATTCTAGCGGCAAAGCCAGATAGCTCTCCGTATGTATTCATGAAAGCAACCACTAGCGTTGTCGGCACAAATGCCGATGTTATCTTGCCGCCTGAAACGCAAAAGCTTGATTGGGAAGTAGAACTAGGTGTGGTTATTGGTAAAAAAGCCCGCCGAGTTAAAAAGGAAGATGCACTTGATTATATTGCTGGATATACCGTCGTTAATGATATTTCTGCTCGCGACTTAAATCATCGTACAGATTACCCTTTTAAACATGATTGGTTTCGCGGAAAAAGTTGGGATACCTTCTGCCCTATGGGGCCAAGCTTTGTGCCCAAAAGCTGCATTGAAGATACCCATAATGTTAAATTGGCTTTATTCCTTAACGGTAAACAAATGCAAAACGGTAATACTAGTGAGCTAATTTGGGATGCTTTTGAGCAAATTGAATACCTTTCTAGCATTTTAACTCTACAGCCTGGTGATGTCATCATGACAGGTACACCTGCAGGCGTAGGCAAGGGTATTGGCTTATTTCTCAAAGATGGTGATGTTTTAGAAGCTTCGGCTGAGGGCATTGGCACAATTCGTAACACTATTAAAGCAGAAACGCTTTAAGTCCTGAATAATCAAAGAACGCAAGAACTAAGGATTAATTATGTATACTCCAAGCCCGAGAAAATTAGGTCATTTGGTCTTAAAGGTTAATGATGTGCAAGCCTCGTTAAAATTTTATCAAGAAGTGGTTGGGTTAACTGTTTCTGATTGGATTGATGACAGGATGGTTTTTTTACGTTCGTCGACAGATCACCATGATTTAGCGCTATTGCAATTACCCCCTCATCAAATAGGTAAGCAAGATCCAGAGCAGTCACGTATTGAACACTTTTCTTATCACGTTGAATCTATAGATGAAATCATGAAGATAGCGGATATGTTACAAGAACGTGGTATTGAAATTGATAGAGGCGTTGGCCGCCATGGCCCAGGTGATAATACTTTTATCGTTTTTAAAGATCCTGATGGTAACAATGTTGAATTTTACTCTGACATGTTACAAATCACGGCAGAAAAGGCCTATCAAGCAAGTACGTGGAATGGCAAAGATCTTGATACCTTTGATCAGTGGCATTTAAAAGAGTTTTTAGTTGAGCCACCTGAACGTATCAGTGCTATTTTAAATTCAGATAAAAAATAGAGAGTAATCCATGACAATTTTAACGATTGATAACAATGATTTTTATTACGAAGTACATGGTGAAGGCGAACCTGTAATCTTTGCCCACGGTCTTGGTGGTAATCATGCCTCTTGGTATAAGCAAGTTGCGGTATTATCTAAAGCATATAAAGTCATTACTTTTGACCACCGTGGCTTTGGTAACTCTACCGACAAAGAAGGACTTGGCCGTAGTGGTTTTGTTAGTGACTTATTGGCATTACTGGATCATTTAAGTATAAGTAAAGCTGCGCTTGTTGGTCAGTCTATGGGCGGCGGCACCATGATAACCTTTGCTAATCAATATCCTGAACGTGTTGCCGGACTGGTTATCGCAGATTCTTTGCATGCTGTATTGGAAAGTGATGATGTTGAGAAATTGATGAGTGCTGCCCGTGAGGCAACCGCTAATTTGTCACAATTAGAACGAGTGTTAGGAAAAAGCTACTATGATGAAAACCCTGAAGAAGCGTTTTTATATCAACAGTTAAATAGTTTTAACAACACTGATAGAAGTAACTTGGTTGGTCAATATGCCAGTGAAAAAATACCGCCAGAGCAACTTGCTACTATTGGCGCACCAATAATGTTTTTAGCTGGTCAAGACGATATATTGTTTCCCATTGAAGCAATACGATTAGTGCAAGAACAAGTTGTTGGTTCATTTATTGTTGAATTTGATAACTGTGGACATTCTTCTTTTTTCGAAAAACCTATTGAATTTAACGATAGTTTATTAAGCTTTTTTCAAATGGCAGGCTTAGAGCCGCTATCAGATAAAGCACTGAGCAATTCTTCTGGCTATGTTAAAGCCTAATTTAATTAGCTAAAGCCAAGTTGAAATTTAGCCTAATACATTGAGATATGAGAGTTAACATGAGCAAAATAACTGTAGCACAACAAGTAATAAATACCTTAAAAGAACTCGGCGTCAAGCATGTGTTTGGCGTGCCAAGTGGTGGCTGGGTAGATTATATGGAAGCAATGCGCACTACTGATGGCATTGATTTTGTTTTAGCCACTCATGAAGGTGGTGCAGGCTTTATGGCTGATGTTTGCGGTCGAATTACAGGTGTACCAGGAGTTTGTTTTGGAACATTTGGTCCAGGTGCAACAAACTTAGCAACAGGGGTGGGTAGTGCTTATTTAGATCGCTCTCCGCTGATTGCCTTAACTGATGAAATGGCTGAAAATAAACGTGATCGCATTGTGCAAATGAATATCGATCATCAAGCCTTGTTTGCGCCAATCACTAAAAAAACGACACGTTTAGAAGCGGATAAAGTCCGTGAAATTCTATTTGATGCTGCTCATATTGCAACGTCAGGTGTTCCTGGTCCTGTACATGTAGGCTTACCTGCTGGTATGGGCTCAGAATTGATTGAAAGTGACAACACAAGTGATGCGTTAAAAATGCCACTGATGGTTAAAATTAATGAGCCAGCAGATCAAAAACTACTTGATAAAATGGCAAGCTTATTTAACCAAGCCAAAAAGCCAGTAATTGCTTTAGGGATGCGCGCAGTAACGAGTAATGTTCAAGATCAAATAATTGCCTTAGCCGAACGTTGTAAAGTACCAGTGGTTCTTAATCCTATGGCTAAAGGTATGCTACCAGAAAATCATCCTTGCTATGCTGGGGTATTATTTCATGCGCTAAGTGATGTTGTTGGCCAAACTCACCAACAAGCCGACTTAGTATTAAGCATTGGTTATGATGAAATAGAATTTAACTATGAAGATTGGATACCAAATAAAGCACCTTTAGTTAGTATAGATATTGTTGAAACTGACTTAGATGAAAACAACTACACCTTAGCCTGTGATGTTATTGGTGATATTAAAACTTCTGTTGAGGCACTCACCGCATTAGTTGATGATAAAGAAAAAGAGTGGGATCTTGCTGCTTTAGCCATTCGTAAATCAGATATGTATGCTCGCATGTCATCGAAAAGAGGGGCCTTTGGCCCCTGTGCTGCGCTTGATATATTACGAGAGAAGTTGCCACAAGATGGCATCATGACCTGTGATGTTGGTGCCCATATTCACCTTATAGGCCAAAAATGGCCAACACCAAAACCGGGTTTACAAATAATGACCAATGGCTGGTCTGCTATGGGTTTTGCTATTCCATCAGCCATCACGGCAAAACTATGTAATCCTACTACGCCAGTTTGCTCTGTAATTGGTGACGGTGGTTTCTTAATGACCGCAGGTGAACTTGCTGTTGCGGTAAGAGAAAATCTTAAAATAGTTTTTGTATTATTTACTGATAATGATTTAGCACTCATTCGAATCAAACAAGAGAAGAAATCTAATCCTATTTACGGCACCCCTATTAGAGAGCGCGGTACTATTGGTGGCGACAATATTTTCGGTGTTCCGGTAATAAAAGCTTTTGATAGCACTGAATTCAATGGTGCCTTAGATGATGCTTTTGCTAAAGAAGGGCCGGTAATTGTTGAAGCAATACTCAATTCACGTGAATACGATGATCTTGTTCTTCGTAAAGACAAACCAGCTTAGTCGCTTTCTTATTGCTAGTTGATTCAATATTTTTGTTGGAAGTACTCACTTATGGTCATAAGCTCCGTGCTTCCGCCTCAATATTGAGCCATCTAGCTGCAAGAAAACCACTAATCAAATAAATCTAAACACATTTAAAAACGTATTAGCTAACTAATGCGTTAGGGGATTATTATGTCCGCGTTAGCGAAAAAAATCACTGAATCAACGGCCGAATCAACAGCCACTATTTTAATAAACGGCGAATGGTTTGCAGCAAAAAACAGCATGAAAATTTTTAATCCATTTGATAACAGCCAAATTGCTCAAGTAGCCTGTGCTGATGATGAATTAGCGCTAAAAGCCATTGAAAGTGCAAAAGCCGCTTTTGAACAAAATAAACATCAACCCAGTTGTGAACGGGCGGCGGTTCTTGAGGGGGCGGCAAACTTAATTACTGCACGTTTAGAAGAATTTGCCCAAACAATTGCCGCTGAAACTGGCAAGCCTATTGTTGCTGCCCGCAAAGAAGTAACTCGCTGTGTAAATACTTTACTATTATCGGCACAAGAAGCAACGCGCCTAACGGGTGAAACAATTAAGTTTGACAGCTTTGCCGGTGGTGAAAACCGACTTGGTTATTACGAACATGTACCACTCGGGGTTATTGTTGCTATAACTCCTTTTAATGATCCACTTAATTTAGCCGCTCATAAGTTGGGGCCAGCCTTAGCCGCGGGCAATGCTGTGATATTAAAACCATCACAGCAAGCGCCATTATCAGCGCTTAAACTTGTGGAAGTGTTGGTTGAAAGTGGTTTGCCGACAGGGCAAGTTAATGTTTTAACGGGTTATGCTCGTGATTTTGCGCAAACCTTAGTCTCAAGTAAAGATGTAGCTATGGTGACTTATACTGGCGGTGAAGCTTCAGGTGAAGTGATTGCTAAAAATGCAGGTATTAAAAAACTAGCCATGGAATTAGGAGCAAACTCTCCTGTAATTGTTATGGACGATTGCCAAATTAAAAACGCTGTTGAAGCTTGTGTTTCTGGCTCATACTGGGCGGTTGGACAAAACTGTATTGGCGTGCAGCGTATCTATATACATGAAAATATCTATCAAGCATTTAAAGCAGAATTTGTTAAGCAAACTCGTAAATTAAAAGTGGGTAGTCAATTTATTGAAGCTACCGATGTTGGCCCTATGATCAATGAAAAAGAAGCACAGCGCATAGAGTCATGGGTTGAACAAGCCATAGATAATGGTGCCAATTTATTGGTAGGTGGTAAACGCGATGGTGCTTGTTATTATCCAACAGCGTTAGATAATGTTGATGCTGGAGATAAATTGGTCTGCCAAGAAGCCTTTGGTCCAGTGGTGAGTTTATTTAAATTTAGCAATTTAGATGAAACGATAAAACTTGCCAATAGCGCAGACTACTCAATTCATGGTGCTGTATTTACGACTAATATTAACACTGCCATGAAAGTTTCTCGTGAGCTTGAAGTAGCGGGTGTTATGGTCAATGACTCTAGTGATTATCGCTTAGATGCCATGCCTTTTGGCGGCGCAAAACGCGGAAGTATGGGGCGAGAAGGGGTTAAGTTTGCCATTAGAGAAATGTCGCAAACTAAAGTGTTTTGCATGAACTTCGCTTAGTACGTTATTTTCCCATGAGCGTAACTTTTAGAACTACCAATACCATCACCGCTATTTGTTTATTGTCAGCCATGCCTTGCATGGCTGACGAGCTTAATGATGCCAATTTACAGTCAATAAATACACCTGCCAAGCAAGTTAGTAACAAACATTTTTATAGTATTAGTTATTTAAAAAACATTAATGAATTTCAATTACTCAGTAATGAAGATATTGATGTAATAACACTGGAATATAGTGGCAAATATACTTGGGGAGACAGCTTTGTCTTTTTTGATAGGTTGGTTGCCGCTGCAGATGAATATTCACCTAGAAAACAAAAAAACTACCTTGAAGCATCGGCTAGGTTGAGTCTTCCCTTCCTTTTTGAACAGTCAAAAAGTCTTACCTTTGCACAAGGTAGCTATGTAAAAGAATATTTTATTGCTGGTACTATTGAGTATTCTTACTTAAATGTCCAAAGCGCAAAGGTTAAAGGTAACATCAACAAACAAAGCAGCAACGACTTTAGCACCACGAATACCAACAGCTTATTAGGGCTAGGAATTGCTTGGCATAGTGTTTTTTTTAGTTACTTGAATACCAATATTTATTACGCCAATAATGAAAAGCAAGCCAATGATTATCAACTGACTGTCTCTTTTGCTAAATCATTTACTATTGCCGAGCTTTCATTTAAAACAAACGGTTTTATAGATTGGTCATCAGCAGCAAGCGATCATAAAAGCAGCTTTCATTTTAGTCCGCAAGTTCTGCTCGATTTCGGTGAAATATTCAACCAACCTAAGCTATTATTTGTTGGTATTGAATATTCTTATTGGCGTAATAAATACGGTTTAGCAAACATTGATGATGAGCATACTGTTAGTGCCATGGTTAAGCTCAGTTTCTAGCCTCATATTATCGTCTTTAATCTAAACCAAAAATTTCTGTTGCTTCAGAAATAATCATATAAGCTTTTGGATCTTGCGCTTTAATTATTTTACACAAAGCGGTAACTTCATCTTGCTTAACCGACAATAATATCAAATCTTTTTGCTCATTATTAATCATTTTTCGACATTGGATAATAGAGCCCGGTGAACAAAGTGTTTGAGAAAGAAAGGGCACAATAATATCCGCGTTATCACAAGATATATGAACAGTTTTAATGTTTGTGCTACCAACGATGACTAAGTCAATCATTTTCCCTGCAACAAAAATACCGATAACACCATAAAGAAATGTTTCAATTTGTCCAAAAACCACGACAAAAAGTATTAGTACGATACTATCTAGCGCGATAGTGATTTTACCCACCTTCATTCTTATTTTTTCAGCAATAAGTCGAGCAAGTACACTCCATCCTCCTGAAGCCCCACCACTTTTGAACATTAAGCCAATTCCTGCGCCTAAGAGCATGCCACCAAATAAAGTATTGATCATGGTATCGCTTGAGATAATATAATCACTGAGTAGCCAAAACCAAATATCAGTGAACAAGGAGGTAATAAAAACAATGACAAGTGTTTTTAAAGTAAAACTTTTACCATATTGTTTATAGCCGAGTAACATTAATGGGAAATTTATAAGGAATAATAACAGCCCTAAACTTGTCCCTGTTAGGTGGTTAATAATAATGGCAATACCAGGAGGACCACCAGCTGCAATTTGATTTTTGGCAAAGAAACCTGCGATGGCAAGTGACATGCAAATAGCGCCAACAAGGATATAAGCAGTGTTGAGTAGTTGTTTTTTCTTGATATTAGCCTTAAACAACACTAGCTAACTATCTCTTATGAGTTTGTTTACTATTCGTGCGACGATAGGCGAAACAAAAAAAACGGTAGGAAATGCTATCAAAAAACTAAAACTCCATGCTTGTAGCCATATTAATAAAATATTATTAACAAAACCCATATTAAACAAGCTTACTACCAACGACATTATGCCTGACATTAAAAATGACATAACAAAGGAATAAACTACTTGTCTGTACTTTTTATTGATCATATTTTACTAATTGTACTATGAATTTTGCTTTCTAAAATCAAGCTGTAGAATAACAAAAATTCAAGTCAATTCAGCATCGACTTGAATCTATTACTGTTGATATTATTTAACTAACTTTTCTTTACCTGGGTGTATTGTGCCACACTTTTTGCAAGTACGTGCGTCCATGTCGTTATGAAACGATTCATAAGCAGCGGGTAAATCTTCAACAATGGATAATATTTTAGCTTCAATATGATGAACTACGTTGTGACATTCAGGACAATGCCATTGTAATCGGTCTAAATCACCTTCAGGACGTGCGGGTTCTACGACTAAGCCGATGCTATCTGGATCAGGGCGTTGTGGAGAATGTAGTGTACCAGCGGGTAACATCAGAACTTCACCTTCTTTAATGTGAATTTCACAAGGTTGACCATTATCGTCAAAAGAATTCAAAAAGCAGTCACCTTTTAACTGGTAGAAGAATTCTTCCACAGGGTTACAATGATAATCGTTTCGAACATTTGGGCCTCCAACCATCATTACCATCATGTCCGCATCTTTCCAGATTAGTTCATTATTAACAGGGGGACGTTTAAGCATATGTTGATTATCGTCGATCCATTTGTGTAAATTTAGCGCTTTAGGCATTGGCATATCTTTTTCCTCATTAGTTAATTAATCCGTTTAGGATTAATTATTACTATAAAGATCCTTGAGGTTAAAAAGTTTGATCTAGATCAAGTTTATTATATAGTAGTTATTATGCTTGGGTTGCTAGTTATAACTTTTGTGTTATGATTGGTTTATCGGTTTATTTTACGATAACTTTCATGCCTTTAAGCTTTTCATCTATAATGACTTGGCAAGCTAAGCGTGAGTCTACTTGGCTATTTTTTAACTTAGTCAAAACTTGTTGTTCGCCACTATACATTGGCGAGGTGATATCTAAAAAACTTGGCTCTATCGCTACATGACACGTGCCGCAGTTACAACAACCATTACAAACAGCTTTGATGCCAGCGATGTTGTTCTCAACGGCGGCGACCATTAAGCTCAGGCCGTTCTCAGCTTCTACTGATATTTCATCACCATTTTTTTGTTTGAAAATAACTGTCGTCATAAAAATATAACTCCTAAACTGTTGATATTATTAATTAGAAAAATAGCTGACTGATTAAAGTGTGCGTAGCTATCAAGGTGATAAGGATTTTCATCATTGGCATAAAGTGATTGTTCGGTATGCGTTTTCTGATTGTTGTGCCAATAATTGAGCCCAATATGGCGCCAGCAATAGTTGCCACTAACACCGAAAAGTATTCAATGTAGTGAAAACCAATCACAGCAAACACCAATACTTTATTGAGGTTGGTAATTCCCATCAGTAAAGAAGCAGTAGCAATAACTTGATTCTTATTATCAATGTCACCAATGCTAAGTCGTTTATATAGCAGGATAACAGTCATAGGACCTGGTGCACCGACAATCAGCCCTAACCCCGTTTGTAACACACCTAATACGTAGAAGTTTTCTATCTTGCTAAATAGTTTATTGAAGGGTTTGAACCAAAGTGATAACAGTAAATAGCAAGCAATATACAACGGCATGGCTTCACTGCTAAGTTGTATTAAGAAGGAGCTAACCAGTAAACTTCCAATGATTGCGCCGATAAAAAACTGAATAACATAACGCCAAACAACGTCTGGAAATGAGAGTAAAAGACGTGAAAAATTACTGGCGAACTGGGTAGCACCATGCACTGGAATAACTGCAACTGCTGGTAGGAAGTAGGGTAGTGTTAATACTAAGATAATACCGCCACCCATAGCAGTAATTCCTGCTAGGGTGGACGTTAATGTGGTGATGACAAAAAGTGTTAATTCAGTAGATATCATCATATTATTAGGTTTATGTTGTCATGTTAAATTACGTTACAGTTGCTTGTAGGTTTTTGTGCCTACCCAGCCGCGCTCTGAAATATCAACCATGATATTTTCTGGGCCTTCCATTTTAAATTCTGCATTATCTTTGGCTGGATTTTTACCTAAGCCTTGCGCAAGGTTAACATCATGACGTGGTTGGTAACCATTTTCTTTAAAACTGTTCACCATTTCTTCAATGTCATCACATTGGAAACCAACATGGTGTAAACCGACATAACCTTGAGGAAATTCTTTACCAGCAGCGGGGCCGTTTCTAAACTTTAAAATGGCAAGATTAACACGGCCATCTGTCATGTAGAAACCGTTAGCATTTCGACTAGCGACAACACCAGCAACAGACCAACCTAATACATTTTCGAAAAACTCTCGGCTTTTATCTGGATCTTCAGACGCCATCGCTAAATGACTTAACTGGATCGGTTTACTTGGCTTTTTCGCCTTGTTTTCTATGTTTGCGTCTGTACTAGTCACGGTATTAGTTTCGTTAGACATGTTGTTCTCCTAAAGTTTAAATATATGTTGTAGTTCGTTGTTTCAGATAAGCGCTAGCTGCCTACGCGCAGCGGAGCTGAAAGTGATTCTAGGGCAGCCAAAACACTCAGTGCGGTAATTCGTCCTGTACCTGGATTTTCTATGGTGGGTACATTCTCAATAGTGAGCTCAAAACTGGCACTGCAAGCATCTACTTTTATGTTGTGTGTATTGCGCTCTTTTGTTGGGTCAGCCCAAATTTCTAACTGGGTTTCATCTGCGCCAATTCCTGCTAAGCCTAATGCGGCTGCTACGTTTACGTTTGATGGAAATTGCTCAGCACCTTCTCTAGCGCTGCCTTTGAATAAACATAAAGGTTCACGTAAATTGCTTAAGTCAATGTCATTTTCAATAACATATTTTGCTTTAGTAAGTGATGTTGGCGGTTTGCGGGTAACCATTTTTACCGAGTAAATACTGCCTTTTGCTGCGGCTCTTACGGCATCTAAACCAAGCAAAGCACCAGTGGCCAAAACAATTTGACCGCCATGTTTTTTTGCTGTTTCAACAATGTCAGGGTTTTGTAAAATAGCTGCGCCGCTTACGGTAACTAAGATTTTTCCTTGTTGTAAGCATGCCTCTGCTACCGACATAAAAGCTGAAGTGGGCGCACATTCAACAATAATGTCAGCATTGTTTATTAGTTCATCTGCGTCCATAACTGGAACAGGGTTAGTAAAACTACTCATGTTTTTCTTGGCTTTCTCTACACTGCCAGAAGTTACAGCAACAAGGTTTAAACCTGAAATACCATCATCTAAGGCTTTGCCAATTACTTTACCTATGGTGCCAAATCCAGCAATGCCAACGCTTAATACTTTGCTCATAATTGTTTAATCTCATAACGAAATGATAGTTAATTTACTTGAGTTCAGTATACAATTTCAGTTGTGAGTAAATTGGTGTTTCTGTATAGCATTGTTAATCTCTGCTATAACAAAAAAGTTAATGATTATGATATTTTGTAGATCTTTCTATATAACGATAGAAGGGAGCTTCTATTTAAGCTAACTTTAATGGAATAGGTGACATAAATGACTCATTAGAAATATATGGCTAAATTTAAACTATATAAAATAAGTGCCTCCGACTATTTATCTTAAATAAGCGTATAGTTTTGTCTATGCATTAAGTTGTATAATAAACAGACGTTGTTTTAGCGTAATGAATAAATAACTTTAAAGGAAAAATTATGAGTAAGCAGAAAAAACCATTGGCGAAAGCTGGTATGAGTGAAACAGATGTAGGTCGAGGTAAAATTAAAGATAATTTTTTAGCGGCGCTAGTTACATCAAAGCTGTATAAGATGCAGGTGGTGAAAGCTAAAAAAGGCAAAGGTTCGTATCAGCGTAAAACTAAAAACCTAAGACGAGAGTCTTATTTAATAGCGGCTTAAGCCCTTACTCATAGCCACTATTAAATAAAACTTTCTACTTAATATCAACTCTCCCCGCTTAAGCAGTAAAACTGTACAACCTTGTTTCTTGAAAGATAAAAGTAAATTAAGAGATCCCCCTTTACCACAAACCAGAAGTTAGGTTTCGCTAATATTTGAAGTGATTTCTAGTCGATTTGGATCTACAGCGGACATTTTAAGATGGGTGCTTCCTGTTCACAAAGACTTGCTAGTTAATGCTGAAAACCGCGCTACGCGTTTACTAAGCTTATGCACCAAAGCGTTCAACTCTATTGCTGTTGGCGCTTTTACCCGTTTAAATATCTGCTTTCTTTGTTGAAACCATCGATGTAAATACCGTCTAGAAATAACATGTGAAAATGCACATTCAAGTTCAGTGCTAAGCCGAATCGTTGAATGAAGGTAACTGCCCCTGTCCTTGCCGTACTGTGTATAGCACCGCGTTTTTAAAATGAGATGGGTAGAAATGAGGCGAGTGACAAACCTGTGGATCTTATTGGTCAGCTAGGTGGATGGAGCTTACAAACGGTAGGCCAAGGTTACGGCAATGGGTATCCGATGTCGGTGCTAAGAAGTGAGATGGAAAAGATCAATTAATGCAAATTATCTCAAAATTAATGTCCGAAATTGGGTCGTATTTGAGACAAAGAGGGCCCACTATGGCAGCCGGAAATGAAACAGTACATCGTTTATGTCAATCACTGCTTTTAACTCCTAATAGCGTACCTTTGTGTCGAAAAACTTTACACAATCTAATTTTGTCAAGTACAGTAAATTTCTAACATAGTGATAAGTAGCTAAAAAAGAATATCGGCTCAAAATTTGCACAGTCGTGTGTCTCGCAATAAGAATTAGAAAAGAGCCGACGATAAGGCCGGCAAAACTAACAATAGATTTTCGGAGAAATCACCATGAAGAAATCATACCTATTGAGTAGTCTGTGCGTATTATCCCTTATTTTTTCAGTTACTTCATATGCTTCAGATTTCACGGTTGATCAACAGAGCGATGACTTACCGGGAAATGGGTCTACCGGCTTTAACAACACGATTGGCCAGTCATTCAGTCCGACGTTCAATTTTATGGATCATGTTGAGTTAAAGATGAACTCGC
>Ga0209184_1000033_pt1 | contig 185798 bp, 160 predicted proteins | sample EN8Hudsemesocosm_2_FD_184627 | JGI IMG/M metagenome (GOLD analysis project Ga0209184, IMG submission 184627) | Methane-oxidizing microbial communities from mesocosms in the Hudson Canyon - EN8C Hudson Canyon (SPAdes) (version 2) | ecosystem: Environmental > Aquatic > Marine > Cold seeps... | reverse complement strand
ACGATACACCTTCCGCTAAACCAACACGGGTTTTTATTTTATCAGACCAAGGGAATTTAGAAAAATACGCTTTAAAACCTAACACATATTCATTAAAATCATCTTGCAGGCCTTTTTCAAAGCGCCTTACGTAACCACCCGTAACGTAAGCCTCAAGTGGTAACCACATAAAATTATCCGCAATTTTTTTACCGACAAATACGCTAGCTAAACCAGTACCTCTTTCTTCTGGGTCAAACATATCTTGAAAGCGCAATAATTTATTAAACGTTGTTTCGGTATGACGACCAGCAGCTACCCGCCAATACCATTCACCCATGGTTAGATCTTTAGTGATACTGCCATTTACATACGGATTATCTTGATAGTCATTAAACTCGTAACGATAACTAGCAAAGCTACTAAACTGACCATTATCAACCACGATTGGGCTATTAATTTTAGTTGAGTCTAATTCTGAATATTGCATGTTGAAACCAACATAATGATGCTGGGCAAATTGATAACTCATATCAATGCCATAACGCCATTCTAACGAGCTAGTTGTACGATAAGCCGCTCTATATGGGGTTGTTTCATGAATATTTACACCATAGTAATAGTTCGTTAGTTTTTGATCCTCATAGGTTAACCCTATCCAAGGTCTAATACGATAGTTACCATGGGTAAATAACTTCCCCCAACGAAAATCAACATCCCAGCCATTAGAGGTATTACTTATATCACTCCCCATATCTAGGGTGAAATTACCAAAAGCGCTTTGACGTGTTATGGCAAAGCGTCCATCAATACCATCATCTCTGTCCATACCATCTAGCTCTTCTGCATCCTCTTCATTAAAACCAGCAAAGCGATATGAAACATAGGCGCCAATTAACCAATCTGAAGATTGATATAGGTGAAAACCTGTCCGCGTACCATCGATAAAGAAGGTTTCACCGTTATAAGTAATCAAGGGTAATAAATCATCAATATCATCCTTTCCCACATAAGGAAAAGTGCCGTTTCTAAAGCCCAACCCTAATGACCAATTCCCATCCCCCGGTGTAAGGTGAATTTGAGTTACATCGCGTGCGGCTAGAACAGGACTACTCATCACCCAAGTGAATGTAATGAGGGATATTAGCTGCAAAATACGATAAATATTCATTCAATCCTTTTTCAAATACATCAATAAATGTGGGTAACACGATTACCCTCAAAGACTAATTAAATCACTACTTAGCTAGTGCCTCTGCCCTGCTCTCTAACATGGCAATTCTTGCTTCTATTGGTGGGTGTGAAGACCATAAGTGACTTAAGCCTTGTTTGGTTTTTTCGCCTATTCCAAAGGCAGCTAATTGTTCAGGTAAGGCTTCAGGCTCTTTTTTCGCTAAGCGCTTTAATGCATTAATCATGTTTTGATGACCCGCTAAATCAGCGCCACCGGTATCAGCAATAAATTCACGTTTTCTTGAAAAATACATCACAATAGTACTCGCAAGTATTGATAACACTACTTGTGAAACCATGACCGTAACAAAGTAGCCAATACCATGGCCACGTTCATTTTTCAATATTACTCGGTCCACAACATGACCAACCAGCCTTGATAAAAACACCACAAAGGTATTCACAACGCCTTGTATAAGGGTCAATGTCACCATATCGCCGTTAGCAACATGACTCATTTCATGACCCAGTACCGCTTCAATTTCACCTTGTGCCATATTATCGAGCAAACCTTGTGACACAGCAACGAGCGCATTGTTTTTACTCGCACCTGTGGCGAATGCATTCATTTGCTCTGAAGGAAATATAGCGACTTCGGGCATTTTTATACCGACAATTTTCGCTTGTTTTTCAACGGTAGCCATTAACCATTTTTCAATATTCGTTGCAGGCTCTTTAATAACCACAGCACCTGTCATTCGTTTCGCCATCCATTTAGAAATAAGTAACGAAATAAACGAACCACCAAAACCAATGACACCAGAAAGTATCACTAACGCCTGAATATTTAAGTCAGAGCCATTTTCTGCCAATATACTATCAACACCTAACAACGTTAGAGTGACACTTAAAACCAACATAATCGCGATATTGGTCATTAAAAAAAGAAATATTCGTTTCATCTTCATTCCTACAGTAAAGGTTAGCTTCAAATCTACACGGGTTAGCTTGAAAGAGGATATAAGTATATCTAGTTACAGACTTTTTTGATGTGTAAAATAGTAACCACAATGTGTACCCATTATATATTGACAGGGATTATGCTATGAAAAGGCCATCACTCTGTTGTTATTTCAGTACTTTAGCTTATACCAATTACATTGCCCACCTAAACTGCAATAAACCATAACCGTGCCATTCTTTATTGTCAGTAAGGTACTCTTTATTATAAAGATTATAACTCCATGTAACTGCGCCACCTGTGTAATAATATATTGCCCCTAATACAGCATTAGCTTGCTGAGGATTAAACTCAACTTGAGAATTATAAGGTACATTGCCATCAATGGTTAAATCATTAAATCGATAACCCACTTGCATGCGGGTATAAACGGATACTGAATGGGATTTTGCTTGAGAAAGTTCATTTCCTGCATGGCCAAAATGACTACTTAATCGACCAAAAGATTTTTCTAACGCCATTCCCCAACGTATGGTTAAGCCAACATTTAAGTCACTGCGAAAATTCCCTAGGGTGTTATGACTAAAAGTACTCACTTCCCATTCGCTATTGAAGGGGGCGGAATTTCTTAATAATAAATAATCAACCTCATAACCTAATTGGAAAGTCGCTTTGTTTTCAACTTGAAAGGCCCAACCTGCAGGTGTGCTTGCGCCTAAAAGCTTATGTATGGATCCTTGTAACTTCTCAGTGCCCGAAGCAGGCCCTATAATACCGATGCTTAACCAATTTTTTTGAGCAAGTTCACTGCCATATAATGCCGTATGATGCTCTATTTCTAAAAATCCTGCATAGGGGCGTTCATTGGGCTGAGGCTCTGTTATTTTAATTTCATTGGGCGTCCACATGCGTTGACTAATTTTTAATCCCCATGCATTTTCAGCTCGACTCAGGGGAAATAATAATTGTTTTTGCCATTGACCAAGAATAGAGCCTAAATTACCGTGACCTGAAACAGGCTGACTTTCCCAACCAAAAATCATACCGTTACTGTAATTTCCATCTTCACCGAATGCGACATCATTTTCTAATTGAATGTGAAATTGACCCGCATAAACATAAGGTATAAATAAAAAGGCCAAACAAAGAAACGTAATTTTAAACATTAATGTATCCTTGTTAGGTTGGTTTCTAGATTGGCAATTATGTCGGACACTAATTATTCCTGAGACCTTCCTTACACCATTTAATCAAGCTATAAATAAAACGTTGTAACAACATCAGGTTACTACAACTTCATTTAATAGGTGAGGTATAAATTAACTCATACTTAACTTTCCGTGTAAATGAAGGTGAAATTGACATTTATAAATTCTCAAGCCCTGCTGGTCTTATAGCTTTATTTTGATTTAGGTATTGAATATGTTCCAACGACATGAGCTACCGCTTTTGCATCACCTTCTGAATATAAAGAAACTTCACCAACAACTAGTGAACTCCCTATTTTTAACAAAGTGCATTTACCAATAATATCTTTTGTTGATGAGGGCTTCCTCATAAAATTAATCGTCAGACTGGTTGTTACTGCAAGTGAAACTATTCCTATTTCACCTAGAATAGCCACATATAAAGCACAATCAGCAACAGTCATTAAAACTGGTCCAGATACTGTGCCACCAGGCCTTAATTCATCAAACCCTATTGTATGTCTCACCGTTGCTGACTGCTCTCCAACAGCTTCGACAATGCACTTAGCCTGAGGAAAATCATTTCTCATGAAATATTCAATTTCTTCTTTAGTTGCCAAGATAGATCTCCAAAAAAGTAAATATATTATGGATACGTCTCAGTATTGTTCCATAATATGTATATATTTCACATTAATATCCCATAACATCAATGAATTAGAAAGTATATGGCAAAAACAATTGAAGGATATGTCTATAGTGCGCACCAAGTTGCTTTAAAATCTACCTCGCAATGTGCGCCACAGGGTGTTGGGGGCAGTTAGTTAAAGCTAATATAATTGTTAATGTGTAATACTTCTTCAAATCTTGTTTTATTTAGAAGTAAGTATTGCCCGTTAATAATTAAATTTTTTCTTTCCTGCCCTTTTAGCAAAGAGCTTGGTCAAACAACTCTATCCAATATTGAGCGATTACATCAGATATAATGGCTAAATGTAATTGACAACTAACATTAGCCGTCAATCCCTTGTCCAATCTGAATATCAAGCAGTAAAATGTTCACATCCAAACTTTGTATCTCTTCCTGTGCTTCTTCATCAGTAGCTCGATAGATAATCTGAAATTCAAGAGCTATTGCTGCACTAATAAGGTTAAAAAATCATAGGGTCATCAAACATGACTAAAATTTTATTTAAGTCCATTATTTGCTTTCCTATTGATTCATTAAACTGTATCGATCAATAGCATCTTGTAATTCTGATATAACGGGTCGCAATTTCGGATACTCTTTTTCAATCGTGAGCCAATCCTCAGGCTCACCTGCTTCTTCCAATAATTCACATATTTTTCCTAAACAGAATGCCCCGCAACTTCTAGCAGAAGACTTCATTTTATGACCTAAAGCAGCGAGCATTTTGATATCTTTAGCCGCATAGGCAGCGCTCATTTCTGCCACAGTTTCCTGAGTGACTTCAAGCAGTTCCTTTAACAAAATGCAATGCATTGACTTGTCGTCACCGACAATTTCGATTAAGGCAGAAATATCTAAAACTTGTAGTTGTTCGAGCTTAGGGTCAGGTTTAACATCATCAGGCTCTGTTTCTGAAGTACTATTGCTAATTTCTGACTCAGGATCCTCATTATTTTCTTTAACACCTATTGGCAGCCACTTATTTAAAAGCTCTGCCAATTTTTTTAGATCTACAGGCTTGCTAATATAATCATCCATGCCTTGCTCAATACAACGTTCCATTTCGCCCTTCAACGCATTAGCAGTAATGGCAATGATTTTACTGTGTTTCTGGGTATTTTGCTCTAGCTGACGAATTTCTTTAGTTAACTCGTAGCCATCCATATGAGGCATATGGCAGTCAGTTAGCAACAAAGCATAAGTTTTACTTTGCCACGCTGCTAAGGCTTCAACACCATCATTACTAAATTCAACTGCATAGCCCAGTAAGTTTAGCTGCATTGCCAGTACCGACTGGTTGTGTAAATTATCTTCAGCGACTAAAATTAACTGTCCCTTTGCCTCTGCATCTTCAATGGAAGGAGCCTGCTTTTGACTTATTTCCATACTTACCGTATCAGTGCTTATTTCAGGGCTTTCCAAGCCCGCACAAACGGCTATCGCGCCGATAAATTGCCCACGATGTAATGGATAGTTGTCAATGACCATCATATTAGGCAATAGTAGTCCCTTTTTACTCTTACGATCAGTGCTTAATACTACAAACCGTAGTTTATCCAAGCTCTTTTCATCTAGTAAAATAGTAGGGAAGCCTCCCTTTACTCCATCTAATTCGTTTTCTTGGTAAACGACTATATCAAAAGCACTTGGTTCTTTTCTCAGCATTAATGGCAACAGCGAAGGGTCTGTTAATTCAGTCACTAAAGCGTGCCAATAATCGAGATAATCGGTTAAATCTTTCCTTAGTTGCTCATCCTCAATCGCAATTAAAATACTAATTTCTGAGAAGTCATGCTTAGCTAATTTAGTATCATCAACAAATTCTAGTGGAATGCTAGCGGTAAAAGTTGAGCCTTCATTTAGTTTGCTAAAAACCTCAATAGTACCGCCCATAAGCTCAATTAGGCCTTTACAGATAGATAGACCAAGCCCAGTACCACCAAACTTTCTGGTGGTTGATGAATCCGCTTGGGTAAATTTTTGAAACAGTGAGCTAACTTTATCTTCAGCCAGACCTATACCATTATCGATAATATCTAAACGGATCAAGGTAGAATTGTCTTTTAGATTACGAACTTTGTGTACTCGAATTTTCACTCTGCCTTTACGGTTGATGGTTTCTGGGGTAAATTTCACCGCATTGCCCGCCAAATTAAATATAATTTGACGTATTCTGTGTGGGTCACCTTTAAGTTCGCATGGAATATGTGGGTCTATATATTCCATTAACTCGACACCGTTTCGATTGGCATTGGGTATTAACATTTTGGCGACACTATTAATCAGGTCACTCATGTTAAAAGAGGTCGATTCCAGTTCTATCTTTCCTGCTTCAATTTTGGAAAAATCTAAAATATCATCAATAATACTTAACAGTGCCTGTGCCGAGTCTTGTACTGTTTCAGCCATCTGTCTTTGTCGGCTATCTAATTGGGAGAGCAATAATAAATCCACCATACCGACAACACCATTCATCGGCGTACGAATTTCATGGCTCATGGCGGCCAAAAATTCTGACTTAGCTTTATTTGCTCTTTCTGCCTCATCTACTGCTTGTTCTAATTCGCAGGTTCGTCCTCGAACTCTTTCTTCCAAACTTTCATTGATCTTGGATAGATTTTCTCTGGCGCTATCCAACTCAACGGTCAAGCCTGCGATCGCATGATAGACTTCATCCAATTCCTGTTTTAGCGATTGTACTTTACTGTCGTTTAAATTATTTTCAGTCGCCATAAATCACAATCCAAGCACAATTAAAGCGGTTGAATCATCTGTTTCTCGCTCAAAGCTACGCACTAACAAATGGCTTAAAAAGCAGGCAGAATAATCTTGAGCTTGTTCTAGTGCTTGCAATGTCCATTTGCTGGTGAGTCCGTCTGAATATAAAACCATCAGTGACTTGGATACCCAATTAGAGACCGCGACTTTGATTTTTGGACATTTCCCCATGCCCAACACTCCGGCCTTAGGTACAAAAAAGCTCTCCGTGGGGTACAGTTTCAGTTCAACATTGCCGATGCCAGCACTCTCCATGGTGTTGTTGGTAAAACAGATTCTCGCTATTGTCATCGCCACTCCGCGGGTTTTGGCCAATGCCCGGTGTGCTTGACCAAAAATATTGTCAAAACTTTCATTGTAATGTTGCTGTACACTTTCAATCGCTTTTTTACGAGCAACTTGGGCATCTTCACCGTGACCTAAACCATCAACCACACAGACAAATAAGCGATTATTTTCGTATATATACCAATAACCATCGCCATTAGCGCTTAATCCTGGGTAGGGCCGGGTAAAGGCTGCCACTTGAAATAATAGCTGGTAGCTTTCATCTTGAGCGGGCTTATCCAGCTCCATTTCTAAAACTAGCGAGCTCATATGGCGGCACAAATTATCACTCATCGTTAAATGTTGTACTGGTAATTCAAAATACTCAGCCCGGCTCCACAGGTCTTTAATGCTGAGTAAGTGCTGCCGAAAGTTAGGTAAGTTCATGCGATAGAAGTGGTCATTATCATGAGTGCCATAGAAAATGATAGTGATCGATGCGGTAGAGTATTGAGGGAGCAAAATATCAACATTACAGTCACCAAACAACACCTGAAATTCTCCAGTAATGTTACGCAACGATTGGTTCAGTTGCTGCAACTGTTCGATGGTAAGAAAACCATTTAGCGAGCTTTTTAAACAGTGAGACAAAGCGGTTAAATTACTCGCCGGAATCGTTCTTAATTGTTGCGCAACGCTGCTCATTTCCATTTAATTATCTCGATATGAGTGCCCTCGCCAACCTCACTTTTAATAGAAAATTTATCGGCCAATCGCTTAGCTCCCGGCAAACCAAAACCTAAACTTTTACCGCTGGAGTAACCGTCTTCCATCACTTGTTGAATATTTTCAATACCAGGTCCCTGGTCAATAAATCGGCAAACTATTCCATTTTTTCCATCATTAGTTATTGTTTCTATTTGTACTTCTCCGTTGCTCGCATAGCGATAAATATTACGTGCCAGCTCACTCACTGCGGTGGCAAGGCGAGTTTTCTCCATTAGTGAAAAACCTTCGGCCTCAGCTAGTTGTCGTGCTTCAGAGCGTGCGTAAACAATGTCATCTTCATCAATAATTTTAATGGTTATCATGACACCTCCATTAACTTACTTCTTCAACGTCTAAAGTCTTATTTTCAAAGGCTTGTAAATGGTACCCCAGTCTCTGCAAGCCCGTTTCCAGATCCATAGCGGTCTCTATATCGCTCATCTCTAAACCCAGCTCAAGTAGAGTGATAGTTGCCACTGGACTCATGCCAACGATGACAATACGGGCGTCCATAATTCTGGTGGTCTGTGCGGTTTCTGAAATCACTCTTGCCATAAAAGAATCAATGATTTCTAGTGAGGTGATATCAATTACTACTGCTTCGGCACGGGTTGCCTCCAACTGAAACAAGACATCCTCTTCCAGAGATTGCGCCATAGCATCATTCATATTTTCTGGCACAGTTAAAAATAACACTGGACCCAGTTTTAATACCGGGATATTTTTCATGCGTCCTCCTAGTTTTTATCTAAAATTTCAATGGCATGCCTTAAACCACGTGACAGGGTTGAACTGGTTTTTAACTCACCTAAATTAACCCCGAGCCTGACGATAGTTTTGGCAATTTCTGGGCTGATACCGGTGAGTACCGAATATCCCCCCATCAATCGAATTGCCGATGTAAGTCTGAGTAGGTGATGGGCGACACTAGTATCAATACCGGACAGGCCGGTAATATCTAAAATGGTCACTTTAAAGCGCGCTTCTTTCATTTTGATCAAAGTGTTTTCCATTAGTTTCTGTGCTCTCTCGGTATCTAAAGTGCCAATGATGGGGACTACAGCTACATTTTCCCAGACTTCAAGAATAGGCGTGGAAACTTCTTCAAGCTCAGAACTGAGTGCACGCAGTTTTTTGTCGGATTCTCGCTTTAAAGTAACGTCAGTTATGGTTACTATTATTCTTAAACCACTCTCAGCTTGTACTGGCGCCAACCCCACTTCAATTGGGAATTCATTACCCAGCTTCGAAACTGCGTGTAATTCGCGATTTCTGCCCATCATTCGATTAGAAGGATGTGAGACAAAATCTTCACGCAGTTTTATATGACCACCGCGAAACCGCTCCGGCAGTAATATTTCTACCTTTTGTCCGATTAGCTCGGCTTTTTCATAGTCAGTTATTGAACAAACATATTGATTAGCATCTGTGATGACACCTTGAGAATCAGCAATGACAATACCGATAGGGGCCAAGTGAAATACACTATAAAGAAATTCGTTCGATAAAGCCGATTGAGGGGCTTCTGCCATAATTGTCATAATATGCTCCTTATGTTATGTTTTGTTTAACTTATTAACTGGTCATGGTTATCTTGTCTTCTTGAGTCAGCATAGTTTTCTATCCAGTGAAGAAATTCGTCTGCAGGCAGTGGCCTAGAAAAGTAATAGCCTTGCCCCATATTGGCTCCAACGGCTTTTACTACCGCTAAATCTTCGTAACTTTCAATGCCTTCACAAATCGTTTTTAAACCAAGTTTATCCGCTAATTCAACGCTGCTTTCAATAATAGCTCCTTTAGAAGGATCAAGCAGCGCACCATGGACAAAACACTGATCAACTTTTAATTCAGTAAATGGGATCTGTTGCAGGTACTGCATACCAGAATAACCTGTGCCAAAATCATCCATAGATAAGTGAGCGCCGTACAGGTGCAGGCGTAAAATATTTTCCATCGCGGGATCATCTTCTTTAATCAAGATACTTTCGGTTAGTTCAAACACTAATTGTGCTAGATGGAGGCCATATCGTTGAGTGATTTTCTGGATGATTTCTGAAGAGTCTTTTTGACCTAGACTAGTGGCAGAAAAGTTAACCGAACCGATGAGTTCAAGCCCTTTGTTTTGCCATTCCATCATCACCTGGCAGGTTTTTTCTAATATCATGGTATCAATTGCAAAAATTTGACCGGTTGCCTCGGCCAATGGAATAAAACGGATAGGACTGATGATTTCTCCTTCTTTTGTTTTCCAGCGAGCTAAAGACTCAAAACCTAAAACTCTATTGGAGGTCAACTCAACCTTTGGTTGGAAATATGGCAAAAACTCGCTGTTGTGTATGGCCTGCTCAATATCTTCTTCATGAATTTCATGCTCTTGTTTATCAATGACAACCTCTATGCCACTATTCATTTTACTCAAGAGAGGTTTTAGTTTAGCTGGGGTAACAGGTTTCTCTATTGCGCCTAATATCTTTAATTTTTTGCTGCTTAGTTTTTCTAAAGAAGATAATATCTTTTTATCGGTGCCACTCATTAACACTACATAACCAGCATACTCAATATCTGCTAATTTTCGTAAAAATTGAATGCCATCCAATTCTGGCATCATCAAATCCAAAACTAACAAGTTGTAATTGTTTAAATTTAATGTTAGTTTTTCTAATGCCATTACAGCATCTTGAAAACAATTAATGTCAGAGTACCCTAAACCCTCAAAAACAATCGTCAATAGCTTTAGAATCATCCTGTCGTCATCGATAATTAAAACACTTTTATTCAACGCATTATTGCTGGTCATATTAGACTCCTAAACATAATAGTTTTTTCCCTGGAAAACTGACCAACCAAATATTGATATAGATCAAAGATCATTCCATTTCAAAAGAAGTATAGTAGAGGGTTTGCATAAGTCCACTCGAGACAATTCATTTGTGGATTTCAATGAAAAAGAATTTGCTTCTGCTTTGTCTACATCATCCGCTTCATTAAGTTGATTGAGCTAAATCTGAATGTGGCGTTTAACACCCTCAATATGTCCTTGAACTTTTGAGGGAGTAAAATTATTCCTTTTGTTATTCACCACTTTAAATTTACTACCGTCTATAGGGCTAGGTAATTTTGCTGTATTTTTCTAAAACATTAATTCCCTAATATTCGTGTTCTATTTGTTAGTATCACGCCTCATGTCTGTCACTACTTGTCCTCCCACCCCCCAATTATCAGTATTCACTTCATCAATCACTACCACTGTGGTAGCTGGATTTTTATCTAACACATCCACTAATAGTTGTGTAGCACCTTTGATAAGTGCCGCTTTCTGCTGCGGAGTTACCTGTTCATCAGTAATTTTAATATTAACGTAGGGCATATCGCTCTCCTGTTTTAAGTCGATGTGGCATTAATGTTGGAACTTGATGTTTTAAACCATTTTTTATGGGCCAACCAAGCCCCCATACTCACCAGTATCAACCCACTGACTAGTTCCATCGTAGCCACTTCATTAAAAATAAATAGCGCCGATATGCCCGATATTAAGGGAACTATGGCCATCATCGACCCCATAGACGAAGGGCCAATGATCTGAACCGCTCTGACATATAAAATCATCTGTACAATGGTAGCCAAAAAACCCTGGTAAAAAGCTTGTAATGCTATATCCGGCAAGAGGACCATAGTTAGTTTTTTAGGTAAAAGAACGAGATAGACAGGCACATATATTACACAAGTAACTACCGCTAAACTCACAGTTGCCTGCCAAGGACTAATCTCCCAACGCTTAATCAATACTGAGAACACAGCCCAACACAAAGCACCACTCACCAAATAAAGATGTCCAACTGAAAGGTCCTGCGGATTTTTTAGCATTGGCCAAAATAATGTAAATATCCCCAGAGTAATCACGACTATCCCAAACCACTTTTCAATTGAATGACGCTCGCCATTAATTAAAAATGAAAACACTATGATAAATAGTGGCATTAGTCCTGGTAATAACACCGCAGCATGCGATGCTGGTACCAATTGAAATCCCTGAAATGTACATAATGCATAGGCTAAGCCACCAATCACACTAGATGCAATTAATTTGGTATTCAATAAGTTAAAGCGAAATTTAAACCACCAAATAGGTAAAACTATTATTGAGCAGGTGATGTAACGAATAGCAATAACATCAAAAGCGCCCAATTCGCTAATGCCACCAAGACGAGATATCAGAATAAACCCCGACCAGATGAGTGCGGCTGCCAAGGCATAAAAGTATCCTTTTTGTGTATTGTCCATTGATGGTTTCCATAAATATTTGATGATGTAACAATAAACTACTTTATGGTTCATTGATAATGACTAATAATGAACACATCATTCATAAATAATGAATGCGTTTGTTTTTTCATTTATAGAACACCGAGGTCACATGGAATTATCTGACTTAAAAGTCTTCATTGAAGTTGTTGAAAATGGAGGTATAACACGTGCGGCAGCACAGCTTAACCGAGTACCATCTAATGTTACAGCACGAATAAAAAAACTCGAACAAGAGCTGGGGAAATCACTTTTTATAAGAGAAAAGAACCGTGTCAGAATATCTTCAACTGGGGAGCAATTACTCCCCTATGCCAAACAACTATTGGCATTAGCCCAGAAAACGCTAGATGAATTAATAGACAATAGCCCTAAAGGTAAATTAAGGCTTGGCTCTATGGAAGCCGTCGCGGCCACCCGTTTAGTTGAACCTTTAATGAATTTTCATCGCGAATATCCAGAGGTTGAGCTGGCAATAAAAACAGCTCCCACAGGCGATTTAATCAAGCTGGTATTGGACGGTGAGCTAGATATGGCCTTGGTAGCCGATCCTAAAAAAGATAGCCGTTTAGTGATAACGCCGGTCTTCAAAGAAACATTAGCGATGGTATCCGATTTAGGGCACAAGCTGATTAAATGTCCACAAGATTTAAAAAGTGACACTACAATCATGGGGTTCAGTACTAACTGCGCGTATCGCACTCGTCTTACTGATTGGTTAAGGCAGGATAGAGATGTCATAAAAGCGATTGAAATAAATTCCTATCACACTCTGCTCAGTTGCGTGGCAGCAGGTATGGGAGTGGGCATTGTTCCACTCGCTCTATTAGACAATTACCCCTTCGCAAATAGCTTACAAGTACATCCACTTCCTGCTAAATGGCAACTTTCTGTCACATCTTTTATATGGCGAGATGATTCAGTCAAAACTAGCATGGAGGCATTTGTTAAATGTGTTAACGGCAATATTCAATTATAGTGTGTCTATGAAAATGAGGAATGACTTAACGGCGAGCATAAGCCTAACAAATGTTATTATTACTGACGACCTGTGGCGAAGTTTCCCTTACTTACTATATGTATTTCGAATAGAACGTCATTATAATTATTCATTGGTTTTATGAATCTATCAGATTTAGCATAAATATCGCGATAATGCTTGATCGTCAGTTCTGATTGCAACTCATTAGAGATGTAATCCAGCCTCAAATATGGCTCCCCTCATATGGGGCTTTTTGAATATATAAAGGAAACTCTATGTCGGTAACCGCTATGTTAGAAAAACGCTATTCAACTCGTGCTTATTTGGGTACCCCTATACTACAAGAACTTTTAGAAACTATTTTTGAAAAAGCACAACGCGCTCCTTCAAATTGCAATGTACAACCTTGGCAAACATACGTGGTTTCAGGAAAGAAAAAAGATGCACTGAAGGATGATTTAATAGCGGTAGTAATGAGTGGAACAGCACCAAATCCAGATTTCAACTGGCTATCTAAATATGAAGGCATTCATAGAGATCGCCAATTTGGCTCTGCAAATGCCCTGTATAGTTCTTTAGATATTGCAAGAGAAGACAAGCGTGGCCGTCAGTTGGCTATGATACGCAACTGGAGTTTTTTTGATGCTCCACATGTTGCATTTTTTACCATGGATAAATATTTAGACATTATGGGCGCCGTTGACTTGGGTATCTATGCGCAAACCCTTTCATTAATACTCACTGAACATGGAATATCGAGTTGCATGCAAGGCGCGCTAGGCCAGTTTCCAGATCCGGTAAAAAAGGCATTGAACTTACCAGAGCAAAGAGGAATTTTGTTTGGCATGTCATTTGGTTACGCTGATGAAAATGCCCCGGTAAATAGCACACGTACAGGTCGTGAAGATGTTGCAAATGCTGTTTCCTTTTTAATTAGTTATTCATATTCGCAAGCAGACTATAGAATTTGAAGATATATACGCGTTCATCTATACAACAACGCAGGGCTTTCCAAACAGCTGAGAGTTATGGATAATAAGATCACAGTATTTATAATTAGCTAACCTTAGGAAAAACCATGGAATTAATCGATTTCACGATAAATGAAAAAATTGCAGTAATTACTTTAAAAAATGGCAAAGTTAATGCTATTTCACCTCAAGTAATAACAGAAATAAATAGCGCATTAGATCAAGCACAAACAGCAGGTGCGGTGGTGATTTTATCTGGCCAAGCAGGCATATTTTCAGGTGGATATGATTTAAAAACGATGAAAGAAAGTTCAGATTCAGCTGTCTCTCTGGTTACAGCAGGGTCTACTTTAGCCCGTCGTATGTTGTCATATCCGTTTCCCATTATTGGCGCTTGTACGGGCCACGCTATTGCCAAAGGTGCTTTTTTGTTGCTCAGTTGCGATGTTCGCATAGGAAGCATAGGTCCATTTAAAATAGGATTAAATGAAGTCGCTATTGGTATGACGATGCACCAAGCAGGGGTCGAATTAGCCCGTAATAGAGTACCCATTAACTATTTAACGCGTTCAGTGATTAATGCTGAATTATTCAGTCCAGAAAGTGCTGTGATGGCTGGTTTTCTCGATACCGTTGTAGAACCAGAGCAATTAATGGAAACGGCAATGACAATGGCTAATCAAATGCTTACACTTAATATGACGGCATATCATGGTACTAAATTAAAAGAACGAAAAGAAATGTTAAGTGCACTAGATGATGCGATAGAAGTTGATTCAGTAATGAAAATTAATTTATAGGAAAACAGTCTGATGCTTAAAAGTATAACGCACAAAAGTATGGCAATTAGATAACAAAAAAGCCGAAACTACCGTGGTCTCATTTTTTAATCGTTACTTTAAACGCAGTTAAGGATCATATCGTTAAATAAACTCAATTGATAAATTGCTTAACGGCTGCCATGATAAGGTAATAAATATTAAATCATTTACCTGAAAAATAAGTGTTCCGCAATAAACAGTTCGTTTTTGTGATATTTAATTGTATTAATAGGAGAATAAAATGTTAACAACTGCCTTACAGTACGCAGAGAAAGCAGAAAAACTCTGTGTTTTACCTGATGTCTATTTACGATTAAAAGAAATGATGGATGACGAGCAATCAACTTTAACAGATATTGCCAATGTTATAGCCCTTGATCCAGCGTTATCATCTAAATTGCTGAAAGTTGCAAACAGTGCCTTATTTAATTTTCCAAGAGAAGTTGACAGTATTTCAAGAGCTATCTCAATTCTTGGAACAAGTGAAGTACACAATTTAATTAATACCTATGGCGTAACCACAGCCTTTTCATCTATTGATACTAGCATTATTGATATGGATAGGTTTTGGGAAATTAGTGTCGATTGTGCATTATTATGTAAATTTTTAGCTCGAAAAAAAGGCATTAAAAACTCCAAAAGTATCTTTGTGTCGGGCTTACTCCATAACATTGGTGAATTAGTGGTTATGCAATCTGATCCTAAGAAGGTTCAGTATTGCCAAGGTTATGATAAAAACGAAACTCCGTGGCAAAGGCAACAAGATGTTTTCGGTTTTACCTATGCCGATTGTAGTGCTGAATTATTAAATTTATGGCAGCTTCCGCAAAGTATAAGTTCACCTATTAAACAATTTCATCAAGCATATAATGAAGAGAAAAGTGACGTTGTTTCATTGCTTTACATTTGTACTAGGCTTGCCTTGTTAAATTCTCATCCCGGCATGTACTCAAAGAAATTATTTGTTGGTCAACATGTAATGCAAGATATTGGTATCACTTTAGATGATTTAGACGAAGCGGTTGATTTTTGTAATGTTGAAGGTATGGCTATTATCTCAGCGTTGAAACTAAAAGCGTAGGTGATGGTGCATTAATAAGCGCAAATAATCGTCATGATTATTATGGCAAAAGATCCTCGTACACTAGTGTAGGGCACTAAGTCTATGCCTTGAAAACTGTACTATACTCTTCATGCACTCTTCACGTTTTTGGGTTATATAATTATGATTAAATGCACACTGTTTTGTGTATTATTTTCCTGCGTAGTTTGCTCATCGTCCGTATGCTCCATTGAAATAAAATACATACAAGCAAGACAAGGTTCGTTATTAGACCAATATGCTATCGACTTAATTAGATTCTTGATAAACGAATCAGGTGAAGAAGTCAGCTTTATCCCTGTGAAGTACGTAGGTGCGCAAACTAGACGTCAATTGTTGATGAAACAAGGTAATTATGATGTTGATTGGTTTGGAGCAACACAACAGATAGAGAAGCTAGTTGTTCCAATTCGATATCCTATGTTCAGGGGCCTTTTGGGACATCGTGTTTTTATTACTAACAAAGAGACCCGTCCTTTACTTAATACTGGTATTCCCTTTAAGAAACTGAAAATGTTTAACATTATCCAAGGGCAAGGATGGGGCGATGTAGTTATTTTAAAGGGCGCAGGATTTACACATGTGGACACTATTGCGAGTTTTAACAATCTTTTTAAGATGATTGAATTAAATCGCGCTTCCCTATTCCCACGGTCAATTATTGAGCCATATGGCGAGTTAGCCAACCGTTGTGATTTAAATGATAACGATGTATGTACTGACAAAAATTTGTTGATAGATGATAAATTGCTGCTTATTTACAAATTACCCATGTTCCTTTTTGTTGCTCCTCATCGGCAAGATCTTATTCGCATCTTCAATTCAGCCTTTGAAAATCACTACGAAGAGTTTCTAGTATTTTTTAATAATCATCCCTTAATAGAAAATTCGTTAAAAAAACTAAAGAATCGTTCTATTTATCAAATTAGAGGAAACAACATTCTCAGCAAGGAAACTCATAACATTCCTGATAAATACTGGATGAAGACATACTCCAGCAAACAACAATAGTATCCAGTTAGCAATAAACAAAAAATAACGGAGAAAATACTTCACCTTTTTTACCTAATATTAAGGTTTGATTATATGATTAATGACTAAGCGACTTTAATCGCAACCGGTGTGCCATTTAGTGCCGCATTACCTGTTAAGCTATCAACTCGATTCGCATCAGTTAAATCATTTATACTAACCCCTGGCTGCGTCGCCGCTACCGACATGTTAGTGCCCTTCTGATTATGCCCCCAACCTTGAGGCATGCTGACTACCCCTCGTTGAATATCGTCGGTAATAACCGCTTCAATTTCCACTTCACCCACAATTGAGCTGACTTTTAATAGTTGTCCTTTCGATATGCCCAGTACTTTGGCATCTTCAGGATGAACTTCTATGGTGCAAGGGTTTTTACCTTTCACTAAACGGTCAGAGTTCTGTGTCCAAGTATTATGGCTTTTCACTAACCGACGACCGATCAAGTCAAACGGATAGCTTTCATCACGAGCAGGTTGTGACATCACTGCATTTAATCGAGGTAAATCGTCTACATAAAGTTGAGGAAGTAAATCGACTCTTCCTTCAGCCGTTTTTATCCGCTGCTCAATACATGGCATTAATGGCCCTATATCAATACCATGAGGATTATCGATAAGGTTTTGTAAACTCATGCCTTGCTCACCGTAATGACCCTTTTTTAGCTCCATATCTAATATCATCTCTGGCGTAACTTTTTGCATAGTGGGGTCGACGGGTGAATCGGTCATTCGTAATGAAATTTCGTTTAAAATTTGCCAATCACTGCGTTGATAGTCTTCTTTTTCAAACAAGGGTGCGGAATATTTAACAGTATTTCTGACCGAGAAACTATTAAAGAAAATATCAAAATGTGAGTTTTCGACGCCGGTGGTGCCCGGTAAAATAATATTGGCGTATTTGGTAGTTTCATTTAAATAAATATCAACCGACACCATATAATCTAGGCCTTCAAACGCTTCAGCTAACTTATGACCACTGGGTGATGACAGCACAGGGTTACCGGCAACTGTGATTAAACTTCTTATTTGCCCTTCACCTGCGGTCTGAATTTCTTCGGCTAACGTTGCTACGGGGAATTCACCATTGAAAAAAGGCAATTTTCGCACGCGGGTTGCATGCTGACCAAACGAGGTTTTATGTCCTCTTCTATGATTTCTTAATAAATCAAAAGCGGGCTGTGGAAACATAGCGCCACCTTCACGGTCAAAGTTGCCCGTTATAATATTAAGCACATTCGTTAGCCATTGGCATAAGCCACCAAATGTTTGAGTAGATGCGCCCATACGGCTATAACATACCGCTGAATCAGCCGCTATCATGTCATGAGCTAACGTTCTAATGTCGATTGCTTCAATACCAACATGTTCAGCAACTGATTCAGGTGAGTAATCTTTCACAATACTTTCTAAACCATCAAGACCATCAACCATGGTTTCTAAATGACGTAAATTAATGCTATTAGAAGAGAAAACACAGTGGATCATAGCAAATAGCAATAACGCATCTTTTTCAGGACGAATAAATAAATGTTGGTCAGCAATTTTTGCGGTACGGGTTCGACGCGGATCAACCACGACGATCTTTCCGCCACGTTTTTGAATCGCTTTCATGCGGCCAATAACGTTAGGTGCGGTCATCATGCTGCCATTTGACACAACTGGGTTCCCGCCAATAATTAACATAAAATCGGTACGATCAATATCGGGAACAGGAATTAGCATGCCTGCGCCTAACATGAATTCAGAGGCAACATGGTGTGGCATTTGATCAGTAGAAGCTGAGCTAAAGCGATTGATAGTGCCTAACGACTTCATGAACGGCTTTAAAAACATGGCATTGCCTAAGTTGTGCGCATTAGGGTTGCCCAAGTAAACCGCCAAAGCATTCTTGCCATGTTCATTTTGAGTGCTTTTAAGTTTCTCTGTTATTTCAGTGAATGCTTCATCCCATGAAATATTTTCCCAGCCTGTCGCGGTACGTCTTATTGGTGTTTTTAAACGATCTTTATCATTATAAAAATCTTGCAAAGCAGTTGCTTTTGGGCAGTTATAACCTTTACTGAATGGGTCTTTTTGATCGCCTTTAATCGATAAAATTTCTTTTTCTTGATATTTAATTTCCAAGCCACACATGGCTTCACAAATATTACAGTTTCGATAATGTGTTTTAATTTCGCTCATGTTATTACCTGGCTTGGTCAATAAGTTTTTTCAATTGATATTAATTCAGTTGCTTTACAATAACCTTTTGTTCATCTGGCTTAAATTAAAAGTAAAATTAAATTTTAACGATTAACTTACCTTTGTTTTGCCCTGTAAAGAACAAGTTCAAACCCGTCATTGCAGACTCAAGTCCTTCTAAAATATGGGTACGATGCTTGATTTTCCCTTGCATTACATAAGGTGTTAATTTTTCTAAAAGTGCAGGCACTTCACCATAATGATCAGGCATGGTAAAACCTTGTATGGTTAAGCGTTTTTTAATGATTGGGATCCAGTTAGGTGCTAAATCTGGTTCAGCTTTTGGATAATCTGCAATCATGCCACAAACAGCAATACGTCCATGAGCATTCATTCGAGCAAAGACATGGTGCTGTATTGGTCCGCCAGTATTTTCAAAATAAACGTCAATACCTTTAGGTGTTAATTGCGTTAACTTAACTGCTAAGTCATCAGTTTTATAATTTACTGCACCATCAAATCCGAGTTCATTTACGATCCAGTCAGCTTTCTCATCACTACCCACAATACCGATAACGTTAAGCCCATCCGCCTTAGCAAGTTGCCCTACAATAGAGCCAACAGAGCCTGCTGCACCCGATACGACAATGGTTTCACCTTTTTGAGGTTTACCAATACTATATAATCCCTGCGTAGCAGTTAAGCCCGGTAGTGCAAATACCGATAATATCGTCTCATCAGGTAGTGGTGCTGTCACTTTATTTAGCCCTACACCATCACTTAAATAATATTCTTGCCAGCCCATCAAACCCATAACGCGGTCACCAACGTGAAAATCAGCATGATTACTTTCAACTATTTCACCAATGCCTGAACTACGCATTACTGTGCCTAATTCTACTGGTGGAATATAACTTTCTGTATCAGGGCTCATCCAACCAAACATAGCAGGGTCTAATGACATATGATTTTGTTTTACTAAAAATTGCCCCTCACCAATAACAGGCATTTCTTTTTGTACCACTTCAAATAATTCAGGACCTGCTGGGCCAGCTGAAGGACGGGCGACTAAATTTATTGCGGTATACGTTGTCATAATTATTATCTCTATTTAGTTGAAGAAACTACGCCAATAAATGGCTTATATTCTTAATACTTTTGATATTTTGTGTTTGATAAAATTGAGCAAATTCATTTGCCAATTGCTCACTATCGATGAAAACTTGTTGCCAATACACCAGTCTTTCCGCAGGTGTCATGGTAGTAAAATCAGTTCGATCAGGAATTTTTTTATGAGGTAGCGCTTCAACAAATTTTGCTGAAGGACAGATCAATACCGTTTTATCATAATTTTGTAGGCGAACCTTTCTAGATAAATTTTTATCAAACCAACCTGCTTTAAGTACAGAGCTAAAATGCGGGTAGAGTGTTAAACCTTCATTTTTAATTTCAAAATCAAAATGATAGTCAATAATACCGCCATCGCGATACATACCTTTTGGGCAGTCGGTAATATTAGTGATCCCTTGCATCACCATAGGAATTGCACCAGAGGCAAGCAGTGCATCTTTTATATTTTCATGCGATAAGGCAACTATTTGTGTTGGAATGTTATCTGGGTCATGAACCTTTAGCTGGCTGTCTTGTGGTTGAAAAATAAATCTTTCATACTGACTTCTTAATAACGGTCGACTAATACCATTGCTGACCATACTTTGAAGTAATCCAAGTCCTTGTAATACTTTGTTTTCATAGCTGACTAATCCGTTAGTTTTAGCGACTAAAAAATGGGCTTTAAATATATCGTTATTAATGATTTCTTCAATACCGCTATCACCGAATATAACATCTAATAGCTTTCTTCCTTTTAACGTAATTTCTGCCGGTTTTGCTTTATCAGAATAAACCGTTTCACTATAGTCTTTTGCTAACCGTTTAACGGCAGCAACGGGATCACTTTGAGTAAAACATGCTGCTCTAAAGGCACCAGCACTTGAACCAATTACGTTTAAAGTTTGAGCTCTGTTTTTAAAAAACTCACCGAATAGGTATTTATCCAAACCAAAAAGCGTAAACCATTTAGGCCCACCACTGGCACCTAAAAAAGAGGTGAATAAGTCAGGAGAAAATCCCTTTTCCTGTATTGTTTTTAGTGCTGTTTCACCAGCATATATTTCTAGCATATTATTTGATAATTCACTTTTGATAACTACATCTAAGAGTTCACTTTTAAGTGTTTTGCACACTTATTTTTGCATAATTTACCATTAAGCCGCACTGACAGAGCGCAACTCTTTACGTAACACTTTACCGACATTGGTTTTTGGTAGTTCATCTAAAAACACAACAACTTTAGGACGTTTATAATTAGTCAGCATTTCATTACAATGGTCAAATATGTCTTGTTCGACTAAATTAGGATTTTTACGAACAACAAATACTTTTACCGATTCACCGGTTGCATCATTTGATACACCAACGGCAGCAGCTTCAAGTACGCCATTATGCATAACAAGCACTTCTTCAATTTCATTAGGAAATACATTAAAGCCTGAAACAATGATCATATCTTTTTTACGATCAACAATTTTAAAAAATCCGTTTTCATCCATAGTGGCGATATCGCCCGTCGCTAGCCAACCATCTTTCAAAACTTCATCTGTTGCATCTTGTCGGTTGTAATAACCTTTCATTACCTGAGGGCCTTTAACCCACATTTCACCGGGTTCTCCAAGCGCTACTTCTTCACCATTATCTCCTATAAGGCGAATATCTGTAGAAGAAGCAGGAAGTCCAATGGTGCCATTATAACTTTCTTGATTGTAAGGACTCATGGTGACTAAAGGTGAACATTCAGTTAAGCCATAACCTTCTAATAAACGTGTGCCCGTCACTTTTTCCCAAAGTTCTGCCACTGGTCGTTGTACTGACATTCCGCCACCAAAACCAAGTTTTAAAGGACTAAAGTCGAGTTGATCAAAACCTGGAGTATGAAGCAAAGCGTTAAATAGTGTATTTACCCCTGTTATAGCGGTGAAAGGATATTTGGCTAATTCTTTAACAAACCCCACCATATCTCTTGGGTTAGTGATTAAAAGATTAGTTCCACCAAAGGGAATAAAACATAAGCAGTTAGACGTTAATGCATAGACATGATAAAGCGGTAAAGCCGTGACCATAATTTCTTTACCTACTTCGTAAACATTTTTGGTAGCCGCATTTGATTGTTCAAGATTAGCAACCATATTACGATGCGTTAACATCGCCCCTTTTGAAGGGCCTGTGGTGCCACCCGTATATTGTAAAAAAGCAAGATCTTGACCGGTAATATTAACGTGATTAAAGGTCAATCTTTCCCCTTTAGCTAAAGCGACATTAAATTTAACAGTATTCGATAAATTATAAGCAGGTACTTGTTTTTTGACATATTTGAGCACGCCATTAACCAGTGCTCCTTTAACTTTGCCTAAACGGTCGCCAACTCCAGTAATAATAATATGCTCAACATCGGTTTTATCTTTCACTTTCTCAAGCACATGGGCAAAATTTTCTAGAATAAGAATAGCCTTAGTACCAGAGTCTTTTAATTGATGTTGAAGTTCACGAGGAGTATATAGCGGATTGACGTTAACAACCGTTAATCCGGCCATTAAGGCACCAAATAAAGCAATTGGATATTGGAGAGTATTAGGGATCATAATGGCAAACTTTTCGCCTTTAACTAATCCTAAATCTTGCTGTAAATAAGCGGCAAAATCGTTGGCTTGTTGAGCCAACTCGCCATAAGTTAAGCTTGCTCCCATATTAATGAATGAAGTGTTATCTTGATATAACTGGGTATATTTCAGAAACAAACCTACCAATGAACTATATTTATCAGGATCAATTTCATAATCAACGCCAGGTGGATAACTCTTTTCAAGCCAGATTTTTTCCACAATACTCTCCTTAATTGAAAATAATAAAGCTGCCTTTTTATTGATACAGTCACTATTGTAGTACAGCTTTTTGTTTTTATGCCGCAGATACTCCGCCATCTATTGCGATACATTGCCCTGACATATAAGTGTTTGCCGGTGACAACATCATTAACATCATCGCCACTATTTCTTTTGGCTCGCCCAAACGTCTCATTGGTGCACCTAAACTCATTTTGCTTTGCATATTTTCATCAGCAATATCCGTCACCATTTTTGTTAAGGTAAAAAATGGGCAGATTGCATTGATGCGAATATTGTGGCGACCATACTCTACAGCGCCAGTCTTAGTTAAACCTATAACGGCATGTTTAGCCATAGAGTAAGCTCCCACCAATGCAGCTCCACCAAGCCCTGCCATCGAACTCACGTTCAAAATTGCGCCGCCTTCTTGCTTTAACATCTGTTCTATTTGATGACTCATGCCAAATTGTACACCCTTCACATTAATAGCAAATTGTTGATCCATTAATGCTTCATCAATTTCATGTAGGGCATGAAATTCATGTGCAACACCGGCATTATTGACTCCAAGATCAACTCGGCCAAAATTTTCAATCGCGGCATCGACCATAGCTTTGCAATCTTCATTTTTAGAGACATCACATTTTAATGCGACAATCTCCCCTCCTAAAGAAGCAATATCATCAGCCACTTTATGAACACCGGCTTCGTTAATATCACTGATAACTAATTTAGCACCACGCTTAGCTAATTCTTCTGCTAATAGCTTGCCAAAACCTTGAGCTGCGCCTGTAATAACGGCAACTTTGCCAGTAAAATCTAATAATGGGTCCATAGTTATTTCCTTTCGTTCTTCAATCAGAGTAATGAATGTTATGAGTTTATTTTTCTTGGCTAACTTTCATGTTTAACTTTCATGTTTAACTTTCATGTTTAATGATGCTCATTGCCATTTGAGCTAAAGGTTCGACAAATTTACCAGCGGTATTGGCATTTTCATTAGATGCATTACCCTGTGTTGCGCGCTTTGCAACACCTTGGACAATAGCCGCCAATCGGAAGAAACTGAACGCGAGATAAAATGTCCAATTCTCAATTTTTTCAATTCCCATGCGTTGACAATAACTAGCAACATATTCTTCTTCTGTTGGTATGCCTAAGCTGGCTCGGTCAATTCCTTGCAAACCGTCAATACTGCCCATACCTTGAGGCATGCGTAACCCCATACATTGGTATGCCAAATCTGCAAACGGATGACCTAAAGTAGACAATTCCCAATCAAGAATAGCGATAATATCTGAAGAGTCTTTAGCAAACATCATGTTGTCTAAGCGGAAGTCTCCATGTACCAAGCAAACCCGGCCATCATCTTCAGGTAAATTATTTTCTAGCCATAAACTTAACTCATCCATAGCCTCAATTTTTTTCAATTCAGTAACGCGATACTGTGATGTCCAACGACTTAACTGACGTTGAAAGTAATTCCCTGCTTTACCGTAATCACCCAAAGCTACACCATTAACATCAATACTATGCAAAGCGACTAAGGCCTTGTTCATGGCATCATACATTTGCGCTCTGAGTTCATTAGTCGTTATTTCAACTAATGAAGCACTCCAATAAACACTGCCATCACAAAATTCCATCAGATAGAACATTGCCCCTATAATCTCAACATCGGTACATAGATGAAAAACTTTAGCGACCGGCACATTGGTTTCTTTAAGTGCATCGAGTACCTGATACTCACGATCGACAGCATGAGCCGATTTTAGTAGTTTCCCCAGAGGTTGACTGCGCAAAACATAGTGCCCAGATTGAGCGGTTACCTTGAAAGTAGGATTTGATTGCCCCCCAGGAAACTTCTCTAATGTTATCGGGCCAACAAAGCCTTCAACATTAGCTTCGAGATAAGCGGTTAACTTTTTAATATCAATAGATATAACTTGCGACATTTAGTAATACTCTCTTTAACCAGCTATACGTTTAACTAAATCACGACCTAATTGCATCATATGCACTTGATCAGGACCATCAGCTAAGCGCAACGTTCTTTGCCCGGCAAAGGCATGTGCTAGAAAGGTATCTTGACTAACACCCGAGGCACCGTAACACTGAATTGCTCGATCGAGCACATCAAGTGACATGCTAGGTGCAACGATTTTGATCATTGAGATGATATCTTTAGCTGCCTTATTTCCTTGTGTATCCATTTTTTGTGCCGCTTTTAAAGTCATTAGGCGTGCCTGCTCAATTTGACAGGCAGATTTGGCAATATCTTCACGTATTGATTGCTGTTTGATCATCGGACGACCAAAAACAATGCGTTCATTAACACGTTTACACATTAAATCTAGTGCTCGTTGAGCCACTCCAATAGAGCGCATGCAATGATGAATGCGTCCAGGACCTAAACGACCTTGTGCGATTTCAAAACCCTTGCCTTCACCAACAATAATATTTTCAACCGGAACACGAACATTATCAAAGGTAATCTCTGCATGACCTTCGGGAGCGTCTTCATAACCAAACACCTTCATTGGGCGAACCATAGTGACTCCCGGCGTATTCATAGGTACCAACACCTGAGATTGTTGAATATAACGATTTTCATTGGTTGGGTCTGTTTTTCCCATAACAATCATTATTTCGCATTGCTTACGACAAGCGCCACTAATATAAAATTTTGTGCCATTGATGACATATTCATTACCATCACGTTCAATACTTAATTCAATGTTAGTCGCATCGCTTGAAGCAACTTCTGGTTCTGTCATGGCAAAAGCAGAACGAATCGTTCCTGCTAACAAAGGCTCTAACCACTGTTTTTTCTGTACTTCATTACCATATTTGGCTAATACTTCCATGTTGCCGGTATCGGGAGCTGCACAGTTAAACACTTCTGATGCCCACATTACTTTACCCATAATTTCAGCCAAAGGAGCATATTCCAAATTTGTTAGTCCTGCACTGTACTTGCCATAACTGACCGGTAAAAAGAGGTTCCATAGTCCTTCAGCTTTAGCTTTAGCTTTAAGCTCTTCCATTAAGGGCGGGGTTGACCAAGGGTCTTGTTCAACTTGCTGATGCATTTCTTGCTCTACAGGAAAAATATGAAGATCCATAAAGTCAGTAACCCGTTGGATCAGGTCTTGTACTTTGTCGCTATACTCAAAATTCATTTGATTATCCTTATGTAGCCCATTTTAGGCTTTTTATATATTGTGTTTAGACCATTTGTTGGACTACGCTACACGGACGTAGCTTATTAGAGAATGCTGGACGCAAATTCTCCTGAATGTCCAACTTACTTAGTTATATTAAATAAAGGTTTAACTTAAAATTTCTTAGCTTAAAGTCATCAGAGCATCTTTATTAAATGGTGCAATTTCATCTTCTTTTTGATCTTTAATTTTATTCACCCAATCAGGATCAACTAATAACGCTCTACCAATCGCCACTAAGTCAAATTCATCATTGTTTAGACGATCTAACAAACCTTCGATACCCGTTGGATTTGATGTGCCGCTTAAGTCCTTACTCCCTTCACCAGTAAAGTCACTATCTAAGCCAACACTCCCTACGGTAATAACTGGTTTATTGGTTAGTTTTTTCGTCCACCCTGCAAGGTTAAGATCCGAACCTTCAAATTCTGGCAACCAAAAACGACGCGTACTTGCATGAAAAACATCAACACCGGCATCAGTTAATAAGGTTAAAAACGTTGCTAATTCTTCAGGGGTTTGGCAAAGTTTTGCATTGTAATCTTGTTGCTTCCACTGAGAGAACCTAAAAATAATAGGAAAATCTTCACCAACCGCAGCACGAATAGCTTCAACAATTTCTACAGCAAAACGCGCACGATTCTCTAATGAACCACCGTATTGATCATCTCTTTGGTTTGTTCCTTCCCAGAAAAACTGATCAACTAAATAACCATGAGCGCCATGGACTTCAATAGCATCAAAACCAACCGCTTTTGAATCTGCCGCCGCTTGGGCAAATGAAGCAACCACTTCATTAATATCTTCTTGAGTCATGGCTACACCATTAGGTGCATCTGGCTTAAATAAACCTGAAGGGCTATACGCTGGAACTGATTTTTCTGGGCCGATGCCTTCTTTTCTTACCGAGCCAACATGCCAAAGCTGTGGCGCAATTTTACCGCCAGCTTTGTGTACTTCATCAACCACATTTTTCCAACCTGCAAGGGCCTCTTCACCATAAATGGCAGGAACGCGTTCATAACCATTAGCCGCTTTATGCGAAATAAATGTACCTTCGGTAATAATTAGCCCCACATTTCCCTCGGCTCTACGGCGATAATAATCAGCAACGTCTTGCGTTGGGATATTGTTTGGTGAAAACGTGCGAGTCATTGGCGCCATAACCGTGCGGTTTTTTAGTGTTAGTCCTTTTGCGACAAAAGACTCAAATAATTTGTCTGACTTTTTTTTAGCTGAGGTGTTACTCATTGTATTTCCTAAATTTTAAATCTGTAATGATATGTTTATTGCGATTGTTTACGTGTGGTGGTTGGCATAATCAATTAGCCCTAACCTATTACCTTTAACCAATTAAATAACCGCCATCAACATTAATAGCTGTTCCTGTGGTGTAACTCGATGCGCTAGACACTAAATACAACACTGTGCCTGCCATTTCCTCAGGTTGAGCAACACGCTTCATTGGTACGTGGTGCATCATTTGCTCAAGAATTTTTGGATTATTCACTAACGTTGACGCAAATTTTGTATCGGTGCCACCGGGTAATATGGCGTTGACACGGATATTAAATTGGGCACATTCTTTGGCGAAAGCCTTTGTCATTGAAATAACGGCAGCCTTACTAATAGAATAAATTCCTTGGTAATCACCCGGAGTGACGCCGTTAATTGATGCAACATTGACAATGACCCCGCCATCACTGGCTTTCATTAGCTTAGCTCCCATAGTCGACATGAAAAAATAACCACGAATGTTAACATCAACCGTTTTTTGAAAGGCATTTAAGTCGGTATCTAATATATGACCGAAATAGGGGTTGGCGGCGGCATTATTCACTAAAATATCCAGCTTACCGTGCTCTGTTGAAATTTGATTAAAGATTGACTCAATTTGCTCCATTTCACCAATATGACAAGCGATTGCTTGGGCACTTCCGCCTGCTTCAAGAATGCTGTCGACAACAGTTTGGCAACCTTCTATTTTACGACTTGAAACAATTACATGCGCACCACTTTGTGCCAATAATTTAGCGATATGCTCACCAATGCCGCGACTCGCTCCGGTAACTAAGGCAATTTTACCCGTTAAATCAAATAGTTTATTATTCATTTTAAGTCTCCTGCTTAATATCTTTTATGTGGTCGATTATCTAAAGGTTTCCCAATTATCACCCGCAAGTGACAAATGGCCATAATTATTGAGATAGTCAATATTTAAATTATCTCCAGAAAAAAGTAGTTTAGTAACACTGGTATTGCGTAATTGTTGATTAACACCTAATGTTTTTTGGTCGGATAATCCCAATATATGTTGGATTAGCACTGAAATAGTGCCACCCGAGGTAAAAATACAAATATTTTGTGCGTGCTTGTTATTGCTCAACCTGCTTTTAGCCGCTAACTCTTGATAGATGACATCTTTTAAGGCGCTAACACAACGCTTTTTAAAGTGAGTCCAGCTTTCATTATAGTCACTATCGTGCTTGCCACTGACCCAACGTTCAAGTGCAAGTGCGAACTCTTTTTGAAATGCTTTATTTACGTCTGGTTCTTGGTCTAATGAAGCCGCCATATCAGCAAAACTTTTCCACTTAGGGTCATAGCAAGTTAGCAGTTCAACATGATTAAATTCATTGAAGCCTGAATGTAACGTTACTGAAGGGTCTTTACTTTGATAACCAAGCAGAAAATTCTCTAAGGTTTGACCGTGGCGTAGTAAATCTCCTGCATAAAGTTTGTCAGGTGCAGGCATTGATTGCCAATATTTACCTAATAACTTTGATTGTTCACTGCCTTTATCTGACAGCTGGTCATAGTCCGCTTTCCCAAATGAGGCTTGTCCGTGACGAATAAGATAAATAGCAGCCATATGATTATCTCTTCACTATAAAATGTTGATGATGCAATAGGTTGAAATATTCATTTTTTATCATTTTATTTTTCACTTTCTAGATTTATTTAAACAACAGATTTTTGTTATTCATCTATGCTAAGCTCAACCAACAGATTAAACAAATGAATAAAACTGATAACGTACTATTAGTTTTAAGAATAGTTAGTAAGGAAAACGTATGAAAGTCGATTTAAATTTGTTTGTGGTATTTGAAGCCATTTATTGCGAAGGAAATATTACCAAAGCAGGTTCAGCGCTTAATTTATCCCAACCTGCTGTTAGTCATTCATTGAGCAAACTTCGTGATCATTTTGACGATCCGCTCTTTGTCCGTCAGGGAAACGAGATGCGACCTACCGCAGTGGCCAATAATGTTGTCGCTGATGTGCGAGAAGCCTTACATCAATTACAAGTATGCTTAGCGCAGTCACGTCAGTTTGAGCCTTCAGTCTCTCGTAAAAATTTCAACATTTCTCTACATGGTGCTCTAGAAGCTTCGTATTTACCTCCATTAATGCAGCGCATAACAAGAGAAGCACCTTTAATCAATCTGCAAAGTAGTCGTCGAGTTAATCGTAATGAGTTGGAGAATAAACTTGCCAGTGGTGATATTGATTTAGCCATAGATACGCTATTGCCCGTTAGCGACAATATATTACATACTAAATTAGGGCAAAATGAACTAGTGGTTTTGGCTCGAAAAAATCACCCTAAGGCAAAATCCACACTCGATTTAGAGATGTATCTTGCACAAGATCACGTATTAGTATCATCTCGTTCAGTAGGGCCTAGTATTGAAGATTTTGAACTTGGTCGTCTAGGACTTCAACGGAAAGTAGGTTTGAGATGTCAACATGCATTTTCAGCATGTCGAGTGATCACGGGCAATAACATGCTGCTCACTTTAACGAAAACAACCGCGATGATGTACGCTCAGTTACTCAATTTGGTTATTTTTCCTTTACCTGTTGATTTACCAGATATTGATGTGCACTTATATTGGCACACAAATGTGGACTTAGATCCTGCTAATAAGTGGCTAAGAAATAAAATCATTCTATCTACATCGGGTATTTAAATGAATATTGTTGCTACAATAAAAGTGGGCATCTCATTTGAGATGCCCATTCATTTTTCAAATTAGCGAAGAGTCGTTCAAATGACATCTTTTCAGCCAACTCCTAATGAAACAAATTAACGCAAATCCAATTAAAAATAGATAAGAAAAACTGCCACTACTCGATGTTTCTGGTGGTGTTTCTTTAGCAATAGTCGCATTGGACTCTACAGCGATACCACCTGGATCATCAATAACTCCGTTAGCAATACCATCACTATCATTTGCGCCACCATCTTCTATCAATAAACGTAAACAGGCATTACCAACAATGAGTCCTTCTTGGTATAACTCACTTTGAGGCGGTGGACAAACGCCATTAACCGTATCACTTGATGCAATAGAGTTTTTACTGTTTTCAACAAACTCTTGCCAATTGTTCTCAGCACTGTATTTACGGTAAACAGCATGCTCAGCTATCGCTTGAGAAAGTGGTATGACAATAAAAACTGAACGACCAAATGGTACGATTTTGTGAATTTCAAAGTCATAATATCCACCTTGATGTGTTAAGTCATCTGAAGGGATTAAACCTGTTGCTTCGATTTCTTGTTGTGACAGTTGTAGCCCATCCGATAATTGCAGAATGGCATATTTACCTAGCTGCAAATGTAAACCAGGCTCTGTTTCTACTAACTTAATAACAGACGAATTAACATGTAATGGCTGTAAATAAGGAATTGTTGAAACATCTAAGAATGCTGGTAATCCATCATGATCATCATCACTGTATCCTTCTTCAATATCTGAAACACCATCTCTATCCGTATCCGTCGTGCTTAACCTTGCTAAGCTTTCAAGTAAAGAAAAAGAAAAGTGTTTTATTTGCGACAACGGCTCACTACCACTGTTGTTAGTATTACCACTATCAGTAACATTAACAGAAATTTCTATAAGTCCTTTATTTTCATCTGGCAAAGTAATATTAAGCGGGTCAATAAACACCTGTAATTGGTTAGCGCTAATTTCAGCCGATAAATAGTCAGGTAGTTGCCATTCAATAGTATGAGTGTCTTCAATATTTGAATCACTAATCGTTAAACTGATAGTGACTTCACCACCATCTTTAGCTATTTGATGATTGATTATATTATTTTGCTGTAATGATAAAGCGACTTCGGGTGCAACGTTTTCTTCCACTATATTAATAATATGTTCATTGTTGAAACCGCCATTCACGCTTTGATCAAAGGTGATGATAAATTGCTCTTGCCCTTCAAGTTCAAAATCATTATTAATAAGAACATCGATGTAACCTTCAGTACCTTCAGTAATGACAATTCTATTACTTGCAATTTGGTAATCTGCACCATCAACAGTGCCAGTAATATAAAAAGGTATTTCTAATGGGTAATTTGGAGATAACCCAGATAGAAGTACATTAATTCGTGCCGTGCCTCCTTCAGCAACAACTTGCTCAGTAGAGAAATTAACCAAAGGATGGACATTAATGGTTTGCTCTATTGTGGCAATATTGCCCGCGTTATCAATAGCTCGCCATGTTACAGGATACAAACCTGAGGTGATGTTTTTAGCACCCGTTTCAAAACCTAAAGCCGTTAAGTTACAGCAGTTGTCACCATCCTTACCATCGACTACAGCAACCTTTGTTAAGGATATTAACTCTGTTAGCTCCAATTTTGTATAGGTATGCTGGGCATAAATATGAACTGCCTGCGGCGGAGTAATAATAGGTGCGTAATCATCAAACAATGGGTTAGTGCTTGCTTGAGCTTCTTCAGCATTGGTAATACCATCAAGATCAGTATCATAAGCACCATCAGCAGCGTCTAATGGATCAAAATTATATTGAAGCTCGAACGCATCACTCATGCCATCATTATCATCATCTAGATCGGCATTATTGCCTATTAAGTCACCATCAGTATCAACTTGTTCAGATGCATCAAGTGGTAAGTCATCATAGATATCTAGAACATCATCATTATCATCATCACTATCAAAGGTATTTCCTAAACCATCACCATCAGTATCAGAACTTTCTGTTGGATCATTTGGAAAGGCGTCATCTATATCTCGAATACCATCATTGTCATCATCACTGTCGGCATTGTCACCAATACCGTCATTGTCAGCATCCTCCCATTCATTCTCATCTAATGGGAACAAATCAATGCTATCTAAACGACCATCACCGTCGTCATCATCGTCGGTATTGTTACCAATAGAGTCATTATCTGTATCAAACCATTCTAAGGGGTCATTATCAAAAACATCTACCGCATCAGAAAAACCATCATTATCATCATCGCTGTCGGTATTGTCTCCAAGGCCATCACCATCACTATCATATTGTTCATTCGGGTTTAATGGATAAAGATCTTCACTGTCAACAACGCCATCATCATCACTGTCACCATCAGCACCATCTCCTATTCCATCACCATCAGTATCAAGCCATTCTAGAGGGTCATGAGGAAATGCGTCTAAGGGGTTACCATTTAGGTCTAAATCAGGGTGTCCATCATTGTCATCATCTGGGTCAGCATTATCACCTATACCATCGCCATCATTATCTTCTGTCTCTAACGGGTCTAAAGGAAAAGCGTCAAGACCATCAAGAACGCTATCATTGTCATCATCGGGATCAGCATTATTACCAATACCATCACCATCTGTATCTCTATCTTCTAATGGATTAAGAGGATCACTATCATTTATATCAAGGATGCCATCGTCATCGTCATCGCTATCTGCAAATCTATTACCTAAACCATCTCCATCGGTATCTTCCCATTCAATGGGGTCTAATGGAAAAGCGTCTGTGGAATCTGGTAAACCACCTATGGCGATATCTCCATCATCATCAAGATCGGTATTATTACCAATGCCATCAACATCAGTATCTAAATATTCACTTGCATCAAAATCAAAGGCATCATTAACATTAGAAATACCGTCGCCGTCTAGATCGGCATCACTGTTATCACCAACACCATCACCATCAAAATCAAATTGTTCTGTATTATCTAGAGGAAAAAGATCTGTTGCATCTAGTTCTCCATCGCCATCAGCATCTAAATCTGGCCCGTCACAGGTCCCGTCACTATCTGTATCAAGGCGTTCTAACGGATCTAAAGGACATGCATCAATAGCGTCTTGTGCTCCATCACCATCATCATCATCGTCTGCAACATTGCCAATACCATCATTATCGGTATCAATAGACTCAGTAGCATCAAGAGGCAAATCATCATTGATATCTAATATGCCATCACCATCATCATCATCATCTGTATTGTTACCTACACCATTTAAGTCGGTGTCAAACCACTCTGTTGGATCATAAGGCCAAACATCGAGGGTATTGCTAATAGTGTCACCATCAATATCGGGGTCTTGCGCATTACCTATGCCATCGCCATCTAAATCGGCATTAACATTGAAATCTAATGGAAAAGCATCGTCACCATCATTAACGCCATCGCCATCATCATCAAGATCAGCATTATTACCTATACCATCAAGGTCAGTATCTACGGTTTCTGATGGGTCAAGTGGAAATTGGTCATAAACATCAAGTACACCGTCACCTACACCGGTAACAACATGAGTATCATCATCAGGATCAGCATTATTGCCAAGGCCATCGTTATCTGAGTCTAAACTTTCTAATGAATTAAGGGGGAAAACATCAAGTAAATCAGGTACACCATCATTATCGTCATCGGTATCTGTATTATTGCCTAAGCCATCATTATCACTGTCTAGCCATTCACTGGGATCCTTAGGAAGAGGATCATAAATATCAATTGCTAAATCACCATCGTCATTATTATCTACAGCATTATCTAAGCCATCACCGTCGATATCATTATCAGAATTATTACCAATGCCATCAAGGTCGGTATCAATCCACTCGGTGATATCATTAGGAAATAAATCGACAGAATCATCATAACCATCGCCATCTGTATCAATAGCAAAAACGGCACTACTACAGAAAATGGATAATAGTATTAAGTATTTTAATCCACGCATTTTAAACTTCTCCACACGCTTCCCTAGATAAGAAACTATAAAAACATCAAATTACACCTGTTGGCATAAGTTTAACAAAATTTGACCATAATGCTGTTAATGCATTGTAACGCTTATAAACACCGCAGGTTAATAACCTCCTTGATGTCCAAATCGATAACTAATGCCCAAAAATACTGACGAGATATCACCAAATCCAGAGTAATCAGGATAATGTTTTAACCCTATGTGCATAGATACTTCTTTGCTGAAATTTTTATGAACTAAGAATGCTACAACGCCATTAATATCACCTTGCTCAGAATAAAATTTTTGTTCTTCTAACGCTGGCCAAAGAAATTTATTCTCAGTAAGCGCAACACCAACCCCCGCTTGAAACTCAAAAATTAAACTTTTAATGAAAGTATTATACGATTTTGGGTAATAACGATAACTCAACATAAAATCAATAGTGTCTAGAGAAAAATCAATATCTTCACCATCCCAGCTAACATTGATATCTTCTAATCGGTTATAGCTGATTGCCCAGTTAAACTCTTGTTGATTGAAAAAATCATCGCTTATACCAAGGCTTACACCATATGCCCCAGACTGATCCGCTTTATGAATTTGTATGGATGGCTCTATGGCATAACTATTTTGATGCATCATGAAAAGGATGGCTGCCATGAATACCTTGGCTATTTTTTTAGGGAATTTAATACTGCTCATATATTCTCCTGACAAATTATTGTCAACTTATGGATGTTTTATTAAAAAATTGAACTAATGAAATAGATAAGCAATTATTAAACCAACAAAGAACCGACTCCCATTTAACTGGCAGCCGTTAATATTAGAAGGTTTACTTGTACTATATCAGTAAAGAAAAGATCTAAATCGTCAATTCTTGCCGCTGCAATTGCCACATATAGGCCAATAGTCCTAATCGGTTTGTAATCCTTTTTCATCAGAAACTACTTAGCAAGTACAATACCTTCTCTACGTGGATCAGCACCACCTACAAATCCAGTTTTTGTGATCTCTATAGCGTGAATACCACTATTTAAATCACGAACTTGTACTCTATGCCCTTTAGCTTCTAATGAGCGTTTTAGTGCTTCAGCTGTATTGCCACGCTCTAGCGTTGTAACATAATTTCTATTGGTTACTTTTGGAAGATTAATTGCTTCTTGAGGATCAAGTTGCCAATCAAGTACACCGATGATTGTTTGCGCTACATAGTTAATAATCCGGCTACCACCAGGTGAGCCAACGAGCAATTTTAACGTTTTATCTTTATTAAAAACCATCATTGGTGCCATTGAGCTTCTAGGACGTTTATTTGGCTGTACTCGGTTTGCCACCCAGTGATCATTTTTCTTTGGAGCTAGGGAAAAGTCTGTTAACTGGTTATTAAGAATAAAACCTTCAACCATCAAAGCTGAGCCAAATCCATTTTCAATACTGCTTGTCATTGATACCGCATTCCCCTGCCCGTCAACAATACTGAAATGACTCGTAGATGGCCTCTCAATTGAAGAATCATTTGCTAATGCTATCGCTCCCTCAGGAGTTCCTGAAATAGCTCTGCCCATATCTTTATTCGGATTTATCAATAAGGAACGCTTTGCTAAGTATTTAGGATCTAGTAATCCAGCAGTCGGTACGCTTACAAAATCAGCATCTGCGACATAGCGATTTCTATCAGCAAAAGCTAATCGTGAACTTTGTGTATATAAGTGCATTGCTTCAATATCATTAGGTTGGTATTTAGCCAGTTCGAAACGTTGCAATTGACCAAGGATTTGAATAACAGCAATACCACCAGAGCTAGGCGGTGCCATACCACAAACATTATATTCTCGATAACTTCCACATACAGGCTCGCGTTCTGTCACTTGGTAAGCAGCCATATCTTTCAATGTAAGTAAGCCTGGAGCAATAGCTGATTTTTGTACTTTTTCGACAATTTTTTTTGCGATCCAGCCTTGATAAAAAACATCGACGCCATCTTTTGCAATACTTCTATAAACCTTCGCTAATTTTTTATTAACCAAAATATCTCCGGCCTTTACCGATTTACCATCAGGGAAAAAGTATTGGTTAATGTCTGGCAATGTATGTAAGCCGGGATTAAAGTTCATGCCAAGAAGTTTTTCTAAACGAGGAGATACAACAAAGCCATTTTCAGCCACAGTAATAGCGTCTTCAAACAAAACTGACCATGGTAGTTTGCCATATTTGTCGTGTGCTTTTTTAAACGTTGCCATCAAACCGGGAACACCAACGGAGCGCCCACCCACGACCGCATCAATCCATTTCAATGATTTACCTTGCTTATCCAAAAACAATTCACTGGTTGCAGCTGCTGGTGCTGTTTCTCTGCCATCAAAAGTAGTCATGCTTTTCTGTAAATTATCCCAATGAAGCATAAAGGTGCCACCGCCAATTCCTGACGATTGTGGTTCGACAAGTGTTAACATTAGCTGTACAGCAATAGCTGCATCAACGGCACTCCCTCCTTTATCTAAAATATTAAAGCCTGACTTACTCGCGTAGGGGTTAGCCGCAACAATCATAAACTTTGAGCCATGAACCGCATTTTTGGTAACAAGCCCCGTTGCGGCTTCAGGCTCTCGGGTTTCTCTTTTAGTGCTTGTAGAATTTGCAGTGAATGTAGGGGTTGCAAAGATTGCATTACTGATTAAAAGTAAACTAGCGGTAGATAAAGTTAAAATGGTTTTAAAGGTCATTGAGGGTACGCTTTATATTTATAATGAAAAATTGTGATAATTAAATTTATTGGTTATGAAATTGTTAGTTATCAAATACTATTTTCTAAAAGATAACTGAAATTGATTAAATTGTGAAAATTTATTTAATAATGGTTGGTAACGCCCACAGTCAGTAATATATTCTTTTTCTTCTAAAGGTTTATTATCTGTAAAACTGGTATCTAATCCCCCTTCAAGTAATGCTAATGCATAACATGTTGCTTCTAAGCTTGATAAAGCATTTTTTCTAGCTACTTTACGAATTAAATATTGTCCATTATTTGCAATAAAATCAGGCAAACAAACTTGTTTGAGTGAATGTAGATTTTTCGATAACATAAACATGCGATAAGCTTTTTTCCAAGTTCCATCGAGAATAATTAGTAAAAGTGGTTTTTTCACAATTATTTGAGTACATTCTCCTTCGAGTTTGTTAACTGTTAAACTTAATTCTTGAGCTTGCTCACCAGGATAAAGGAGTAGTGTTTGGTGCTGAGCTAATATTTTAATTAGTTCTGCATTGTTTGAAAAATCTTCGCCAACTAATACCTGACACGAATTTAGTGAACGCTGTAATAAAGCAACAGTCCCTTTACTCTGTTTTACTTCACTTGGATGCTGTAATACTAAAACAGACGTTTTATTATCAACTTCACAAATAAAAGAACAAATACAGGCTTTGGTTGGTCGTTGGCATTGTAAGCACAAACTTCTAGCCATAAAAGAAAAACACCAAGAATATTAAAATTAGTCAGATGACATTGTATACTCAATTGTCTTTTACATAATTACTTTTCTAACAATAAAAATGAAATTAAGCACCTTACCCGTTTCCTCACAACATTCGTTAATCGTATTGATCATTGCTTCACTATCAATTCTAGCTTTTGCTGGTGAATATTTTATAGGTGAGCAAATTACTCAAACCCTAGTTTACCAAAGAGTGCTAATAAGCCAAGGTGAGGTGTGGCGACTATTTACTGGTCACCTGCTACATACTAATGGCTTTCATTTATTACTTAATTTATCCGCTCTTATTATGCTGTGGGCATTACATGGTCGCTTTTATAGTATTAAAAACTATTGTGCTTTATTTATCTTTTGTGCAATAAGCACTGGCGTTGGTATTTTTTATGCTGACCCATCATTAATAGAATATGTTGGCTTATCAGGCGTATTACATGGAATATTTGTCTTTGGATCAATAATGGATATTAAATCTAAAGATAAAACAGGGTATCTACTTTTTATTGGTGTTTGGTTGAAAATTGCGCACGAACAAATTTATGGTGCCAGTTCAGACGTTAGTGACTTAATCGAAGCAAGTGTCGCTATCGACGCGCACTTATGGGGAGCAGTTGGAGGTTTATTGTTTTCAATTGTTTATTTAGTATTACTAACAAAAGAAAAGAAAAAAACCAGTAGCAACGCTTAATAAATTTAAGAAGTGTTACTGGCTTAACTTTCTATTTTAAAAAGAGTTAAAGCGTATTTTCAAATAACTTATATATACGACGATATTCATTCAACCACGAACTAGGTTGAACAAAACCGTGAGGTTCAACAGGATAGATAGCCGTTTCAAAATCTTGTTTTTCAAGCTCAATTAAGCGTTGTACTAAACGAACGGTATCTTCAAAAAAAACATTATCATCAACCATAGGCGCGTTAATCAGTAATGGTTTTTCTAAACCTTGAGCGAAGTAAATGGGTGAACTACGTTCATAAGCAATAGCATCATCTTCTGGTGTATTTAAAATGTTAGAAGTATAACCATGATTATAATAAGCCCAGTCAGAAACTAAGCGAATAGCTGAGCCAGATTCAAATAAGTCAGGCGCAGTGAACATTGACATCAACGTTAAAAAACCACCGTAAGATCCGCCATAAGTGCCTACTCGCTTAGGGTCAACATTGGCATTTTCAACAATCCAATTAACACCATCTCGCATATCTTCAACTTCAACCTTACCCATATGACGATAAATACTGGTACGCCAATCTCGACCATATCCTGCCGATGCGCGATAATCCATATCAATGACCACATACCCTTGTTGTACCAACATTGAATGAAACATAAATTCACGGAAATAACCTGACCAACCAAGATGAGAGTTTTGTAAATACCCTGCTCCATGAGTGAACATTACGGCACGATTTTCATCCGCTGTTTTATCATAGTTTTTAGGTAAGTACACACGTGAATAAATTGGCTCTTTTTGGTTGCTCGACGGGATAGCTATAATGTTTGGTGCTGCCCATGGTAAAGCTTTAAATTGTTCTGAAACCGTGTAGGTAACTTGTGTCGCTTGTGCATTTGCAGTGAGTGATTGAACATATAATTCTGGAGGCATGGTTAAGCTTGAATGTTCGATGAGCAATTTTGATTCATCAGGGCTTAACGAATAATCATTTTTACCACCTAAATCAGTTAATGCTTTCAAATTCTTTGCTAAGTCAACTTGATAAACTTCATAAATCCCAGGATGCTTTTTATTAGCTTTGAAAATAAAACGTTGCTTATCTTGCGTTAGCGTTACATCACTCACTTCAAATTTTCCTGAAGTAAGTTGCTGAGCCTTACCACTGTTCAAAACTTTGTGATAAAGATGAGAATAACCACTTTCTTCAGATAAATAATAAAGGGCTTCATTACCTACCCAATCAAACTCATTTAAAGAATAGTTAATCCATGCATCATCATGCAACTTATGCTGATTCACTAATTTGTTATCATCAAAATTAACTGTCGCTAACCAACGAGTTTTGTTATCCCAAGCTTCTAACATTAATGCTACTTGGCTACCATCTGCGTTCCACTTAACAGGGAACCCCATTTGCAATAAATGAATATTTCGTGCTTGCTTTTTACTGATATATTCTTTGCCTTGACGAGCATGGTTTTCTTTTTTTACATCAGCTAATACATCTGTTTCAAAATCAGGTAATGTCTCATAACTTAATACTGACTTTTCACCTTTATCCAAATCAATAAAAAATATTTCCTCTTTATATTGACGATTATTGGCAACACGTGCGCGTACCTTTTCAGCGACAATTACACCATCTTTAGTGACATAGTTGGGCATAATATCACGATCATCTCGGCTTGATTTAGCCACGGCAATACTCACTAATAATCTATCACCTGCTGGCGATAAACTAGAATGACTAACACGGTTACCTTTGCCAAAGTAATACTTTGTTGTTGTGATGGTAGAGTTTTGCTTAGCCAAAGCTTCTTTTTGCTGTTCTTTTAATTCACTATTGCGTTGTTGCAACGCAATATAATTAATCAGTTTATGTTGCTCTTTAGCTAAGTAACTTGTTGGCGCTTTTACTCCTTTTGGCTTTTCAGCCATCTGTAAATTTGCTAACTCAACTACTTGTCCTGTTATTAAATCATGAGAATAAAAAATATTTCCTGTCCGGTAAGCAATTTTTCCATTGGTTAAAAATAATGCATCACTTTCATTTGCAGAAGTGTAAGTGATTTGTTTTACAGATTTGCTAGCAAGATTTTTAACAAAAACATTGCCTTTAAAACTATAGATCTCAAGACTATTATCACTATTTCTCTTAGCATCGCTATCAGCAACAATATGGCGATCGGTCAAACTAACCTGATGAGCTTCTTTATTTGAATCTAATTTTTTAACCAATAGATCTCTTAATGGGTTACCTAATTGTTTTTGTTTATAAAAAATCGTATTACTATCATCTCCCCAATACCACGATTCAGGAGCACGACCAAACCAGTCAGGATCGGCCATAATCTGTTCTAAAGTAATAACCTTACCCGCATTTTTCACAGATTCCGGGTTAACTACAGGTGCTAAAGCAGTTGTTTGCTTCATTAAGGGTACAGAACTGATTTGTGTGGTATTTTCAGTGCTGACACAAGCAACTAAAGAAATACTTAATGCTGCAGCTATTAATTTTAATTTCATCAATTTATGTCTCTTAATTTGAGGTGGATGATTTAGTTAATACATAGAATAGATAGTTATACTTATCAAATAGGTATTGATCAATATACTTCGGGTAATAGGATATTTGAATTTATGGTAAAAGTGTAAGGGAAAACCACCAATTGCCATATTTTTGCGACCAGTGAATTTATGATAAAATCTAATTTTAAATTATAAAATCTGACTCAACTAATTCCTATGCTTTTAAATAATAGATGTTTTTGTGGCTCCAACGAAAAGTTTTCTACCTGTTGTCAGCCCTTCATTAATCGAGAAGTTAATCAAGAAACGAGTCAACAAACACTTCCTAAAACGGCTGAGCAATTAATGCGTTCTCGTTTTAGTGCATATGTTACTGGAAATGGCCAATATATTTATGATACCTATGCTAAAAGTAGTCAAGCTTCGCAATCTGTAGAAGAAATTAATGATTGGAGCAAAGCTTGCGTGTGGATTGCGCTATTAATACGTTCTATTAATAACGGCAACACCACAAATACTGATTCATCTGAACAATTTGTCGAGTTTTCAGCTTTTTATATTACTGATAATACTTTATGTGAATTAAGAGAAAACTCACGTTTTGTATTAGAGAACTGTGAAACAAATGCAAGGCATAATTTGCAATGGCGATATATTGATGGTGATATTATTGAACACAGTGAACTAACCGATATAAAGCGCAAAGATCTATGTCCCTGTAATAATTACTCAACAGCTTGGTCGATGAAAAAAGGTAAAAAGTTTAAGCAGTGCTGCGGCAAGTAATAATTAGATAATTATCCGCACGTTTTACGCTGCAATAACATCAACTAAATTTGATTCAATTAATGAAGCTTGAATCGCTTTCAGCCAGCCTTCTGCATGCATATCTAACGGTTTATTAAGCACATTCTCTTCTTGTTTTAGTGCATATTTCTCTTGGCAAACCAAACTAGTATTGCTTAAAATATTGTTGGAGACATGCTTATTATCATCACGAAAAGCTAGTGGTTTAGGTGATATAGCATTAATTAAATGAAGTGATGGTAAGTCGTTATCAGCAATCAATTGAGCTTGATTATACTGATTAATTTGTTGGATATTTTTTAAAGCTAAAGGTGCTTCCGCAGGTAAGTCAAAATGTTTTCTTAACATCTGATTATTTACTTGTTCTTTATCTGTTGAAGTACCATCAATGGGTTCCGCTTTGGGAAGAATAAATTGACTTTGCTCTCTAACATCATCACAGAGCATAGCTAACATTAAAGAAAAATCAGAACGTCTTGATTGATGGACACATTCATTCAACTGCTCACCTAATTGCAATTCATGCAATAAAGGTTTTGAAGTTACAGCTTGCTTATTAAGCGAAGTGTTAAATGTGTCGTCTACAACATTGACAGCCAAGGGCGATATCTCTTCATTACAAAACTTATGTTAGTAAAGAAGTTATCGACCCAAAACTTTAAAACTTTATAATTAATTCAATAAAAAATGGATTTATATAAAAATAATTATTCTACCGGCCATGTTAAAGAAAAAGAGGCTCCACCAAGTTCACTGTCTGCTACACTTGCACTGCCCTGATGCCATTCCATGATTCTTGCTACAATGGCTAAACCAAGACCAAAACCACCGGTTTCACGATTACGTGATTGGTCACCACGAGAGAAAGCATCAAAAATAACGGTTTTAAACTCATCTGAAACACCTTCGCCATTATCTTCTACGCAAATACAACATAAGGGTTTTGCTGCTTTAGAGTTATTTGGCGGTCTCGTTTGAGAAATAGTTACCCTTACCTCTCCCGCGCCATACTTAATAGCATTGCTAATAAAATTATTCAGCGCTCGGTCAATAAAGTGATTATCGCAAATAGCAGTTAAATTTGGCGCAGTATCAATAAACTCTATTTTAGCGGTAAGTTGCTCATGACTTGAAATTTGTTTTACCACTAAATCATGGATATTTTCGTTAGTAAAACTAAGCTCAGGTCTATCGCTGTCAAACGAGGCATAAATAAGCATTTCATTTATTAACTCTTCTAACTCACAAATATCACTGTTTATTTGTTGTTGATACTTTTGTTTTTTTTCATCTTCTTTTACAGTCGATAACATTTGTAAGGCAAACTTACTTCGCGCAAGTGGTGTTCGTAATTCGTGAGAAACCGCGCTAGTGAGCTCTTTATGAGCCTCAATAAGCCGTTTAATTCGCTCTGCCATCATATTAAATGACTGCATCATTGGCGCTACCATAGTCGATTTAGCCATAGGTACGCTGGCATTAAAGTTGCCCTGGCCAAACTCACTCGTTGCTTTTTTAAGTTGTTCTAAATCCTGAGACATCGGCCATAACCAAATAAATATAATCACACCGAAAAAAGCTAAAATAAGTACACGATAGCTAGCCTTGATATTTGGCCTGGTTGGCATTTTAGCAGGCCCTAATGTGATAACAGACTCAGTATTGGGGATTAAGTAATGTAAAACAACCACATCATTGTAATAATAAACATGAGTACTTTCATCTCGTAGAACATGGTGATCTTTATGTTCCATAGCATCAAAGGCAGAAAGGCTAATCAATTTAAGGGGTAGCTCATATCTTTCCCCTGTCTTTTCTACCAGTGTTTCCCATTCTTCTTCAGGCTCTTTTTGAATATAATCACCCACAGCAATTAACATGGTTTTATAACCAGTGTATGACTCTATATCTTGTTCAATATAAGAGTTCCATACATTATCAAGTAACCAAGAGAATATAATAAAGGCTGAAATAATTAGAAAATAAAGACTAAAAAAAGAGCGCCCTACTGAGTTAAAACGATATGCCATCATCTACCCTTTACTATTATATAAGTTTTAAACAATTCTGCCTGTAAAAAAGAAAGCGAAATCAACTGAATAATTTCGCTTTGATTTGGTTAAAATTTATGATTCCCATGCATCAGGAACAAATAAATAACCTTGTCCCCAAATAGTTTTGATTCGAAATGGTGTTTCAGTATCATCAAAAAGTTTTTTACGTAATCTTGAAACCCTAACATCAACACTTCTATCTAAACCATCATATTCACGACCAACAACGGCTTTATATATATAATCTCGATTTTGAACTTCTCCTGCTTTACTTGATAATAACCACAGTAAATCGAATTCTTGGCTAGTTAGGTCAACATTTTCATCTTTTAATGTCACTTTACGTGACGCTCTATTAATGTGTAATTCACCATGTGACACTTCACCAACTTCTTGGCTTTGGTTAGGTAATGCGCCTCGACGTAATAATGCGGTGACTCTGGCAAGCAATACCCTTGGTTCAACAGGCTTAATTACATAGTCATCAGCACCTATTTCTAAACCCAATACTTGATCAAAGTCTGTACCCTTAGCTGTTAACATCAGGATAGGGCCAGAAAAACTAGGTCTTAAGTCTCGACAAACAGCAAAACCATCTTTACCCGGCAACATAATATCTAGAATGATTAAATCAGGTGTGAACAAATCAACACGTTTAGCAACGGTGTCACCGCGAAATTCTTGCTTAACATGATAACCTTCACCGGTTAAAAAATCGGTTACTAAATCCGATAACTGACGATCATCTTCCACTAATAATATTTTCTTTACTGAATCAGCCATTTTCGTTTCCTTTACGTTATATTTATCAACTGAGACAAGCTTAAACAAGTTACAGTTTATTAACAATACGCAGTACTAATTGTTACGGTAAAATTACACTTTGATACATTTAGTAAAAACACTTTTCTTAACAAAATAAATCGAAAGGATAAAGCAATAAATTGATATTTTAAAACAAGTTTCTGTTAGCATTAGCGACAAATATATTTTGATCCCTCTTTGAGCCTCAGCTATGAAAATTATCTCTTTTAACATCAATGGTCTTCGTGCCCGTCTTCATCAATTACAAGCTATTATAGATAAACATCAACCAGATATTATCGGATTACAAGAAATTAAAGTTCACGATGAAGTATTCCCATTAGAAGCCGTTGAAGCTATGGGGTATCACGTTTATTTTCATGGCCAAAAAGCCCATTATGGCGTTGCTATGCTTTGTAAAAAAGAGGCTATTAATGTGCAAAAAGGTTTCCCCACAGACGATGAAGAAGCACAACGCCGTATGATCATGGTGGAAACCACAAATGATAAAGGCGAAAAAATCACCGTGCTAAATGGTTACTTTCCACAAGGTGAAAACATTAGTCATGAAACTAAATATCCTTATAAGCGCAAATTTTATCAAGATTTAATGACTTATTTGAATGAACACCACAATAAAGACGAACAAATCGTTGTAATGGGCGATATCAATATTTCTCCTCTTGATTTAGATATTGGCATTGGTGAAATAAATCGAAAACGTTGGTTAAAAACAGGAAAATGTTCTTTCCAACTAGAAGAACGTGAGTGGCTAACAACATTAATGGATTGGGGATTTACTGATACATTTCGTCAGCTTCACCCTGATGTCATCGAGAAGTATTCATGGTTTGACTATCGCTCACGTGGTTTTGATGATAATCGCGGTTTACGTATTGATGTTGTATTAGCGACAAAAACTTTAAGTGAACAATGTATCGAATCTGATATAGATTATGAATTGCGTGGTATAGAAAAGCCGTCAGACCATGCGCCAATTTGGTCAACTTTCAAAAATTAGTATTCCTTTTGAAAATTAGTATTACAGGTAACCTATGTTCTCCCTAGCAAACTACCTTTGCCCTCTTTGTCAGCAAGCTTTAATGCTTACTGACAAAACTTATCGATGTGTAAATAATCATAGCTTTGATCAAGCTAAACAAGGTTATGTGAACTTACTGCCAGTACAATTTAAGCATTCAAAAGCCCCAGGGGACAATAAAGAAATGGTCATTGCTAGGCGCTCTTTTCTTGATAAAGGCTTTTATCAGCCATTGGTTGATAAAATGCTGGAAATATATCAACAATATGGAGAGCCAAACGCCCCTGTACTTGATGCTGGTTGCGGGGAAGGTTTTTATACCCACCAACACAAAACAACTACAAATAAAGTTTATGGTGTTGATATTGCGAAAGAAACGATAAAGATTGCAGCGAAGCGTTATAAAGAATGTCACTTTAGTGTTGGCACATTGTCTAAATTAAGTTTTGACGATAATTACTTTGCTTGGCTTGTATCCGTTTATGCCCCCATTCTAGAAACTGAGTTTACCCGTATTCTTAAAGAAGATGGTTACCTTTTAACTGTGACTCCAGCTGAGCAGCATTTGTTTGAATTGAAACAACTCATTTATCGGCAAGCAAACGAGCATGATGTGAGTAAAATTCCTATTGATAATTTAACGCTTATTGAAGAACAAAAATTAACTTATCCAATGCATTTTAAGTGCTGTGACGATGTCTTAAATTTATTAGCAATGACCCCCTTTGCTTTTAAAGCATCGAAAGAATTGATTACACAAATTAAAACCATGACTAAATTTACATGCCAAGCAGATTTTGTTTTACGCTTATACAAGAAGTAAAGATACAAGAAATAGACGCTTAATTAATGGAATAAAGGGAGTTACATTCAGCGAATTAATAGTTTCGAGATGCAAAAGTTAACTGTAAAAGTTGGGCTAAATCAATATATCTTGGCTTTGATACGGCTAAATCTGTTAGCTTGTTTATACTGCCCTGCTCTTTCGCTTTCTCTAAACCTGTGCGATACCAAGAGGCTAATGAAGGCGGCAAGAGCTTATCGGCTTTTACTCCTAAAACCACCATTGCCTGTACGGGAATAGACAATAAAAACAACCCATAAACCAAAGCTTGTGGTAAAGCATTTATTGAATTATTTATCGCACCTGAGCCGGTAAAGAAACCCGAAGCAAAATAGAGCTGCATAATAAAAGTAAATAATGCTAAGGCAGGAAAATAACGACAAACAAAGCGAGCGCTTTGTACAGCACGATAATCAGCAAAGTATCTGGCTAATTCAGCCTTTTCTGGCCAAAGTTTAATATATCTCTGACCCAATTTGATGAGTTGTACTACGGATAAGTTCATAAATTAACTATAGCATTAAAGCGCCATTTGGAAAAGTTACTCAAAAATATACTTGTAATGATTTGTTAAATAGCCATAACTCAAAATAATGTTAATAATAAACTGACCGTACTTCAAAATTTCTTATTCAAAGGAAGCTAACTACTCATTTATGAGTTTTTTGCCTTGTATCAACTTTTTATATTCACTAGCAGCTATAATAACGGCACATTAAATTTTTCAGCTCACTATTATTTTAATCCTTATGAATACCCCTAAGTCATCTCAAACACTAACAAATAAATCCGCTATTCTAGTCATTAACTGTGGTAGCTCTTCAGTAAAGTTTTCTCTAATAGAGTCCAATTCAGGTATAAATCTAATATCCGGGTTAGCTGAATGTTTAACCACTCCACAAGCAAGCATTAAAATTAAATATAACATTAGTGAAAATAATAATGTTCAAAATGAAACTTGCGCTTTATCAGCACCTTTTGATCACCAACAAGCACTTATAGTTTTGGTTAATAAACTTAAACAATTTAATCTTGTTGAGAGCATTAGCGCAGTAGGTCACCGCGTAGTGCATGGTGGCGAGCACTATTCACAACCTACCTTAATTGATGAAGAAGTTAAGAACACTATTAAGAATCTCGCCAAACTTGCTCCTTTACATAATCCTGCAAATTTAATTGGCATAAATGCTTGCCAAAAAGCTTTTCCTAAATTGTCACAAATAGCTGTTTTTGATACGGCTTTTCATCAAAGCATGCCAGAGAAAGCTTACCTTTATGGCATACCATATGATCTCTATAGCAAACATGCTATTAGACGTTATGGATTTCATGGCACTAGTCACTATTATGTTGCTACCCAAGCCGCACAGCTAATAGACAAACCTCTAGATCAATGCAACTTGATCAGTGCCCATTTAGGTAATGGATGTAGTGTTACCGTGATAAAAAACGGCAAGAGTGTCGATACCAGCTTGGGTATGACACCACTTGAAGGAGTAATGATGGGCACTCGCAGCGGTGACATTGATGCCGGTATTATTTTTCATCTAGTGGAACAACTTGGATTTTCCATTGAACAAGTTGATACGTTATTGAATAAACAAAGTGGTTTACTTGGAGTATCACAGTTAAGTAATGATTGTCGAACTTTAGAATCAGCGATGTTAGATGAAAGTCATGCTCAATCTACACAAGCCAAAGTAGCGTTAACGGTATTTTGTTATCGTATTGCCAAAAGTATTGCTTCATTCAGCGCAAGTTTAACAAAATTAGATGGTTTAATTTTTACCGGAGGTATTGGTGAAAATTCATCATGGGTAAGACAGCAAATACTCACACAACTCAGTTTATTAAATTTCCATGTATGCGAAGAAACAAACCAAACCACTCGATTTGGTGCTAGTGGCAACATTGGAACTAAATCATCAAGACCTTGTTGGGTTATCGCAACAAATGAAGAATTGGTTATTGCACAACAGTCAGCTCAATTACTAAGTTAAACTCTAAATAAAGCTATCTTAGATAAAACGTAAATGTAAAAAATTCAAGAGAAACGAATATGACACAAAACACTAAATCTTCAAATAAGCAAACTAACAATAGCCAACCAACTAATGTAAATTCTATCCGGACTCAATCCCATAGAATCATGCTAATTCCTGTAGGGTTTGGCGTTGGTTTAACCAGTGTAGCTCTTGGTTTGCTGCACACCTGTGAACAAAAAGGTATTAAAGTTGGTCATTTTAAACCCATTAGTCAACCTTCACGAAATTCATTAGCTAAAAAAGATAAAACCATTGACGCTATTAGTCTTTCACAAAATAGTCGTTGCATTTCATTAAATCATTTTGAAGAAAAAATGGCCAAAGGCGAACACGATGTTGTATTGGAACAAATTGTCGCCAATTTTGATGATTTTAATCAAGACCAAGAAGTAGTTATTATTGAAGGACTTATTCCGACAACCAGACAACCTTATGCGGGTAGAATCAACCGCGACGTGGCTCAAACACTGTGTGCTGATATCGTTCTGGTTGCAGCACCGGGAAATGACTCAGCAAAAGCATTTGAAGAGAGGCTCGAAGTAAGTGCAGAAACTTATGGTGGCACTAAAAACAAACATTTATTAGGCTGTATCATTAATAAATTAAACGCGCCAGACCAAGATGAATTTGGCCTATTGCCACGTGAAGAAGAAATAAACAACAATTTTGACATGTCTCCATGGCAAGAATTAACCATTTTCAAAAGTAAAGGCTTTGAGCTATTAGGCTCTATAACGTGGGAAATGGACCTTGTTGCCCCTAGGATTAAGGATATTAGTAACTACCTTGAAGCGAAAGTGATTAATGAAGGTGAAATGGAACACCGACGTTTTCGAAGTGTTGCTTTTTGTGCGCGTAGTGTTAGCAACTTAGTCAGTTATTTAGTGCCTGGTCGCTTGATTGTTACCCCTGGTGATCGCACTGATATCATTATTGCTACCTGCTTATCAGCATTAAACGGTACTAAACTAGGCGCATTAGTCTTAACCAATGGTTTTGAGCCATCAAAGCAAGTTTGGGAGTTATGCCAACAAGCGCTTGACTCAGGCTTACCCGTATTATCAGTGCCTTGGGATACGTGGCAAACCTCACGACATATAATGAATTTCAACCCTGAAATTCCTCAAGACGATATCCAACGCCAAGAAAAAGTTAAACAACACGTAGCTGATAACTTATCAAAGGATTGGATCACTCACCTATCAGCCAAGGTTGAATCAAACTACTTGTTATCACCACCAGCATTTAGACATAAATTAACTGAGCTTGCCATACAGGCAAACAAACTCATTGTATTGCCAGAAGGTACTGATATTCGTACTATCAAAGCAGCTGCTATTTGTTGTGAACGAAACATTGCTCGTTGTCAGTTAATTGGCAACAAAGAAGAAATCCTTCGCATTGCCGAACAACAAGGTATTAATTTACCCGAAAGCTTATTGATAACAGATCCTGATAATATTCGTGAAAATTATATCAACCCACTGGTAGAATTGCGCAAAGATAAAGGATTAACAGAAGTAGTAGCAAAAGAAAAATTACAAGATAATGTAATGCTATCAACTATGATGCTACAACTAGGACAAGTCGACGGTTTAGTCTCTGGCGCTGTTAACACAACAGCAAATACTATAAGACCCGCATTGCAACTTATAAAAACAGCGCCTGGTAGCTCGTTAGTTTCTTCTATATTTTTTATGCTTTTACCTGAGCAAGTCCTTGTCTATGGTGATTGCGCTATCAACCCAGAGCCTAATGCTGAGCAACTTGCAGATATTGCTATTCAATCTGCGGATTCTGCGACTGCCTTTGGCATACCACCACGTGTTGCCATGATCAGCTACAGCACAGGTAGTTCTGGTCATGGTGCAGACGTTGAAAAAGTGGCTAAAGCAACCAAGATAGCACAAGAAAAAAGACCTGATTTAATCATTGATGGGCCATTGCAATACGATGCTGCCATTATGGAAAATGTCGCAAAGAAAAAAGCACCTAACAGCCCTGTAGCCGGTAAAGCTACGGTATTTATTTTCCCTGATCTTAACACTGGCAATACCACCTACAAAGCTGTGCAACGTTCTGCAGATTTAGTCAGCATTGGTCCAATGTTACAAGGTATGAACAAACCCGTGAATGATTTATCGCGTGGCGCTTTAGTTGATGACATTGTTTATACAATTGCTTTAACCGCTATTCAAGCCATGCAGAAAAATTAATAGATACATTTCGCGCTAATACTTTATGTGATTAAAATCAGCACCTTAAATTTTAATCACATAATTACACACAGGGATGTCCACAGTTTTTGTGGATAATATCATTCCACTAAACCTTTCAGCCTTCGCTAGAGTTAATAGCAAAAAATAGTTATAGTAGTGCCCTTAATCAGCTCGAAAGTAGGGATAAAAATGAAGTTAACGTTAAAACTCTTAAATGAGTGTTTTACCATTCATAGCTTGTCTGAGCATAGTGACATTCCGCCTCAAGTTTTTTCAGCACCTATATACTTTATTGCCAAAACTTTTGATGAAGTTTCAATTGTTTTACCCCAAAGCATATCAATAGAAAGTGATGAATCTGAGCCTAACTGGCAAGCCTTAGAAGTTGTAGGTCCGCTAGATTTTACCTTAACAGGTATTTTATCCAGTATTTCTACAGTACTCGCAAATGAAAAAATTAGTATATTTGCTATTTCCACCTTTGATACTGACTATGTTTTAGTAAAAAATGAGACATTAGCTGCGGCAATTGCAGCACTTAAATCTAATAATTACGAAGTAATTCAATCTTAAACTTAACTTTAAATTAGGATAATAAACAAGTAACCAATATGACAAAAGAAATAACACTCTACGGAATAAACAACTGCGACACAGTTAAAAAGTCTCTAAAATGGCTTATTGCAAATAATATCGAGCATAAGTTTTATGATTTTAAAAAGCAGCCCTTAACAAAAGAGCTATTAACACGTTTTGTTCAATTAAATGATTGGAGCACACTGCTTAATAAGCGCAGCACTACTTACAGAAATTTAAGCGATGATATTAAGAATAATCTAACTGATGAAATTGCCTTTGAACAAGTACTTGCACAGCCTACCTTGTTGAAACGTCCTTTATTGTTAGTGCAATCAAATGAACCAAGTCAGCAATTATACTTAGGTTTCAAAGCGGATATTTACCAAAATATTTTTCAATGATTTTTTAAAGTATAGGTTTCAAATATCAGTTTTTAATATCTACATTAACTATCTACACATAAAGGGTAAACATGTCAGAGCAAACCAGTGACGTTATAAAACTTGCAATAGATTTAATCTCTCGCCCATCAGTAACACCTGAAGATGCCGGTTGTCAGCAATTAATGAAAGAGCGCCTTGGAAAACTTGGTTTTACCAATGAAACCATGGTGTTTGAAGATACGACCAATTTATGGTCAAGACGTGATGGCAATGAAAATAACGTAGATGGGAATACACCCGTATTTTGTTTCGCAGGTCATACGGATGTTGTACCCGCAGGAAACCTAGAGCTTTGGCATACCCCTCCTTTTGAGCCGACTATAATAGAGGGTGTTCTTTATGGACGTGGCGCAGCTGATATGAAAGGAAGCCTTGCTGCGATGATAGTTGCAACTGAACGTTTTGTAAATGATTACCCAAGCTATGATGGTGCCATTACTTATTTAATCACTAGCGATGAAGAAGGTCCTTTTATTAATGGCACAACACGTGTTATTGACACTTTAGAGGCACGCAACGAGAAAATCACCTACTGCATCGTTGGGGAGCCATCAAGCACAAACACTGTTGGCGATATCATAAAAAATGGCCGTCGTGGCTCTATTTCAGCAGAGGTAGATATCAAAGGTAAACAAGGTCATGTTGCCTACCCTGAACATGTAATTAATCCAATTCATATCGCAATGCCAGCCTTAACGGAGTTAAGTCAATTTCATTGGGATCATGGCAATGATTACTTTCCTGCCACGAGTTTTCAACTTTCAAATGTTAATTCTGGCACAGGCGCCACTAACGTTGTCCCTGGACATTTAACTGCGCTATTTAACTTGCGCTATAGCACTGAATTAACCGATCAAATTATTGTTGAGCAAGTTGAGTCAATATTAAACAAACATCAATTAGACTATGACATTAAATGGACTTTCAATGGAAAACCTTTTATTACAGAACTCGGAAATAAAGAAGGTGACTTTTTAAAAGCTGTAACTCAAGCCGTCAGCTTCGTTACTGGGTCAGAGCCACAACTTTCAACATCAGGAGGCACCTCAGATGGGCGATTTATTGCACCTACAGGAGCAAAAGTTATTGAATTAGGACCTTGCAACGCCACTATTCATCAAGTTAATGAGTCAGTAGTTTGTGACGATTTAGATAAGCTTTGTGATATTTACTATGCTTGTTTACAGCAGGTATTAATAAAAGATGAAATGTAATGACATCAATTAAGCTTACATCAAGCAGTGAACTATCAGCACAAGTGCTTGGCTTAACTGACAAACATATTCATTTTTTTGAACAAGCAGCAACGCAAGGTATTGATAAGCAGGCCAATTCAAAGCCATTAGGTATACATCAGCTCATGCTAAATGATTTTCAAGCATTGGTGAGCTGTGCAGCAGAAGCTGATATAAACTTAAGGCTTGCCAGTGGTTTTCGCTCATTCGAAAGACAATTGATGATATGGAATAATAAGTTTCTCGGCAATACATCAATTAAAGATATTGATGGAGAGTCCATTAATATTAGTAAACTTAGTGATTTCGAAATTGTTGAAGCTATATTGCTTTTCTCTGCCCTTCCTGGTGCAAGTCGGCATCACTGGGGTTGCGATATCGATATTTATGCCGCTAATTTATTAGATGGACAAGCATTGCAATTGGAGCCATGGGAATATGCCCCCTCAGGACCCATGGCAAAACTAACAATTTGGTTGGCAGGAAACGCGGCAAAATTTGGTTTTTATCTCCCTTATGATTGCTTTCGTGGAGGAGTTGCAGCAGAACCTTGGCATTTATCTTATGCTCCGCTTGCTAAACAATATCAATCAGCTATTAGTGTTGAGCTACTAGAGCAGTGTTTATTACAAGCAGATATTCTGGGTAAAAAAGCTATCATAGAGAATTTGCCGGAAATTTTAACTCGTTATATTAACAACGTTAATACTGCGGGCTAACTAAATAAGTAGCGACTTAACTCATTACTAACCTTACAGGAACACACATGGATAATTGGATAGCGTATTTAATAATAGGGATAGCCGTTGTCATTATTATTGGTAACTTCAGTACTTTTCAAAAGAATACTCATCAGAAAATGCGCAAGAAAAACTTAAATGATTTAGAAGAAACCTTACCAAGATCTAAACAAACCGAGCATAAAATGCCAACCATTGAAAAAGATAAGTTAAAAAAATAACTTTTAGGCGAAAAAAAACGCTGAATTTCAGCGTTTTTAAATTTATTTATTAGGAGCTATTAATAGAAATTTCTAAAAGACAAACCAGGTTCCATTACTGGAAAAATTCGCTCTAATGCTTCTAATGATAAAGGCTCACCATCAGCATTATAAATAGTAACAGAAGTTTTTTGATTTTTTTCATCTAAAGGCGCAAGTACAAACTGATATTTGGCGTCATTTACTTCAATTACAGGTTGTTCATCACCCCAAATACTATCCCAAATACTCGTTTCAGGTTTTGTAAAATCTACATAGTAAATTTTATTCGTTTCATTTAGATCACTAATAGTAAAGCCATGTTTTTCGAAGAAAATTGGCATATTGTCCCAAAGATTATCTAAAGCCATTTCAACAACATAAGCAGTTTCTGACTCTTTATTTTCACCAATAGTTACTAGCTTTTGATTAGCGCGCATCAAACGATTTTCTCGCTGCTGTAAGCGATAATTATAATCAACTTGTCCAACAATTTCATTTAGCATTGCCATTTCAGCGCGTTGTTTATCAATAGGATCTATGGTTTTAGTACCACCATCATTATCAGTTTTCATATAATCTATTAAGGAAACCTTCAATGAAACACTGCGACCATGTGGCTTAAGATAAAACTCATAGCGAAAACGCATACTTGTTGATAATTCAATATCAGTAAATAACCAACCTGTTTCTACTTCACTATGATACCACTGAGATTCGTATACCTCAGATGTTCCTTTCAATCTATCATCACTGGGCTTAGGTAAGCTAACTGTGTCATAACTAACATCATCTGACATTAATTGACTAATAAGCGAATTTTTAATAAAAACGAGTAAATCTTTATCTTCAAGAACCTTATCAAACCAAATAATTGATTCACTCGACTCAGAAACCACACGAGAAGAAGAAGCAATAGGTAATACCAAAGATGGTGCTCTGATATCCATATTTTCACCAATCGGACCTTGATGATTAATTTTATTAGAAATTAGAAATTCTTGCTGCGCTGCTGGTTTATCCAAATTTTCAGGAACAACAAATTCTTTTGATTCTGGTTTTTTTGCATAATCAAAATCTCCCTGTGCACGTTTACTATCAACACTACTACATGCTGACAATGTAAAACTAATCACAGAAAAGTAAAACAATTGACGATTCATTAAAACTCCTGAAAAAACCCTTTGGGGTATATAAAATAGTATTCATTTGATGGTTTAAAGTCTATTTGGTTCAATTGGGTAATTAAAAATAATAATTTTAAAACAGCATCAATTAATTAGCGCTCCATGGTACTTGCCTGTTTTTGCAAACACAAGAATATTATTATGATTTGGCATGGTTATTTTTGTTGTTAAAATAGGCTATAATCCATTTTTTTATCCACTAGGCAAATAAATGTCTCAATTTTTAGTGCTAACCGCTATGGGCTCTGATAGAACAGGCTGTGTTAGCGAACTAACTAAATTAGCAAGTGAATGCGGTTGTAATATCTTAGATAGTAGAATGGCTATTTTCGGACAAGAGTTCACATTTATCATGCTTTTAAATGGTGATAATCGTGCTATTAACAAGATTGAAACTAGACTTCCTATGGTTGCTCATAATCTTGAACTGATCACTATGATGAAACGCACTTCTGGTCATAAGTCTTATGATCTTGTTGAGCATTATCAAGCTGATTATACAGGTACTGATCAACCAGGAATGTTAAAAGCAATGACGGCATTTTTTGCTACGCGAAAAATTGATATTTCATCATTGAAATCAGAAATAAATCCTCAAACTAATAATATGAGCGCAAGTATTTCAATTGCATTAACGCAAAAAATAAGTATAGATGAAATTGAGAATGACTTTCTACAACTCTGTGAGCAGTTCGGCGTACAAGGTTGTATTAAAGCAACAACTCATAGTCTTATTTAGAAAGATGACCTAAGAAAGGATTTATATGAATACTCTAACAATTGGCGATATCGCGCCATTATTTACATTAAAAGATGAAAATGACAAAGACATCGCTCTTGCAGATTATATTGGAAAACAACAAGTATTAGTATATTTCTACCCAAAAGCGATGACCCCAGGCTGTACGGTTCAAGCACAAGGTCTTCGTGATAGCCAAAATCAGTTAAATGATTTAAACACTGTCGTATTTGGTATTTCGCCAGATGAACCAAAACGTTTGGCTAAGTTTTATCAACGTGATGAATTAAATTTCACACTGCTTTCTGATGTTGATCACAAAACTGCTGATGATTTTGGCGTTTGGGGACTAAAGAAATTTATGGGTAGAGAGTACGATGGCATTCACCGTTTAAGCTTTTTAATTGGATTTGACGGAAAAATTGCTCATGTGTTTAATAAATTCAAAACTAAAGATCATCATCAAGTAGTACTCGATAAGCTAAATGAATTAGCAAAGTAATACCAAGTTGATTAAGTTAACTAACACAACACTTAATAACTAATTTGATAGCTAACTCCAAAATGACAAGAATTTATACTTGCCATTTTGGGAACTGTTTTTTTATGCAGTAGTTTCAAAGTCTTCCTGCGTTGAAGACCAAGCATTAATTACGGCTTTCACTAACGTTGCCAAAGGAATAGCAAAAAACACTCCCCAAAATCCCCATAAACCACCAAACAAGATCACCGCTATAATAATAGTCACTGGGTGTAAATTCACAGCTTCTGAAAATAATAATGGTACAATAACATTACCGTCTATTGCTTGAATGATGCCATAAGCTAACATCACATAACCTAGTTCACTGCTATAACCCCATTGAAATAGTGCTACTAAAAACACAGGTATAGTCACAACAGTTGCACCAACATAAGGAACTAATACTGATAGGCCAACCAATACCCCTAATAAAACAGAATAACGTAAATCAAGAAAAACAAAAGCAATTGTTGTGGAAATTCCTACAATTAGAATTTCAATTACTTTGCCGCGAATATAATTTAATATTTGCTGGTTCATTTCTTTACCTACTTGAGTTGCCATACGGCGTTCCTTAGGTAGAAACTGACTAAAACCGGCAAACAAATCTTCTTTATCTTTGAGAAAGAAAAATACCATTAAAGGTACTAAAATAAGATAAACCATCAAAGCGACAAGGTCTGAAATAGAATTAAGTGAAGCCTTAAGTGCAACTTCCCCCCATTCAAGAAGTTTTTCTTTTATGGTATTAATGAAGGTTTCAATCTGTGAAGCCTGGATAATATCTGGGTATTGTTCTGGTAAGGTTAATAAGTATTTTTGACCTTCTGAGACCATGTGTGGAACTTCTTGTAGTAAATTACTACTTTGCTTCCAAATAATAGGCATCAAACCAAGCATAGCAATTAGGGTTACACCAACAAAAGTGCCTACAACTATTACTGTAGCTCCCGTTCGAGATAGCTTTAAATTAGCCATTTTATTTACGGGTAAATCTAATAAGAAGGCAATACCTAAAGCAACTAATACAGGCATCAACAGTTGACTAAATAAAGCTATAAATAAAAATGAACATACTAAAATGACCACAAGCGTAACGGCATGAGGATCTGAGAACTTGCGGGTATACCAGTCGCTGAACAACTTAAACATATATTTCCTTTACTTCAATTTATTCATCTTTAGATATGGTAATTTCTACAACACTATTGTCAATAGGACTTTGGTTATAGCGATAGCCTAATTTAGTTAATAATTTAGGAATATTTTCTTTTGAGCCCAAGTCACGTATTTTTAACACACAAACATCTTTATTTTTCATTTGTTTCAAAATTAAGCGCAAATTAACTAACGGAAGAGGACACTTTTCTTTACTAGCATCATATTGAAAGATCATTATTTATTTCTTTTTTTTAACAAGATAATCTGAGACAATTATCGTTATTATCTTATCGTATCAACTATAATTATACCAAGCTTATTAATCAATGATATTAGTCGGAAACAAAACTAAATGAGTGACTTAGCTGATCCACTTAACCTAAAAGAAATTAATGCTCTGAAAAAAAAGATCTCTTGGGGGGATGTGCCAACAATATACCATATAGTTTCTTCATCATTAAGTGAGTTGGATGGGATTTTAACTCATGGTTTTGATAGCTCTTATAAACAAATTTTAGATCGTAACACTTGGAATTTGCAGGCCCTAAAGGGACACCGAGATAGTGATGGCATTATTCATGTAAAAATTAAGCCACAAATAATCCTACAACATCATTATAATGATATGGGATACGAACTACTGTGTTTTCCCCTTATTAAGGGTGAACGAATTACCCAACCATTAGTACATGACAGCTCTTGCCCATTTCAAGTTTGGCTGCCTGGAAGTATGGGAACACTTTTTCGTATAAGCTGTTTGGTCGCTTTTTCAATATTTACCTATCAAAGCGGGGATGAAGCCGATTTAGAGTTAATAAAATTTGCTTATTTTCTTGTCAATAATTTAATTGAAATTTTATCTGAATCTTTTGATATTATAGAGGTCGAAGGATACAGCATTGCCGAATTTTACCAAGAAATCATTCATCGAAATGGCAATTTACAAGATAATGACCTCGACCAAAATTAGTTTAAGAATTCATTTTTTTCGTTTACAAAAACTACCAGGATTTTCATATTGTTCAACATAAAACCTTTATTGCTAAGCTGCACTATCACTGCAATAGTAGCTAATATTTTCGCTTTTGATGTGAAGGCCAGTGGACAAAATGATAGGAATAAACTTCCTGATATAGGTATTTCCGGCTTTAGCGTGCTCTCTTTAGATAAAGAGCGACAAATAGGTAGTGCAATGATGCGACAACTTCGTGCTAGTCAACCTGTTATTCAAGATCCTGTTTTAATAGAATACATAAACCACTTAGGTAATCAATTAGTTAAAAATGCCAAGGATGTCAATTATGCATTTGAGTTTTTCTTAATAAACAATAGTGAGCTAAATGCTTTTGCTTTTTTTGGCGGTCATGTTGGCATTCATAGTGGTCTATTAACCACCGCGGATAATGAAAGCGAACTTGCTTCTGTAATTGCCCATGAAATTTCTCATGTTACTCAACGCCACTTAGCCCGTCGTTTAGAATCTCAAAGTAATACTCAAGCTTTAAGCATGGCTGGAATGGTTTCTGGTATATTGCTTGCCTTGGTCAATCCCACGGTAGGTATGGCAGCATTAAGTGCTTCTATGGCAGCTTCACAACAAGCAAGCATCAATTACACTCGTGGAAATGAAAAGGAAGCCGACAGAGTCGGCATTACTTTATTAGCAAACAGTAATTTTGATCCCCAAGGTGCACCAAGTTTTTTTAGTAAAATGTCAGAGAAATATCGCTATGCAAGCAAACCTCCTGCAATGTTATTGACACACCCCTTACCTGAGTCACGAATAGCTGATGCCAGACAAAGAGCTCATAAATACCCTATAAGACATCTAGCACCAAGCCTCAACTTTGAATTGGCTAAGTCTCGATTACAAGCTAGATACCAAAGTAATGCCAAAGATAATATTGCATATTTTAAGCAACAATTGCGAAAACAAAGTTATAGTTTAGAAGCCAGCGCAAGATATGGATTAGCGTTATCATATTTTGAAAATGGAGAATATAAACAAGCTAAAGATATTTTAGAGTCATTAAAAAAAGATGACAAAAATAACTTATTTTATATTGATGCGCTAACCGATGTATATTTATCTTTAAAGGAATATGAGTACGCTTTGACAATGCTAGCTGATTTAAATTTACTGATGCCAAATAATCAAGTTATCAGCTTAAATTATGGTAACGCGTTACTGTCATCAGGTGACTATGAGCAAGCAGCGACTGTACTTCAAGACTTTTTATTGGTAAATCCTGGAAACTTTATCGCTTACGATATTTTAACTACTGTTTATAGAAAACAGGGTAAGAAAGGGTTAATGCATGTAACCAAGGCTGAAGTATTAGCATTGTTAGGCGCATACAAAAAAGCAATAGATGAGTTACAAACCAGCTATGGTTTTGTTGAGGAGCAACCTCTTTTACAAAAACGAATTAAAGCCAGAATATTACAATTTCAAGAACAAGAAAATAAACTCAAACGCTTATAATACACTAAAGCCTTCAAGTAAGGCACTTTACTAACACTATTTTACTAATGAAGAATAAACTATGTTAACAATTTATCACAATCCTAGATGTTCAAAAAGTCGACAAACACTGGAGCTAATCAAAGAGAACTCAAGCAAAGAGATCAAAGTAATTGAGTATCTTAAAGAGTCCGTACCCCAAGAAGATATTGAAAAACTTTTAACGTTATTATCATGCGCGCCAATTGAAATGATGCGAGTAAAAGAAGATGAGTTCAAAGAACAAAATCTTAAAGGTGCTGATGACAAAACATTAATTGCTGCAATGGTGACAACACCAAAACTTATTGAGCGTCCTATTGTTAGTGATGGTAACAAAGCAGTTATCGGTAGACCTCCGGAAAATGCTTTAGCTTTATGTTAACTTGATGTTCGCTTAATATTAGTTTTATAGGTTGTAGATCGCAGATGAAAACTCAAAAAATTTCCACCAACAACTTAAGAAAAATTGCTTTATTTGGTTATTTTTCTTTACTTATTTTTATGCCCTTATGGTTATTAGTCTTATCACCAAGTGATAGTTTAAGTACATCAACGACACTAATACTATTTACTTTACCTCTACTGTTTCCCCTAAGAGGACTGATACAAGGCAATCCATACACTTATGCTTGGTCTAACTTTATTGTATTGATTTATTTTTTACATTCATTAACAACATTATGGGTATTACCAAGCGATAGACTATGGGCAGTTCTAGAGCTTATTTTTGCCTCGACCATGTTTTTAGGCTGTAGTTATTATGCAAAATATAAAGGACAAGAACTCGGTCTTAGTATCCGTAAACCAAAGAAAGAAAAAACAAATTAACCGATAAACATAGACCTTAAAGGTAATAAGAGATGAAGCAGTGTCCCTGCCCTTTGCAATGACACAAGGTTATGATTGAATAGAACACTTAATAGTTGCAGTGCCGCTATTAAGTGTTAATTAGCGAGCCAAGAAGCTGATATAAGTGTTTCACCATGACCAATCACTTTACCTAAAAATTCACTGCCTGCAGCTATTTGACCTACACCTTTTGGGGTGCCTGTCATCACAACATCACCATCTTCAAGCGTCATAAAACTTGAAAGTTGCTCTAGTATAGTTTCAGGTTTGTACATCATTAACTTAACACCGCCAGCCTGTATGATTTCACCATCAATTGACAACTCTAAGCATAAACTTGTATCTATGCCATCAATATGAATAAAATCACTAAAAACAGCAGCGCCATTGAAACCTTTTGCGCGCTCCCATGGTAAACCTTTAGCTTTTAATTTTGCTTGTAAATTACGTTTAGTTAAATCTAACCCGATTGCAACAGCCGTAAATTTTCCTTGTTGATACTTTTCTTCTTGGATTTTGTCTTTTTGGCTTTTGTGTTTTTGATAAAGAAAACATAACTCAGCTTCATAATGTAATGGCTCATGATGAAAAGACTGTAGTTGAGTAGAAATTGCCGAATTAGGCTTTAAAAACACCACCATTTCATCAGGTACTTCATTACCTAACTCCGCAATATGATCGACATAATTACGACCAATACAAATAATTTTAGACGGTATTATTTTCTTGCCAGCAAAATTAACTGTTTTCATCATGCTCTCTTTCTTTTCAAATTTATGTTTTTAGTAAATGAGGTTTAAGAAATATTTAAAACATCTTTAATAAATGGAATAGTAATTTTACGCTGCTCTCTGATAGAAGCTTTATCAAGAATATCTAGGGAAGCAATCAAGTTTGCCATTGCTCGAGATAATCGGTTCAATAAAAAATTTGCCGCATCATCACTAAGCATCAAACCTCGTTTTGAAGCCCTAAATTGTAGAGCCGTAACTTTTTCAATATCACTCAGTGGCTTAAGCTGTTCAGTTAAGCCCCAACTCAAGCGAGAGTTTAAATCAGGCAAGGTTAATCCTAATTGTCCAACACTTTGATCTCCACTGATTAACAAACTATTGTTTTGCTCTAACACTCGGTTATACAGATCAAAAATAGCCTGTTGCCATAACTGATTACCCGCTATAAGTTGAATATCATCTAAACAGATAAAATCAATTTGCTCTAAACCATCTAACACTTCTACTGATAATTGTAATAATTCAGCACAAGATAAGCACACAGAAGTTTTGCCTAACTGCGAAGCATAAGCGCTACAGGCATGTAACAAATGAGATTTTCCAACGCCTGTCAAGCCGAATAGATAAAAACATCTAGGTTGGTTTAAGTGACTCGACACCGTGTTCTCAACAAATAGTGATAATTGACTTACCACTGAGCTATTTGATTCGCTAAGAAAACTATCAAAAACCTCATCATCTGGTAGTTGTACAGATAAAGCCAGTTGCGCAGTATTCTTCATCATTTGCCCCAATTAAAAATTGGAACCAACTGTTCACTAACGTCTTTTGGAGTAGGTTCATTGAATTGGGCTAGAGGGTCTATGTATTGTGTAAGCTTGTTGTTAAGCTTTAATGAAGCAAGTAAAGCTTCTTTAGAGCCAAGTAGCTGTAAGTTAAAACGCCTTGCGCTACCTTTTGCACTCAGCAATGTTATTGACTTTACTGATGATAAATTACTTAAAAAATCAAACACATCAACATAAGTTACTAAAGAATCGACATTGGTTACTTCAATCACAAAGTCATTTTGACTTGTAGTTGATAAAGCATAACGTTGGTAAATTAACTCCGTGATATCGGCCAAGCCTTGCTGCAATAACACTTGTGGATCTGCACCTTGATATTGTTGACTAAATTTTTGCTGCCCTTTGATTAAACTCCAGTCCAATAAACTCCAATCTAGCACATAGTTTTGCTCTTTTGGCTGAGACTGTGCGCACAATAGGCCACAATCGTTAGATTCAAACTCTTCTTTGTCACTATAATCAAATGCCACTAAACTTGAGTTTGAGATTCTCATCACAGCAATTGCTTCGGCAAGATAGCGACTAGATGCATCTTTAATCGGCTGCTGAAAACGGCCCCATACATCGCTAAGTTTTATTTGATTAGCATCAGTTAAATCCATCAGTGGCATCATGATAGGCAAACCGCGTTGAGCTGAAAACTCATTAACCATGAAGGGTAAATTAGAGGCTGACGAATTTGAGATTATACTACGCGTTAAACCTTGTTCATCAATAAGCCAAAGTAAAACTTGTGGACGCAAACTCCCCCACAAAGGTAGATTAGCTTGCTGAAAGAGTTGGTTAATTTTATCTGCATTAAAGCTAGCAAATAGAAACAGTTGTTTTTTATTTCCCTGCTCATCTGCTATCTGAAGTAATTTTTGCTGGTATCGATATTGACTTAAATACGAACGATAGTTGCTCAAAGATTTTTTAATGATTTCATTGTCTAAAACACTTTTTTCACCACCAACTTTTATCATCACTGCAGCCAGTGCTTTTTTTAAAGCACCCGCTCTATCACGACTATTTTGGGAGTTAATAGCGACACTGGCTTGATAGAGATCTTTTACTTCAACCGCTTCAAGCGTGATAGAAGATAAAAAGGCAATAATAACAAACAGTAAAAAATTAATTCTTTTGAACATATGAAAAAAAATAAGCAATTTTGTAGAGCAGATAATATCATAATCAAACCATTTTTTATCATCAAATAAAAATTTTTATTAATTTGAGATAAAGATTTTGAGTATGTGCGCTTGCACTGTTAGAATACGCATCTTTTTAGACCTTGGTAAGCCTAAAATTTAAGCTTGTTAAGGTATTATTCTATCGGTAATTTTTTGAGGTTTCCCGTGAGCGAACAAAAACAGTCTTTAAGTTATAAAGATGCTGGTGTTGATATTGATGCTGGTAATGCCCTTGTTGAGAACATTAAAGGTGCAGTAAAACGCACTTCGCGCCCTGAGGTTATGGGCGGACTTGGTGGTTTTGGTAGTGTTTGTCAATTACCAACGGGCTACAAAGAGCCAGTTTTAGTTGCTGGCACAGATGGCGTGGGAACCAAATTACGTTTAGCGATTGATTTAGCAAAACATGACACCGTTGGTATCGATTTAGTTGCTATGTGTGTAAATGATTTAATAGTACAAGGCGCTGAACCATTATTCTTCCTTGATTACTATGCAACAGCTAAACTTGATGTTGCTGTTGCCTCATCTGTTGTAGAAGGCATAGCTGAAGGATGTATTCAAGCCGGTTGTGCACTAGTTGGCGGTGAAACAGCTGAAATGCCAGGCATGTACCATCAAGGTGACTATGACATCGCTGGCTTTTGTGTCGGTGTTGCTGAAAAATCACGCTTAATTGATGGCACTAAAGTAGCTGCTAGCGATCAGTTAATTGCTTTAGGTGCTTCAGGACCACACTCAAATGGTTTCTCGTTAATTCGTAAAGTACTAGAAGTAAATAATACTGATACTAGTGAGTTACTTAACGGTAAGGCAATTAGCGAACATTTGCTTGAACCAACAAAAATTTATGTTAAGTCTGTATTAGCATTACTTAAAGATGTTGAAGTTCATGCACTATCACACATTACGGGTGGTGGTTTTTGGGAAAATATCCCACGTGTTTTACCTGAAACAGCACAAGCAGTTATCAATGGAGAAAGCTGGCAATGGCCTGAAATTTTCAATTGGTTAAAAGAAAATGGCAATATCACTGAACACGAAATGTACCGCACCTTTAACTGTGGTGTTGGTATGATCATCGTTGTTCCTCAAGATAAAGTTGAACAAAGCATTGAAATATTAACTGCTCATGGTGAAAAAGCTTGGCACATTGGCGCAATCGCTGATAAAGCCGAAGGTGAAGAACAGGTTGTTTTCTCTTAAGCAACACCCAAATCAAACACTAATAAAAAGGGCTATATTTTAGCCCTTTTTATTACACCGATATTAGGAAAATAAATGTCTAGCCGAATAGTGGTATTAATTTCAGGCAGTGGCACTAATTTACAGGCAATTATTGATGCCTGCGAATTTGCCGATTACCCTGGTTCTGTCGTTGGCGTAGTTTCAAATAAAAGTGATGCTTACGGGTTAACTCGTGCCAAAGACGCCGAGATTGGAACGGCTGCTCTTTCGCATAAAGATTTTGAAAGTCGTGAAAGTTACGATCAAGCACTAGTTTCTAAAATTGATCAGTTCCGCCCCGATATTATCGTGCTTGCAGGTTTTATGCGTATATTAACACCTGCTTTCGTACAACATTATCAAGGTAAACTATTAAACATCCACCCATCCTTGCTACCTAAATACCAAGGCCTTAATACTCATCAACGAGCCATTGATGCTGGCGATACAGAGCATGGTGTTAGTGTGCATTTTGTTACTGAAGAGCTAGATGGTGGCCCTGTTATCTTACAAGCAAAAGTGCCTATATTTGACGGTGATACTTGTGACGATTTAGCAGCACGAGTACATGTACAAGAACATAGAATTTACCCTTTGGTGGTAAAATGGCTATGTCAAAACCGTCTTAGCATGGAAACAAAAGATCAAAATGAATTCGCAATTTTAGACGGTCGTACCTTACCAACTTATGGTTATGCGAACGACTAATAAGCTGTTAGTATAAGGGTAATTCGTCTTCTTTTACCTTTATACTTTTGCAGGATTATTTGTGTTAATTAAATCACCTTTACTTTTTTTACTTGTCTTTTTATCATTTATTAGTTTTGCCAACGCTGCACAGCATCAACCCCCAAACAAGCAAACTATCCCTGAATTTTCTGCACAATACACGGTATTACATAAATCAGATCCTGTAGGTACGGCTGTTCGGCAACTGAGCTATCAAGCAGATGGCTCTGTTGATTATCATTATAAAACCTATGTTGAATGGCTGATTTTCTCACAGACTCGTAGTGAAACCTCAATTCTACAGATAATCAATAACCAAGTAACACCACACCATTATAAATACAGCCGAGAAGGTACGGGTAAAGACAAATATTATGAATGGCGTTATGACGCAGCAAAAAACCACGCAGAAGATGTTGCACGAAAAAGAGATCACACAGTAGATTTTTCTAATAACTTACAAGACAAACTTAGTTATCATCTTCAACACCGATTGAACCTAATAGCTGATGCCAAACAAAAAAGTTACATTTATTCTGTTATCAATACTTCGGGTTCAATTAAGGATTATGTCTATCAGTATGATGGTGAAGAAGAGTTAATTCTACCCTATGGTTTGCTTAAAACTATTCGCTTTAAACGTGAAATAAAAGAAAAAGAGCGCATTACTTATGCTTGGTTTGCTCCTGAACTTAATTATTTATTAGTAAAGCTTTACCAAATAAAAGCAGGTAATGAGCAATTTGAAGCCCAATTATCAAGCTATACTACAGAAGATAAATCGACTAAAAAATAGCTTATACCAATGTTATTGATGAACTCAAAATAAACGCCCTAATCATTAAGCCTTGGACGTTTATTTCTAAGTGAACATCATTTATTCTTAGCAATCCAAGCATTGACACGACGCTCTAAAATAAATAGCGGTAAAGAGCCACCACCTAAAATAGTGTCATGGAAACCTTTAATATCAAATTTATCACCCAACTCTTTTTCTGCATGGGCACGAAGTTCAATAATTTTCAACATACCAACTTTGTAAGCTGTCGCTTGCCCAGGCCAAACGATGTAACGTCTAACTTCTGATTTAATCGCTTGAGCTGAAACCGGTGCTTTTTCTGTAAAATAAGCAATCGCTTGCGCTTCAGTCCAGTCTTTTGAATGTAATCCTGTATCGACCACTAAACGAACTGCGCGCCATATTTCATTCACTAATCGACCAAAATCAGAAAAGTCGTTTTGATAACCGCCCATTTCTTTTGCTAATAACTCAGAGTAAAGCCCCCAACCTTCGGCATAAGCGGTAAAATTTGCTTGGGTTCTAAATTGTGGAACAGCGCTTAATTCTTGAGCAATAGATATTTGCATATGATGCCCAGGATTTCCTTCATGATAAGCGATGCCTTCCATTTCGTTTTTAGGCATCGCACTCATATCAGATAAATGAGCATAATAAATCCCTGGTCTTGAACCATCAGGAGTGCCAGGAAAATAATGTTGAGCTGCTCCATCTTGCTCTCTAAAAGATTCAACACGTTTAACCACAAGATCTGCTTTTGGTAGAATACCAAAAAAATTTGGTAGTTGCTTATTCATCTCTGATAAATAATTTTCTGTATCTGTAATATAACCTTGGCGACCTTCATCAGTATTGGGATAGAAAAATTGCTGATCTGTTTTTATAAAATCGAAAAAGGCTAGTAAATCCCCTTCAAAGCCGACCTTATCTTTAATCGCAATCATCTCTGTCGTGATACGCGCCACTTCAGATAAGCCTATTTCATGAATTTCAGATGCAGTAAGCTCAGTTGTAGTGGATGTTTTTAAACTGTAGTTATAATAATTTTCACCATTAGGTTGTTTACCCACACCTGTCGCAACTTCATCAGTATTGACGATATCTTTTTCAAACCAAACTACAAGAGATTGGTAGCTTGGCAAAAAGTAATTATTTAACGAATGTTTAACTTGCGTTAGTAACTCATCCGCTTTTGCTTGGTCTATTTTGTTTGTCTCAAGCAAACTTGCTATTTTACGTTTCGCATCAGCCCACAAAGCAGAGTCATCACCTTCATTTGTAAAAGGAAGACCTGTAATTAATGCTTGTGACTGTTCAATAACGCCTTCATAGGCAAATTTAGGAGGTCTAACACCTTTACTCGCATTTTTTTGCGCTCTAACAAGTAAATCTGATATTGCTTGAGATATTCCTGAAATACGCTTTATATAGGCAAGCATATCTTTTTCTTCATCAACTTTATGAAAATTAATTAAAAATTGAGCTGCAAATGCTTGAATACCTTGCATTTGAGTAAATACATAGCCATTTTGAATATACTGCTGACCTTCTACCGCATCTTCATATTGATAAACCCAAATATCGTAAGATATTTTAGCTTCATCATTAAGTTTATTGTAATCAAAGTTAGACTTTAGCTCTTCAACGTTTTGCTTTTGTAGTGCTAATTTTCGAATTTCTTCCGACTCTGTCATTACATCAATTTTATCGTAATGCTCTTTACGACCCAAGAAAGTCAGCATCATTGGACTTGATTGCAGCTGTTCTTCATATTTCTTTGCAAACCAGTCATTAATACGTTCGCTTTCACTTTGAGTGGCTGAAACTTCTTTAGTTGTCACACTTGGTGAGTCGCTGTTTTGGTTACTGTGTTGAGTATTCGTTGTAGGATCAGGTTGGCAAGCTGCTAATAAAACAGCAAGTGCAATCGTTGAAAGTTGTGCGCGCATGAAAACTCCCTTTATAATTATTATTTTTATTTAGACATAAAAACTAACGTGTTCAGTTTAAATATGCAAGAAGTTGGTATTAATGCTTAATTTATATCTTCATTGCCACAAGAAATTGATTCTCCTAAACGAAATAAATGCCAATGCCCTGCACTCATCTTGTGCCATGTTTCATCATCAGTAAGTGGTTGAGTCGCAATTACAGTAACAATATCTTTGTCTGTTGTTTCCTGATGAAAATCAACTGCCATTTCAGCATCAATTAAACTGGCTTTACCAAATGGTGCACGCCGAGTTATCCAATGCAAATTATTAGAGCAATAGGCAAACAAACATTCCCCATCACTAATAATAATATTGGCAACGCCGAGCGCATCAATTTTATTTGTTAATGACGCTATAAATTTAAATAATACTTCAGATGATGGTTGCTCAGAGCCATATTCATAATGGAGTTGATCTAAAATCCAACAAAAAGCATGTTCGCTATCTGTAGTACCAATAGGTAAATGCAGTTTAATCGGTAGCGTTTTTTCAAAGTTTTTTAATTGACCATTATGCGCATAAGTCCAGTTCTTACCCCACATCTGCCTGATAAATGGATGAGTATTTTCTAAGCAAACACCCCCTGAATTTGCTTGGCGAATATGACAAACTACTGATTCACTTTTCATCGGATATTGCGTGACTAAATCGGCAATAGGTGAATGGGCACTTGGCTTTGGATCTTTAAAACTACGACAGCCTTTACCTTCATAAAAAGTTATACCCCAACCATCTTTGTGAGGGCCTGTGTTACCACCACGTTGCATTAATCCGCTAAAACTAAAACAAATATCTGTTGGTACATTTGCTGACATTGCCAAAAGCTCACACATAATTCAACCTTAAACTAAACCTAAATAAAACCACAACTTATATAACAACATAATCAAAATAAATGCTTGGTTATCCTGTTAATTTAATCTATAAATAGATTATACAATTACTTTTATTCAATGTAACAAAAACAAGGATATTTTGTGGATATTTCCCTCTGGTTAATTGCAGCACTTTCATTAATTTGGTTTATGAGCTATTCAAGAGCTTCGCTATCAACTTTTACCTTTGCATTTATTGCATTAATGGCTGTCGGAACTTTTTTTAATATTATAGGGTTTGTATCTTGGTTACTCTTTGGGGTTATCGCACTCCCCCTTAACCTTGATAATATTCGTCAGCAATTTATCAGTATGCCGTTGTTAACGTTATTCAAAAAAATAATGCCGCAAATGTCTGAAACTGAACAACAAGCAATAGATGCAGGCACGACTTGGTTCGATGCAGAGCTTTTTCGAGGCAATCCTAATTGGTCAAAACTGCATAATTATCCTCAACCTCGCCTTAGTGCTCAAGAAAAAGCCTTTTTAGAAGGGCCTGTAGAAGAGCTTTGTGCAATGGTAGATGATTGGCAGACTACCCATATAATTGCAGATTTATCACCCGAAGTTTGGCAGTTTTTAAAAGATAATAAGTTTTTTGCCATGATCATTAAGAAACAATATGGTGGTTTAGAGTTTTCAGCTTTCGCACAATCAAGAGTATTACAAAAATTAACGGGTGTAAGCTCAGTGCTTGCAAGTACAGTAGGTGTACCAAACTCTCTTGGTCCTGGGGAATTATTACAGGAATACGGAACTAAAGACCAGCAAGATTATTACTTACCACGCTTAGCTACTGGCGAAGAGATTCCTTGCTTTGCATTAACTAGTCCAGAAGCGGGTTCAGATGCTGGCGCAATTCCTGATACTGGCGTTATTTGCCAACAAACTTTTGAAAATAAAGAAATTCTAGGCATAAAGCTTAATTGGGATAAACGCTATATCACGCTAGCTCCTATTGCTACCGTTTTAGGTTTAGCTTTTAAGCTGGAAGACCCTGAGGGCTTACTTGGAGATATCAAAGAACTGGGTATCACTTGTGCTTTAATTCCTACAAATATTGAAGGGATTACGATAGGTCGTAGACACTTTCCATTGAATGTACCTTTTCAAAATGGCCCTACACAGGGTAAAGATGTTTTTGTGCCTCTTGATTACATTATTGGCGGTAAAGAAATGGCAGGCCAAGGTTGGCGAATGTTAGTTGAGTGTCTATCTGTAGGTCGCGCTATAACATTACCATCAAACAGTACTGGTGGTGTAAAAGCTACAGCATTAGCTACCGGGGCTTATAGCCGAATTCGACGACAATTTAAATTACCCATAGGAAAAATGGAAGGCATTGAAGAAGCCTTAGCCCGCATAGGAGGCAACGCTTATTTAATGGATGCTGTAACAACTATGTCTACGGGGGCAATTGATCTTGGCGAAAAACCATCAGTAATTTCAGCCATTGCTAAGTACCATTTAACAGAAAAAATGCGTTCATCTATTATTGATGCTATGGACATTCATGGCGGTAAAGGCATATGTATGGGACCTAGTAACTACCTTGCCAGAGGTTACCAAGGTGCCCCAATAGCTATTACTGTCGAAGGTGCGAATATTCTAACGCGTAGTTTAATCATATACGGTCAAGGTGCAATTCGTTGTCACCCATATGTTTTAGCTGAGCTAGAAGCGGCAAATGAAAGTAACGCAGAGAAAGCATTAAATGATTTTGATCATGCATTATTTGGCCATATTGGGTTTAGCATTAGCAATATTAGTCGTAGTTTATGGTGTTCAATTACAGGTGCACGCTTTATATCATCACCTTTTAGCGATCAAACCAAGCGTTATTATCAACTACTAACTCGCTTTAGTTCTAATTTAGCGATGCTTAGCGACATTGCCATGTTGGCCCTGGGTGCGGATTTAAAACGAAGAGAGCGAATATCAGCTCGCTTAGGTGATGTGCTAAGTCACTTATATCTAGCAAGTGCCTGCCTAAAACGTTTTAATGATGAAGGTAGGCAAACTGATGACTTACCTTTATTACAATGGGCTCTTGAAGATTCTTTATATAATATTCAACAAGCCATTGATGCTTTATTAAGTAATTTTCCTAACCGATGGCTTGCCCATACTTTAAGACTTGTTATCTTCCCTTTTGGATCTTGGCTAACTAAACCTTCAGACAATTTAGATCATCAAGTTGCAAGCCTATTACAAACACCTAGTAAGGCAAGAGATAGGCTTGGCAAATGGCAATATTTAACAAGAGATGGTAAAAATGTTTTTGGCATATTAGAACAAACCTTAGAAGATATTATTGCTTGTGAGCCTATTTTTGCCAAGGTCTGCATAGCCATTGATAAAAAATTACCATTCTATCAATTAGATAATGCAGCCAAGCTTGGTTTAGCTGCAAATGCAATTACCGAGAAAGAAGCACAATTACTGATAAAAGCAGAACTAGGAAGAAAAGCCATTATTAGCGTTGATGATTTTGATAGCAGCGAACTGATTGCTTCAAGCTCAAGCGGTAAACAAGATATAAGTTAGTATTAAAACAAAATTGCAACGTTTTTTAAAATAATGTTAAAATTAAGTTAATTCCTTAGATTTTTCATAATTAGTAGATGTTTAAATGCCAACAGCTCAAGCTCTTATAGTTCAAAGCAAACCCATTAATAGTAAAACTGTGCAACGACGTTCAAAAGGTGAGCGCACTCGAGAGAAAATACTTTTGGCCGCTATTGAGGTATTAGCACTTAATGGTATTAAAGGAACGACTCACAGAGCTATTGCAAACTATGCACAAATTCAATTGTCTTTGACTACTTATTATTTCAAAGATATAGGTGAATTAGTGCAGCAAGCATTTCAGTTAAACTCAGAGTACCTTAGAGCTAGAACTGACTCGATTTTATCCAAAGCATTTACTTCTCTAGAAAATATTGAGAAGTCCTCCTTTAGGAAAGTTTCTGTAAAAAATGACTTGCGTGAAAAGTTAGCAGAAATGACGGCTAATTATTTACTTGAAAATATTAAAAAAGAAACCGTTCCTCTTGCTGTAGAACAATTAATGTTTACCACAAAGAAAGTCAGTCCTGAGCTGAATCAATTAGCTCAGGAGCATGAATTATCTCAGCTAAAACCATTTACTAAACTAGCGAGCTATTTCAATAAAAAAGATCCTGAAACAGATGCACAGATGATGCGCACTATCTTTTCACAACTACAGTACAGCCAACTATCTATTGAGCCAAATGAACTATCAATAGAGCCTATCCAAAAAGTGACTAGAAAGCTAATGGGCTGGATTATGGGATTAAAAAACTAATTTTTGATAAAATACACGTACACGCTTTTTGCCATCAGGACAATATGCATCCTGCATTATCTGATAAATTACATCCTTGTAACGTCATAGCACCGCAAAATACGGCCGTCAAGGATGGCGGAAGTGCAGTTTTTGCAGGAGCAAAAATCTACTCGCTCACCCTGAACATAATAAAACACACAAGGTTTGGCTTGTGCGTTTCTTATTTGATAATTTTAACCTATAAAAATGATAACAATTCAGGATCAAGCTGCATCAAGGTTTTAGGATCTGCCATCATAGTTTTCGCTAATGATTTAGTTCGTGGCAACATGCGTTCAAAGTAGAATTCTGCAGTTTTAATTTTTGCACGATAAAAATCACGATTTTCCACATCAGTTGCAAGCTTTTCGTAAGATGACTGTGCCATTTGAGCCCAAAAATATGCCATTACGATATAACCCGAAAACATTAAATAATCAACTGAAGCTGAGCCAACAATATCTCTATCTTTCTTCGCTTTAAGAGCCAACCTAAGCGAGTATTGTTGCCAATTTGCTACCGCTTTACTCAAAGGCCAAATAAACTTATTCATTTGGCGTTTATGAGGATTACTTGAAATCATACTTTTATCTTTACAAAACGTTAAGACTTCTTTAGCAAATGCTTTTAATGATTTACCGCGAGTAAGTAAAATTTTACGGCCAAGTAAATCTAACGCTTGTATGCCTGTTGTTCCTTCATAAAGAGTCGCAATTCGAGCATCACGAACTATTTGTTCCATGCCCCACTCTTTTATAAAGCCATGACCACCAAATATTTGTAAACCATGGTTCGCACTTTCTGAGCCAAGCTCTGTTAAAAAAGCTTTAAGAATTGGCGTAATAAAACCTAAACGGTCATCTGCTGCTGATTTTTCAGCATCAGTTTTTGCCATTTCAATATCATCAACAATCTTAGCGGTATAATAAATCATAGCACGGCCACCTTCAGAGATAGCCTTTTGGGTCATAAGCATTTTACGAACATCAGGGTGAACAATAATTGGGTCTGCAACTTGATCGGGAAATTTTTTCCCTGTAAGCGAACGCATAGACAAACGTTCTTTCGCGTAAATCAAAGAGTTTTGATAAGCCAATTCTGCAGAACAAACACCTTGTAAGGCTGTTCCTACACGCGCAGTATTCATAAAGGTGAACATACATTCTAAACCTTTATTTTCTGGACCAATTAACTCACCAACCGCATTGTCAAAATTTAATACAGCCGTTGCTGAAGCCTTAATGCCCATTTTATCTTCAATTGAACCACAAGTAACATGATTCGATTCACCTAGATTACCTTGCGCATCAGTTTTAATTTTAGGAACAATAAATAAAGAAATGCCACGAGTACCTGCAGGTGCATTGGGAAGTCTAGCAAGAACAATATGAATTATATTATCTGTTAAATCATGGTCACCTGCTGAAATAAAAATCTTAGTGCCGGTAATGTTATATGTACCATCACCATTAGGCTCAGCTTTCGTTTTAACTTGTCCTAAATCAGTACCACATTGCGGCTCAGTTAAACACATAGTACCTGTCCAAGTACCTTCAGTTAAACGAGTTAAATACAATTCTTTTTGCTCTTTGTTACCATGTGTTTGCACTGTATTCATTGCACCATGACTTAAACCTGGGTACATAGCCCAAGACCAATTAGCAGTGCCCATCATCTCTGCTTTAACCATACCTAATGATGGTGGTAAACCTTGACCACCATGCTCAACAGGATGAGATAAACTTTGCCAGCCGCCCTCAACATATTTGTTATAGGCTTCTTTAAAACCTTTGGGCGTAATTACATTACCATTATCATAAGTACAACCTTCATTATCACCACTTTGGTATAATGGTAATAGCTCATTCTCACAAAACTTTGCACATTCTTGAAGAATCGCATCATTTAAATCGGGTGTTGCCTCTTCAAATTCAGGATATTTTTTATAATGTTTGTAATAATCAAATACATCTTCAATTAAAAATTTAATGTCTGCTATTGGCGCTTTGTAACTAAGCATGTTTTGCTCCTACCACTGAAGTAATTTATGGTGCTGTGATTATATTCAATAAATCCCCAATTAAACCCGGTACTTTCGAGTTCACCTGAGTATATGACTATAGGTAATAACACTGATTAAAACACTGGTCGTACCACTTATTCAAGCTATTTTTGATTCTTTTTGCATTGATAACATAAACAAAAACACTAACCAACTGTTTATATTTAAGAAAATATTGAAAGTTTATTTAAATTAATAATGATAAAATAGTCCCTAGGATGCAATTTCTTTTCAAATTTGAGAACAACATGTCAGAAAACTATTTAGAAATACAACTCGATCAACAGCCAATAGAATTATGCAAACTACTTAAGATTGCTGATTTAGTTACCGGTGGTGGAGAAGCAAAAGTCGTTATTAGTGAAGGTTATGTACTTCTTAATGGTGAAGTAGAATACCAAAAAAGGAAAAAAGTTTATCATAATGATATTGTTGAATTTAATGGTGAAGTTTTACAAGTTGTTATCAATGAAAGCTTAACTGAAGACTTAACAGATAATAATTTTGACAATTCTGTTGAAGAAACCTCCTATCAAGCAATGAATGTTGATGAATCATCCATTCTTCTCCCTTCAAACCAACAAAAAAATGAAAGAAAAAAAATAGCAGTACCTACAAATGAAGGTACTGCTAAGAAGAATAAAAGAAAGCCAATTTCTTTTTAAATTTATTTTACGAAGTTTGTTATATAAAACTTATTTTACGAAATTAAGAGCTTCGAGAGATAACTTAGTAATATCAGACCAGCTTTTATTTTCCACTACGTGATTAGGTACTAACCAAGAGCCACCACAACAAGCAACATTTGACAGTGCTAAATAATCACGCACATTTTTTAAATTGATACCGCCAGTTGGGCAAAATTTAATATCCGGAAATGGTCCGCCTATTGATTTAATGGCATTAACTCCGCCAGAAGCTTCTGCAGGGAAAAATTTCAGGTGATCATAACCAAAATCTGACGCATCCATCAGTTCTGAAATTGAAGAAATCCCCGGAATTAAGGCAATATTACCTTCATTACCCGCTTGCAATAAATCTTTGGTTAAACCAGGACTGATCGCAAATTTAGCTCCAGCGTCAACAGATTGCTGTAACTGTTGACGATTAGTAACAGTACCAGAGCCAATAATAGCTTCAGGTAACTCTTTAGCAATAGCACTGATTACGTCAAGTGCTGCCGATGTACGCAAAGTAACTTCTAATACTTTAATATCCGCAGCTAAAAGCGCCTCTGCAATTGGCAGAGCATCCTCTACTTTATTAATCACTAATACAGGAACAATTGGTCCCATAGCGAAAAGTTCCTTTGGCATAATCTGCCAATTTTTTAATGCTGTCATAAATCCTCTATTCTCTTTTTGCATCCAATATTGTTTGATGCGTAATTTTTATTTCTTTAGCTTTGGTTGATTCAAATTGATAGATCAAACCGTTTATTTATAAATTTTTTTGCTCACCAAGCGCTTTATTCATCAAACTTTTATTGATCAAATAAGGAGCATGCGCCTGTTTCAGCTGAACTTAAGTTACGACGCATGAAACCGAAAATTTCACGTCCCATACCTTGATGATGACCATTGACTTGGAACAGCGCATTATCACGTGCTGCTAACTCTTGCTCATCAACTAATAAAGTAAGTTCGCCCGTTTCACCGTCAAGATTGATCATATCGCCGGTTTTAACTTTAGCGATTAAACCACCATCTAGTGCCTCTGGACATAAGTGAATCGCTGCCGGCACTTTACCTGATGCGCCTGACATACGGCCGTCTGTAACCAAAGCTACTTTAAAGCCTTTGTCTTGCAATACACCCAATGGTGGTGTTAATTTGTGTAATTCAGGCATACCTCGAGCTTTAGGCCCCTGGAAACGAACAACAGCTACAAAGTCTTTCTCTAGCTCACCGTTATCAAACGCGGTTTGTAGTTCGTGTTGATCTTCAAAAACAACTGCTGGCGCTTTAATTACATAGCTCCCTTCACGTAAAGACGATGTTTTCAATACCGATGTACCTAAATTACCTTTTAATGTTTTTAAGCCGCCATCGTCTTTAAATGGCTTGGCAACCGTAGCAATAACATCTTCATCTAATGATTTTTCAACACAATCAACCCATTGAAGTTGACCATTATCTAATATTGGTTTTTTGGTATATCGTGTTAAACCACGACCACAAATAGTTTCAACATCTTCGTGCAACAAGCCCGCATTAATTAACTCTTTAAACAATAACGCCATGCCACCGGCTTCTTGGAAGTGGTTAATATCAGCTTGGCCATTAGGGTAAATTTTAGTAATCAATGGCACTGCATGCGACAAATCATTAAAATCTTGAAAGTTAATGACAATACCGGCAGCGCGAGCAAAAGCGATGATGTGCATAGTTAAATTGGTTGAGCCACCTGTTGCCAATAAAGCAACTATTGCATTAACAACAGAGCGTTCATCGATCATTTCACCAACTGGCATATAATTACCAGATTGTTGAGTTATACGAGTGACTTGACGCGCAGCAGCTTTGGTCAGTTCTAAACGTAATGGCGTGTTAGGCGCCACAAACGAAGCGCCGGGCAAATGTAAGCCCATTATTTCAACCACTAGTTGGTTAGAATTGGCGGTACCAAAGAAAGTACAAGTACCTGCAGCGTGATAAGAGGCTGATTCAGCTTCTAAAAGCGCCACTTCATCTACTTCACCTTGTGCATATTGTTGACGCACCCGCGCTTTTTCTTTATTTGGAATGCCTGAAGGCATTGGCCCTGCTGGCACAAATACGGTAGGCAAATGGCCAAAAGTCATACTAGCTATCAATAAACCAGGGACAATCTTATCGCAGATACCAAGCATTAATGAACCATCAAACATATTGTGAGATAAACCAACAGCGGTTGCCATTGCAATGACATCACGGCTCATTAGACTTAAATCCATGCCCGGCTGTCCTTGCGTTACTCCATCACACATAGCAGGAACACCACCAGCAAATTGGGCGATACCGCCTGTTGATTTAATTGCTTCTTTGATGATTTGTGGGTAGGTTTCATACGGTTGATGCGCACTTAGCATATCGTTATATGCAGAAACAATAGCGATATCAGAGTGATTCAAACCCTTTATTGTCTGCTTGTCATCTTTGCCACAAGCAGCAAAACCATGAGCTAAATTTCCACAGGACAAACTTGCACGATGCACCGTACTTGATTTTGCTGCCGCTATTTTAGCTAAATACTCTTTTCGAGTTGCAGCACTTCGAGCGATAATACGCTCAGTAATATCTACTATTTCTTGTTTCATTGCTACTTTCATAGGTCTACTTCTTGAGTTTATCTGTTAGTTAATAAATTAATACTTTGTTAGAGATATTTTTGATCTATTTAGCCCAATATACTTGGGTATCAATACCATCACCCTGCAAAAAAGCTCTAATAGGCATTTCAAAAATATCACTGTTGCTAAGTGCTTTATCTAACACTTGCTTTTTATTGTCACCACAAAGATGTAAAAAAACATTTTTACTTTGCTTTAATGCAGCAAAGCTAAAAGTAATACGTTGATGTGGAGCAGTTTTCGGTTCAACTTTCATTAATGAATTTTCATTAGTAATAGCTAAACCTTGTTCTATTTGCTCACTACATGGAAATAATGATGCCGTATGACCGTCTTCACCCATACCCAAAATAACTACGTCTAACGGCAATAATGCATTATTAGCTGCAAGATTAAGATCGGCTAAGGTTTCCTCGCATAATTTTTCACCTTGTTTTAAATGAAAAAATTTTGCGGCTGAGGCTTTGTTTTGTAGTAAATTTTCGTGTACTAAACGGGTATTACTGGCATCGACATTAATATCAACCCAACGCTCATCCGCTAAAGTAACTGTCACTTTTTTCCAATCTATCTCTTTATTTGAAAGCACCTTAAAAAAGCCTTTAGGAGTTGAACCTCCTGAAACAGCAATACTTGCCTTGCCTTTTAAAGTAATAGCCGATTGTAATATTTGACTCACATTTTCTGCCAATGCTTGGTCTAATTGTTCTCTGCTATCAAAATTATTTAGTTGATTCATGATTACTCTACCCACTGGCGATCATCACGCGCAATTAAAGAAATAGAGGAAACAGGTCCCCATGAGCCTGCAGCATATGGCTTAGGCGCTTCGTTAGTTGCTTGCCATGCATCAATAATACTGTCAGCCCAAGTCCAAGCAGCTTCTACTTCATCACGACTAACAAATAACGATTGATTGCCATTGAGAACTTCAAGCATTAAACGCTCGTAGGCATCTATAACTCGTTGGTTTTTGTATGTATCGTTAAAACTCAAATCAAGTTTGTTTTCTTGAATATTCATTTGCGAAGCGATACCCGGAATTTTATTCATCATTTGCAATTCAACACCTTCATCAGGCTGCAAACGAATAGTCAATTTATTAGATGGCAAATCACTATAGCTTTCTTTGAAGATATTATGTGGCTGTTCTTTAAAATGCACTACAATTTCACTATGTTTAGCTGGCATTCTTTTACCTGTTCTTAAGTAAAAAGGTACTCCTGACCAACGCCAGTTATCAATTTCAGCTTTTATAGCAACAAAGGTTTCAGTTTTGCTTATTGTGTTTGCGCCCTCTTCATTCAAATATCCCGGTACAGCAACACCATTTAAGAAACCATCTGCATATTGGCCTCGAACTGTCTTGTCTTTAACATTAGTACGATCAATTGGACAAAGCGCTTTCACTGCTTTTAGTTTTTCAGCTCGAATGCTCTCTGCGCTTAAATCAGCCGGAGGCTCCATCGCTAAAAGAGATAAAATTTGTAATAAATGGTTTTGAATCATATCTCGCATCTGGCCAGCTTCATCATAAAAACCCCAACGCCCTTCTATACCAACACTTTCAGCAACAGTTATTTGTACATGATCAATGCTATTTCTGTCCCAGTTGGTCGTAAATAATGAGTTCGCAAACCGCAGTACTAATAAATTTAAAACCGTTTCTTTACCTAAATAGTGGTCTATACGGTAGATTTGATTTTCTTTAAAAAAGCGCGCTACTTGATTATTAATTACTTTTGATGATTCTAAACAGTGACCAATAGGTTTTTCCATCACAACACGATCATCAGCGGCAATGAGGTTGGCATGATTTAAACCATCACAAATATCACCATAAATTGCAGGCGGTGTTGAGAAATAATAAACACGAGTATCATTACCTGTTGATAATGTATCAGCTAGATTTTTATAGGCACTTGCCTCTTTCATATCAAGTTGCTGATAAACCAAACGCGCCATAAAGCGTGCTAAAACGTCTTCATCAAGCGTTTCTTTTACAAAATTATTGATATTCTCTAATACAACAGTTTTAAATTCATCTAAGCTGTGCGTTTGACGGGCAACGCCAACAATGCGACTTTTCTCATTAATTAAGCCACACGCTTCTAATTGATATAAAGCAGGTAATAATTTACGGCGCGATAAATCACCTAAAGCACCAAAAATAACGATTTCACTGGCAGATTGACAATCTAATTTATTCATAAAACTCTCTGACCTCGTATCTGAGCATAATTGCGGTGTTAATAACTAACATATTCCCTAATGATAACTCTGAGCAATAAAGCTCACTTCCATTAACAACGACTCACTCACAACAAAAAACAAAACAGCAGTTTTGTAACTTAACTACATATACACCTAATTTAGCGCCTGAATGTTAATCAGTAAAGAACTTTCTGTAATTTTACTACATTTTATTTGTAAAATGCCTAAAAACAGCAATATCAGGATGAAAAGCAAATATTTCTCTGAAGTTTTACCACTTAACTTTACAAAATGGGTAAATCTTATCGCTGTTTATTTATTAAACATTTGCTAATTTCATGTGTTTTGCATTATATTAGTATCAATTATGAAATAAAATTTCATTTTTCCTGTTACTAAAGCAGAAAATAAATTACAGTAAGCATATGTACATTTATGTATTAGCTTTCATTAACAACAAAATTTAAACGTTATTACGCCAAACTATTTGGCTTATATAAGTAGAGCTAGGATCACAAAATAATGAATATATTAGAAAAGATCACTAACGAACTAGACATCCTAAGTAAATCTGAGCGTAAAGTAGCTGAAGTAATACTCTCTTCACCAAGTACTGTTATTCACTCAAGTATAGCTGCCCTAGCTAAACAAGCTAATATAAGTGAACCAACGGTTAATCGCTTTTGTCGCCGTTTAGACACTAAGGGTTACCCTGATTTTAAATTACATTTAGCGCAAAGCTTGGCTAACGGAACACCTTACGTAACTCGTCACGTTGATGAGAATGATAGCGCTGAAGAATACACATCTAAAATTTTTGAATCGACTATGGCAAGTCTTGAATTAGCACGTAAAAGTTTAGACCCATCTTTGATCAATCGGTCAGTTGATGTACTTACTCAAGCTAATAAAATCTCGTTTTTTGGTTTAGGTGCTTCGGCTATTGTGGCGCATGATGCACAAAATAAATTTTTCCGCTTCAATGTTCCTGTTGTTTATTTCGATGACATATTAATGCAACGTATGAGTGCTATAAATAGTCGTCAAGGTGATGTGGTTATTGTTATATCTCATACAGGTAGAACAAAATCATTAGTTGAAGTGGCTAGTTTAGCGAAAGAAAATGATGCCACCGTTATTGGCATCACAACAAACGGCACACCATTAGCTAAAGAATGTAGCATTGTTTTATCTGTTGAGGTTGCAGAAGACACCGACCTTTACATGCCTATGTCTTCCAGAATAGCTCAGTTAGCGCTTATCGATGTGCTAGCAACCGGATTCACCTTAAGACGTGGAAGTAAGTTTAGAGATAATTTAAAGAAAGTAAAAGATAGTTTAAGAAGCTCACGCTTTGACCGTAAAGATTAGATTTAGGCAAGTTGTTCTGCTCACAGAGCAGCTTACTATTTATAAAACCATTTAAAGATATTAAGGATTAAAATGCCTAGAAGAACGAAGATTGTTGCTACCCTTGGTCCAGCAACAGATGACAAAGCAAAACTAAAAGCCGTATTAGCTGCAGGTGTAAATGTAGTAAGACTCAATTTTTCTCACGGCATCCCTCAAGATCACATTGACAGAGCGAATAACGTCCGTGAAGCAGCGAAAGAATTAGGAATTTACGTGGGAATTTTAGGTGACTTGCAAGGGCCTAAAATTCGAATTTCTACCTTTAAGGATGGTCCAATAAGAGTTGCAGTTGGTGATAAATTTGAACTGGATGCCACATTAGAAAAAGGTCTAGGCTGTCAAGAGAAGATAGGAATTGATTATAAAAAATTAGTTCAAGATGTGAGCAAAGATGACATTTTATTGCTTGACGATGGTCGTGTGCAACTTAAGGTTTTATCAACATCGACTACCTCAGTATTTACGGAAGTGACTGTTGGCGGTCCATTATCAAATAATAAAGGTATTAACCGCCAAGGTGGCGGTTTAACTGCTCCTGCATTAACAGCTAAAGATAAAGAAGACATTAAATTAGCCGCTAAAATCAATGTTGATTTTCTAGCTGTTTCTTTCCCTCGTGATGCTGCAGATATGCGCGAAGCTCGTTTGTTAGCACAAGAAGCTGGTTGTGATGCGCGTTTAGTATCAAAAATTGAACGTGCAGAAGCGGTAAACGATGATGACGTACTCGATGGTATCATCTTAGCTTCTGATGTTGTGATGGTTGCCCGTGGTGATTTAGGGGTTGAAATTGGTGATGCTGAGCTTGTTGGTAAGCAAAAACATATTATTGCTCGATCTCGCCAATTAAATCGTGTTGTTATCACTGCAACCCAAATGATGGAAACCATGATTGAACAACCTATGCCTACCCGCGCAGAGGTTATGGATGTATCTAACGCTGTACTAGATGGCACAGATGCCGTAATGCTTAGTGCTGAAACCGCTGCAGGTAAATACCCTGTTGAAACTGTAACGGCAATGGCTAGTGTTTGTGTTGGCGCTGAAAAGCATCGCTCTGTAAATATTTCTAGTCACAGGATGGATTTAACATTTACTGAAATATCTGAAACAGTTGCTTTATCCGCAATGTATGCAGCAAATCACTTAGATGGTGTTAAAGCAATTATTTCTTTAACAGAGTCGGGACAAACTAGTAAGTTAATGTCTCGCATTACCTCTGGCTTGCCTATTTTCTCATTATCTCGTCATAGTAAAACATTAAATAAAACGGCTATTTACCGAGGTGTTTACCCAATTGCTTTTGACTCAACTAACAGTAAAGTTGAAACTTTAAGTGATGATATTTTGAAAGAAGTATGTAAAAAATCAGATTTAGTGGTTGGTGATAAAATTATACTAACTCATGGTGACTTGATGGAAACTGTTGGTGCTTCAAACACATTGAAGGTATTAACTATTGCTAAAAAGCACTTAAGTTAAAAATTTAACAATCTATTAAAAATAGCCGCTAGTATATTAATACTAGCGGCTTTTTATTTTTTACTGCTTTATTTACACTAAACTAGCGAATAATTGTTCAAACTTATCTAAACCTTCATTAGCAATATCATCAGGGATAGTTAACGCTGGTAAGAAGCGAATAACATTACCGTAGAAACCACACGCTAATAATATCAATCCATGTTCAGCCGCATTACCAATAATAGCTTGAGTTAACTCTGTGTTTGCGTTTTCAACATCACCGCCTTTCATTAATTCTATAGCAATCATCGCACCTTGATTTCTCACATCACTGATAAGTTTGGGATTTTTAGCTTGTAAAGCCGATAAACGCTCATTAAATAGTGCACCAATTTGATTAGCACGTTCAACAAGGTTTTCTTCTTCTATCACTTCAAGTACCGCTAATGCTGCAGCACACGCAACAGGTGAGCCACCATATGTACCACCTAAACCACCTGGTAAAGGAGCGTCCATTATTTCACTTTTACCTACAACTGCAGAGATTGGGAAACCGCCAGCAATACCTTTAGCCATGGTCATTAAGTCGGCTTCAACACCCGCATGTTCAAAGCTAAACATTTTACCCGTACGGCCAAAGCCTGTTTGAATTTCATCGGCAATTAAAACAATGCCATTGTCATCACATAGGGTACGCAATGCTTGTAAAAATTCAGGTGGTGCTTGATAGAAACCGCCCTCACCTTGTACTGGTTCAACGATAATGGCAGCAACATCTGTTGGTGCAATATCAACTTTAAACAAATTAGCCACTGCGGTTAATGAGTCTTTTACTGAAATATCATGTTGCTCAATTGGGAACGGTGCATGGAAGATATCGCCGGGAAATGGACCAAATAAGTTTTTATAGGGTGTGATCTTTCCTGTTAACGCCATCGTTAAATTTGTACGACCGTGAAAACCACCGTTAAAAGCAATAACCCCGCGACGACCCGTATGGGCACGCGCTATTTTTACGCAGTTTTCAACTGCTTCGGCGCCTGTTGATACAAATATCGCTTTTTTCTCACTGTCACCCGGCGCTAATTTAGTAAGCTTTTCTGCTAGTTCAACCGCCACTTCATATGGGTTTACCATCACACAAGTATGACTAAATTTATCAACTTGCTCTTTTACTGCAGCAACAACTTTTGGGTGACTATGGCCAGTATTACACACCGCAATACCGGTACCAAAATCAATAAAACGTTTACCTTCTACATCCCAAAGTTCAGCATTTTTTGCATGCTCAACATAAACAGGATAAACATTGCCTTGACCACGGGCAATAACCTTTGTTTTTCTCAGCTGTAATTGTGAATTTGTTTGTGTCATTTTCTTTCTCTCTTTTATTCGTTCATAAACGTTGTTTTCGTAAACTTTGCTTCGTAACAAGTAACTTGTTACTCGCCATTTATTTGTCTAACCCACCCATACATAGGTATTTAATCTCTAAATAATCATCTAAACCGTATTTAGAGCCTTCACGGCCATTTCCTGACTGCTTCATACCACCAAATGGTGCTGCTGCATTAGAAATTATACCTTCATTAATACCTACCATGCCAAAGTCTAAACCTTCAGCTACGCGCCAAATTCGGCCAATATCACGAGAGTAAAAATAGGAAGCTAGACCAAATTCAGTATCATTTGCGATGGCAACCGCTTCGCTTTCCTCTTTGAAACAAATTATAGGCGATACAGGGCCAAAAATTTCATTGTGAGCAATTGGCATATCATTAGTAACATTAGTGAGTACTGTCGGTGTTAAAAAGCTTTCGCCAAGTGATGAGTCATAATCACCAAGTGCAATTTGTGCGCCTTGGCTAATAGAGTCATCAATCAATCTTTTTACATCGCCAACGGCTTGTGCGGTGATCATAGGGCCAATAGTAACGCCTTCATCTAAACCATTACCCAAAGACAAACCTTTAACCGCTTCGATAAATTTTTCAGTAAATTCTGCTAACACGCCTTGTTGCACTAAAATTCGATTAGTACAAACACACGTTTGTCCTGCATTTCGGTATTTTGACACTAACGCACCAGCAACAGCAGCATCAATATCCGCATCATCAAAAACAATAAATGGTGCATTACCACCTAATTCCATTGATACTTTTTTAACTGTAGATGCACATTGACTAATCAGTGATTTACCAACACCGGTAGAGCCAGTAAAAGTAAATTTAGCAACATCTTTGTGCTCAGTTAACACCTTACCCATACCACGAGCATCATCACCAACGACCACATTAAATACGCCTGCCGGTATGCCTGCTCGTTCAGCTAGCTCAGCCATTGCCAATGCAGATAACGGCGTTTGAGTCGCAGGACGTACCACAAAAGTACAGCCTGAAGCCAAAGCAGCAGCTGCTTTTCGCGCAATCATAGCGTTAGGAAAATTCCACGGAGTAATCGCAGCAACCACACCAATAGGTTGTTTGATAACGACAATACGCTTATCACCGGAAGGTGCAGGAATGGTATCTCCATAAACACGTTTGCCTTCCTCGGCAAACCATTCAAGAAAAGCAGCGCCATAAGCAATTTCGCCTTTAGCTTCTGCCAATGGTTTACCTTGCTCTAAAGTTAGAATACGGCCTAAATCATCTTGATTTGCCATCATTAAATCAAACCATTTACGTAATAAGGAAGAACGTTCATTCGCTGATTTTGCAGCCCATGCCTTAAAAGCACCTTTTGCTGCTTTAACAGCTAATTCAGTTTCAGCAATACCTGCATTACTTACATTGGCAACGAGTTTACCTGTTGCTGGATTGTTTACAGCAATTTCACTAGCACTGCTATGCCAACTGCCATTGATATAGGAGAAATTCTTCAATAATTGTGGATCGTTTAAATTATGCATGTTTGCCTCTAAAGCTTAAATAATCGATATAGCTATTGAATAACAAATTCAACTAGATTTAAATACTAAACATTAAACCCTTAGTTTTATGTATGTAAAACTTTGTAATCACAATCTATTATTCCTAAAAAGATTACTGTGTACAATTTAAGGCTTCTGCGCCTTTTTAAAGTTGTAGTAGAAAATGAGGGGGTGCTGCTGCCGAAAATGAACTGAGTGTAACGCGATCAACCATTAGCGTGCATATGTCTAATCTTGAAACGCTAATGAAGTTAAAACTTTGTTTGCGTGGACGTGGTTGCTTTTCATTAACTGAAGACGGCCAAGCGGTTTATCATGCTGTGTTAAACATGTTTGACTCACTGAATGATTTTTCTTTATTTGTTAACTCATTAGGGAAAGAGTTAAGTGGTGAGTTAGTCATTTTATGTTCGGATCCATTAAATGAAGCCATGCAACGAAAAATGGCTAAAGTTATCGAAAAAATTAATGATAAAGCCCCGAATTTACATTTAGTACTAGATACAGATTCAATAGCCAACATTGAAAAGCAACTACTTAAAGACAAAGCTCATATTGGTTTATTGCCTAATTATAAACCTGTCGAAGGCTTACATTATCAAACACTGTTTAGTGAGCCTGTTTATTTATGTTGTGCTAAAAGCCATGCTTTTTTTGATCAAGTCGATAATAAAATAAGTCCTGAAGCACTAACTACTGTGTCTGCAATACATCCAGGAATAGATATTGACGCTAAAGGTAGAGAACAATTAACAAAGTTAAACTTATCCGCCAAAGCTTACCAATTTGATACTCGTAAAGCGTTGATATTATCAGGTCGATATATTGGGTATTTGCCACAAAGTACCATTCAGCAGGAACTTAATTCAGGCGATGTTAGAATCATTCAACCAAGCTCATTAACTTACCAGTTTGATTTATCGTTAGTTTACAAAAAGTCATCAAAAGAAACGGCTAAAGTAGATTTATTAAAACAAGCCTTTAGTGCTGTTTTTGATAAATAATACAGAACAGCACTTATAATATTTTAACGTAAGCAAGAGACATCACAATCTCAAAAAGGTGATGTCGTTGTATTTACTTCACATCTGTACGATGGTACAGTTTAAAAAGTATTCATTTACCTGCAACTAAAATATATGAGCTTAAAAGAACAATTATCGACTTTACACCAGTATTTTAATAGTCATGTCACTAAAGATATCACTTGGCGTAAACAGCAACTAAAAAATATTAAACAACTAGTTATTGAAAATGAAAAAATATTACTAGATGCGTTATATCAAGACTTAGGAAAGCCTAATTTAGAAGGCTGGATTACAGAAATATCCTATATTACAGGCGATGTTGATCACACAATTAAGCATTTAAAATCTTGGAGTGCGAAACAAAAAGTATCAACACCGCTAGTTGTTCAACCGGGAACATCATATATAAAGCCAGAGCCGCAGGGAACTGTCTTAATTATTGGGGCTTGGAACTACCCTATCCAACTGATTTTCGGGCCTTTAATCGCAGCAATTTCAGCGGGAAATTGTGCCGTCATCAAGCCGTCAGAATTAGCACCAAAAACATCCAAACTTATTGCTAAATTAGTGCCAAAATACCTAGATACAAATGCTGTAATTGTAGTAGAAGGTGCTGTAGAAGAAACAACTCAACTTCTTAATGAAAAATTTGATCACATTATGTATACCGGAAATGGTGCTGTTGCTCGAATTGTAATGATGGCAGCGTCTAAATATTTAACGCCCGTAACGTTAGAGCTTGGCGGGAAGAGCCCTGTTTATATCGATGATTCGGCCAATATATCAATTACTGCTCAGCGAATCGCATGGGGTAAATGGTTAAATGCAGGACAAACCTGTATTGCACCCGATTATATTTTAACCACTAAGTCACTAGTTAAACCTTTAATAGATAGTCTTGGGAAAGAAATAACACAAATGTTTGGCTTAAATGTCAAAGAAAGCAAAAGCTACGGAAGGATTGTAAACTCGCGACATGCTCAGCGACTAGTAAACTACCTAGAGAATCAAGATATTGTTGTCGGTGGAGAGTACGATATAGAGAACAAGTTTATGGAGCCAACCATAGTCGCAATTAAAGACCTTGATTGCCCTCTAATGAAAGAAGAAATATTTGGCCCTATTTTACCCATTGTTGTTGTGGATGACTTTGAGCACGCTAAAAGTTATGTACTTGAAAATGATAAACCATTGGCTGCCTATTTATTTACAAAAAATAAGATACAAGAAAAACAATGGATAAATGAAATTCAAGCAGGTAACCAATGTATTAATGATGTCATTATGTTTAACGCAGTGCCCGATTTACCTTTTGGCGGCACAGGATCAAGCGGCATAGGACAGTACAGCGGTAAATCAGGTTTTGATAATTTTAGTCATGCAAAGCCGATATTAAAACGCCCTTTTATAAAAGACCTTCCTGTGCGGTTTGCACCCTATAGTGATTTGAAGTTTAAAATATTAAGATTTCTCAGATAGCACTAAAAAAACCTAACACCAATAAGGCATGCATATTTAAAAATAGGCGGAATTAATTATAGTCAGCCCCTATCACTAAATATATATGCCGCTTTAAAATGAGTTTCATCCTTTCAAATTCTAGCTCTACTTCTTCCTTATCTTGTATTAACATCGCTTTTTTTTCTAATTGTAAAACCAGTGCGAAAGTCACTTCTGCATCTTCTTGAGGGGCTCCAGTTCCTATTCCCTGGTATAGTTCAAAAATTCTGTTAGTTTCCTTTTGCCATGCACATAATAATAATTGACTTAATTGAGGGCTTCTTAATGCCTCATTGTGGAAAGCTAATTCAATTTTTCTATCATCAGAATTATCAAAAATTTGATTTCGTAAATAAATTTCACCATCTTTATACAACTGTTCAGCAAGTTCATCAGGGCTAATATCTTGTTTGGCAAAATGTTCTACGTCTTGCTCAAGTGAGACAAAATGGGGGTTTTTACCTACATCGATTGTTCCATGCCAGTAAATAAATGTTGAACTAATCAAATCTTCAATACTTTTAAAATGATAAGTTGTAGAGCCTAACGAAACACCTGCTTGAGCAGCCACGGCTCGATGCCTAACGCCTCTCATTCCGTTTGTTTTAATAACTTCAAGCGTAGCAAGTAAAATCCGTTGCTTTGCATCTAGCTTTGTTTTTTGAGTTTCAGACATTAAATAAATCCATAAAATATATTCTGTAAATTATATACTCAAACCGCTTCAAACTACATGATTCAGTTAGAGTTAACATTTAATTAAAAAAATACTTTCGTACAGCACAAAACAACTGTACTATGGTACAGTTGTTTTTGCTATACATTAAAAAATTAAATTTCTCATTTGGAGACTCTACTTTATGAAGATCGATCGCCTTAACTTAAACCGCAGAAGTATGCTCAAAACCATTACGGCTTTCGGTGTCGGAAGTACATTGGGTTTAACTGCCTGTAGTAAAGAAGAGAGTATAGCTCCTCTCCAGCCATTAAAAGGAGCCATTGATAAAGACGGTAATGAAGTTATTCCTTGGACAAACTGGTCTGGAAATCAGTTTTCAACACCTAATGAGCGTTTAGTACCAAAAAATACCGATGAATTATCTTCGATGATCAAGAATACCAAGCAGCATATTCGACTTGTTGGTGCAGGACATTCTTTCTCAGCACTTGTTCCTACCAATGAAACACAAATGTCACTTGCCTATTTCTATGGCATTACCAACATTGATAAAGAAAAGAAGCAATTTGATGTTGCTGGTAATACTTTCTTGGCTGGTGTCGGTGAGGAGCTTTGGCAAAACGGCATGAGTTTAGAGAATATGCCAGATATAAATACCCAAACATTTGGCGGTGCAATTGCAACGTCAACGCATGGCACGGGTATCAATTATGGCTCTATGTCTTCAACCGTAAAAAAAATAGTAATAGTTAATGGTTTAGGTGAAGAAATTAGTTGTAGTGAAAATGAGAACAGTGAAATATTCAACGCTGCTAGAACCAACATTGGTACGCTCGGTGCAGTAACCAATTTACGAATTCAAGCGCAAGACAAGCACTATTTGAAAGAAACTAGCTGGATGATGGATCTTGAAGAAGGTCTAGCAAAAGCGGAACAATTAAGAGACGAACATCGCCATTTTGAAATGTATGCCCTGCCCCATGCAGATTACATTTTAGGCATTACTATAGACAAAATAGAAAGAAATCAGTTACTTTCCGGCACGGTGAATACTGGTGATGCTTATGAAACTTTCAAAACCATGTCTAAGGTCATTGACACCTTACCTTACTTAAGAAGCTTTATAGTTAACACTGGCGCTAGCACCGTTGAAAAAGAAGAACGCACGGGGCGAAATTACGAAGTGTTAGGCAATCTTAGAGATATGCGTTTTAACGAAATGGAATATTCAATTCCAGCTGAACATGGCGTAGCGTGTTTAAGAGAGATTTTAGCAACCATTAAAAAACTTGATATTGATGTGATTTTCCCGATGGAATATCGCTATATTAAAGCTGATGACATTTGGTTAAGTCCATTTTATCAACGTGATAGTTGCGCCATTAGTTGTCATAACTTTGCTGATAAAGACTACAAAAAATACTTTGCCGCCATTGAGCCTATTTTTTGGAAGTACGACGGTAGGCCGCACTGGGGGAAAATTCATACTTTAACTGCCAAAGAGCAACGCGCTAGATATCCTATGTTTGATCAATTTTTGAAAATTAGAAAAGAAATGGATCCAAAAAATATATTCACAAACGAACATATCAATACCGTATTAGGTTTGAGTTAAGGACATAAAGATGGATAGAAGAAAATTTATTCTAGCAGGTGCAGCACTTGGTGTTGCTGGATATTTGTTTAAACCGAGTGATAAAGGCATTCCCTATGATGATTACTTTGCCCAAGTGAACAAGCAGTTAAAGGTGTCTGGTACCTATTTACCGAGTATGTTGGTCGATCTTGATTTAGTTGATCATAACATCGATGCATTAGCCAACATTATCAATCCAAACGTAGACTTGCGCATTGTTGCTAAATCAGTGCCTAGCCCTGAGCTATTAGGGTATTTGATGGATAAAAACCAAACCAATAAATTGATGGTCTTTCATCAACCTTTCCTAACACATATTGCACAAGCCTATCCCAACAGTGATGTCTTAATGGGGAAACCTTTACCTGTTAAAGCAGCCGAGGATTTTTATCAAAGCCTAGACAGTCAAGGCCAGTTTGATGCAAAAACTCAACTGCAATGGTTAATTGATAGTGAAGAAAGACTTAAACAGTACTTATCATTAGCTAAATCACTTGATCAGCACTTTAAAATAAATATTGAACTTGATGTCGGTTTGCATCGTGGCGGTTTACAGCAAGCTGATGAGTTAGATGCGTTAATCTCACTTATCGAAAGCAATTCTCAGTTTTTAAGTTTTTCTGGCTTTATGGGTTATGACCCACATGTTGTTAAAATTCCGAGTATTGTAAAATCAGCTGAACAAGCATACCAAGAATCGCAAATCATCTATCAAAGCTTTATCGATCGACTGTATACCTTAAATGTTCATTACAAAGAACAACCACTTTGTTTAAATGGTGCAGGAAGCCCAAGTCTTGTCATGCACAAAGATAACACCGTTGCCAATGAACTCTCTGCGGGATCTTGTTTTGTAAAACCAGTAGACTTTGATTTACCTTCATTAGCATCTTTTAAACCCGCTGCATTTATCGCCACTCCAGTTTTAAAAAAAATGAAAGGAACGTCAATTCCTGCCATTGAGTTTGCACAGAACATATTTCCGTTATGGGATCCTAATATGCAGCAAACATATTTTATTTATGGTGGCAAATGGCTTGCCAAATATGAATCACCACAAGGGCTGCAAGGTAATGGCCTATTTGGTACCAGTACTAACCAAGAAATAGTTAACAGCTCTAAAAACGTAAATTTAAATGTTGATGACCATGTGTTTTTACGCCCAACACAAAGTGAATTTGTTTTCTTACAATTTGGCAACTTAATCACCTTGCGAAACCAGCAAGTTAGCAGCCAATGGCCAATTTTAAAACAAGGTTAATCTGCGAATATGAATGAAATTATTTTTCCAAAAGACTTTATTTTCGGTACTGCTACCGCATCCTATCAAATTGAAGGTGCTGTTACTGAAGATGGTCGTGGACTCAGTGTCTGGGATACCTTTAGCCATAAAAAAGGCAAAATTAGAAAAGGACATACTGGCGATATTGCCTGTGATCATTATCATAAATACAAAGATGATGTTTCCTTAATGAAAGAAATGGGTTTGGATGCCTATCGACTTTCTATTTCTTGGTCACGGGTTATGCCAAGTGGAACACATGTAGTAAACCCTGCAGGTATAGAGTTTTATAGTAATTTAATTGACGAACTACTTGCTGCAGGAATCACCCCCTACGTAACATTATTTCATTGGGACATGCCACAGGCGTTAGATGATGAGTATGGTGGTTTTTTATCAAGGCAAGCCGCTTACGACTTTGCTAACTTTGTTGAAGTAGTTGTTAAAGCTTTAGGTGATCGAGTAAAAAATTGGATCACCCTAAATGAGCCATGGGAGCATGGTTGTTTTGGTTACGTTATGGGCAAGCATGCGCCAGGTAAAGTGAAACCATGGCGCTATTTAACCGTAATGCATAACCAACATCTAGCCCATGGTCTTGCCGTAAAAAAAATTCGCCAATTTTGTCCTGATGCTCAAGTCGGCATTACCTTGAGTTTTACACCAATATACCCAAAAACAACCACCGCAAAAGATAAGAAAGCAACCGCATTAGCTAATGAATTTATGAACTTCATCAGCCTTGATCCGCTTTTGAAAGGACATTATCCCAAAGAGTTATGGAAAAAATTTGGCTGGTTCAAAGCTAAAATAGAGCATGGTGATTTGGAAATAATACGGCAACCTGTCGATTTTATTGGCATTAATTATTATTCACGAGAGTTTGCTAAGTACAGTCCTTGGGTGCCTTTTTTAAATGCTTGGATTGAAGACGGCGGCGATGTGCCAGATAAAGACTTTGTTAAAGATGGCGTACAGCATACTTCTATGGGTTGGGAGGTTTTTCCTCAGGGGTTAAGTGATATTTTGCAATGGTTTAGAGAAGATTACGGTAATCCTAAAGTGTATGTCACTGAAAATGGTGCCGCTTTTAACGATACCATTGAAAATGGTGTTGTTGACGATCCCAAACGTATCAATTTTCTCAGTCTATATATGCAAGCGGCCAAGCAGGAAATAGAAAAAGGTTCAAATTTACATGGCTATTTTGTCTGGTCATTTTTAGATAATTTTGAATGGGCTGCTGGTTACGATAAACAATTTGGTATTGTTCATGTCGATTATCAAACCCAAAAGCGAACCATTAAAAATAGCGGTTTATGGTATAAAGACCTGATTGCAAAAAATAAGGTTGCGAATAATAAGCTGACCAATATAAACGCTGATTCTGAGGATTAAAATGGCTACCGAAATTCATGTAACCACTCCGGCAACAAATATCGCGGTGAACTCTTTTAGAGATAAAGTCAGCTTAGCCTTGATTGTATTTATGTCATTTTTTTTAATGGCAGATATGTACATAACCCCGGCTATTATTCCAGAGCTTAGCCAAGAGTTCGGCGTAACCGCCGATAGTATTGGTTGGGCTGGTACTGCGTTTATGTTACTTGGGGCAATAATGGGCTTAGTATTCGGTCATTATAATGACCGAATAAGTCGTAAAAAACTGTTAATGATAGCGGTAGCTGTTGGCGAAGTTCCCTGTCTTTTAACTGGTATTGCTGGCATTACTTATAACTTTGAAATGTTTGTAATTATGCGCACGCTTACTGGTTTTGGTATTGGCGGTATCTACCCTATTACTTTTTCATTATTAGCCGATTATGTCAGTGATAAAAATAGAGCTAAAGCAAGTGCTATGGTTGATATAGCATGGGGGTTAGGCATTATGTCTGGGCCACTATTAGCGAGCTATGCCCTATCAACCGATTATGGCTGGCGTTTGGCCTTTGTATTAGCAGCAGTGCCAAGTTTTCCCCTTATTATAATATACTGGTTTGTGGCGACAGAGCCCAAGCGCGGTAGAAATGAACTAGGCACTGAGCACAGTACTGAACATAAATCAGCATCAAAAGATAACGATGCTAAATTCAGTCTATCTCAATTTAAAGCCGTATTCTCGAACAAAACTAACGTACTACTATTTTTACAAGGCATCCCCGGTAGTATCCCATGGGGTCTATTACCCTTTTGGATCATCACCTTTTTTCGCGAAGAGCGCGGATTTTCTGCAGAAGATGCCACCATGATTTGGGAAGTTTTCGGTATTGCTACTGTTGTTGGTGGCTTAATGTGGGCAATTTGTGGTGATTGGCTATTTAAACGCCGAGCAAAATATGTCTCGATACTATGCTCGGTGGTGATATTACTCGGAATGATACCAGAATACATTTTACTTAATGTTGAATTTGCTCAGCAAAGTAGCTACTGGGCATTAGCTATTATGGGTGGACTTTTCATATCCGTGGGCAGCTCTAATGTACGCGCATTATTAATGAACGTTAATAGCCCAAGTCAGCGCGGCAAAGTATTTTCGATGTACAACTTTTTCGACAGCATAGGCAAAGGTGCTGGCCCTGCTATTGGTGGACTAATACTCGTCGCATCAAATGATTACCAATTAATGGTAAATATAGCCGTATCATTTTGGTTAGTCTGCGCACTTATCTTCTCAGGCACCATCTTTACGGTAGAAAAAGATAGAAAAAACATGCTTGCAAAACAAAGCCCTAACAATGCTACTCCTAATAATAAAAGCCAAGAGGTTTAAGATATGACCTACGTCTGTCGTTTTCTTTACATTACATCGCTGGTTGCACAGCTACTATTTATTGTATTATTTTTGCAACACAACGAACCCGGCTTAACCAATTTTGTTGCTATCGTTCTACTTGCGTTAATCTACGCTAGTGTATTTTCATTTATTGCGTTCAAATGCATCAAAAGTCACCAAATTAAATGTCATTTAAAATCAAAAAAAATAAAGCTATTAGTTTGCTTACTCGCGGCTAGTGCCATTGTTTATATTACTTTAGATAATTTAGTCTTTAGTTACTTTCAGGCAATTACCACATCAGACCCAGTAATATTTTCTTGGTTAATTAGCTGGGTAGCCGTGCTTGCTAATTTACTTTTGAATCTATTTAGCTTAAATACTGAACGCGAGTTTCGCCTCACTCATGCGCTAAATATGTCGTTAGTCGCTTTATTGGGACTTCCGGTAATGATGTTAGTCAGTACTATTACCAACCCACAACCGAACCAGAAAATCAGTCTGTCAAAAGATATTTTTATTGGTGGTGTCGATGGTTATAAAGTGTACCGCATTCCTGGCATGTTAGTTATTCCAGAGGGGGCTACACTAAAAAACGGAGAACAACTTAAACAAGACCGCATTATCGTAATGGCAGAAGCAAGACGAGACGGCGCTTTAGATACTGGCGTTATCGACTTAGTGCAAAAAGTTAGTGATGATGGCGGTCACAGCTGGAATAAACAGCAAGTTATTTGTCAGTACATTGAACAAGGGATGCACGGTAAGTGTGGTAATGCCACACCTGTATTTGACAGCGTAACAGGCACAGTATTTTTAGCGTATAACTTAAGCGGTATTCCGGTTGATGCGCCAGAAGGTTCAAGACCACACAAGTCATATATGATGGCCAGTGACAATGGTGGTTTAAATTGGAACGAAGGTAAAGAATTAGCTATGCCGAACTCAGTTTTTGGGCCAGGCCATGGTATTCAAAAACAGCTCGTTCCTTTTAAAAATCGTTTAGTCATTCCTTACAACACCTCAGTTGGTGGTCAAGGCAGCTCAATCGCATTATATAGTGATGATCATGGTGAAACTTGGCTTCAGGGAGATAAACTTGATTCAGGCAATGAAAATGAAATTGCAGAATTAAGTAATGGCAATTTGATCATGGCAACTCGCCATATAGCTCCAGTAGGAAGCCCACCGGATCCAAATGGTCGATTATTTTCGATATCAGATAATGGTGGCACAACTTGGGGGAAAACATACTTAGATCAAACCCTAGCTACCCCTATTTGTCAGGCATCTCTTTTAACGTCAAATGATAAACAAGGTTTGTTGTTCTTAAACCCTGCTAATACCAGAGCACGTGTACAATTAACATTACGTTATAGTGCTGATAATGGCAGTAGTTGGAACAATGAATTCGTCGTATATCCGGGACCTGCAGGTTATTCACAACTTGGTATGCTCACCAATAACAATATTATTGGTCTTTATGAAAATGGTAAATTATCTTATTCAGAGAAAATTAGTTTTGTTAGCTTACCCTCTAAAGTTTTGTTTGATTAAACTTAGCAACCTAAAAGGGTGTCTCCTTTCACAGAGACACCCTTTAATTATCCCCCAACTTTACTGAGCAATGTATAGAGATATAAAAGTAACGGCATCAAACACCCCTCCACTCAAACACATGATATTAAACATTATTTTTGACCATATAATTTTTGTATTGGCAATAAAAGCAAGTATTTATAACAGGGATATGACAAAACTATTATAAGAGGAAATGTAGATATTTTATTTTTCTTGACCACATGGTCAAGAATGTATTGACACACCATTCTAGAAATAGCAGTATGAGCTAAGAGCATACCCAACTGTAAGCTAAGTTAGACTATCAAAATAATTAAAACGGGTGTAAACCTCAGCGATTGTCAACCATTAATAGTCGAGCTGCTCAGCCAAAAGGTTTTAGCTACATCAGCTAACCATTTAAATCATTTTAAAGTATGGACGGTAGCTCAGTTACTACCTGATGCATTCATACAACAATTAGCCTCTTAAGGAAGACCATGTATTTACCTCAAAATGTTATTCGTCAAAAACGTAATAAAGAAACTTTAACAGCAGATGAAATTCATTGTTTCGTTGACGGCCTTAAAAATGGCAGCTTTACCGATGCCCAAGTTGGCTCGATGGCAATGGCTATCTGGCTAAATGGAATGACGACAGATGAAGTTGTTAACCTAACTATGGCTATGAGAGATTCAGGCACAGTTGTTAACTGGCATAATGAACTCGATAAACCCATTGTTGATAAACACTCAACGGGTGGCGTTGGTGACAAAGTTAGCTTAATGCTAGCACCAATAGTTGCAGCTTGTGGGGCACATGTTCCCATGATTGCAGGTCAAGGCTTAGGTCATACGGGTGGTACAGTCGATAAACTAGAATCTATCCCAGGATTTAATGTCCGTCCGAGTCTGCCACAATTTCAAGCATTGGTAAAAAAACAAGGCACTGCGATCATTTCACAAACTAAAGATTTAGCGCCTGCAGACAAACGCCTTTATTCTATTCGTGATGTAACAAGTACAGTGGAATCAATTCCGCTAATTACAGCTTCAATTTTATCAAAAAAGTTAGCTGCTGGTCTTGAGTCTTTAGTGATGGATGTCAAAGTTGGCAATGGTGCCATGATGACTGATATTGAATCTGCTCAAGCGCTAGCTCACTCTATTGTTTCAGTTGCTAATGGTGCTGGCACGCCAACACAAGTGTTAATCACTGACATGAACCAACCTTTAGGAACAACCGTAGGTAATGCTTTAGAAATACAAGAAACCCTTGATTATTTAACAGGAAAATATCGAGAACCTAGATTACATCAAATCACTATAGCCCTCGCTGCTCGTATGTTATTAACCAGTAAAATAGCCAATAGCATTCAACAAGCAACGGATTTAGCTGAAAGTGCACTAGTCTCAGGTAAGGCGGCTGAAATATTCAGCAAGATGATAACGGCAATGGGCGGCCCTGCCGATTTATTAACAAATGGTGAAAGTATTTTACCTAAAGCTAATTTAGTTAAATCTATAACTGCTCTTAAATCAGGTTTTATTGGTGCAATGGATACTCGGGGTATCGGTATGGCTTTAGTGCAAATGGGCGGTGGTCGTATCGATCACAACCAAAGCTTAGACTATAGTGTGGGCTTTAGTGACATCAAACCTAAAGGTACAATAGTCACTGAAGGTGATGTTATTGCCATCGTACACGCTAAAGACGAATTACAGGCTAAAGTTGCTACAGAACAATATTTAGCTGCAGTAGAAATTTCTAATACGCAAGTTAATGTTGAGCCGGTAATCCATCAATTAATTAAGTAAATTTTTATTAATCAAAATAAAAGACGATTGAAATAATTACTGTTTAATTTAGGCGACATTCATGTCGCCTTATTATTTTTCTAAAATGGAAGTAATGGATTATGGAAAATTTTTGAAAACGAACTAAGGTTGTAGTTCATCTACTACGGTTAATTAAACTTTGGATTCCTTCAGCGTTCAAAATGTAAAAGGGATGAAGTTATATGCTTCATCCAAATTCCTAAGCCATAAATACGATTAAAGTAGTCTAGGTATATTACTCCCTCTTAGCGTTTAGCTTTTTTCTTGCATATTATTAGAAGCTTCCAGCATTGCATGCATCAATACATTACAACCGGCCTCACACTGTTCAGCAGTAGTATCTTCAATTTCCGCATGGCTGATACCATCTTTACAAGGCGTAAACACCATGCCTGAAGGAACAATATCGGCCATGTAACAAGCATCATGGCCTGCACCAGCGAAGATATCCATATGACTATAACCCAGCTTTTCAGCGGCTATTTTAACATTATCAGAAGCATTAAACTCTACTGGGGCAAAATACCAAAAGTGATCAACCTCAATATCAAGCTGATGTTTTTCAGCTAATTGTTGACAGTAACCTTGCAGCTCTTTATCCATTTTCGCTAGTACTGTTGGATCTGGATTACGCAAATCTGCACTGAATTTTACACTGCCTGGAATAGTATTTCTCGAATTTGGATAGACGTCCATAAAGCCCACTGTACCTAAGCCATTAGGTGGATTATTATGGGCAATATTATTAATTTCACTCACTATATGACTTGCTGCTAATAAAGCATCATAACGTAGATGCATCGGCGTAGATCCTGCGTGAGATTCTCTACCCGTTACGGCAATATCATACCAACGAATGCCTTGCCCTAAGCGCACCACACCAATAATTTTATCTTCGTCTTCTAGTATTGGTCCTTGCTCAATATGTGTTTCAAAAAAAGCACCAATATTACGACTACCTGGCTCTTCATCACCTAGGTAGCCAATTTTAGCCAACTCTTCACGTAACACTAAGCCATCAATATCAGTTTTATTTAACTCAGCTTCTAAATCAAAACGACCAACATAAACACCCGAGCCTTGCATGGCTGGTTGAAAACGAGAGCCTTCTTCGTTAGTCCACACAGTAAACTCAAAAGGAGCATTGGTTTTGACATTATTTTCGTTTAAGGTTCTCAATACTTCTAAACCAGCTAGTACACCAAAAACACCATCAAACTTACCGCCTGTTGGCTGAGTATCTAAATGGCTTCCGGTAACAACCGCGGGTAATTCATTATTATTACCTTCTCGACGGGCAAAAATATTACCCATTTTGTCAATGGAAATAGTACAGCCTTCATCTTTACACCATTGAACAAACAAATCTCTTGCTTGTCCGTCTAATGCGGTTGCAGCTAAACGCTTACAACCACCTTTTTCAGTTGCGCCAATTTTGGCCATTTCCATCAAACTCTGCCAAAGACGGTCTTTATTTACTGTTAAGTTATTCATGTTCTAACCTCTTTTTGACTTTAAAACATTACTTTAAAGTACGCGATTTTAAAATATAGTAAATCAATGCACCACATAACGAGCCCGTAAACCAACCATAATCATAGAACCAATGTAACTTTCCTGTACTTAACGAAAAGATGGTTAGTGCCACCGGAATTAAAAAAGCGATTAAACCATGATAGTTTACATTGCTATAATTGCCGCCTTGTTTATACAAAGAAACTAAATCTAGTTGCTGTTTATTAATAACAAAATAATCAACAATCATAATACCGGCTATTGGCCCCAGTAAGCTTGAATAACCTAATAACCAATTGGAGTACAAAGCTTCAACACTGACATCTGACTCTAGCCAATGCATTTTTTTTAATAATTCCCAACTCATCATCAATACGCCAATCAATCCGGTTAACAAAACACCACGTTTCTCATTGATCAGCTTGGGTGCTACATTTTGAAAATCATTGGTAGGAGAGACAATATTAGCGGCACTATTGGTAGATAAGGTCGCGATAATAATAAGTATCATAGCTATCACTACCATTGCGGGATTGTCTATTTTTCCAATTAAATTAATAGGATCTGAAATACTCTCACCTACCAAGTTCGTTGAAGCTGCGGTTAACACAACCCCCAAAGAAGCAAAGAAAAACATCGTTAAAGGCAAGCCCAAAACTTGTCCAGTAATTTGATCTTTTTGTGATTTAACAAAGCGGCTAAAATCAGGAATATTTAAACTTAACGTCGCCCAAAAACCAACCATTGCGGTAATACCAGCCATTAAATAAGGCGTTGCACTATCAGTTTCTGGTCTATTAGCTTTAATTGCTAATATCTCTGTTAAGTTTATTTGCGGAAATGCCCACAACATCAAGCCAATGCCAACGGTTAATAAGATAGGCGCTGACCAATTTTCCAATTGCTTAATAGCGTTAGCACCTTTAATAACCACATAAAGGTTTAATGCTAAAAACATAAAAAATCCGTAAACTTCCCCCACACTACCAAGGGCAGCCCAACTGCTGGAAATTTCAGATAACAATAAATGACAGGCAATACCGCCAAACAGGGTTTGAATACCAAACCAGCCACAGGCGACGACCGCTCGAATTAAGCAAGGAATATTTGAACCATACAGCCCAAATGAACTACGCAATAAAATGGGAAAAGGAATCCCATATTTAGTTCCCGCAAAAGCGTTTAATGTTAATGGTATCAATACAATAACGTTGGCAATTAAAATCGTAAATAATGCCTCCATTACCGATAAACCAAAGTAAGCCGTTAATACACCTCCCAATGTATAAGTAGGTACACAAATAGCCATACCAACCCACAAAGCTGCAACATTGCCTTTATGCCATGTTCGTTGACTAACTTTGGTGGGCGCAATATCTTCATTGTATAATGAGCTATTACGAACATCACTTTGTACGTTTAGCTCAACAAACTCACCAACTTGTACAGCCTTTGAACTGGAATTGTCATTTTTATTATTGCTATCATTAACCATGCTCTTTCCTTGTTTTTATTGCTTTTTTGCTTTTATTGTTAATTTAATAACTATTTTATGGCTCTTCCCTATAGGGGTTTTCTGGATGATGCAGCCAACTTAAATGAGGTTCACCGGTATCAATATCTTTCATAACAATAGCATTAGGCTCAGGACAAGTAATTTCACATAAATTACAGCCAACACACTCTTCCTCAATAACTGTATATTTTCGATTATCAATATCACCTGTTTTTAATATCGCTTGATGTGAAGTATCTTCACAGGCAGCAAAGCATCGACCACATTGAATACAGGCATCTTCATTAATATGAGCAATACGCTTGTAGTTCATGTTCAAGTGCTTCCAATCAGTGGTGTTTGGAATCGCCATGCGACTGAAATCACTGATATTTTGGTAACCTTTTTTCTCCATCCAATCACTCAATCCGTCACACAGATCATCAATAATGGTAAAACCGTATAACATTGCCGCAGTACAAACTTGCACATTAGTGGCACCTAAGGCAATAAATTCAGCGGCATCACGCCAATTTGACACACCGCCGATGCCGGAGATAGGTAAGGATGAAGTGTCAGGATTACGGGCGATTTCTGAAACCATGCTTAAGGCGATAGGTTTTACTGCAGAGCCGCAATAACCGCCATGGGTACCTTTACCATCAACACTTGGCTCTGGCGACATAGTTTCCAAATTAACCGAAGTAATAGAATTGATGGTGTTAATTAAACTCACCGCATCAGCACCACCACGCCAAGCAGCTTCAGCAGGTTTACGTACATCTGTAATGTTTGGCGTTAATTTAACGATTACAGGTAATGAGCAATATTGTTTGCACCAACGTGTCACCATTTCAATATACTCTGGTACTTGCCCTACAGCAGCCCCCATACCTCTTTCTGGCATACCATGTGGGCAACCGAAGTTTAGCTCAATACCGTCAGCACCTGTAGCTTCAACTGGGGGGAGAATTTTTTTCCAAGACTCTTCTTCACAAGGCACCATTAAAGAAACAATAATGACCCTGTCTGGCCAGTCTTTTTTAACTTGGGTAATCTCATCTAAATTAACTTGCAATGGACGGTCAGTAATCAATTCAATATTATTAAAACCAACAACTTGTCTATTTTGTCCATAGTGCACACCATAACGTGATGAGACATTTATTGGCGCAGGATCTTCACCTAAGGTTTTCCATACTACACCGCCCCAACCCGCTTCGAACGCTCTAACAACATTGTAAGCTTTATCTGTCGGCGGCGCTGAAGCTAACCAAAAAGGGTTAATTGATTTAATGCCGATAAATTCACAAGCTAAATTTGCTTTGCTTTTATTTGCTTTGCTTTTCATAATAATTTTCCTTAAACCCTATTCTTATAGTTGTTCTTGCTGTGGGGAAATTGAACTTGATAATTGCTTGTGAATCGCCAAAGCTGCTTTGTTACCGTGGTCTACAGCCTCCACCACTAAATCTTTACCATTGATACAATCACCGCCAGCAAAAACATCAGTCAGTGTTGTTTGATAACTATCATTAACAGTTATTCGGCCACGCTTATCTAAAGCGGGTTTATCGGTAGGGTTATCACCTAATGGAATGGATGAAAACTTCTGCCCTATCGCTTTAAACACCACATCACAAGGCAGTGAAAATGTATCGTTTGTTAGAGTTAATTTGCCCTCTTCATCAAGCTTTGTTTTGATAAACTCCATAGCCGTAACGCCTGAGTCATCCGCTATGATTTGTTTAGGCTGAGCATTGCAAATAAAAGTTACACCATTTTTTAATGCTAATTCTTGTTCATGTATCGATGCTCCCATAGCACTCATGGCTCGCCTGTAAACAATAGTCACGCTTTCAGCGCCTAACTTTTTACTTTGCACGGCAATATCAATTGCAGTCATACCTGCACCAATAACAATAACTCTTCGACCCACAGGTAAGTTAGCTAATGAATTTTCTTGTCGTAAATCGCGAATGTAGGCAACAGCATCTTCCACACCGGCACACTCTTCTCCGGGAATATCTAACGCATTAACATCACTCATGCCTATGCCAATAAATACCGCATCGTGATTTTCACGTAACTGATTTAAATAAACATCTCGTCCTAAGGCTTGCTGATACTTAATTTCAATACCACCAATCTCAAGCACAAAATCAACTTCTTTTTGGGCATAATCATCAACCAGTTTATACAAGGCGATACCATATTCATTTAAACCACCACTTTTACTTGCTGCTTCATAAATAGTGACTTGATGGCCATTACGTGCCAACTGATGCGCACAAGCAAGACCCGCAGGACCTGCACCTACAATAGCAACATGCTTCCCAGATTCTGCATCTCGGGTAAATGGATAAGGCAGATCCTTATCTAAATGATCAACGGCATAACGCTGTAATCGACCAATTTCTACTGGTGCTTCTTCACAAGAATTTCGAACACAAGCTTGTTCGCATAAAGTTTCGGTTGGACAAACACGGGCACAACTGCCACCTAGAACGTTAGCAGATAAAATTTCTTTCGCTGCGCCATGAGCATTGCCTGTATTAATTTTTCTGATGAAAAGAGGAATATTGATCCCCGTTGGGCACGCATCTATGCAAGGTGCGTCATGACAAAACAAGCAACGTTCACTGGCAACCAACACTTGCTTGTCAGTTAATGGTGGAGTCATATCAGAGAAATTATCAATTATTTCTACTTCAAGTAATCGATTTGATTTTATGTCATGGGTAATAGTCATTACCTATCCTTGTATTTGATTGTTATTTTATGTTCGATTAGAGTTTCGTTTTAGCAAAACTTATTTTTATTCCCTATATATAAAAATATATTTTGACCAAATGGTCAAGTTTATTTTATGATAAATCATAAAAAAACACACGAAATAATAAATACCCATATAATTCAAAGAGTTAAAAGAATAACATAAAAACGAACATGCTAAAGCCAGAATTATTGTCTATATATCATTTGATTATTGGTTATTTATTAATTACCGATAGTATAGACAGTAAGCAGAAATTGTTCGCTATACTCAAAAATAACAATGAAGAGGAAGAAGAATGTCTATCTTAATTAAGGGCGGTACAGTGGTCACCGCAGATCAAAGTTATCGAGCTGATGTTTATTGTGATCAAGGAATTATTCAAGCTATCGGAGAAAATATTGATGTGCCTGATGATTGCCAAATTATTAATGCTGATCAGCTGTTAGTAATGCCTGGAGGTATCGACCCCCATACGCATATGCAATTGCCATTTATGGGTACTGTCGCGAGTGAAGATTTTTTTACCGGCACTAGCGCTGGTGCCGCAGGTGGTACCACAACCATAATAGACTTTGTTATTCCAAACCCACAGCAACCTTTAATGGAAGCATACAATCAATGGATGGAATGGGCAGAAAAGTCAGCTACTGATTACAGTTTTCATGTCGCCATAACATGGTGGGATGATTCAGTAGCTAAAGACATGGGTACGTTAGTTAATGAACATGGCGTTAATAGTTTTAAACATTTCATGGCTTATAAAAATGCCATCATGGCTGAAGATGAAACACTCATAAGCAGCTTTTCACGCTGCTTAGAGCTTGGTGCTATGCCAACAGTACATGCTGAAAATGGCGATCTGGTTTATCATTTACAGCGCCAAATGTTAGCAAAAGGCATTAACGGCCCTGAAGGTCACCCTCTTTCTCGTCCAGCTGAAGTTGAAGGTGAAGCAGCCAATAGAGCTATTCGCATTGCACAAGCGTTGAATGTGCCTATTTACACCGTACATGTATCCTGTGAAGAGTCATTGCAAGCCATTACTCGCGCGCGAAGCGAAGGACAAAGAGTCTATGGTGAAGTCCTTGCGGGGCATTTAGAGATCGATGATTCTGTATACCGTAATCCCGATTTTGAATTTGCTGCAGCTCATGTAATGAGCCCACCATTTAGACCTAAAAAGCATCAAGATGCGCTGTGGAAAGGCTTACAATCTGGTAATTTACAAACAACTGCCACCGATCACTGCTGTTTTTGTGCCGATCAAAAAGCAGCTGGAAAAGATGATTTTAGTTCAATTCCCAATGGTACTGCAGGTGTTGAAGATAGGCTTTCAATTCTCTGGGATTCTGGTGTAGTTACAGGGCGATTAACGCCTAATGAGTTTGTAGCGGTTACCTCAAGCAACTCAGCTAAAATATTTAATATATACCCACAAAAAGGCTCTATCTCCGTAGGAGCTGACGCCGACATTGTTATTTGGGATGGTAATGGTAAACGTACTATTTCAGCGAAAACCCATCACCAAAACATTGATTTTAATATATTTGAAGGCCGCACTGTGCAAGGCATAGCTGTTCATACTTTAAGTAGAGGTAAGCTTGTTTGGACCGAAGGTGAATTACGCACGGTAAAAGGTGCGGGACAATACATCAAACGTCCAGCATTTAGTCGCGATTTTGATGCGGTTAACAAGCAAACGGCATTGAATGAACCCAAGCCAGTGGATAGACGTTAACCACTAAAATTCAGGATAGGTTTATTCTTAAACTGCTTTATTTCAACTACTCCAGTTTGCCATTTATACAAAACACCTCAAAAAAAAGCCGAGTAGCACACTGTCTAAACAGTGTACTACTCGGCTTTATAAACAACTGCCACTTTGTGGAAGTTAGTATTGATAATTTTTACTGAATATTATTGTATGTTTTGATCTATAGTCGACATGGCTGAACAATCATACAGATGAGTATTAGAAAATTTCTTTCTCCCTCCTCATTAGCAATACCAGCCTAGAAACTCTGTCTGTAATTTTGGACTACAGCATAATGATTAGTAAAAGTCTGCTGACTATTGAAATAATACCCCTCTATGCGCATTTATTGGAAATCAACTGATCAAAAATTATTTACATTAATTTATAGTTGACCACTTGGTTAGACAAATCAATAATTATCTTAAATTCTTACAAAAGTGTAATTAAAACTAGAAACAATGGCATTCAACGTTAATTCAAAATTCGAAACTTTATCGAATACGATACATAGATACACCTATAGAGCACGTTCATAGAGGGCTGCCGTTTAATTCGTTAGATCTCAATACTTACTTATAAATCAGCCTGAATTATCATCACGATTCATAATGGAATAGATTATAACTTGACCATATTGTCAGGTTAGTTTACAACTATAACTCGACTTGTAATCCGAATATCTTAACTAATTGTAAAATAAGAGATAATTATTATGGCGCAAACATTGCACCACAATTAAAAACATGACGCTATAGTCAATAAGCATAAATAACAAATAAAATAAAAATAATAATGCTGATTTTGTCAAGTCTCCGCTTAATTGCCCTTGCCCAATTTCAAGTACTTAATATTTCGTAAGTTTTAGTAAACGCTCAACACCTCGTTTTGCGCTTCTAATTAGCAGTAGAATAATTACAAAAATATTTAATTTAACAAAAACAACAACACCAAGTACGGAGAATTAATATGCGAAAATATTTGAAGGCCGATCGGCTTAAACACTCGTTTCGAAGTTCAGGGATGCAAGAAACGGTAACATTAATTACAAAGACGTTGGCTGCATCTGCGATTTGCATGACGTTGACTGCAACGGCGTTTGCAACTGACGTATTTATCAACGAAATTCACTATGACAATATTGATGGTGACTTGGCTGAGTTGGTTGAGGTAGCGGCACCTGCGGGAACTGACCTATCTGGAATGACGGTTGTTCTTTACAATGGCTCATCTAGCCAACTAAAACCGTACGGTACTTTGAATTTAAGCGGTGTTGTTAGTGACGAAAGTAATGGATATGGCTTTATTACTGTCAATGGCCCTTCGTCCGGAATTCAAAATGGTTCGCCAGACGGGGTAGCATTAATTGATGCAAGTGGGCAGGTGATTCAATTTCTTAGCTACGAAGGTAGCTTTACGGCAGCTGAAGGACCAGCCGCTGGTATGTTAAGTGTGGATATCGAACAGAGCGAAGGTGGCACTACTCCAGTTGGGCACTCTTTACAGCTTTCTGGTTCAGGTTCTGTTTATAGCGATTTTAGTTGGGTTGCTCCAGCTCTAGCGACTGCAGGTGGTGCAAATAACGGCCAATCTTTTGGTGGTGACGGTGGTGGCGGAGAAGATGATGCTTCAGACTTAGGCACTATCAGTGGCAGCGTTTGTACGAATTGTCCAGATGTTCCAATCGTTGTAGATCTCAGTCTTTATGATGCTGCCGTTTATTATGCCGCGGCGCAAACAGAGGTAGATTTAGGTTCTTCTGCAGAAATAATAAAAGCTGCTATAACTGGCATCATTTCCACTGATCATAAAGACTTAACTTATGATGATGTGTGGACGTCGTTGACCTTTACCGATGAAGATCCAACCAATACCGATAACGTTATTTTATGGTATAGCAGTCGTTCTCAAGCTAAATCAACTAACGGTAGTGGCAGTGCTAGTAATAATCCTGACAATTGGAACCGTGAACATTCTTGGCCTCAAAGTCATGGGTTTCCAAGTGATTCATACGAAGCTCGTACCGATATTCATCATTTACGGCCGACTGATATTAGTATCAATGGTTCACGTGGGAATTTAGATTTTGATAACAGCGATGGCCCACTCTCTGAAAGTGATATTAACCGTGTTGATGGTGATTCTTTTGAACCAAGAGATGACGTCAAAGGTGACGTTGCCCGTATGATGTTTTATATGGATACACGTTATGAAGGTTCGGGGTCGGATGTTACGCCCGATTTAGTTTTGGTTAATCGATTAACTACAACTGATGAAAGTAAGTTAGGTTTGTTATGTACATTAGTCGCTTGGAATGTAGCTGATCCTGTGGATGATGCAGAACGGTTACGTAATGACAGAATCTACCAGCTGCAAGGTAACAGAAATCCTTTCATTGATAATGAAAGCTGGGTAGAAATCCTATATCCAGTCGCTGATTGTGATATAGATGGTGGTGGCGGCGATGGCGGCGGCGATGGCGGCGGCGATGGCGGCGGCGATGGCGATGGCGATGGCGGCGCCGATAGTCCAATCACCTTGTTCATTTCCGAATATATTGAAGGTGGCGGTTATAACAAAGCCATTGAAATTTATAACAACTCATCTCAAGCAGTTGATTTAACAACAGCTAATGTGTCACTTGCACGTTTTTCTAACGGCAGTTCATCAGGAACAAATATAGCCTTAACAGGTACTATTCCTGCTAATGGTACTTATGTAATTGTTCACACTAGCGCCAATGCTGACTTTAAAGCAAAAGCTGATCAAGAGTCAGGCAGTGTTAACCACAACGGTGACGATGCGTATACATTGTCGGTTGATGGTGTTGTTGTTGATTCTTTCGGCCAAGTCGGAACTGATCCTGGCTCAAGATGGGGTTCAGGCGACACAACTTCGCAAAATGACACGCTAGTGCGTAAACCATCTGTTTTTGCTGGTGACACTGTTATCGATGATGCATTTGACCCCGCAACGCAGTGGATTGGTTTGCCTCAAGATACTTTCTCTGAGCTTGGTCAACATGAAGTTGATTTAAGAGAATTGTTCTTTTCTGAGTATATCGAGGGAAGTAGCAGTAACAAAGCGATTGAAATATATAATCCCAACGGAACCGATATTGACTTAGCTGAAGGTAACTACAGTGTTGAGCTGTATTCAAACGGCAGAGTATTGACCGATGGTCCAACAAATTTGTTAGGTTTGACAGGTGCTATTACCGGTGGTGATGTGTATGTTATAGCCAACTCATCTGCGGATTCAGCTATTTTGGATGAGGCTGATATTACCTCTAATGTTACCTGGTTTAATGGAGATGACGCATTAGTATTACTGAAAGATGGCGTGCCTATCGACTCAATTGGTCGAGTAGGCGAAGATCCTGGTAGCGCATGGACTGGTAATGGTGTGTCTACGCAAAACAGTACAATTGTTAGAAAAGCTAATATCACATCTGGTGACCCTGTTTTAGACGATGCATTTGACCCTTCAGTAGAGTGGGACGGATTCCCAAGCAACACTTTTGATGGTATTGGTAGCCATAATGCTGGTGGAGACGGAGACGGACCAGGCGATTGTTGTGACGAAATCACGTTTATTCATGACGTTCAAGGAAGTGAATACGATTCTCCATTTGAAAATGAAACGGTTCTTATAGAAGGTATCGTGACTGCTTCTTCTACAGGCATAAGTGGTTTCTTTGTTCAAGAAGAAGATGCCGATTCCGATGCAGACTCCTCAACGTCAGAAGGCATATTTGTGTCCTACAATGGTGACCTACCAGCTGTTGGAAGCCTTGCGAGTGTGATTGGGGATGTTTCAGAGTTTTTTGCTCGCACACAGTTAGCGGCAACTGAAGCGCCTGATGTTATTAGTACTGGAAATGCCTTGCCTACTGAGTCTGCTCTATCTCTACCTTTTGCAGATGCAGCTCAAGCTGAATCTTTAGAAGGTATGTTAGTGTCTACAGCACAAGTTTTAGTTGTCACTGATAATTATGGCTTAGGACGTTATGGACAAGCAACATTATCAACTGAACGTTTGTTTGTACCCACTAATCTATTTGCTCCTGGTTCAGATGAGGCGAATAACTTAGCTGCTGCTAACGCACTCAATCGTGTAGTGTTAGATGATGGAGATAGCAACCAAAATCCTGATGTTGTGGTGTTCCCCACTGGCGGATTGTCTGCGTCTAACACTTTGCGTATGGGCGATTCAGTAGTATCACTAACAGGTATTATGGACTATGCCTTCGGTGACTACCGCGTTATACCCACTCAAGATCCTACATTTGTAGCCACCAATGCTCGTACTGCCGAACCTGATTTGAACTTAGGTAATTTGAAAGTAGCTAGCTTAAATGTGCTTAATTACTTCAATAATATTGATGATTCTGGCAGTGTTTGTGGACCAACGGCAAGTTCTGGTTGCCGCGGTGCGGATAGCGATTTGGAATTTGAACGTCAAAAAGCTAAAACAGTGGCTGCAATTGTAGCAATGAACGCCGATATTGTTGGTTTAATGGAAATCGAAAATAACGGTTTCTCTGAAGGCTCAGCAATTGATGATTTGGTTACAGCAATCAATGCCATTATGGGCGAGGGTACCTATTCTATTGTTAATCCCGGCACCTCTATAGGAACAGATGCCATAACCGTTGCCTTTATTTATAAATCAAGTGTTGTGTCATTAAATGGTGCTGCGCAAATTCTAGATAGCAGTAACTCTATCTCTGATGAAGATGGCGCGTTGTTTGTTGATACTAAAAACCGCCCTGCTTTAGTACAAGAGTTTGCTTTGCTTGAAAATGGAGAAACGCTAGTTATCAGTGTTAACCACTTAAAATCTAAAGGTTCAGGTTGTGGCGCAGGCGACGATGATACAACGACGGGTCAAGGGAACTGCAATCTAACGCGTACCCGTGCTGCACAGGCGCTAAGTGCGTTTCTAGATGCTCAGTTCCCTGATACAGCAACCCTGATCATTGGTGATTTAAATTCTTATGCGAAAGAAGATCCAATCAGTGCATTAGAAGGGGCGGGATATACCAATCTAGTGAATCATTTTGGTGGTGATGAAGCGTATTCATATAGCTTTAGTGGCCTTTTAGGTTATTTAGATCATGCCTTAGCTAATAACAAAGCTTTGGTTAGAGTGGTTGACGTGACCGAGTGGCATATCAACGCTGATGAGCCGATTGTTCTTGATTACAATGTTGAGAATAAATCATCTGATACTCCTAATAATGTCATTAATTATTACGCAGATGATGCATACCGTATGTCTGACCATGATCCGGTAGTTGTTAGCCTTGATCTTTATGAAGTTGCACGGAATAAAAACCAATGTAAAAAGAACGGGTGGAGAGATGTATTTCGAGAAGACCGTTCGGTATTTCGCAATCAGGGTTTGTGTATACGTTATGTAAACACGGGTAAATAGCCTTTAAATAAGTGATACCAAGATTGTAAAGCCAGTCAGTAAGTCCAACTGATTGGCTTTTTTGTAAATGTACCTGCCAGCCTGATTTATTTTATCTTATTCTAAATGAATTAATTAGCTTGCGGCGCAAAACTTAGAAAGTTCTTTGTTTTATACAAAAAAGGCGGTTGATATAATTATCAACGGCCTTTTTAATTCTTGTTAACTTGTAAGTTATTGGTAACCAAATTTCATATATGTTTCTGCCATTAAATCTTCAGTACCAGTAGACAAGCTGCCTTAAAGGCATCTTCCATAGGTAAAAATCTTTACACCTAAAAACTAATAGTGCTAGAAGTTATCACGATATACATTAAACCCAATACCTGCAATTAGCGTGCAGAAGGCTAATTCATAACTTTATGGTCATGCCTTCAGATAATGGTATCGGTGGAAGTGTTTCTGCCCCATTGCCATTGTTTGGCAACAACATACAGCTCGGTACGTTTGAGTTTACTGCCGTAAGACTCGGCGCTACTTCAGCATGTATGCCAAAGCTCTTCGAAAGCAATATAGATAGCGTTTATGAGCAAGCCTGAGTATTCGTTTTTAAGCTAAGGCGTACCTATGACATCGAAAGTAAAGCGGTGACCATCAAAATGATATCGTATCAATGTTCGTATAAAATAGGTACATGATCTGAACACCCTAATTATGGCGTTATTCAGACTAAAATGACTATATTCGTATCAACAGTGATCAAAAAAGCCTTCAAAATTTACCTTTGCAAAAGACTCCTATGTGGTGTAAAAGTGATCATGTCTCGATAGGCTCATTCCTCACATTAGACTAAGATTTTTTGCTATATATTTTCTAATGAATAAATCGTGTCATATCACTGAGAAGTCTCAGTAATATCCAAGTCCTGACAAAAATTAAATATTTATTGTTTCTAAGGTTTTGAAATTATGTGATATTAATGTGAATTAAATAAAACTTATATGATGGACATTACTGAGAAGTCTCCATAATATATTGTTAGGTTTCAGTGTTCGCCAGAATTAAGCATATGATCAAAAATAAACTAAATAGCTTCTTAGCATATAGAAAATTAATAACAAGATTAATAAGCTGATATATTTGAGGCGCAACAACCACACTAAAAGCATACATAACAATTAGATATATAGAGTAACTTACTAAATCAAGGCGAAAGAATTACTAAATAAGTTACTGGTTTGCGTGTCTATATTGAGTAAGCAGTAACTCTGTTGAACTGTCAGAAATCGCTGTACTGTCCGGATGGTCAATTCGTGATAAAATATCATTACCTAAGATTTTACCTAGTTCAACCCCCCATTGGTCAAAAGAGTTTAAGTTCCAAATAACCCCTTGAACGAACACTTTATGTTCATACAAAGCTATTAAAGACCCTAATTGATAAGGTGTTAAACGATCAAAAGTCAATGTATTTGAAGGACGGTTACCTGCCATTTGCTTATGATTAGCAATAACTTTAGCTAATACTTCATCCATACCTGAATCAACGAGTTCATCATAAGCTTGTTGGTAAGTTTTTCCTTGCATTAAGGTTTTACTTTGTGCGAAACAATTGGCCACTAGCATATCTTGGTGACTCCCCATATCATGCTCAGCTACTAACGGTTGAATAAAATCAACCGGAACTACCGAAGTACCTTGATGTAACAACTGATGAAAAGCATGTTGACCATTAGTACCTTCGGCGCCCCAAATCACAGGGCCGGTTGTGCTGCTTACCATTTCATTATTAAGTTGACAGCTTTTGCCATTAGATTCCATATCTAACTGTTGTACGTAAGCAGGAAAGCCTCGTAAATAGTGATTGTAAGGCAATAATGCATGAGTTTGGCATCCAAAAAAATTATGATTCCACACCCCTAACATGGCCATTAAAACCGGCAAATTTTGCTCGAGTGGCGCATCATTAAAATGCTTATCAAGATCAGCAGCCCCCTTAAGTAACTGTGCAAAGCTATCATTACCTATGGCCATCGCAATTGGCATACCTATAGCAGACCATAATGAATATCGACCTCCAACCCAATCCCACATAGGAAAAATATTATCACGACTAATACCAAACTCTACTGCTGTAGTAACATTGGATGAAATGGCAATAAAGTGTCGATTCAACTGCTTAAAAGTAACACCATAATCATAAAACCATTGACGAGTCGATTCAGCATTAGTCAACGTTTCCTGAGTATTAAATGACTTAGAAGCAATCAATACCAAAGTGGTTTCAGGGTTTAATTTACTTAATACGTCATGGAGGTGATTACCATCAATATTGGCAACAAAATGCTGCTTAGGGCCGCCTTGAACATAAGATTTTAACGAGGTAGTCACTATTTTCGGGCCTAAAAAAGAACCCCCAATTCCTAAATTTAGAACATCATTAATGCATTTACCACTATAACCAAGCCACTCTTTATTGCGCACCTGGTTAACAACATTTTTAATCTTGATACGCACTGATTTTATTTGAGGTATTATATCAATACCGTCAACATACACAGGCTTGTTACCTTGTTGTCGTAAAGCAGTATGTAATACCGCCCTATTCTCAGTATTGTTAATGGCAGCACCAGCAAACATAGCATCACGTTTTTGTTTTAGTTGTGCTGCCTCTGCTAATGCCATTAATAAGCCACGAGTTTTTAGAGTAATTCGATTTTTTGAATAATCAAGATTCAAACCACAAGCACTCACCGATAAATTTTCAGCTCGCTGAGAGTCACACGCAAACAAGTCACGTAAATGGGTATTTTCAATCTCACTCAAGTGTTGTTGAAGTTGTCGCCAACTCTCGTTAAAAGTATCTATTATCATTATAAGTATCCTTAACTTATCTTAAAATAATTGACTTAGTTGTACTTCAAGTTTGCATTGATCAATGGCAAAATTACGAATACCTTCTGATAATTTCTCTGTTGCCATAGCGTCTTGATTCATTTCCCAACGAAACTGAGCTTCGGTTAAGGCCGTTGGTTTGTCTTGCACATTCGCTACCGGACTCAACTCTTGCTTAACCAAGTCATTATTTTCAGCCAACTCAGCCATTAAGGGGGGACTTATGGTTAATCGGTCACAACCAGCAAGCGCGATGATTTCATCAACATTACGAAAGCTTGCTCCCATAACAACCGTGTTATAGCCATGCTGCTTGTAATAATTATATATATTGGTAACAGAAATAACGCCGGGATCTTCTGTGGCTAGATAGCTTTCGCGACCCGTATCTTTTTTATGCCAATCGAGAATACGACCAACAAAAGGCGAAATCAGATATACTTGTGCTTCTGCACACGCTTTTGCCTGAGCAAAGCTAAATAACAAGGTTAAATTACATTGAATGCCCTCTTGTTCAAGTTGTTTAGCCGCTTGAATGCCTTCCCAAGTTGAAGCAAGTTTAATCAAGATGCGCTCTTTACCAATTCCTGCATCTTCATACATGGCTATAAGTTGACGTGCTTTTACAATGCTTTTCTCTATATCAAAAGATAAACGAGCATCCACTTCGGTGGAAATACGCCCAGGTACAATAGCTAGAATCTGTAAACCGATTAGTACTGATAATTTATCAGCAGCAAGGCTTACTTGTTCGTGCTTACTTTTCGTTTGATTTTTGGCCCAATTTACGGCCCTTAATAATAAAGCTTGATAAGTAGGTATAGCTGCTGCTTTTAATAGCAATGATGGGTTAGTTGTCGCATCCATAGGTGAAAACTGCGCTATCGCTTCAATATCCCCCGTGTCTGCAACTACCGTGGTCATTGTTTTTAATTGTTCAAGTTGATTTTGCATTTTGATTCCTGTAATAAGTGTTGTTTATACGTTTTAGTTAAAAGCTGTAAATTAGATGAAAATACCCGCGATAGTTGCACTCATCAGATTAGCCATAGCGCCGGCTAATACAGCTTTCATACCTAGCTTGGCAATATCATGCCTACGACAAGGAGCCATATTTCCCATACCGCCTAATAAAATGGCTACCGATGAGAGGTTTGCAAAACCACAGAGTGCAAAAGTGATGATAGCTTGCGTTCTGCTGCTTAATTGATCAGCTACGCTAATAAAGTCGAGGTAAGCGACAAATTCATTGATTACAATTTTTTGTCCTAAGAAACTACCGGCCATGTTCGCTTCATGCCAAGGTATGCCAATAAGATAAGCAATAGGTTGAAAAACATAGCCTAAAATCAGTTGTAAACTTAGGTTTTCAAAGCCAAATAATTCGCCAAAGCCACCTAACAAACCATTTACCATTGCTAATAAAGCAACAAAGGCTAATAACATCGCACCTACATTTAGCGCTAACATCATGCCATTTGATGCACCTGTTGCAGCAGCATCTATGACATTAACCGCCTCTTTAGCATCGGTTTTTAAATCATCTAAATCATCATTAGGTTGCTCTGTTTCAGGCACTAACATTTTTGCCATAAGCAAACCGCCCGGTGCAGCCATAAAACTGGCGGCAATTAAAAACTTTAAATCAATGCCAATACCTGCATATCCTGCAACCACAGAGCCTGCTACCGAAGCCAGACCACCAACCATCACAGCAAATAACTCAGAGCGTGTCATTTTAGGGAGAAAAGGTTTAATCACTAGCGGAGCTTCTGTTTGACCAACAAAAATATTCGCGGTAGCGGACATAGATTCTGGCTGACTTGTTTTTAGTAGTTTCTGTAAACCACCACCAATAAACTTAATCACCAGCTCCATCACACCAATGTAATAGAGTACGGCTATCAGCGATGAGAAAAATACAATCACAGGTAAAACATGAAAGGCAAACATGAAACCTAAACTCTTTTGACCTATTTGTGCTCCAAAAATAAAGCTTATGCCATCATTGGCATAACCAATAACATTCGATACACCATTAGATACACTCAACAAAACGTCTTTACCTGCTGGCATATATAAGACAAAAGCCCCTAAAGAAACCTGCAATGCTAATGCGCCGAGAACTGTACGCCAATTAATGCTTTTTCTATCTGATGAAGCTAAATAGGCAATGATCATCAGAATGAGCACCCCGACAATACTGCGTAATATATTGGTATCCATTTGATTCCTTATAATTCTAAAACTAAGTTGTTTAATAATTTTTTATAATTTTATGCATGAAATATCATCAACATAAGTGGTAAAAATCTCCAGAATTAAGTACTAATTAGAATTATTTTTTAACATCGATTTTTCGCTTTCAGACAAAAATGCTACCTTAAGCGCATTTTCTTGTAATATGCGGCACTGTATATCACTAAGACCTGCTTCAACTGCCGCTTGTTGATATTCATGTTTAATATCAACCCCCTGCACAGCGGGATCATCACTGTTAAGACAAACAAGTAGGCCTTTATCAAGAAAGTTTTTCACAGGGTGTAGGCTTATATCAGTGACTGTGCCTGTTTGATAATTTGAGGTCAGACAAGATTCAATAGCAATTTCATGATGGAGCATATAGTCCATAAGCTTTTCATCATTAATAGCATTGGTAGCATGACCAATGCGTGTGGCATGCAATTCATTAATTGCTTGGTATATACTAGGGGCACCAGCAGCTTCGCCTGCATGAATAGTGATATTTAACCCCGCTTTATCGACAAGGTTAAAATGTTCAACAAATAAAGTGCCAGGCTTAGCTAATTCATCACCTGCTAAATCAACCGCGACTAAACTACTTTTATGAGCAAGCAAAGCATTAAGCTCTTCAAAACATGCCTGCACACCAAAGGTACGACTTAAAATACCGATAATATTTATTTTAACAGCAAAATCTTTTTGTCCTAATGTAACGCCATCAATCACAGCTGCCACCACATCAGTGACATTTAGCTTATGCTGCATAGCCATATAGTAAGGAGAAAACCGTAGTTCAGCATAATCAAGGCCTTGTAGGTAAGCATCTTGAACATTTTCATAGGCAATTCTTTTGCAGGAATCCAAGTCGACTAACACACTAACGCCATAATCTAACTTTTGTAAGAAAGAAACTAAGCTGCTCTCTTTTCCTTGAATTTGTATGTGAGGTAACAGATCAGGCAAATTGTCAGCAGGGAGATGAATATCATGCTGCTGTGCCAAAGCTAATATAGTACTAGGCCTAATATTGCCATCTAAATGGCGGTGTAAATCTATAAATGGAATATTTTTGACTATCATGCTGCACCTTTAAATTTAATTATTTCCCCAAGTTTCCAATTATTTGTAATAGTTTGCTATTAACAGATAAGAAAACTTGACCATTTGGACAGGTTGTCATACATTTTAATCACAACCTGACACCTGTGACAAGTTTATTATCAAAAAACCATATAAAACTTTAACTTTCATGATTTACGAGAGACTTATTAAAGTATCAATATCAAATTCAAAGACATACCTGTGGCGATATGATGCTTAATAAGAACATATATTAAAAAATGTAACTAAAGAGTAAAAATAACTAGTTGTATCATTGATAGATATTAGAGATTAACTGAACTAACTTATGTGTGATTGTTCAAGCGAGATCGTTCAAAAACAACGTTAGTTCCTTTTAAATTATTTATGGGAATGAATCTAAGATGAACAAACCAAGAATATCAAAAATAGCCAGTGCGATTGTCATCGCCGTTGACTTATCAACTTCAGCGATGGCCGCTGATACCTCATCCGCCATGCGCTGTATAATACTTAATCCTACTGGCGATGCTGCAGTTAACGTAAAAATCACTGTGATTCACGAACATTCAAAAACAAGCCGTGAGCTTATCACTAATGACTCTGGTAACTTTATTGCTGAAGACTTGTGTGTAGGTGGCCCGTATACGGTGATTATAGATTCAAACACTTATAGTGATACAACTATAGATAATATATTTCTAAATTTAGGGAATACCCATCGCATCAATGAACAGCTACAAGAAAGTAATATAAAGCGTATGCAAGTAACAGGCACAAACAGTGTATTCGGTGCAACAGCAAAGAAGAAGTTCAAATCTTAATAGATTAAGGCTTGTGACATACCAATCAAATATGATTTTACATAAAATGATACTTCGAATAATAAAGCTTTAATTTGGAGTAATTAAACTAACGATAATTTTCTTCAGCCCATAACATCAATATCCTATACTACGCAGTCATCATTATTGAGGCTTAAATGACAAATAAACAACTTTTACCACTACTGATTTTAATGGTTATTTTTAGCCCATTAGCCATAGATATATTTTTACCCGCTTTACCTGTTATGGCAGAAGAGTTTGTTGTTCCTATAAAACAAATTCAGTGGAGCATAACGATATTTATTTTAAGCATGGGATTTGGCCAGCTAATAAGTGGCCCACTAGCCGATCGGTATGGTCGTCGACCAATTGCTATTGGCGGTATACTCATTTATGGCTTGGCTTCAATTATCTGTGCTTATTCAGATAGCTTAACGTTTTTTCTTATTAGTCGTTTAGTACAAGGTCTTGGTGCTTGCGCAATAGTAGTTGCAGCCTTTGCCAGCGTGCGTGATAAATACACCGCGATTGAAAGTGGCGTTATGTACTCTTATTTAAATAGCGCTATATGTTGTATTCCTGCACTTGCACCATTGTTAGGTAATGTATTAACGGAATATTTTGGCTGGCGTAGTAACTTTGAATTTATGGCAGGATATGCTGCTTTTGCAGGTACTATTTTGTTTTTTACCCTTAAAGAAACAAGACCAGAACATACAGAACGACATAAAAACCTTATTACTATGGCTCATTTTATGCCGGTATTGAAACATCCGGTATTTGTGTTTAATGCTTTGGTCGTGATGTTAGCCATGGCAATTATTATTGCATATGTCAGTAGCTCTCCAGCTTGGTTAATGGTGAGGTTAGGTTTAGATCAGCAGAGCTTTGTTTATTGGTTTAGTTTAAATGCAGCAATTAATATTGTGGCTTGTTTTCTGGCTCCTAGAATTTTAGTTAAGTTTGGTGCAAGAGTGACTATAGGTTTTGGTATGATTTTGCTGATTATTGCTGGCTCGTTAATGTTAGCCTTATTAGCTTGGCAAACTCCTATCGCTTTTATGTTACCAATAATGATTAGTTCACTTGGCTTTTCACTTCTTATGGGAGCTTGTGCAGGACAAGCTCTTGCGCCTTTTGGTGAGAAAGCTGGTTCAGCTTCAGCACTATTAGGATTTGTGCAAATGAGCGGTTCGGCGGTTATTGTTTACTTATTACAATTATTGCCACTAAATGAAGCTGAGCAGTTGGTCTTGTTGATGCTGACCATAATTCCAGTGTATGCGATATGGAAGTTACCACAGGTGAAAACACATATTATGCTGGATAGTCATTAAATTTATTCATCAATCAATTGGAACTACAAATGTAATGGTCAACTATTCATAACGGTAAAGATTGATAACAACTTACATTGTCGCAGCGAATATAAATTTCAACAAAATTACTTATTGTCGATTTTAAATATCACTTTTTTAACTATAAATAGTAAAATAAATTTCATTTATTAAAATTTTAAGGGTTATTATGTTGAATGTTATCATGCACTCCATCTTATTTTTCATAATGTTTACTTTTAAAATCAACGCAAAGGAGCCGCTTCTATTTATTGTTAACCACCCTGGCTCTGCTCCTTATTTGTATTTCGATAAAAATAAAAATAGATATTTAGGTGTTATTCCTGATATTTTAAAAAATTTAATCGAAACAAATCAACTAAACATCAAGTTTATTTCTAACAGTCGAAGACGTAGTGAAGAATATATATACCAAGGCAATGCTGACTTAATTATGTTAAGTCATGCTTGGGTGAAAAAGCCAGACAAAGTAATTTCTACCATCCCTTTGCATCAACATCGAAGTTTTTTGTATCAAGCTAAGGTTTTTAGCGATAGTTTCTCATTAGAGAACTCACATGAAAGCGATAGGCTGTGTACTAGAAGAGGATTTTTATATCCTAACCTAGAACCGTATCTTAAAAATAAAAGGTTAATTCGGGTTGATTCATCCAATCATTTATCTATGCTAAAAATGCTATTTAAGAAGAGATGTGATTATGTTGTTATGAATGAGTTTAATGCATTAAACCTGATAAACTCTTCCTTTTTTAAAGAAGAAAAACTTTATCGATCAAAGTCACCTGTTAGTGTTGTGCCATTAAATATTATTCTGAGGGAAGAGCTTACATACGAAAAAAACATTTTGGACAAACATATTAAACTCCTAAAAGAAAATGGTGAGATTAAAGTTATGATTAAAGAGCATATTCTTCAACAATGACTTCTGACAATAAATATATAATATGATGAGATCTCTATCTCACAATATGCCACAAGAGATGTGTTTAACCGTCACTATTACCACATAATAGTCATTAGGATTTACAACTATAAAGACAACTATGGGACACTTAACGGTCATTAGGCTTCACCTAAATTACGGCAACTATGAGCAAAACTTATCTTTATGAGGCCACTCTTTTAATAGATACACATCTATAGTAACGCTCTAGTAACCATTCATTATCAGAGAGCGAAACTTAAAGTCGCCATACAATTAGAGCCATGATGACATTTTCATCAGTATTTTTCTCTCCAAGTTTATTTTTCCAATATTGCCATTTTATGCCTGCAAAAACAGTGTCTGGCTTATTAGCTAGCGCTTTACCAATATCTAACCTCACTTGCGGCTGTGCTAGAAACCATGAATGAACAGTGTCATCTAGTTCATTTTTCCTCTCATCAATATATTCCATATGTCCCTCTATGGAGAAGTCATATTCTCCAATCGAAAAAGGGTAGCCAAAGCTGACATCTACCATAAAGCTATCTTCTTCCATTGGTGCATTGGCAGTACCTGCACGTAATCCATCGCTGTCATCAATATAAGCGGTAATATCTGAATTAAGAAAGGCAAATCCGGGTAGGTCCCAAGATATTCGTATACCAGGTAAATACTTCATAACATTAGCATCGGCGTCAGCATTTACTCCCATTACCATACCCAAATCTTTGATTATGTCTGATGGCATTTTAGTGTCGAATATTTTACTTGCACTGAAGTGTAGATATATTTCGCCATAAAAGTTGCCATCATCAAATCCATCCGAATTCGAATCATTTAAATAATCAATAAAAAAGAAGTTATCACCATACTTCCATCCACTGGCATGTTGAAATGTAATAACGGTAGTCGCGTATTCTCCACCTCCGGCAAAATTAGGAGTAACTAATTTTCCGTGTTGGTAAAACAACTCAGTTTTACTCCATTCACTGGCAACGCTAGCAGCTGAACTAACCCCAAGTAGTACTATAAGGATTTTACTCATTAGTTTGAAAGTTGTTGATTTGACGCTATTCATCAGTCACCTCGGCTTTACATTTTGCCTCATCTGGCTTCAATTCCAACTGAGAGTCTCTGTATGGTATAGCTGTTATTTAAAAATAAATAAAGTAACTAATTTTCGGTACAATTCAAGTAAATCAATTTCTATGTAGCTCAGAGCGCGTATTTTTTATGTATGTCCTATACTAGTTAGTAACTAGATTTACTGCATTTTAACTTAATAATGAAAAATACAACTCTTAAATACTGCGTACTATTGGGCAGTGCAATGTTGATTAGTTTCACAGAAGCTAAAGAAGTCTTTATGGCGTTTGGTCTAGAAATCCCGCCCTACATTTTTCAGAAACATAATAGGGGCATTGAAATAGATGTCATTTCGGCTGCGTTGGCATATAAAGGTCATACGCTAAAGCCACTGTACTTTCCCTTAGGCCGAGTTCCTATTGCTTTTAAGAGTAAACTAGTCGATGCAGCAATGGGCGACATGGGAGTAAACTTAGAAGCTAGTGGAGGATTTTATGCCGACCCTGCTGTAATCTATAACAATGTATTTTTTACCCTGAAAAGTAAAAACATCTCAATAGAAAAACCTAGTGATTTGGATCTTCTTCGAGTCGTATCCTTTCAAGGTGCTGAAAAACGGTATCCTAAGTGGCTAAAGAAAGAGGAAGAGGAAAAACGATTTTATGGTATTAGCGATCAATTGACACAAGTGAAACTACTGCATTTTGAACGATATGATGTAGTGCTAAGTGATCGTCACATTTTCAAGTACTTTGTTAAACAAATGATGTTAATGAATGTCCTAGAAATGCATGATGTTGATGAGCACAAATTTACCACCGTCAACCCAGATGATTATCGCCCAGTATTTAGAGATAAAAAAGTTAAGGATGATTTTAATCTGGGGTTAACAAAAATCAAGGAAAGTGGGGAATTTCAAAAAATATACGACAATTACATGGGATTGTAACTTGGTTGTAATCAGGGTGAAATTTTCAACCTGACAGAGCCTTATGAACACTCTGTGTCTGTAGGCTTTCATGACTGTAAAGGTAACTGATATTACTTTATTATTCTTTGACTAGTGATACCCCCGTGAAGGCAATTACCCTAAATGTCTGTTTTGCGGAAGAGCTGCCGTTACCAAAACAGGTAGAACTTCCGCAATGCAGCACAAAGTTAGCATTCTTAATAATACAAACAGCTAACTAAGTACTTCCCCATCAGAACACTCAAAAAGACGATTCTTAGCTACTTCCCCAGACGCTGATAACCAAGACGCATTATTTATGCTTGAGTACATTTATTTGATGGTTTGGTGGATATTTGAAAGTCGAACGATTGAGTGGCATATCAGATTAAAGATATAAATTTTAACGGACTTCAATACAAGCATATTATTATTTTCAAGAAAATAACTACCTAGCTCACCAACAATCTCAGGAATAATTAGCAACCAAACGAAAAAAGGCCGATTCATCACGAATCGGCCTTTAAATATCTATTTGTATAAGTTTAGTGGTGCGGTCAGGGGGACTTGAACCCCCACAACCTAAGTTATATGCCCCTCAAGCATACGCGTCTACCAATTCCGCCACGACCGCATTAAACTTTTATGAAACGCCTGTTTTTCTATGTAAACTTAGCAAAAAACACCTGATTATCACTAGGTAACTGTAGGCGCTAGCTATACCCTCAAGCTAACGCGTCTACCAATTCCGCCACAACCGCGCAATACTAAACTATACTATCTTTTTTACTAAGTTAACTTGCTCATTTTGAGATAAATAAGCCAACTAAACTTGTGATATTAGTTTGGGATGTCGCTATCATTTTTTTTAGTAACAGGTTTGTCAGCAGCTGGAACATCTGAGTTTTCACTCGCTGTGGCTTTTGGCTCTGCACTTTCACTAATTTTATCACTAGGAATAGCATCTGTTGCAATAGTTTGCTCACTTACAGGGGCGCTTAAATCATTCCATTCTTCAACAGACTTAGTACGGTTAGCCGTTAAATTACCTAATACTAAACTGATAACAAAGAAACCAATTGCTAACCAGGTGGTCATTTTAGTTAAAAAATTACCTGAGCCACCTGAGCCAAAGACGGTTGCTGATGAACCTGCCCCAAAAGATGCCCCCATATCGGCACCTTTACCTTGCTGAATTAACACTAAGCCAATTAAGGCTAAGGCAATAAGTACGTAGGCTATAATTAAAACTTGATACAACATTTTTACTTTCCTTTAGCTGCTGAGCAAATCACTTTAAATTGCTCAACTTGTAAACTAGCACCACCAATAAGACCACCGTCAATATCAGGTTGTGCGAATAATTCTTCACAGTTTGACGCATTCACGCTACCACCGTATAACAAAGGCACTTTATTCGCCACGTTTTCATTAGCTTGCGCTAGAAATTGGCGAATAAATTGATGTGTTTCTTGTGCCATCTCACTTGATGCTGTTTTTCCTGTACCTATGGCCCAAACGGGTTCATAAGCAATAACAACATCAATAAATTTTTCTATACCTACTGCATCAATAACAGGTTGTAATTGTGAAGCAAGTACTGTTTCTGTTTGCTCTGTCGCTCGTTCAGCTTCACTTTCACCAATACATAAAATTGGTGTTAAACCAGCTTTAAGTACAGCATTAACTTTATGAGCAACTTGTGTAGAGGTTTCTTGATAATAACTTCTACGTTCAGAGTGGCCTATAATAGCAAATTTTACCGATAATTCCTGCAACATTTGTGTAGAAATTTCCCCCGTAAATGCACCACTCTCATGCTCGCTTACATTTTGAGCTCCAACGTGAATATCAGCGCTTAAATTACCTGTCTTTGCTTTAACTACAAACTCAGATAAATAAGGAGAACTAGGGCAAATTACCACGTCAACATTATCTTGTAATTCAACGTTGGTTAAACCAGAAACCATAGTGTCAACTAAGGCCGAATCACCATTCATTTTCCAGTTAGCAGCAACGATTGCACGTCTAGCCATATATTATCCCCTATCCACTTTTCAATGTATTGTAAAATGAAGCCGCGAGATATTAACTAACCTGAGATTAACTTACAAGTGATAAGTTAAAATCAATCAATTATCAATAAAATATCTCGCGCAATTGCTGTTTTTTCCAACAGTTAAAGTTACTAGCTAGCTAATTTAACTGATTCTGCAATTTCATTTGCCAAAGCGGTTACTTCTTCTAATTCAGAGCCTTCAACCATCACTCGAATTAATGGCTCTGTGCCTGATTTACGTAATAATACTCGTCCGCGACCAGCTAGTTGAGCATTTACTTTATCAACCGATGCTTTTACGTTTGGTGCATTGAGAGGATCACCATCACCTGAAAAACGTACATTGACTAAAATTTGCGGCAACATAGTCATGCCTTGGCGTAATTCAAATAATGACTTATCTTGTTGCTTAATCGCTGTTAGTACATTTAACGCAGCAATAATGCCATCCCCTGTCGAGGTATGATTCAAATTAATAATATGACCAGAATTTTCAGCGCCTAATTGCCACCCCTTATCTCTAAGTAGCTCCATTACATATCTGTCGCCAACATTACTTCGAGCGAAAGGGATATCTAACTTTTCTAAAGCTAACTCAAGACCCATATTGCTCATTAAAGTACCGACTACACCGCCTTGTAAGTCACCTGATTTTAAATCGTTACAAGCAATGATATAGACGACTTCATCACCATCAATTACATACCCAGTATGATCGACCATCATTAAACGATCGCCATCACCATCAAGAGCAATCCCTAAATCAGCTTTATGTTCAACTACCGCTTCACTCACCATTTTCATTGATGTTGCACCACAACCATCATTAATGTTTGTACCATTAGGCGATGTGCCTACTTCAATCACAGTTGCGCCTAATTCACGAAAAACATTAGGTGCAATATGATAGGTTGCGCCATGGGCACAATCGACAACAATGGTTAAATTTTTCAATGACATTTGACTTGGAAAATTACTTTTACAAAATTCGATATAACGACCAGCGGCATCTTCAATTCGATTTGCCTTACCTAAGTGAGCCGACTCTACACAGCCCATTGGTTTATCTAGCTCGGCTTCAATCGCCAATTCAACATCGTCAGGTAATTTTTGGCCATCTTGTGAGAAAAATTTGATGCCATTGTCATAATAAGGATTATGAGATGCACTAATAACAATGCCAGCTTCTGCACGAAATGTTTTGGTTAAATAAGCAATACCTGGCGTGGGCATTGGCCCTAATAAGCCAATATCAACACCTGCCGCAGAAAACCCAGCTTCTAATGCTGATTCAAGCATATAACCTGAAATACGTGTATCCTTACCAATTAATACTTTTTTAGTGCCTTGCGCGGCTAATACTTTACCAGCAGCATAACCTAGCTTCATAACAAATTCAGGTGAAATTGGCTGCTGACCTACTAAACCACGCACTCCATCGGTACCAAAATATTTACGACTAGCCATTATTTTTCCTTCAATCTTTATCTTTCAATTTATTAGCTTTATTTTCAAAGCTAAACTTGTCGCGAGTTACTACTTACACTTTATATTGAGCAACCGCTGTTAAAATTTTTATTGCATCTACAGTCTCAGCAACATCATGTACACGTATTATACTTGCCCCCTGCTGTACGGCAACAATGGCAGTAGTTAAACTACCCGCTAAACGTTGATCGACATCACGATTTAGTAAGTGACCCAGCATAGATTTACGTGAAGTTCCTGCAAGTAGTGGTAAGTTAAGTTTTTTAAATAATGAAAATTGTGCAAGCATTTGATAATTATGCTCTAACGTTTTACCAAAACCAAAGCCAGGATCTAAAATTAAACGCTCTTTTTTAATTCCTTTTTGCTCGCAATTTTTAATACGTTGTACAAAAAAACTGAGTATATCATCAATAATATTTTTATATTGTGGATTTTCTTGCATGGTTCTTGGCATGCCTTTCATGTGCATTAAACATACTGAAACATCACTTTGAGCAATCACATCAAGACAGCCTTGATTTTGCAACGCTCGAACATCATTAATCATGTCTGCGCCATAGGTGATAGCTTCACTCATAACTACCGCTTTACTGGTATCAATAGAAACGCAGGTATCAAAACGAGATTTAATAGCTTTAAGCAAAGGAATAACTCGTACTATTTCATCTTTTTCGCTTACATCAACAGCGCCTGGGCGAGTTGATTCTCCACCAATATCTATAATATTGACACCATTTTCTATCATTAACTCAACTTGTCTTAATGCACTATCAAAATGAGCAAATTTACCGCCATCAGAAAAAGAATCAGGGGTAATATTTAAAATCCCCATCACTTGCACATTATTTAAATACGCTAAAGTTGTTTTGTTCGGTTGTAATTTTATAGAACTTTCAGACATAACTTTACGATTAGTATTTATAAAAAATAAAGCCTCGATGTCATCAACATCGAGGCTTATAGTTTGGACTCACATAACTAATTACTTAGCCGGTGTATCGCTACTTGGCTCAGATAGATCTGGTGTTGTGCTAGTATCAGATTTTTCTGATTTTTTAGCTGAACCACCTTCACCTGAATTTGAACTAGAATTTGAACTAGAGTCACTATCATCCCAATCAGACGGTTTTCTCACTTCAGTTCTAGCCATCAAATCATCAATTTGCAATGCATCAATAGTTTCATATTTCATTAACGCATCTTTCATGGCATGTAAAACATCCATGTTATCTTTGAGCAATTTCTCTGCACGCTGATAGTTACGTTCAACAACGGCTTTAATTTCTTCATCAATTAACTTAGCCGTTTCATCAGACATATGCAGTGACTTAGCAGAAGTGCGACCTAAAAACACTTCGCCTTCTTCTTCAGCAAATAACATAGGACCCATCTTATCTGACAAGCCCCATTGAGTAACCATTTTACGGGCAATATTAGTGGCACGTTCAATATCGTTGGAAGCACCTGTTGATACTTTATCACTACCGTAAATAACTTCTTCTGCAACTCGACCACCGTATAAAGATGAAATATTACTTTCTAAATGTTGCTTAGAGTGACTGAACCTGTCTTGTTCTGGCAAGTACATAGTTACACCCAAAGCGCGACCGCGAGGAATAATACTTACTTTGTAAACAGGATCATGATCTGGCACTAAACGACCGATAATGGCATGACCAGCTTCATGATAAGCAGTCATTTCTTTTTCTGACTCACTCATCACCATAGACTTACGCTCTGAGCCCATCATAATTTTATCTTTTGCTTTATCAAACTCATGCATACCTACAGTACGTCTTGAAGTACGAGCAGCCCATAATGCTGCTTCATTCACTAAGTTAGCAAGATCTGCACCAGAGAAACCCGGAGTACCACGAGCAATAACCGCTGCTTTAACATCATCTCCTAAAGGTACTTTACGCATATGTACTTTTAATATTTGTTCACGACCACGAATATCAGGTAAACCAACGGTTACTTGACGGTCAAAACGACCTGGGCGCAACAATGCAGGGTCTAACACGTCTGGACGGTTAGTAGCAGCGATAACAATAACGCCTTCATTACCTTCAAAACCATCCATTTCTACTAACATTTGGTTTAGGGTTTGTTCACGTTCATCATGACCACCACCAAGACCTGCACCACGTTGGCGACCTACAGCATCAATTTCATCAATAAAGATAATGCAAGGTGCTGATTTTTTAGCTTGTTCAAACATATCACGTACTCGTGATGCACCAACACCAACGAACATTTCAACAAAGTCTGAACCTGAAATGGTAAAAAATGGTACTTTAGCTTCACCGGCAATGGCTTTTGCTAGTAAGGTTTTACCTGTACCCGGCTGACCAACCAATAAAATACCAGATGGAATACGACCACCTAGTTTTTGGAATTTGGTTGGCTCTCTTAAATAATCAACTAACTCTGCAACTTCTTCTTTAGCTTCATCACAACCTGCAACATCGGCAAAAGTGGTTTTTATTTGATCTTCACTTAACTGGCGAGCTTTAGATTTACCAAAAGACATCGCGCCCTTACCGCCACCACCTTGCATTTGGCGCATAAAGAAAATCCACACACCTATTAACAAGATCATTGGGAACCACGAAACAAATATAGTGGTTAAAAAGCTAGTTTCTTCTGGTAATTTACCTTGAGCACGAACCCCCTGTTTAACTAGATCATTGATTAAATCACGATCATAACCGCCCGGAATAGTGGTAGTGTATGCTTCTCCACTACGCTTTTCACCTGTAATAACACCATTTCTGTCTACATTAGCGTCACGAATTTGCCCTTGACGAACATCAGTGATAAAACGCGTATAGTCCATTTGCTGTTCATTGACTGTATTAGGAGAAAAACTCTGAAAAACAGACATTAAAACAACAGCTATTACTAACCATAAAATAAGATTTTTTGCCATATCGCTCAACTTAATGACCTCATTGGGATTGAAAAATTTAATATACGTTGGTCAGAGTACATTCCAACCTACACTATAATGTTGTGCCTAATTTACTACAATTCAAGCCTTGTCGCTAATTTACTTTAGTCGGTATTTACAACCTGTAACAACTTTACTAGTAGTAAATGAAGTCAAATGTGATGTACTTGCATTTACATTTAACCATTAAAACCTGTCGCAACTAGGTAAACTTCACGCGAACGCGCACGTGAAGATTCAGGTTTTCGAGTTTTTACTGATTTGAATGCAGCACGAACAGTTTTCATAAACTCTTCAAAACCAGCACCTTGGAATACTTTTACCACAAAGGCTCCATTAGGTTTTAATACTTGATGACACATGTCTAAAGCCAACTCAACCAAATACATACTACGGGCTGAATCAGCACTTTCATTACCTGTCATATTTGCTGCCATGTCTGACATAACTACGTCAATATTCTTGCCATTTATTCTTTTTAATAAAGCATCAAGTACCGCTTCTTCACGAAAGTCACCTTCTAGGAAATCAACCCCAGCAATCGCATCCATAGATAAAATATCACATGCAATGACTTGTCCTTTATCACCTACGGCTTTAACAGCATATTCTGACCAACCACCTGGCGCTGCACCTAAATCAACCACTTTCATGCCTTGTTTGATCAATTTATCTTTATTATTTATTTCTTCAATTTTAAAAACAGCACGAGAGCGTAGCCCTAATTTTTTAGCTTTTTTTACGTATTCATCTTCAAAATGTTCATCAAGCCAACGCTGCGAACTGTTAGTATGTTTTTTCTTTGCCATGTTAAGAGTTTTTTCGACTATTAATGGATATTAAGTGTTAGATAAGGGTAAAATAGCGCTAATTCAAGTTAACGTATATCGAAATTTTTTAATGACCATAAATAAAAAGCAAATTCAATATTTAAAAGGTGTTGCTCACCCACTCAAACCTGTTGTTTTACTTGGTAGTAATGGCTTAACCGAAGCTGTTGTTGCTGAAATTGATTACGCCCTTAATCATCATGAATTGATTAAGGTAAAAATTCCTACTGATGATAGGGAGACTAAAGGTTTAATAGTTGAAGCCATTTGTCGCGAAACTAACTCGGTCAAGATACAGGTAATTGGTAAAACGCTAATAATTTATCGTCAGAGTGATGAGAAAAAAATTCGTATCCCTAAGTTATAAATATAAGTTTTATTATTGTAGGTTGAGTTGCTCAAGCCATGCTTGAAACAGCTCAAACCTTCAAAGTCTTATTTTATACTGGAAATCATATTGGAAAGCTAAATAATAACCGAACTACATTAAGATTTTCGCTAAAACGATAGCTTATCCCTATGGTGTCAATTCCGGCCCATGAGTAGCCAATGGCTTTATCAAACTTCATGGTTGCACCAAATTCAAAACTGTTTGATAACGTTACTTTACTTTGCTCTGAAACATTTTGGCTAGAGACATTAGATATACTAGGTAAACTAAAATCAACCTCGCTGAAATACCAAAAAGCAGTAGCAAATAACCTTGGTTGATAATCGTAGCCAAAAAGTTGATATTTAACTGGTAGCCCGGTGTCTACACCTACTTGAATCGCAGCATATAAATCAGCTGCATTATAATTATGCCCATCATAACCTGCATAATATATTCGACTAGCCCAAATAGAGTCATACTTTCTAACGTTAAAAGAATATAAGCTAGATATCCCACCTGAATATACTAAGACGTCTTTATCTGTTGTTAAATTACGAGAATAACCAAGATCTAAATAGCTTTCTAACACTAAGTTATCGGTATATTGATAATTAAATTGAATACCTGGAGTAAAAGTAAAAGTACCAACACTATCTGGAAGGTCTAATTCTGGAATATCTTCAAAATTAAAATCAAAAAAACCTACAGAAACAGGGAGGCGCAAACTATAAGTTGTTTTACCTTCTTGGCCTAACTCAATTGAAAAAGGTAAATTTATCAAGGTTACATCTTGACCTGTAGTATGATAAATACCGCTCCCCAAATAATTTGAATAAGCGTAATGGACAGGTTCTATCTCTTTAGCTTTTATTGGTGATGTTTGGTAAAAAAAACATACACAAAAAAATATCAGCAGAAATTTTTTCGCTAACATATTCCTAATCCGCTTTAGATAACTGATGAAGATGCACATCGCGTTGTGGAAAAGGTATTGAAACGCTATGTTTATCAAATTGCTCTTTGACTTGTCGCGTTACATCCCAGTATACGTCCCAATAATGTTCAGTTTTAACCCAAGGTCGACAAATAAAATTAACTGACGAATCGGCAAGCTCATGAACTTTAATTAATGAATCAGGTTTAGACAAAACTAACTCATGATTTTCAAGTACTTCTTCCATAATGGCTTGCGCTTTTGCCATGTCATCGCCATAACCAATGCCAAAAACTAAATCTACCCGTCTAGTTTTACTGCCGGTAACATTGATAATAGTTGTACCCCAAACATTATTGTTAGGTACAATTAAATGTTGATTATCAAAGGTTTTTATTGATGTAGATAGTAATGTCATAGAATTAACTTCACCTACTATGCCGTCAATTTGAATCACATCACCAATGTCAAAGGGACGATAAATCAATATCAGCATACCACTTGCAAAATTACTTAAGGTACTTTGTAACGCTAAGCCAATCACCAAACCTGCTGCACCAATTAAAGCTAAAACTGGGCCAACATTAATACCAATTAAAGATATTGAAACCAGAAAGCCAATGCCTAAAATGACACGCCTGACGGATACTTTTATAAAGGCTTTTAATAATTGCGTTATCTTATTATTTCTAGCAAGAGCCGCATCAGTTATTCTTCCAGCAAGGTTTGATAGGAAAAGTACAATTATGATCGCAATAAAAAATTTAATTACGTTAGCTAACCAGAGTAAACCGCCATCTTCAGAAATGAACCAAGCCTTAATTGTTAACCAAGCTGTACTACTATCTGATAAGTCTACCGTTTGACCGACGAGGGAGTCTGCATATAAGGTTAATTCCTTACTATCTCCTCCTTTAGATTTCCAATTTGCTAAGACAACATAAAAGCGATTTAAAACATCATTTTTATGTTCTTTTAAAGCGGTCAAATTTTTGATTAATAATTCACGTCTATGTTGAAGCTTTTCTGCATAATCTTCCGCTTTATCAGATAGTATTGATAATCCCTCGGCATCATTACTAAGCTTTGCTACCGCTTTTTTTTCTTTGGAATTAAGTAACTCTTTGCTTATGAGATTTAATTCCGCTAAATCCTTTGCTACTTCTTCCTTAATAGCTTTATCTTGTTCTTTTTTCTTTAAGAGCTCTGCACTATCGGCACTAAGATCAGCAATTTCATTCACCGCCTCTATTCGGTTTTGCTTTTGATTAACCAATATTTCAGCTTCACTAACAATAGTTGCTTTAGCTTTTAACAATTTCAACCACGCTTGTACTTCAACTTCGACTTCTTGTTTAGTTAATGGAGCAAGAGCAAACTCTAATTCTTCAATTGCAACCTGAGTATCATTGGCTGTAATTGCTTTATAGGCAACTTGCTCTGCTTTAATGGGAGTAGTCATTAAAAAACAAAAGAGTAAAGAAAACAAACTGACTAATAATAATGAATGGTATTTTTTTATGGTGCGATACCTAAATAATGGTGTCATTGTTATAACCTATTTTGTTTGCTTGAAGATAAGCGTTTGGATAACATAACAAAATATAGTTTATTTGTTAACATTTTGCTCCTAAGATATTGCATCACTTAGGGCATTAGAATTAAATGAAGACGAAAAAGGCCAATAACATAAATGCTATTGGCCTTTTATTCATTGGGCTTAAGTATTTTAGTACGACTAGTTAGATATTTTTGCCCAAGTATCACGTAGGCCTACCGTACGGTTAAACACTAACCCACCCGAACTTTTAATGTCATTATCTAGACAAAAGTAACCTTGACGTTCAAACTGAAAAGCTTGCTCTGGTTTAGCTGAAACTAATGATGGCTCTACTTTGGCTTTATCTATTGTCACTAGTGACTTTGGATTCATCACTTTATGAAAGTCATCTTCCGCTGCAGGGTTTGGCACAGTAAACAACCTATCATACAAACGCACTGTTGCATCAAGTGACTTATTGGCATCAACCCAATGAATTACGCCTTTTGGCTTAGTGCCATCTGTTGGATTTTTACCTAAAGTATCTTCAAGATAGTTACAATAAACAGTCGTTACATTGCCATGCTCGTCTTTATCGCAACGAGTAGCAGTAACTACATAAGCGCCACGTAAACGCACCGCCTTATCGATAACTAAACGTTTATACTTTTTATTCGCTTCTTCTCTAAAGTCTTCAGCTTCAATAAAAAGTTCACCACTAAATGGCACAACACGTGTACCTTGGCTTTCATCATTTGGGTGATTTTTAACGATGAGGTCTTCCGCTTTTCCTTCAGGATAATTTTCAATCACTAATTTAATCGGATCAAGAACAGCCATAGCGCGTGGTGCGTTGTCATTTAAATCTTCACGAATACAGGCTTCTAGCACACTCATTTCAACAGTGTTTTCCATCTTGGTAACACCAATACGCTTGGCAAACTCCCTCATTGAAGCGGGTGTATAACCTCGACGTCTAAAAGCAGCAATAGTTGGCATACGAGGATCATCCCAACCATCAACTAATTTATCTTCTACTAAGCTATTTAACTTTCGTTTACTCATTAGAGTATATTCAAGGTTCAAACGTGAGAATTCATATTGATGCGGTTTAACTTCTACTGAAACATTATCAATAACCCAGTCATATAAACGTCGATTATCTTGAAACTCTAAGGTACATAAAGAATGAGTAATACCTTCAATAGCATCAGATAAGCAGTGAGTGAAATCATACATTGGGTAAATGCACCACTTATCACCTGTTTGATGATGATGAGCAAAACGTACGCGATAAATAATAGGGTCGCGCATACACATAAAACTAGAAGTCATATCTATTTTAGCGCGCAATGAACATTCACCTTCTTTGAATTCGCCATTACGCATTTTTTTAAATAAAGCTAAATTTTCTTCAACAGAAGTATCACGATAGGGACTATTTTTACCTGGCTTATTTAACGTGCCGCGATATTCGCGCATTTCATCGCCATTTAAAAAACAAACAAATGCCAAACCTTTTTCAATAAGCTCTACGGCAAAATCATGCAATTGTTCAAAATAATCAGAAGAATAATGAATATCCCCTGCCCACTCAAACCCTAACCATTGCACATCTTTTTGAATAGCGTGTACGTAATCAATATCTTCTTTTTCAGGATTAGTATCGTCGAAGCGTAAGTTACATAAACCGTTATAATCTTGGGCAATACCGAAACCTAAGCAAATGGCTTTAGCATGACCAATATGCAAGAAACCATTAGGCTCTGGTGGAAAACGTGTTTGCACTGAGTTATGTTTGCCACTGGCAAGATCAGCATCGATAATTTGACGAATAAAATTAGTTGGGCGGTTTTCAACTTCCGACATCCACAGAACCTCTAAAAAAGATTAAATACGATTAGTATAATTAACAACATTATATCAACAAAAAAGGCTCTCACGAGCCTTTTTATTAAATAATTAATAACAAATACTATTATTTATTTAGTATACCATCAACAGTACCTTGAGCTAAACCATGATAGCCAGGACGAGCTTGTTGGTAAACTTTAAGTGCCCATGCTTTACCTTGCTCTGTTTGAGCCAATTCTTTATATAAAGGCACTATCAATTTACGACGTCCAATAGCAATTAAATATTCAGACATAGCAGGATAGACAACCTTATAGCCTGCTCGCACTGATAATAAATACCATGCATGAGCTATTTCAGCATTATTGCTATGAGTTAAGTCAAATGTTTTATCAAGCATTGACATACGTTCGGTTTTTACATCAATGGGTAAGTTATTAATAAAATGTAGCCACTCGTGAAGTGTCCAGCTCGCTGTAGGTAATTGAGCTAACGTTATGTCATCAGCTAACCATTGTGAAATTTGCTGATCAATAGTACTAAAAGCAGTAGAGGTAGGCTTTGGTACAAAAACGGGTAATCCTTGCTCATAAATCCATTCATTAACCTCTTCATCACTAACAATATTTGGATATTTGTGAGTTAGATTAGCTTTAAGATATTGAATAAAATTAGTTGTTCCTAAACTTTGAAATGCGTGACTATCAAAGTATTCCAAAACAAAAGCATCAAAACGATCACGACCAAATTTTTTCTCTAAATAAATTAGAAATAATTGCCCTTTAGTGTATGGAACACCAGAGAAAGCATCGTCAGGATCACGACCTTTTAAATCTATATAAAGCTGTGTATCACCTGGGTCTAATTCAGCAATTTCATAGTTTAAACCTTGAGCATCAAGCGCTTGTTCCATAGTCGCTCTATTTTCGCCAAAGACAGCTTCCATAATGCGATTTTCAACGTAACTTGTGAAACCTTCATTTAACCAAAGATCTCGCCAGCTTTCATTTGTTACCAAGTTACCTGACCATGAATGAGCTAGTTCGTGAGCAATTAAATTAACTAAGCTTTTATCGCCCGCAATAACCGTTGGTGTAATAAAAGATAAACGAGGATTTTCCATACCGCCAAAAGGAAAGCTTGGTGGCAATATTAATAAATCATAACGACCCCAGCGATACTTTCCATACATTTCCTCTGCTTTATCAATCATTGCTTGAGTATCATCAAACTCAGCAACTGCAGCATCTAAAATATTAGTTTCAGCATAAATACCCGTTTGGTGACTCATCGCTTTAAAATGTAAATCACCGACACCGATAGCGATCAAATACGCAGGAATAGCTTGTGGCATTGAAAAGAAGTAATCGCCATCTCGTATTGTATCTGGTTCATTATTTGCGCTCATTACGGCTAACAAATCTTTATCTGTCGTAATTCGCGCTGTGTATGTTACTCGAACACTTGGCGTATCTTGAATAGGGATCCATGAACGAGCATGTATGGCTTGGTTTTGACTAAATAAAAATGGCTTCTTTTTACCCGCAGTTTGCTCAGCTGATAACCATTGTAAACCAGAGGCTTTTTCTGTTGAGTTATAATAAACACGTAATTTTTTCGCTTTATACTTGGTATTTATTGTTAGTTTTGATCCTAAAACATGATCTCGCTTAGCAAGGGTAAAACTTACTTTTTGCCAGTGTCCTTGGTTATTTTGTGCAAGTACTTTATGAACAATTAAATCACGAGTATCTAAAATTACGCTATGTGGTGCGTCACTAAGCCATTTTAATGACAACTCAGCAAAGCCAGATAAAGCTTTTTGCTCAAAGTCGACAGCTAAATCTAAATAAAGGTGAGTTGTAATTACTTGATCATAATTAGCATAGGTATAAGCATCATTTAATACAGACTTGTTTGCTGGCATTGCAGCTGTTGTTAACTGAGATATTGTTAATGTTACTAACAATATAAACTGTTTAAAAATTTTCATTTAGACTACCTTAAAAAATTCACAAAACTATAACAAAAAAAGAGGCCTGTAGATTACTTCGAATCGACAGGCCTATTCAACAATTTATCCACCTAGTTTAAGTTATTTTTCGTAACAAAAAACAACTTAAGTGTAATGCAAAAGCTACAGCTTCTGCATTTGTATTACTACTCTTCGGTTTTTACCTCGACCTAGGGTGGTATCATTAGAAGCAATATGACGTTTCTCACCATAACCTTTCGCTTCTATACGACTAGCATCAATACCGTTTTTCACAAAATAATCACGTATTTTTAATGCACGCTGTTCTGATAACTTAAAGTTCGACCAACGGCCACCATAACTATCAGAGTATGCATCAACCAATACTAATTCAAGTTCAGGATCTAAACTCAAATACTCTCTGATCATATCAATACGTCGTTGCGATGCCTTGGTAAATTTATCACTATTGGATTGATAATTTAATATGGTATAGGCAATATCTTCAAAACTATAGTTTAATAAATTTCCCACACAGGCAACAAAATTTCGATAAGCACCTTTAAAACGTGCGGTTGATAAACCAACAGAAATTTCATCTTGCTCGCTATACCAATCATTATAATAAAAAGTTGGGCTCATGCCTTGTTCTAATTCGCTTAACATAGTCCAAGCAACTTTTTTAGGCAAACTAGGGGTAAACTGCTTATATAGTTTCATGTCAGCTAGAACTCTACCACCATAACCAGGACGCCACTTAGGTGATTCACTTCGAACCTGAGCAAGTGAATAACTATCAGGTAACAGCATCATATCAAGTTCAAATTCCATATTAAGTTGGCGGCTTGCCTTAGCTGAAAACCGAGCCTGTCCATAATGGGGAATTTGATGGGCTAATGTACATTGTAGGCGGGAATCATTGGCAAGTTGCCATTTTGAACTATTTAGATCCGCACTATATTGGCGAATACCAGCTTGCGCTTGAGTAGTAATAAGCGTAAAAAATATTGCAATAGAAATTGTCACGAAGAATGATGATGTGAATAACAATTTATATGCATTTGGAGAATATATTTTCATAGTGGTTTGTAACATAGTTAAGTAGTGACATTAGTTGTATCGTCTCAAACTTAAATAACTTTAACACTTTGTTGTTTATTTTGCGCTAGCTTATTCAATTTTAGTACTTTATTGAGCACCTATGCTGGTTTAAATTCCCCAAGAATACGTTGCTTTAATTTTCCTATACGCATAACAAGATAACAATTCTAATGAAAACAGTATTACTATCGTGTTTACTGCAATTTTCTGAGATAATTGAATTTCAAGATTTTCTCTCTCAAATTCAAGTAATAATATGTCAGATACCGTAGAAACAAAAGAAGATAAAGAAAAAAACAAACCACTTTTAGCACAGCGCTTTCGTGGTTACTTCCCTGTAGTAATTGACGTAGAAACTGCAGGTTTTAATGCACAAACTGATGCCTTATTAGAGATTGCAGCCTCCGTTTTAACGCTTGATGAAAATTCTGGCAAATTATCAATTGATGAAACAATACAGTTTAATGTTCACCCATTTGAAGGTGCAAACTTAGAGCAAAAAGCACTAGAGTTTACGGGTATTGATCCAACAAACCCATTGCGTGGTGCTGTAGATGAAGAAGAAGCATTAAAAACATTGTTCAAATTAGTTAGAAAGAAAATGAAACTTGCCGGTTGTCAGCGCGCGATTATTGTTGCTCATAATGCAGCTTTTGATTTAGGGTTTCTAAACGCAGCAACCGCTCGCTGTAAAATAAAACGCAGCCCTTTTCATGCTTTTGTTAGTTTTGATACCACGACACTGGCAGGTCTTGCTTTAGGACAAACTGTATTAGCTAAAGCCTGTGAGGCTGCAGAAATTGACTTTAATAATAGTGAAGCACACTCCGCGCTTTATGATACTGAAAAAACAGCAGAGCTATTTTGTCATATTGTTAATAAATGGCATGGTTTAGGCGGTTGGCCGCTAGCAACAGTAGCGAGTAGCGAGTAGCGAGTAGCGAGTAGCGAGTAGCATTTTGGTCAATAAAAAAGGCTAGAGTCAATAAGAACTCTAGCCTTTTTATTTATATCGCTGTGGTCACAAACTAAATTCAGCTCGTGACTAATAACTCGATACTAACTTCTTATAGCTTATCAGCGTTATCAGTAAGATAAGCTGCAACGCCATCTGGAGAAGCTGTCATACCTTTATCACCTTTATTCCAACCTGCAGGACAAACTTCTCCGTGATCTTGATGGAATTGTAATGCATCAACCATACGGATCATTTCATCAACGTCACGACCTAATGGTAAATCATTCACAACTTGGTGACGAACATTACCTTCTTCATCAATCAAGAATGAACCACGAAATGCAACACCAGCTTCAGGATGTTCAACATCATAGGCTTGACAAATTTCATGTTTAACATCAGCAACTAAAGTATATTGAACTGGGCCAATACCACCATCGTTTACTGCGGTGTTACGCCATGCGTTATGAGAAAATTGTGAATCGATAGAAACACCAATAACTTCTACGCCACGACTTTTGAATTCTTCCATACGGTGATCAAAAGCTAACAGCTCAGAAGGACATACAAAAGTAAAATCTAATGGGTAGAAAAAAACTACCGCTTTTTTGCCTTTAATTGCTTCACTTAAAGTAAAGCTATCAACGATTTCACCACTACCTAAAACTGCCGCTGCAGTAAAATCTGGTGCTGGACGACCAACTAATACGCTCATTCTATGCTCCGTTTTTTTCTGTTATTAATGATTAAGAATTGTTATTGAGAAAATGAATAACCACAACTAATTATTGTGTTTATTTGAAAAATTTCAACACTCAATTTAATTTTCTGATAAAAATTATTCTGCGCTTGTCTCTTTAGAGGCGTTTTTAGCAGTCGCTTCTTTTACCAGAGTTTGTAATTCACCTTGTTGAAACATTTCTAAAATAATGTCACAACCACCCACTAACTCCCCTTCAACCCAGAGTTGTGGGAATGTTGGCCAGTCCGCATACTTCGGTAATTCAGCTCTAATATCAGGGTTTTGTAATATATCAACATAAGCAAATTGTTCATCACATGAGATTAAGGCTTGAGATGCTTGAGAAGAGAAACCACAACTAGGTAATTTCGGTGAGCCTTTCATGTAAAGCAAAACTGTGTTTTCACTGATCTGTTCTTTAATACGTTCAATAGTGTCCATAATAACCTCTAAAAAATAATACTCATTATATTGAGTTGAATTATTGTTAATACTTACATTAAAAATATAATGGAGCCAAAACTTAACTTTTCAATTCAATATAATAAATACTTAAAATAAATATTACATGCTTGCAAAATAGCTAAAGAAATCCTATACAGTAATGAATCAATATAGTATAAACTTAATACTTGAGTATTTTACTCAAGTTTTATTGGAAAATACACTCTTTATTCACAAATACACTGTAACTTTTAAGGCTATACCTTTTAAGATAAGAAATTGGAGAGCACCATGGCTATTGAATTACCTGCATTACCTTATGAGCAAAATGCCTTAGAACCGCATATTTCTGCTGAAACGTTATCATTTCATTACGGCAAACATCACAATACCTACGTAGTCAAATTAAATGGATTAATTGAAGGCACTGAGTTTGCTGATAAATCTTTAGAAGAAATAGTTAAAACCTCTTCTGCGGGTGTTTTTAATAATGCTGCGCAAATATGGAATCATACATTCTACTGGAATAGCTTAAGCCCTGAGGGTGGTGGCGAACCAACGGGTGCTTTAGCTGATGCTATTATTGCTAGCTTCGGTTCTTTTGCTGATTTTCAAGCAAAATTCACCGACAGTGCAATTAATAATTTTGGCTCAAGTTGGACATGGTTAGTAAAAAATGCTGATGGCAGTTTAGCCATTGTAAATACATCTAATGCTGCAACGCCATTAACTGATAGCAATGTAACGCCACTTATTACAGTCGATTTATGGGAGCACGCCTATTATATTGATTATCGTAACTTGCGACCTAAATATATGGAAGCTTTTTGGGCATTAGCCAACTGGGATTTTGCTCAAGAGAACTTGGGGTAAGTATTAAGTTTCGAGTAGCAGAAAAAAAACGAGCATTTAGGCTCGTTTTTTCTGCTAAAGGAAAACATAGCGTTAAAAAGTTTTAACTACTTTCACCGAAGCATCAACACTTCCTTCCGCTACATAACCTATGGCACCAGGATTAGCCGCAACAAAAGCTAAAATATCTTTATCACTTGCAAGCTCTTTGGGTGGTTTACCTTTACCCGAAAACATTAGTTTCGACCAATAAGCTTTTACTTGGCTAGCACTTTTATTCAACGCTTTCTTTTCAAACTCATTTCGCGTTGCTTGCTTATATTTTAAATTAACAATAGTAATTTTATCACCTGTTGAGAATTTTTTTATTTTGCCCAAAAAAATACGTGATATATCACCTTCATCAATAGCGGCACTATTACCTGAATTAACAATAACAGCAACACTCGCTAAAGAAGAAAAACTAAACAGCAAAACTGTTGCGCATAATAAAAATTTACTTTTAATATTTATCATAATATTCATTATTTATACTCCCTAAAATACAGTAACTAAAGCGGTTCTAAATAAACCCGCATCGTTGTTGCTATTAAGATCATCACTATACGAAGTATATTCAAACTTCAAAGCAGCAGAATCATGAAAGTCCCAGCGTAGACCTAAAGTTATATAATTAGACTCTTCGGCTTGACCATCTGTTATACCGTTAGTTGGTATAATTAGGGGTAAAAGTTGAGGTATTACAGGAACATCATTGGTTATCCTATCTTTAATACTATCATCCCAGCCATAGGTTACATGAACTAGAACATTGTCGAATCGGTATCCCCCCATTAAAAAATAAGAATTAGCATCATCAGCTAATAACGTATTATCAAGGGTTAATAAAGTATACTCGCCAATAATCAAAATATTTTCATAATCGATTTGAAAACCGACTTCGGTAAAAGCTCCTAGATCGCCTTCAATTTTAAGCCCCTCGCCAACCTCAGGAAATCCTGCTTGTGACCACCCATCAACCAAAGGCGTAACATCTGGTACATCTATTGATGTATCCGCTTGAAAATATGCTACCCGTAATGTTAACCAATCACGATTAAGGGTCCATGCAGCTCCGACCAGGTCTCTCAATCGAGAAGTTTGTGGTTCACCTTGAATAAATAAATCACTCGTATTACCACCATAAATTATATGTATTGAAGAATCAAAACTCCCAATACTGCTATTATACATTGCTCCTATTCCATCAAACGTGGAAAAGCCTAAGCTATAAACTCCCGCAGGTGGCTCTATCCAAGGATAAGCATAGGAAACATCAAGAAAGTCGGAATACATATAAAATGGCACTCGTTGACGACCAGCTAAAATTCGCAAATTATCACTGGCATCATAAGCAATATAAGCCCATTCAAAATCAGGATCCCAATCATCTTCTCCTCTTGCTAGTATTTGTGCGGTAACACTTAACCCTTCGCCCAAATCGCTAGATGCTTGCAAGGCAACTAAAGAACCAGGAGAAAAATTAATAGTGTCATCATAACCATATAGTGTTTCATCACTTGAAGTAGTAACGCCACCAACAATGGAGGCAAAACCATTAAAAGTAATTTCAGCATGGCTATTACCAGCCATAATTGCGCTTGAGAGAATCAATGCTTTATGTATATTTTTCATATTTACTCCGCAGTGTTTGTTCATTGTTTTTAATTTGTTAAGAACCATTTTTATTAGAGGTATTTTTATACTTTAAATTGGCGCGCTACCAATTCTAATTCTGAAGCTAAGCTAGTTAGTTTCTCACAAACTCCCGCAACTTCATTAGAAGCAGTTGATGCTTCATCTGCACAAGCTTGAATATCTTCAACATGACCAACCATTAAGCCCGAAACTTGGTGCTGCTGCTCTGTTGCAACCGCTATTGCGCCATTCATATCAGCAATAGTATTCACCGTATCTGTTATAACAACTAAACTATCACCTGCCTCATTAGCCGCTTTCACACTAGCTTCAACACTTGCGCGAGAGTTATCCATCATAGTTACCGCTTTTTTAGCAGCCCCTTGTAATTGGCCAAGCATTTGATTAATTTCTTCTGTTGATTCTTGAGTACGTGATGCTAAATTTCTAACTTCATCTGCAACTACAGCAAAACCACGCCCTTGCTCTCCTGCTCTAGCTGCTTCAATAGCGGCATTTAATGCTAATAAGTTAGTTTGATCAGCAATACCACGTATAACCTCAAGTACAACATTGACTCTATTGGTGTCTTCTTGTAACTGATTTATTGTTTCAGCTGCTTGCGTAACATTTTCAGCTAAATCCCGTATGCCTGATACTGTTTGCTCAACAACATTTTTACCTTTTTCAGCTTCTGTATTTGCGTTTTTAGCCGCATCCGCAGCATCGGCAGCATTAGTAGTGATTTCAGCAACACTATGACTCATTTCTTCAACAGATTGCCTTGATTGTATAACACTGTCAGATTGGCGGTTGAAGGAATCAATGGTACTTTGTGAGAGCTTTGAGATAGTACTTGCGGTATCGGCTAGAGGTAGGGCTGTATCAACAACATTCTTAATAACACCTTGTAATTTCTCAATAAAACTATTAAACCATAAAACTAACTCACCCATTTCATCTTTACTATTTGTAGTTAGCCTAACCGTTAAGTCGCCGTTCTCTTGAGCAATATCTTTCATTGAATCTATAATATCCGTTAAACTCGAGCTAATCGTTTTCGCAACAGGAATAGCAACGGCAAACAGCGCGAGAATAGTGATTACACCAACAATAATTCCTGTAGTAGAAGTTGAATCAGCCTCTTCATTTACTGATTCAAATGCTTGAGTAAAAGATTGGTAACGTTCTGAGCGAAATGCATTTAGTTTATCTTGCAAGCTAGTAAGCTTATCTGACATTTCTTGGCTTCGTTGGCCTAAAGTAGCAAAATCGGCCGTGCCGTCCACCATCTCTTTTGAAAGCGCAAAAGCTAGTTGATAATAGTCATTAAAGTCGTTTAATAATGTCCGTAAATAACTTGCATTATCCTTATCTGATTGAATGTTTTTTTGAAGTTTGTCACGGGTTTCTTGAGCGTATTTATTTGCAGTGTCTAATAAATCTGCCTCACCCATAGTTGCTGCATTACCAAGGGTTTCCTTAAGTTTGTCAAGTCTAACTAAACTATACTCTGAAGTTTGTAATAGCTGGTATTCAACGCGGTATGCACCATCTAACTGCGTCACAATATTAGACATAGCGATTAGCGTAATTGCTAGGTATACACAAAAACCTAATGCACCAACAATCGGAATTAAAAGTATTTTATAACGCACCGATAATGTTTTTAAAAAGTCCATGGACACCTTCTAGTTATTGTTAATCAAATATATATTAAAATATATATTAAAATATATATTGAAATACATATAAAAAAAGTGTAGGCAAATATGTGCTTTTCAACAACTTTTTAATTGAAATAAATGAAATAAGCCCGAAGAATGACCAATTTATTGATCTAACTTATGTTTTATAAATAACGAAAGAATATTTTTGCAATTTTTTATTAGCAAAATCAGCCAAAGCAACTAACCTTAAAGTAGAACATAAAAAATTTACTTTTGTTTACTTTAGGTAGTTTTTGAACTCAAGCTTATGGAGATGGTTATGACTATTTTTCAACATTATCAAGCACGTTACGAACAGGCCCAAGAAGAAGAGTTTAGCTTGCAGGAGTTTTTAACCCTTTGTAAAGACAACAAACTTGCCTATGCTAGTGCTTCTGAAAGGTTGTTAAGTGCTATGGGCACCCCAGAAGTGGTCGATACTGCCACTGACCCCAGATTAAGCAGAATATTTTCAAACAGAGTCATTAACAGGTACCCTGCTTTTAAAGATTTTTATGGCATGGAAGAAGCAATAGAGCAAATAGTCTCATACCTTAAACACGCCTCTCAAGGTTTAGAAGAGCAAAAACAAATTTTATATTTACTTGGTCCTGTAGGCGGTGGTAAATCATCTTTAGCAGAAAAACTAAAAGCATTAATGCAGCTAGAGCCTGTTTATGTATTGAGTGCTGACGGTGTACGAAGCCCGGTGAACGACCATCCATTTTGTTTATTTGACGTACAATCAGATGGGAAAATATTACAAGAAGAGTTCAATATTCCTGCACGATATTTAAACTGCATAATTTCCCCTTGGGCTGCTAAGCGACTACATGAATTTAAAGGTGACATTGCCAAGTTTAAAGTGGTAAAAATTTATCCTTCTATTCTTGATCAAATTGCTATCGCTAAAACTGAGCCAGGAGATGATAACAACCAAGATATATCAGCGTTAGTAGGAAAAGTTGACATAAGACAACTTGAGCATTTCGCTCAAAACGATGCTGATGCCTACAGTTACTCAGGTGCTTTGTGTAGAGCAAATCAAGGGCTAATGGAGTTTGTAGAAATGTTTAAAGCACCAATCAAGGTGCTACACCCTTTACTTACAGCTACCCAAGAAGGTAATTACAATCCAACTGAAGGATTATCTGCCCTGCCTTTTAATGGCATTTTACTTGCGCATTCAAATGAATCTGAATGGCAAACCTTTAGAAATAACAAAAATAACGAGGCCTTTTTAGATCGAGTTTATATTGTCAAAGTGCCTTATTGCATGCGAGTTTCTGAAGAAGTTAATATTTATAAAAAACTGCTGGAACACAGTGAATTAAAAACAGCGCAATGTGCGCCAGACACCTTAGAGATATTAGCAAAATTTTCAGTGCTCTCACGCTTAAAAGATCCCGACAACTCCAGTATCTACTCAAAAATGCGCGTTTATGATGGTGAAACGTTAAAAGATACCGATCCCAAAGCAAAGTCTTACCAAGAATATAAAGATTATGCAGGCATTGATGAGGGTATGTCAGGTTTATCAACGCGTTTTGCATTTAAAATATTATCTCGCGTTTTCAATTTCGATAGTATTGAAGTAGCGGCAAACCCTGTGCATTTATTCTATGTGTTAGAGCAGCAAGTAGAGCGAGAACAATTGCCTAAAGAAACCTCTGAGCGCTGCATGGAGTTCATTAAAGGTTACTTAACCCCTCAATATGTTGAGTTTATTGGTAAAGAAATTCAAACAGCTTATTTAGAATCATACTCTGAGTATGGTCAAAATATTTTCGATCGCTACGTTACCTATGCAGATTTTTGGATTCAAGACCAAGAATATCGTGATGCAGAAACGGGGCAGCTATTTGATAGGCAATCTCTTAATGATGAACTGGAGAAAATAGAAAAGCCTGCAGGAATAAGTAACCCTAAGGATTTTCGTAATGAAATAGTCAATTTTGTTTTAAGGGCAAAAGCCAATAATAACGGTAAAAATCCATTATGGACCAGTTATGAAAAACTACGCACCGTAATTGAGAAAAAAATGTTTTCAAATACAGAGGACTTATTACCAGTTATTTCTTTTAATTCTAAAACATCGAAAGACGATCAGAAAAAGCATGATGATTTTGTTGAACGCATGATGAGTAAAGGGTACACACAAAAGCAAGTTAGATTGTTGTCTGAGTGGTATTTACGCGTAAGAAAGTCTTCTTAAGTAGTACCTCTTTAAGTAAAAGTTATTGCTTATCTTCGTGACCAATAGGTAACACACTTTAGTTAAGAGGTTAGGAGTCACCATGGCTAATTTTATTGATAGACGACTTAACAGTAAAAATAAAAGTACTGTTAATCGTCAACGTTTTTTAAGACGTTATAAAAACCAGATTAAAAAATCTGTATCTGACGCTATTAATAAACGTGGTGTCACTGATATTAATTCAGGTGAGAATATTATTATTCCAAAAAAGGACTTATCTGAGCCAGTATTTCACCAAGGCAGTGGCGGTATTCGCGATAAAGTACATCCGGGTAACGATCAATTTGTTACCGGTGATCGTATTAATAAACCACCTCAACAGCAAGGCCAAGGCAGTGGCCAAGGAGATGCGAGTGACAGTGGTGAAGGTGAAGATGACTTTACTTTTTCTATCTCTAAAGAAGAGTATTTAAACCTGCTATTTGAAGATTTAGAGTTACCAAACCTAGAAAAAAATCAGCTCGACAAATTAATTGAATATAAGACGGTACGTTCAGGTTTCTGTAAGGAAGGCGTAGCTTCTAACATTGATATTGTTAAATCATTACAAGGCTCTATTGCTAGACGCATAGCAATGACTGCATCAAAAAGAAGAAAACTAAAAGAGTATAAAGAAACATTAGCAGCACTTAGCGAAGACAAACATGATCATATAAGTGAAGAGCGAGAACTTAAAAATAAAATAACAGAGATAGAAAATAAAATTGCCAAGGTTCCCTTTATTGATACCTTCGATTTGCGTTTTCGAAATTTTGCCAAACAAGCGGTACCTACATCAAAAGCAGTCATGTTTTGCTTAATGGATGTATCGGGTTCGATGGATCAAGCAACCAAAGAAATGGCGAAACGTTTTTATATTTTACTTTATCTATTTTTAAGTCGAACTTATAAAAATATTGATGTCGTCTACATCCGCCACCACACTCAAGCAAAAGAAGTTGATGAGCATGAATTTTTCTACTCTCAAGAAACTGGCGGAACAATAGCCTCAAGTGCATTAGAACTAATGGACAAAATTATTAATGAACGCTACAACGATAATCAATGGAATATTTATGGTGCCCAAGCATCAGATGGTGACAACTGGGCTGACGATTCGCCCCAATGTAAATCATTGCTTGCCAATAAAATTCTCCCAAAAGCACGTTATTTCAGTTATATAGAGATAACTCAGCGTGCCCATCAAACATTATGGCAACAATATCAACAGCTAATGAGTTCACATTCAAACTTTGCTACTGCACACATAAAAGAAGTCTCAGATATATACCCTGTATTTAGGGAACTATTTAAAAAGAACACTAAGAGTGCAGCATAAAAGTGCTAGAGCAAAAGGAATAGATGAAATTATGGTAACTACAAATAAAAAAAAGACTAGTAAAGTGACACCATTAGATGATTGCCCTGATTGGACATTTGAATTGTTAGAACAATACCAAACGGAAATAGCGCGTGTTGCTAAGCATTACCGACTAGATACTTATATTAATCAAATAGAAGTAATCACCGCAGAGCAGATGATGGATGCTTATGCAGGTGTTGGTATGCCCATAGGCTACAACCATTGGACTTTTGGCAAAAAATTCATTCAAACGGAACAAACATATAAACGCGGACAAATGGGGTTAGCCTATGAGATAGTAATTAACTCTAGTCCTTGTATTTCCTACCTAATGGAAGAAAACACTATGCCTATGCAAGCCTTAGTGATGGCACATGCTTGTTATGGACATAATTCTTTTTTCAAAGGAAATTATTTATTTAAGTCATGGACAGATGCCAGTTCGATTATTGATTATCTACTTTTTGCTAAAAACTATATTGCAAAATGCGAAGACAGGTATGGTATAGATGAAGTAGAAGCTACATTAGATGCTTGCCATGCCTTAATGAATCACGGGGTTGATAGATATAAAAGACCTCAAAAGATTTCACTTGATGAAGAACTAAAACGTCAAACCGAGCGAGAAGAATATCTACAGTCTCAAGTAAACACCTTGTGGCGAACCGTTCCTGACAGCAATGTAGATAAAAATAAAAAAGAATATAAATTTCCGTCTGAGCCTCAAGAAAACATTCTCTATTTCATTGAAAAAAATGCGCCTCTACTAAAATCTTGGCAACGTGAAATTGTCAGAATTGTGAGAAAAATTTCTCAATACTTTTACCCTCAAAAACAAACTCAAGTGATGAATGAAGGTTGGGCTTGTTTTTGGCATTATACTATTTTAAATCACCTTTATGATGAAGGCTTAGTTACTGATAAATTCATGTTAGAATTTTTACATAGTCATACTAACGTTGTTTCACAACAAGAATATAATAGTAAATATTATTCTGGCATTAATCCATATGCTTTAGGTTTTAACATGTTCATCGATATCAGGCGAATTTGTGAAAACCCAACAGAAGAAGATAAAGAGTATTTTCCAGAAATTGCGGGCAGTAATTGGTTAGACACCTTACATTTTGCTATGGAGAACTTTAAAGATGAAAGTTTTATTAGCCAATATTTATCGCCAAAACTGATCCGTGATTTTAAACTATTTCATATTCATGATGATGGGCAAAATAATTATGTTGAAATAGGCGCAATACATAATGAACAAGGTTATAAAAAAATAAGACAAAAACTTGCAGAGCAATATAATCTAAGTAATTTAGAAGTAAATATACAAATAATTGATGCCAATATCGAAGGAAATCGCGCTTTAACTTTACGTTACACTCCACACAATAATATTGAATTAGGAGACTCTAAAACAGAGGTGCTTAAACATTTGCATTATTTGTGGCAATTTGATGTGAAAATTGTTCAAGAAAAAAAAGATGGAAAAGATGAAGTTATTGCCCAATGCCCAGATAAAGACGTAGATACGTAAAGTTTTTATAAGCAAAAAGGCGACCCTATGCCGCCTTTTTAATGTTATAAATATAGAGAAGAGCGCTTAATCTTCAGTGAGTTCTTTCAATACATCCTCTTTTAATTCAGCCCAAAGTTTCCCTGATTCAATACCATATTTGCGCACAGCAAAAATTGAATCGTCGAAACGATTTTCTTTAGCTAAATCTATAAGCTTTTGATAGTAGGTTCTAGATATTTCACGACCCATTGGGTGTGCAAAATATAAACTACCAATGCGTGAGTATAGTCCTCGAAAACCATTTAAGATAAGTAAATAAATAGAATTTTCTGAAGCAACTACTAAGTCTTTATTTAATTTATAGTCAAAATATGCAAACGCTTCGCCATTATCTTCAACATCAGTATAAGCACTTAACAATTCAATTGCTTTCTCTGGGTTATTCTTTATCGCACCACGTACATATATTGCACTGATGTTAGTGCGCGCAGATAATAGGTTGTCAACTAAGTCAGGAACACCTTCTTGGTCAAGGTGAGCTAATGTTTCTAAAATATTTAAACCTGAGGTCTCCCAAAAGTTATTTACCTTAGTTGGCTTACCATGCTTTATTGTTAGCCAACCATCACGAGAAAGACGTTGAAGAACCTCTCTTAACGTTGTTCTAGTTACACCAATTAGCTCTGATAATTCACGCTCTGCGGGTAAAATTGAACCTGGTGGAAAGCCACCATTCCAAATTGATTCAACAATATATTGCTCGGCAAATCCTGCAGGGCTTTGAGCTTTTATAACCATATTGGTTTAACTACCTAAAAACGAATTAATAAAACTGATTGTACCAGAAGATTTTTTTGGTACAAGCGTAATAGAGACTGATAACTTTAACTAAGCCAATTAAGGTTATATCTGGTAATAAAAATAATATTAATTACTAATTTCTATAATGAACCATCAAGGCGCCAGAAACTTTACCAACAGTTAAATCTTTAACAAATTTATAATGTGCATCTTCAAAAAAGGCTCTAAATTTTCCTGACGTTGCATATACAGCAACACCTTCACTATCGCCATGTTCTTCAAGAACGGTATTAACAGCTGCCATTAAATAATGACCAAAACCATGGTGTTGATGTAAAGGATGAATAGCAATAAAAGATAACATATGGAATTTTTTTAGGGGGACTGCCGCGATGACTTTTTGTTCTTTTTCAATCATTTGCTTAGTACTAAAATAGCCGGCAGTAAGTAACATTTTAAGACGCCAATGCCAAAATCTATCACTACCAACACTTTCATCGGGGCTATTCAAACAAGCAACACCAACCATAGACTCACCAAGATATAAACCAACCATGGGCTGTTTTGCTTGCCAAAAGGCACTTAACTCTTCTCTTATCGATGCTCTTAATCTTTGCTCGTAACCTTCTTTATTACTGTTGAAAATATCTAAAAAAACAGGGTCATCGTGATAGGCTTGAAAAAGCAACGAAGCAGCTAATTTTAACTCTTCTGCGCTAAGATAAGTTGCTCTTACATCAAGCTCATTATCTACCGAAACAGCCTCAGACATACAAATTCTCCAATTCAACAGTAATATTTTTTTAACCGAACATTCACCTTAACAGCTTTTTCAAAATAAAGGCAAATAGAATTGATTCTTAATACGGATAAGAAATAAATTGAGGAGGGCAAATAAATTGGTACAAAATTCTATCATACCAACTTATTTTTATAGGTTTAGCTGTTGTAGTTAAGTACAAAACTACAACTTGACTTAATTTATAGAAACTCTTTTATACTCACCACCGTTACCAGTTTGGCTTAATTCGCCATTAACAAACTCTAAATAAGTACATTCATCTTTTGTTGTTAACCCATCTTTATGCTTACGTTGGGTTCGATAATATAAAACACGAATAGTTTGTTCGTTATGTGTATACGTTTCTGAAAAATCTGCAACGCCTAACTTTTCTTGCATATCAACAAAAGTTGAACCCAACTGAATTTTGGCTATTGCATTACGATTTTTATAAGTTCGATCTTCCCAATCACTCATAAACGAATGATCTACTTCACCATCTTTTACTGAAATAACACAGCCAGTTAAAGTTGAAGCTAAAGGTAATGCAACAAGTAGTGCCAATAGTGATTTTTTCATGTTTTACTCCAAATAGTATTATATTCTAAAATTCTTTTTCTATAATGTTAAAAGCAAAAAACAAACCAATAAAAATATTTTTTTAAGTATTTGATTATACGAAATAAAATAAAATAAATTAAGATACCACCTGACATAGGTAGTATCATTGGCTAAAATATAGTTAATACCACGAAGCGATTAATCAAAATGACAATAAATGATGAAATTTTAATCTTAGCTAACCAAATAGCAAATAAAGGTAGTAAGCCGACTGTGGCTTTGATCAAAACTAAGCTAAAGAAAAAAGTCCCTTTACCTGTAATTATATCAACGTTAAAAACCTGGCAGCATGAACCGAGCTATATCGCTTTACCAGAAGAAAAACAAACTGTTATCGAAAAAGAAAATGCCAATTCATTAAATAAAACAGACACTTTTGAGCATGAACTACATAACGAATTGACTAGTATGAAAAAAGAAATAATAGAATTGAAATCTCTGGTTAAAGAATTGATAAAGCAGCAAAAGAGTTGAATCAGTTCACTATAGGAGTTAATTTACTTATAAATTGAGCTAAAGATTCTGCTAGCAGTTTGTGAGGCTCACATCCGACCCGCTCAACCCACACAGAGCCGGTATCATTATCAATTGAAATAATCATATCTTCTTCATCAGTAACAGCAAAAAAAACAGTTTCACTTTGCTTTAATCGTTGTTTCATTAAAATATGACCGATTAAATTTTCTTGTAAGCGTTGGAAATCATCTTTGTTCCAAGCAAATAATAAAGATAAACCTCCTTCTTCGCATGTAGCATCAAGGCTTTCACTGTATATAGTAGTAAAGTATGTTTTGATATCTGGATGCAAGGTCAGCTCTAAGGCTGACTCAACATTGTCAAAATTTAATTCTTGTTCTTTTTCTAAATTGACAGGCTGCCAAAAAACTTCTCCTAATGATAAAGCTGTGTGTTCAATTTCACCATATACATTAGAGACTTCACATGAAGAAGGCCATTCATCATCTTGTTCAATTTTAGGTAAATGTGTATGCACCTGTTGATATTGATTTACATACTGCTTGGAAAATTGTCGCAATATTTCTACTAAATTTGTATTAGCTTGATTTGATGATGTCATCTAATTCAGAGATCCTTTAAAATAGGTAGTGAAAGTTTCACATAGCAAAAGAAAAAATTATGGCAACCTACCAAAACTCAAAAGAGCTTAGCGAACTAACGCTTGGCAAAACTACCGAATATTGTAGTGAATATAACCCAAATCTATTGCAAGCGGTACCAAGAAGCTTAAATAGAGATGACTTATCATTAGCTGAAGATCCTTTACCTTTTATAGGTGAAGATGTTTGGTATGGTTATGAATTATCTTGGTTAAATAACAAAGGCAAACCTGTCGTAGCCGTGGCAGAATTTCGATTTGCTTGTACTAGTCCTAATTTAGTTGAGTCAAAGTCATTCAAACTGTATTTAAATAGCTTTAATCAAAGTAAATTTACCCGTGTTGATGATGTTGAAAAGATACTAATCAGAGATTTATCTGCCACGGCGGGCGTTCAAGCACAAGTGAAGTTATTTACTGTTGAACAATGCTCTGCCCTAGAAATAACATTAACTAACCAAGAGGTTATTTGCATTGATGAAGAAGATATAACTGTTGATAACTATCAATATCAAGCTGATTTTCTTGAACAAGCACAAGTAAATTCTTCTGCTGAAATAATAAATGAAAACCTTGTCAGCCATTTATTAAAGTCGAATTGCTTGATCACGAATCAACCTGACTGGGCAAGTGTTTACATTAGCTACCAAGGAGCAGCGATAGATCACAGTGTTTTATTACGCTATTTAATATCATTTCGTCAACACAATGAGTTTCATGAGCAATGTGTTGAGAGAATATTTTGTGATCTTCAAAAATATTGCCAATTAGAGACGTTAACAGTATTTGCTCGTTATACTCGTCGTGGAGGCTTAGATATAAATCCATTTAGGAGCACACACATAAGTTGTGCTCCACACGCTAGAACGTTAAGACAGTAACTTAGGTTTCGAGTTTCGAGTTTCGAGCAACAAGATACAAGGTTGCGGCTATATTATTAGTCTTTTTTATTAGCTTTATTGTTAGGGAACGCTATCCCTGTCCAGTGTTTGAAAAATGCTTTTTGTTCATCGCTTGCTTCTTCTAATGGTATAACTTTTAATTTACTTTTGGGTGTTTCACCTAAAATAATCATGCGTGTTACTAGTTCGTCTCGACGGAAAAAAGTAACACTCATTCTATCTTTTGGCTTAAAGTTTTTTAACCTTGTAGTTAAATCTTTATCAGCCATACGTAAATCATTAATAGCAACAATAATATCACCTAAGGTTAAACCAACCTGCCATGCAGGACTATTTTTTTCAACATGCGTTATTTCCAAACCATTGGTAACTTGTTTAGTTTTAATGCCTGCCCAAGCTATTTGTTTTGATTTATCTTTTTCACCATAAGACATCGTTAAGCCAGCTTTAGCTAACAACGCATTAAAGTCTACTTTGGCATAGCCATGAACATTTTCTTGCCACCAAACTTGGTAATCATCATTGGTTAAGTCTTTTAAAATAGTTAATAGATCTTTTTCATCAAAACCTTTAGGGATTTTATAGTCTTGATAAAGTGTATTATGTACGTCTCGGTAACTTTTCTCTAACGCTGTTTTTTCCATAATTGAAAAGTCTAATAACCAAGAAACTAAAAAACCTTCTGAATAAATATTAACACTATGATTATTATCATAATCCCCGCCCTCTTCTAGCCATTTATTAAAACTTGCTTGTGCGACTGTTTGGCTTTGCCTACCCGGCTTATGAATATAACTAGTGATACGTTTTGCAAGGCTTTCTAGAAATTCTTTGCTAGACATTAAATCACCGCGAAGTAATAACTGATTTTGCAAATAACTCGTCGAACCTTCACTCAACCAAAGTAAAGTTGAATAATTTTCTTGTTGATAATCGTAAGGAACTAATCCCTTAGGACGATATTGCTTAACATTCCATGTATGCACAAATTCATGAGCAGCCGTTGATATAAATCTTAAATAATCTTTTCTTTCTGAAAATTTAAAACGAGACGTTTGTATTATAGTTGAATTTAAATGCTCGGTAGCACCACGTGCACCACTTGTAGCATGTACCATAAAGACATAACGTTTAAAGGGGTAGCCATGCCAAATATGTTTACTTTGTTGTACTAATACTTTTAAATCAGCAACCATTTTAGCACTATCATAATTACCCTTTCCCCAAATAACCAACTCATAATCACGACCTTCAATAACAAATTTGTGATGCTCATTCACACCTGTTTCAATAGGAGAATCAACTAAAATATCATAATTTTTAGCAATAAACTGATGGGAATTAGTATTTGAATTTTTACCGCTCTCAAGCCCAGAAACACTACGCCAAGTAGCAGGAACGTTTAAATCAATAATATGCTTATGACCACGAAAAACATCGCTATACATCACAACAGTTGAAGCATCGATGAAAGCATGACTATCATCAATATGTCGTGTTCTTTGTCCTAATTGATTAGCATATACTTGATAGCTAATCTGAACTTTTTTATTCAAAGTGCCTTGCACTTGCCAAGTATCTTTATCTAGCTTTTGCCATTCAAGCTTATTACCTTGACTATCAAAGGCTGTAAACTCACGAATACCATTAGCAAGATTAATAATCTCATATCTCCCCGTTCGCCATGTAGGTAAATGAAAGCTTGCTTGTTCAGTGGTAAACTTTTCAAAATTAATTTTGATTTGTGCATAATGATGTTGAGGCTGTTCAATACCTATGTTAACTAAAACATTGGCCTGTACGGATGTAACATAAAAAGTAATAATAAGTGTTAAAAACGTTCGAAATAAAAGCGATATTCTAGTCATATTCAACTAAACTTCCTTTAGGATGGTAAATGAGATCGTTATAGTTTAGCGAGTTAAACTACTTTAAGTAAGCAATATAAGCTCGATTAAGGCAACATATTCACATATTTAGGTATAATTCTTAACAATACTATTGATAACACTTGATAATACTGTAAATTATCAAGTGTTATAGTGAGGTTAATATTGCTTAACGTAGATAGAATAAAAACATAAGGATTACCCTGAGATATGAGTACTAAAACTGTTGCTGATAACCAGTCGCAAGCATTACAAAGTAAGCTTAATGCAGCAATAGCATCTAGAGTCTCGCTTGAAGAAGATTTTGAAGCTCAATCAAGCATGTTAATAGAGTTTATTAATAAATTATCTCAAGTATCAAAAGGCATCAACGTAAAGTTAGACAACCGCTTTGCTCAACTTCGGGGTCTATTAACAAAATCAGTGCCAATATCAGATATTGAATTAAAAATTAACGAAATAGCAAAACTATTACAAATAAACACAGAGACAAATGAACAAAATATTGTTCATTTATTTAAGCAGTTTAATGAAGCAGGTCAGAATTTACAAAAAGCAAATGGCTTACCTAATGATGTACGTAGAAAATTACGCGGATTATTAGGAGAAACTCAATCAACAAAAGATAGCTTAGCTCAATATATTCCTCGACTAAGTCAACTGCTAGAATTTTATAATATCGCTTTACACTCAAAAGCAGATATGCCAAACAATGGTTTATTAACGGCAATTCAACAACCAGCTCAAGCCAATATAGCGGCTGAGGATAAATCATCAGCAGTCAATAGTGCACTTATAGAGCAAATATCATCATGTTTGGATAAATTACACCTATCGACTCAACATACCAAAGAGTTATTAGCAATAAATAAAAAACTGTTAAAAGACACTACAAATGATGATGTTTTACAACATTTCATTGAAATATTTGATGTTATTGTTGCCGACTTACAAAGTGAACGAGATAGTGCCAAAAGCTTTTTAAATACGTTAAGTGAAACCTTAACGACAGTACAAGACGCTGTTAAAAAAACATTATCAACCTGTAAAAAAGCACAAAACACTAACAATGAAATTAATGAAAAGTTACAAGAACAGTTGCTTGATATGACCGCCACTGTAAAAGAAGCTATTTCGTTAGATCAAGTCAAGGTTGATATTAACGGTAAATTAAGCAACATAGCGAAAACACTAGTAAAGAAAACAAAATTCGAACTAAAAAATCAACAAGCATTGTCTAATCAGTTAAGTGAAATGGCAAAAAAAGTTGAAAATCTTGAAGAACAAAGTCAACAATTTGAAGAAAAATTAGCCGAGCAACAACGTAAAAGTATGCAAGATGCTTTAACCAAGTTAAGTAATCGCGCCGCTTTTGATCAATATTTCACCCAATCGATGGTTCGCTTTCACCACAAACCTTTTGATTTAGCACTAGCAGTTGTTGATATAGATGACTTTAAGAAGATCAATGATACTTATGGTCACACAGCCGGTGATAAAACTTTGCAAGTGATAGCCAACACAATACAAAAGAAAGTAAGTAAGGATACTTTTGTTGCTCGCTATGGCGGCGAAGAGTTTGTACTTATCTATGCAAACCAAAAAGAAGCTGAATTTATAAAAGAGCTAAACTTAGTAAATAAAAGCATTGCTCGCCTACCTTTTAAATTCAAAAATAACAAGGTAAGTATTACTTTATCTATAGGTGCGACACATATCACTAAGAAGGACAATATTCATACCGCTTTTGAACGTGCAGATGAAGCTATGTATAAGGCAAAAGCACAAGGAAAAAATCAAGTAATTTATCTTTAATGATTAGTTAAAAACAGAATTAAGCGCTTGGTGTAAATCGTCGTTAAGCAACATATAAAGGAGTTCAATATGCATACTCAGCTTAACCCTGTCGGAAATATGAACATTCTTTCACAAGCAGAAGTAGATCAGCTGCAACAATCTTCTACAAGTGATCTTTATAACCTCTATCGAAATTGTTCTCTTGCTGTGCTCAATGCAGGTAGCCATACTGATGATGCTGAACTCATATATCAACAGCATAAAGATTTTACCATTGAAGTTCTTAGACGTGAACGTGGTGTCAAAATTGATCTTAAGAACCCGCCTGAACACGCTTTTGTCGATGGCAAAATAATTAGAGGCATCCGCGAACATTTATCCGCAGTTTTGCGTGACATATTATTTATTAACAATCGTTATCAGAACATGCCCAGTTCGCCTGATTCTTTAACCGACGCTACATTTGACATATTGCGTAATGCCAATACTATTTTACCTGAAACAGAGCCACGCTTAGTCACCTGTTGGGGCGGACACTCTATTAAACACAATGAATATAAGTACACCAAAGCGGTTGGTTATCAGTTAGGGCTACGCAGCTTTAACATTTGCACCGGCTGTGGTCCAGGAGCAATGAAAGGGCCAATGAAAGGCGCAACAATTGGCCACGCAAAACAACGAAATAAAGAAGGTAGATACTTGGGTTTAACTGAGCCGAGCATTATTGCGGCAGAGCCACCTAACGCAATAGTCAATGAACTAATCATTATGCCGGATATTGAAAAACGTTTAGAGGCGTTTGTTAGGATGTCACACGGTATTATCATTTTTCCTGGAGGTGCAGGAACCGCTGAAGAGCTACTTTACATCTTAGGTATTTTGCTGAACAAAGAAAACAAAAGCCAAATATTGCCTATTATTTTAACAGGGCCACATAGCGCGAGTGACTATTTTAGTGAAATAGATGCTTTCATTGGCGCAACTTTAGGTAAAGAAGCACAAAGCCTTTACAAAATAATTATTGATGATGCTGAACAAGTGGCTCAAGTAATGTCTAAAACTTTAGCAGAAGTACTTGCCTGTCGTAAGGAAACTGGTGACGCTTATCATTTCAACTGGTCTTTAGTTATCGAAAATGATTTTCAACAACCATTTGAGCCAGACCATAAAAACATGTCGGAATTAAACATTAGTCATGAACTTTCAACTGCTGAGCTTGCAGCAAATTTAAGGCGAGTATTTTCTGGTATTGTTGCAGGTAATGTGAAATCTGGCGGCATCAAAGCAATTAGAGAGCACGGCCCTTTTCAAATATCAGGAGATAAAAAAATTATGACATTGATGGATAAATTGCTCGCCTCGTTCGTAAGCCAACAACGAATGAAATTGCCTGGAAGTAAATATATACCCTGCTATCAAGTTGTAGAGGAATAAAAGTGCCAGCTCATTTAGTTTTGATTGATGCCTTAAATTTGATCCGACGTATTTATGCTGTACAAGAGCGTCCATTTGTTCAAAGTAAGCATCAACTTGACGGTGAATTAGCAGAGAAAACTCAACAACAAGTTTTATTTAATACACAACAAGCTTGCACCAAGGCATTAGAAAATATACTAAAACACCTGCAAGCTAGTCATGCACTTGCTGTATTTGATAGTCAAAATCCTTGTTGGCGTTACAAGCTTTATGCTGACTACAAAAAAGGCAGAAAAAAAATGTCTACTCACTTGGCCAATGAACTACCTAATATTCAAGATGCTTTTTTCAAGCTTGGTGTTGATTCATTGCTATCTGAAGAAGATGAAGCTGATGATCTTATTGCTACACTAGCAACCAAAATGGCACTGCATGGGCAAGATGTTACTATTATTTCTACTGACAAAGGTTTCTTATCTTTATTAAGCCCAAATATTCATATTTATGACTATTTCAATCGTCGTTATTTAGACGAAAACTACGTCAAAAATAAGTTTGATATAAAGCCAACGCAATTAATCGACCTATGGACATTAACAGGCGACAATACTAATAGAATCCCTGGAGTTTCAGGTATAGGCCAAATCACAGCGGCAAGTTTACTGAATGAACACGGCTCCCTTAGCGCTATTTTAAAAAGCGAAAATATTAAACTGTCTATTCAAGAAAAGTTAAATGTTAGTGATGAACAAATAACATTAAGTAGAAAACTGCTCACGTTGAAGCAAAATATTCCTCTTGGTTTTAATCTTAAAGATATTAGGTTAGTGCAAACACCCACTCAGCAAAACAATACACTAATGCCAAGTGAAATAAATAATCAACAAGCACTTTAAAACAAACCAATAAGTGGTTATCATTTCATTTACAATTTATACAAGCAAACTATAAACAGATAAATACCCGAGAGAGAAAATGAATAAAAAGGTTATCACTCGCATCATTCTTGCGTTAGCAGCTTACGGAATTTTCGTTTTACTAGTCGTTTCATTTTACGATGACAGCCCTGATAAAATGCAATGGGAAGACAGAGAAGCTTATAACAGACAGTTTATCGCAAAGCTGCAACTTGAACAGTTCACCTTTGAGCAGGCAATTACCCAACTTGGCAGCCCAGACATTACCGAAGCTAAAAAAATAGCTGATGATAAATTTCAAGTGATGTTCTACCGCACACAGCACGTTAAATCTGATGGCATAACCACCCAAGACGAATGTACCTTTTTATTGTTCATAAACGGAGTTCTTAAGGAAATAGGTTTAGGAGACAATTATCCTAAAAACTGGGGAATTATTGAAAGTCATCAATAACTTTTATTGTCATTACTCTAAATAGCTTACCAAGGAACACTCAACTCCCCATAGATACACACTTTAAAGGGAGTTAAGTATAGACTAAAGTAACCTTGATACAGACTAAGTTACCATCTAAAATCATTTGTTAAACTACATATATAAGCGTTCGATAATAAAGAAGTTAAAGGTAAAAGCTTTCAAGCTCGCTTACCAAACATTTACATGATATAAAGCGCACCATAAATGTACTAAATAGGCACTTACCTGCTATTTAAGCGTTATAAAAACAGGCAAAGTTAAATTATTTTATTAGCTATTTCCAGCTAAATATCTCTCTTCTATCACAAGGCAAAGAATATGACCAAGCAAACTATCACAGTAATACCGGGCGACGGTATTGGCCCAAGCATTATTGAGGCAACAATTAAAGTTTTAGATAAAGCAGGTTGTGACTTTAATTATGAATTTGCTGATGCTGGTTTAACCGCGTTAGAGAATCATGGTGAATTAGTACCACAAGAAACTATGGACCTTATCGAAAAAAACAAGATCACCTTAAAAGGACCATTAACGACTCCTGTGGGTGAAGGTTTCACTTCAATCAATGTCACTTTACGTAAGCAATTCAAACTATATGCAAATTTACGCCCTGTATTGTCTTTTAAAGGCACGAAAGCACGTTATGAAAATATTGATATTTTAACAGTACGTGAAAATACACAGGGTATGTATTCAGGTGCTGGCCAAGTTGTTTCAGAAGATGGTACGCAGGCTGAAGCTATGAGTATTATAACGCGTGACGGCGCGGAAAAGATTTTAACTTTTGCTTATGAAACTGCTCGCAAAGAAGGTCGTAAAAAAGTAACCGCTGTACATAAAGCTAATATTTTAAAATCAACTTCTGGCTTATTTCTAAAAGTAGCTCGTGAAGTTGCTGCGCGTTACCCTGACATTGAGTCATCTGAAATGATTGTTGATAACTGCTGCATGCAGTTGGTAATGAATCCTGAACAGTTTGACGTTATTGTTACTACAAACCTTTTCGGTGATATTTTATCTGATCTTTGTGCTGGTTTAGTTGGCGGTTTAGGTATGGCACCTGGTGCAAATATTGGTGAAGACTGTGCAATTTTTGAAGCCGTTCATGGTAGCGCGCCTGATATCGCAGGTAAAAACCTAGCGAATCCTACGTCAGTAATTTTAGCGGCCCTGCAAATGCTTGAATATTTAGAAATGAGCGACAAAGCAGACAAAATTAGAAATGCTTTAATTGATGTTATTGCTAGTGGTGATCGCACAACCCGTGATTTAGGCGGTACTCATGGTACTACTGATTTCACTGAAGCTATGCTTGATCGTTTATAACCGGTTAAAAGCTAAGATTCTATAAAAAAGCGGCTAGTTCTCATTGGCCGCTTTTTTTTATACTAAGGTCTGTTGAGCTATGCTGATTATTTTTTGTCTTGTGGAATTGGAGACAATAAACGCGCATGTACTGTTACTTCTTCACGATCATAGTACAAATGTTTAGCATATAACTCATACTTCACTTTATGCTCACTAAAAGCATCTTTAATACTCTGCAAATCTTCAGTTACTTGCTGATAACGTCCTTTCATTGGTAATTTCAAGTTAAACATAGCTTCTTTACAATGCCCGTTTAATAGCCACTCGCTCATTAACTTAGCAACACGTTGTGGCTTTTCAATCATGTCACAAACAAGCCAATAAACATTTTGCTTCATAGGCACATATTTAAAACCATCCATCATCTTATGCTTAACCTGCCCTGTTTCCATCAATGATTCTGCCATAGGACCATTATCGATAGCAGTAACCATCATACCTCGACGCACTAGTTGATAGGTCCATCCTCCGGGCGCGGAGCCTAAATCTACGGCATTCATACCAGATGTTAAACGATGCTCCCATTCATCACGTGGGATAAAGTATAAAAAAGCTTCATCAAGCTTTAACGTTGAGCGACTTGGTGCTTGGCTTGGAAACTTAAGACGTGGGATCCCCATAACGTGAGGTGAACTATTATGTGCTAATGAAAAACCTAAAATGACTTCTTGGCCAGATAAAAAAAGTGCATGCAATACTGCGCCACCTTGTTCAGCATCAAATTCTACCTTTTTGTCTGTCAGTATATTTGCTTTACGCAAGCCTTGGCGCAACGGTACGGCTAATTTACGACAAAACTTGCTCAGTTCCTTACCATCGTTGGTATCTGGCATTTCCATTCGTAAATCATCGTATTGCCATTCACTTCCTAGCGACTCTACAATAGCTTCAACACGATTGTAATCTGGTAATTCAATTTTTTCTGTCAGTGTCACAAACCATTGACGAGTAAAAATAAGACGTTTAAGAGGAAGTTTTTTTATTAATGCTTCGCCATGTTCTGGCACATGTAAGTGAAAAAAAACCAAACCTTGATTCTTTTTTAATTCCAAATAGCCATACATTTCATTCCATGAAGCTTTTTCTTGAATTTCTGCCCCACACTCCTTTTCAAAGCCAGGTCGACAATATAATACAATAGCAGTCATAAGTTGTTTTTACCTTGATTCCCTGCCCTCAATAGCACATTTTCAAAGTCTGCTCGACAATAAAATATGATAGAGGTCATAAGTTGTTTTTACCTTCAATTGACAAGAATAACCAAGCAACTGCCAGTGATATTCCGCCAAATGGCGTCAGTTTGCCAACAATAGGGAAACTGAAAAATGTTTTAATATAAATGCTACCGCTAAAACACAATATACCGACCACAAAGCCGATACAAGCAATCAATAATATTTTAGAGGGGTTTCTAACAGGTAAGCTAGTTGTAGCCCAAACCAGTGTTGTTAATAGAGCTAACGTGTGAAATAACTGGTATTGTAATGCTGTTTTTAATGTTGATTGCACGTTAACAGGCAACGCCTGCCCTGCATGAGCAAGCCAAGCGCCGAATAGTACAGAAAAGCAACCGCTAACGCCAACAAAAATCATTAAAACTTTTATTATACTGCCCTTAAATTGTGCAGGTTGTGTAGCTTTATGCATTGTTACTGTTTTCCTGAATAAATTGAGTAATTGCATGTACCGCACTTTCCATATGTTGCAGATGAGTAAATCCAGATTTCACTCTAGGTTTTAAACTATGATCACCATCACTTAAGAAAAAACACTGACACAAATTTGATATTTCATAGTCTGTGATTTCAATTTCAGATCCTAATGTATCACGCTCTCCCTGCGCTATAAGAATAGGTTTTCGTGTATTTTGTAATGGTTCGAGTCGAAGTTTTTCAGCTTTTTTTACCGGGTGAAAAGGGTAACCTAAACAAAAAACACCTTGTATGAGTTCTGACGTTTCATCATCACTGGCAATGGTTGCTGCTACACGAGAGCCCATTGACTTACCACCAATAAATAATGGTAACTCCTTTTTCTTATTGTTGGTTGCTATAAAGTCATTAATAACCGTCTTATAGCAATCAATCAATTTTGGCATTCTATCAGGCGGATAACGTTTACCTAAAGCAATTCGTTTATCCATATAAGGGAAGTTAAACCTTAAGACATTTATATTAACTTTATTAAATAAGGCAGTTATCTGCTCCATAAATTCATGATGCATGTCAGCCCCCGCACCATGGGCAAAAATAATTTGCGCGATGGGCTTTTCACTATTATTTATTAGAGTGTTTTCTATTTTAGTTATCATCAGAGCCTATTCTTGATATTAGTAATATTAAGTTATTTGACCATTTTTTACTTGCTCTTGTTCCGCTTCAACCATATCAAGCAACCAATCTCTAAAAGCCTCTATTTTACCAATATCTTTTTGGGCTTCACGACAAACAACAAAATAGGCATTTTTACTGACTAACACATCATTAAACGGGCAAATCAAACGACCTGAATCAATATCAGGCTGTGCCAACACACTATATGCTAATGCCACACCTTGCCCATATAAGGCAGCTTGTACCACCATAGCAGAGTGACTAAAAATAGGTCCGTGATTCACATTTACACCTTTCACTCCAACTTGCTTAAACCAACGTTTCCAGTCTTTTCGAGAGGTATCATGTAACAAGGTATGATGCTGTAAGTCATCTAAAGAAAGTAAAGGCGGCTTGCCACTAGCTGCACCGTCTTGCAAAAGCAATGGCGAACAAACAGGAATTAAGTATTCTGTATGTAATTTATCTGCATGAATATTAGGCCAACTACCTCGACCATAATAAATGGCAACATCAACGTCTTCAGTTAATGAATTTTCAGCTTGATCAACTGCCTTTATTCTTACATCTATATCTGGATGTAATGCATTAAAAGCACTAAGTCTGGGAACTAACCACTGTATGGCAAAACTTGCTTGTGAACTTACTGTTATAGCTCCTTTAGCGCCACGTGCTAGTAGTTTTTCAGTCGCTTCATGTAAAGAATTAAAAATATCTTTTATATCGAGGTAATACGACTGGCCTTCTTCAGTTAAAAGCAATGAACGATTCTTTCGCATAAACATTTTAATGCCTAAATGCTCTTCCAATGCTTTTATTTGATGGCTAACAGCAGCTTGAGTTACAAATAACTCTTCTGCTGCCCGGGTAAAGCTTAACTGCCGAGCTGAGGCTTCAAATGCGCGCAATGCGTTTAATGGTGGGAGTCTACTAGCCAAAATACACCTAATTAGTTTTCAAAAATCAAATACAAAAACTGCGTAAACAGTTAAAATCATAGCATAACAACTATTCATTAGTTTTTCTAATGAATAACATTATTATTTGTCGTTTTTAATTTCCTGCCTTGTTACGTATTATAGCCTCCGTAGATGAAGGACATCATCTCAACGTTCTAGAAAAGAGAGATATAAGTTGTGTACCCCAACCCACAGCTTATATTTTACCAAAAAGAACAAGCGCGAGAAAAGGTCCTAATAAATCTATCAGCCCAGATTATGGCATAAACGAAAACATTTATTATTAGGTCAAAAACAGGATTTAAAACATGAAAAATACTAACGCATACTCATACAAATTAGCTATTGTGGCAACTTCTTTAGTAATGGCATATTTTGCTTCAGGCATCGCTTCAATTGCACAAGCAACTGAACTATTAAAAGCAGAGCCAGTTAAGCAAGAGAGCTTAATTAGCCAGGCTCAAAGCAACTTAGCTTTAACATTCGCTACTATCACAATGGCTCCTAGTTCGACACAAGATAGCGCTAAAAACATGATAGCGAAAGAAACAGTAACTGCAAATAGAAACAAAGCAATGACTATAAGTAAAACAACACTTATTAGTGAATAAAATCTAATTATATAAATGCTCGCACATTTAAATTAGCAAGGGGCGCAATACGTATAGTATTGCGCCCCTTTTTATTAATTTGTAAAATCAATCAACTTGGCATAATAGCAATTTAATCAGTCACCAAAGGGGCAAATCCTTTTACTAAATCATCAATTGATTTCATTTGAGCTAGGTAAGGTTCAAGTTTATCAAGTGGTAAAGCACAGGGGCCATCACACTTAGCTATAGATGGATCTGGATGTGCTTCAATAAACAGACCTGCAATACCAATAGCCATGCCACTACGCGTTAATTGAGCGGCTTGTGCGCGTCGTCCATCAGCACTATCACTACGCCCTCCAGGTTTTTGCAATGCGTGAGTCGCATCAAAGATTACAGGCGCATAATTACGCATTTCATCCATTGCTAACATATCAACCACAAGGTTATTGTAACCATAACAGCTTCCACGTTCACAGAGAATAATATTTTCGTTACCTGCTTCACCAAACTTATTAATGATATGTTTCATTTCATGAGCTGCTAAAAACTGAGGTTTTTTAACATTAATCACTGCACCTGTTTTAGCCATAGCAACCACTAAATCAGTTTGCCTGGCAAGGAAAGCTGGCAATTGAATCACATCAACCACTTCGCTTACTGGTTGTGCTTGATAGGGTTCATGAACGTCAGTGATAATTGGCACATTAAACGTTGATTTAATTTCTTCAAATATTTTTAAACCTTCATCTAGCCCGGGTCCTCTATATGAATTAACTGAGGAGCGATTAGCCTTGTCAAAGGATGCCTTAAATACATAAGGTATATTCAATTTTTGTGTTATTTCAACATAATGCTCTGCAATTTTCATTGCTAAGTCACGTGACTCAAGCACATTCATTCCACCAAATAAAACAAACGGTTTATCATTGGCAACTTCAATACCACTAACTAAAACTGATTTAATTGTCATAATACTCCCTAATAAAAAGTCTAATAAAAAACGCTAGCTTCCAATAATTCTTAACAGTTGTCCACATAACCATGCCATGTATGTACCTAATGCATAACCTAATACTGCCAATAGTACGCCTACAGGTGCTAATGACGGGTGAAATGCTGAGGCTATAACGGGTGCAGATGCAGCGCCACCAATATTAGCTTTACTACCGACTGCTAAATAAAATATCGGTGCTTTAATTATTCGGCCAACTATAAATAGTAATATCACATGTACTGCCATCCATATTAAACCAATAACAACATATTTTGGTGCTTCAACTATTTGTGTAATATCCATGTGCAAGCCAATAGTTGCCACTAAAATATAGAGAAAACTGCTACCAACCTTTGAGGCTCCAACAGCTTCTAATTGTCTTACTTTAGTAAAAGACATTATCAAACCCATCGTGGTTACTAAAACAATAATCCAAAACAGCTTACTGTGTAGACTAAACTTCTCTAATTCAGGGTAGTTAATCTTAAAGAATGGCACCAAAAAGTCAGCTGCCAAATGCGCAAAACCTGCTGCTCCAAAAGCTATTGCTATAATAAATATAAAATCTTTCAGCTCTGGTCGTCTCGCATGATCTCGCTCAAAAGCTTCAACTTTATCAATTAATCTATCAATTCCCGAAGTATCAGCACCACTTTTAGCATCAATTCGTTTGTGATTAGCAGCAAAATAAAGTAAAACTGCCATCCATAAATTAGCAACCACAATATCAACTGTCACCATAATGGTAAATATTTTGCCATCAGCGCCATAAATTTCTTTCATGGCAAGCATATTAGCGCCGCCGCCAATCCAACTCCCCGCTAATGCTGCCATACCACGCCATACTGCATCAGGGCCTGTAACACCCAGTAATTCAGGCCAAATTGCAGAGATTGCCAATAACGCAATTGGCCCACCAATCACTACGCCAACCGTACCCGTAAGAAACATGATAAGAGCTTTATTGCCTAATGCCGTTATAGCTTTAAGATCAATACTTAATGTTAATAAAACCAAACAAGCAGGTAGTAAATAATACTTTGCCACTTCATCAACTTGGCTCATTTTTGCACTAACAATACCAAAAGTATTTAATAATGACGGTAATAAGTAACATATGAGTAGTGCTGGCACATATTGGTAAAACTTCTTCCAAACAGGGTGTTGGCTGTTTGAACTATAAAAAACAAAACCTAAAATTAATGCAAGTAAACCTAATACGGTTGCGTCATTCGTTATTAATGGCATAGCCAAGGGTGCTGACATCTATTTTCCTATTATTTTAATAAAACTATTTTAATGAAAGGTGGGTTCACTTAGTGTTATGTTTTCAAGTTGAATTTTTAATAACTGTGCTGCCGGATCTTTTGGGCATTTTTCAACAAAATAACGATAATCATCAACCGCCACTTTAAAGCAATCTAACTGATGAAGCAAAAAACCACGATCACGGCGTTGTAATGGATCCTCAGGGTTTAATGACAATATCAAATCAACACACAATAATGCTTTCTCAAATGCTTTTTCACGAATTAAAGCATTCTTTAATGAGCTCAGATACTCAACTAAAATAACTTGTCGATTCATACTCGCAAATTCATGTTGACTGGGATCGCCATCAAGGTCATCAAGACGTAAATCAAGTTCATGCCAATCTAATGATTCTCCAGTTACCGCATCAAAAACAATGGCATATTGTTCATCACAACAAAGACGTACCATGACTTTATTGGGTACAAATACCAAATCTGAGCTAAAACCACAGGCATTTATAATTTCACACACAAGCACAGCTTTCACTATGGGTGACATTAAACGTTGATTTAAACTAAGAGCAACTTGAAAAGAGCTTATCGGCCAATGAGTTTTATGCTTATCAATAAAAAGGTGCTGATAAAATAGCTCATTCATCAATATTTCAGCTTGGTCTAATGGCGATTCAATTTCCGCTATAACGGCTTGACACTGTTCGATAATCGTTTCTAAACTATCAAGCGATAGCTCATCAACATTATCTTTTTGCTTATCAGAAAGGTTATCTTGAAAAATATATTCTTCAAGCAACACTAGTGTTTGTAATAAATCTTTTTCTTGTGATTGAAGTTCGGAAAGTAACAATGTATTCATAAATTTTAATTAATTGGTCATTTTGATATTTATAAGAAAAAAAGTGATTCACGCGTCATAGCTAATCGAACAATCAATAGAACCCAACCCATTGCGCCTAAGTAGCCAATGATCTGCATAGGTTTATTTCGGGCAAGCTTTAAAGTGTAATAACCTGTAAAAATATAAGCGAGTATCGCTAATAACTTTTCCCCTAGCCATAAATGTTCTAAGGGGTTCATTGAATATTGCACAGCCATTATTACACCTATCGTTAATAAAAAAGTATCAACAACATGCGGAGTGATTTTCACCCATTTTGCTTGTAAGTTAGCTGAATTAGCTAACGTCCAAATAAAGCGTAAAGTAAACAAACTAATACTAAGCACAGCCAAAGTCATATGTAGGTGTTTAAGCATTGTTAACTCCTGTTACCATTATTTCTCTCTATTCATACTGTTAAGGAAAAGTAGCCCAAGTAATACGATCATGGCCATTTAAGTCTTGTTCTGTTTGAGCTTTTTCAAATCCTAAATTCAATAATATGCTACGAACAGCATGTCCTTGCTCAAAACCATGTTCAAAAAACAACTTACCCTGTGATGTTAAAAAACGACGAGACATATCAGCAATATGTTTTATATCCGCAAAACCATGATCACTAGCAACAAGTGCTGACGATGGTTCAAAACGAACATCACCTTGGTTTAAGTTACAATCTTCGCAATCAATATATGGCGGATTTGAAACGATCAAATCAAATTTTTTATGCGAATCTACCTGAGAAAACCAATCACTTTGAAAAACATTAACGTGCGCTAACTTACAGTTTTTCGCATTAAGTTGCGCAAGTTGCACAGCTTCTGGGCTAAAATCAATGGCATCAATTTTCCACGTTATATTTTCACTTGCTAATGCTAATGCAATAGCACCAGTACCGGTGCCCAAATCAAGACAATTGATATTTTGACTATCTTTATATTGTTCAAGCACCAACTCAACTAAAGTTTCAGTGTCTGGACGAGGAATGAGAGTTGCTTTAGATACGGCTAATGGCAATGACCAAAACTCTTTTATGCCGGTAATATAAGCAATAGGCTCACCTTGAATGCGGCGAATTAACAATGGCAAAAAATAATGCAACTGTTCATCACTGAGCAGTTTTTCAGGCCAAGTCAGCAGATAGCTACGTTCCTTATCAAGCACAAAACATAACAGAATTTCAACATCAAGCTTAGCGCTATCAGACCTACCTTGTAACAGTTTTTGACCTTGATTAATCAAATTGGCAATAGAATTATCACCAATTAATCGAAGCTGACATTGTTTTGAGGAAAAATCATGCTGTGAGGGCAAATAATTAATCACAGATTAGTGTTGCTCAGCGAGCTCAGCCAATAAGTCTGCCTGATTCTCTTGCATGATTGGCTCCATGATCAACTGCAAACTACCTTCCATTATTTCATTTAAACGATATAGCGTTAAGTTTATACGGTGATCACTCATACGTCCTTGTGGGAAGTTATAAGTACGAATACGTTCAGAACGGTCGCCACTTGCAACCAAGTTACGACGAGATGATTCTTCTTCACTACGACGTTTTTCATCTTCGGCTTGTTGCAATCGAGCTTGCAGTACAGACATAGCTTGGGCACGGTTTTTATGCTGTGAACGTTGATCTTGACACTCAACCACCACACCTGATGGAATATGGGTTATACGAATAGCAGAATCAGTTTTGTTAACATGCTGACCACCGGCTCCAGATGCGCGGAAAGTATCTACTTTTAAATCAGCCTTATTAATTTCAATCGCTTCTGATTCTGGAATCTCAGGCATAACAACAACGGTACAAGCCGAAGTATGCACACGACCTTGAGATTCTGTTTCAGGTACACGTTGTACACGATGACCACCTGATTCAAACTTCATGTGGCCGTATACACCTTCACCATTGATTTTCATAATCAATTCTTTATAACCACCCTGTTCACTTTCGTTGGAATTCATCACTTCAATTTTCCAGCCTTGCTTTTCAGAGTAACGGCTGTACATTCTAAACAAATCACCAGCAAAAATAGCAGCTTCATCACCACCTGCTCCAGCGCGAATTTCAACAAAACAGTTATTATCATCATTCGGATCGCGTGGTAATAACAAGACTTGCAGTTCGTCTGCTAATTCTGCTACCGCTTTTTTAGCTTCTTTAAATTCTTCCTGCGCCATTTCACGCATATCAGGATCATCATCTTTAAGCATTAATTCTGCAGTGGCAAAATCATCTTCAGCGCTTTGGTAATTTTTAAACACTGAAGTAACTTCGTCTAAGCGTTTGAATTCTTGCGATAAAGCACGGAATTTGTCTTGATCTGCAATAGTTTCAGGATCGGATAATAAGGCTTGAACTTCTTCAAAGCGTTCAACTAAAGCTTCAAGTTTTTGATAAACGGACGATTTCATTAAAATAATCTTTTCTTATAAGGAGTTATTAAAGGTGTAGTTAAAGGTGTAACTAAACTAGGAAAACTAAACTGGCGCTATTCTAGCACAGTCAATATTTTTACACAGTAGCTAGTTTATTGTCTAAGAGGATTAGTATATATCGACAGTTCAGCTATTCTGAACTGTCGATATTGAATATATCACGAAGATAAATTAACTTATCTAATTCGCCACCTTGGGCAGCAGATTGTAAAGCACTGGTAGGCGCATGCATAAATTTATTGGTTAATTTAGTTGCCAATTCACCAATAACTGCTTCTGAATTTTTACCATTTTTTAATTGGGTCAATGCCTTTTCAAGCAATTGATCTCGTTCGCTTAAACACTGCTTACGAAAGTTAATAACGGTATCCTGAGTATTTAAACCACGAAGCCATGACATAAAGCTGTCTGATTGACTATTAACAATACTTTCTGCTTCAACAGCGGCTTTACGACGATTTTCTAAGTTTTGCGCGATAATACTTTGTAAGTCATCAACGGTATATAAAAACACATCATCTAAGTCGCCAACTTGCTCTTCAATATCACGAGGTACGGCTAAATCAACCATAAATATAGGTTGATGACGGCGTTTAGTTAATGCTTGTTCTACCATGCCTTTACCAATAATAGGTAAGGTAGAGCCTGTTGAACTAATCACGATGTCCGCTTTAGCCATATGTTCAGGAATTTGCGCTAACGTGATAACTTCAGCACCAATTTTTTTTGCCATATTTTCAGCACGCTCTACCGTACGATTAGCAACCGTGATTTTACCGACATTATTTTCATATAAATGTTTAGCAACAAGTTCAATAGTTTCCCCTGCGCCAACAAGTAGTACTCTGGTTTTATCAAGACTAGCAAAAATATGCTTAGCTAAATTAACACTGGCAAAAGCAACAGATACCGCACTTGCGCCAATTTCTGTATCAGTACGCACTTGTTTAGCAACACCAAAAGTACGTTGAAACAATCTATCCATTATCAACGCCATAGAGCCAGCTGCTTTTGCTTGACTATAGGCTTGTTTCATTTGCCCTAAAATTTGCGGCTCACCTAATACTAAAGAATCAAGGCCACAAGCGACTCGCATCATATGATTAACGGCTTGTTGGTCTTGATGCCAATAAAGGCTGGGCAAAATAGTAGAGGCGGGAACATTGTGGTAACTTTCTAACCATTTTACTAACCGCTCTTGGGTTAGTTTAACATCGCCATCTTGAACAAGATAAAGTTCAGTTCTATTACAGGTAGATAAAATAGCAACTTCTCGACATTGCACTGCCGCTAACATTTCTTGCAGCGCAACAGAAAGCTTGTCGGGGTTAAAGGAGATTTTCTCTCTTACCGCGACAGGAGCAGTTTTGTGATTAATTCCAACAGCAACTATGGACAATGTAATAAACCTATTGATATTTTACTTATTAACAGAGCAAGTATAATGCAAGCTCAGCTTTTAAAATATGATCTGTGATAAAAATCACTTAAAGAGTAACCATTTTACAAAATATATTAAGTAATTTAAAGACATTAACAATTAGTATTAATAAGTTCAGAAGTTGAATTGCCTAAGTTGCTGTGTTCCAATACTTATCTATTCTAGTGGTACTACAAAAAATGACAAAAAAACACACTCCATTATTCAGCTTATTATTGGCTACAAGCATCATATTATCAGGCTGTGCCACCAAGCCTAACATGGCACCAGAGGATAATATTCAAGTAATTACATCAGAGCAAAGAACCAAACAACTACTAAAAAACAAAAAATGGCAATTAAAAGGAAAAATAGCTTTCATTCAACAGGTAAATGAAACAGATAAACGTGAAAGCGCTTCTATAACATGGAAAGTTAACGAAAAGAAACAAACACAAGATTTAAATTTGACAAGCTACTTAGGCATTAATGTTCTTCACTTGAAGTCAAATCAACAACAACATTTAATTAAAGTAGACGGTAAGGAATATCGAGGCGCTAATTTATCAAATTTAATATATTCTCTTACCGGCCTTATTCTACCAACAGAAGCATTAACTTTTTGGCTGAAAGGTTTGCCATATAGCATAGATGATGATCTCCACGTTGATGAAAAAACAAAGTTACCTAAGAGTATGTCAAGTTACTATCGTAATTCTATTTGGCAAATTAATTACAACAATTACCGAAGTTTTAATGGGCTTAAAATGGCAACCAAATTCACGATTAAAAAAGATGGTCTATTAATAAAAGTAGCCGTTAAAAACTGGTCTTTTATCGATTAATTTTTATTACCTGAATTTAAGTAGACAAAAATGATTAAAAACACAAACAAATTCTTAAAATTCCCCTCCCCTGCAAAACTTAACTTATTTTTACATGTAGTTGGACAACGAGAAGATGGTTATCACGAACTAGAAACATTATTTCAATTTCTAGATTATAGTGACACCATAGAAATATTGGTGACTAAAGGTTCAGATATAGAACTTTTAACTCCCATTGATGGTGTAAACAATGACGATAACTTGATCGTAAAAGCTGCACTTTTACTCCAAAAAAAAATGCTTCAAAAAAATACAGGACTATCAAAGTCACTAGGCGCAAAAATTCGCATTAAGAAAAAATTACCCATGGGAGGCGGTTTGGGCGGTGGTTCATCTAATGCTGCTACCATATTAGTAGCACTAAACTCGCTTTGGCAATGCAATTACTCTACTGTACAACTGGCTGAATTCGGTTTGATTTTAGGTGCAGACGTTCCTATTTTCATACATGGATTTGCTGCCTTTGCCCGAGGCATAGGTGAACAGCTAACCGCTGTAGAGCCTGAAGAATCTTGGTATTTAGTATCAAAACCTAAGATAAGCATTTCTACAGCAAGTGTTTTTACTTCACCTGACTTACCTAGAAAAACAACTAAATTAGCATGTGACGATTTTAGCAAAACTTATTGTGACAAAGATTTATTTAATGACGAAAAATATCACAACGATTGCCAAACGATGGTAATTAAACATTACGATGAGGTTGCCAACCTACTAGCTTGGTTGATAGAATACGCACCGTCTAGAATGACAGGAACCGGTGCGTGCGTGTTTTCACGTTTTCCTAGTGAAAAAAAGGCATGTGAGATACAAAACAGACTCCCTTCGGGAATAGAATCTTTTGTTGCACAAGGCCTAAATAAATCACCGCTGACTTCTGTTATAGAAAGTATAGACAAATAACGAATCAAATAATTTGTTAGAATAAATACGCTCTACTAGTGTTAATTTTAGCTACTACTATTAATGTCAAAAGTTTCTGAGGAACTGACTGTGCCTGACATGAAGATTTTTGCGGGTAATGCCACCCCTGAACTGGCCAAACAAATTGCAAATCGCTTATATATTACTTTAGGCGAAGCCAGTATTGGCAGTTTTAGCGATGGTGAAATAAGTTTTGAAATTAATGAAAATGTTCGCGGCAGCGATGTTTTTATTGTTCAATCAACCTGTGCACCAACTAACAATAACCTTATGGAACTCATTGTGATGATCGACGCATTTCGTCGCGCATCAGCTGGCAGAATTACGGCGGTTATTCCATATTTTGGTTATGCTCGCCAAGACAGACGTGTACGTAGTGCTCGTGTACCAATCACAGCAAAGGTAGTTGCTGATTTCTTATCAAGTGTTGGTGTTGACCGTGTATTAACGGTTGATTTACACGCAGAACAAATCCAAGGCTTCTTCGACGTTCCTGTTGATAACGCATTTGGTACGCCTATTTTACTAGAAGACATGAAAAACCGTGAGTTAAATAATCCGGTTGTCGTTTCTCCTGATATTGGTGGTGTTGTTCGTGCTCGTGCAGTAGCAAAATTATTAGATGATGCTGACCTTGCTATTATCGATAAACGTCGTCCAAAAGCTAACGTTGCTCAAGTAATGCATATTATTGGTGATGTTAAAGACCGTGATTGCATTATTGTTGATGATATGATTGACACCGGCGGTACATTAGCAAAAGCAGCGGAAGCATTAAAAGAACATGGTGCAAAACGTGTTATTGCTTATGCAACCCATCCAGTTTTATCGGGTAATGCTGCTGAAAACCTAAAAAATTCAGTTATTGATGAAGTTGTTGTTACCGATTCAATTCCATTATCAAAAGAAATTCAAAAGCTTAAAATGGTTCGCCAATTAACATTGAGCGGCATGTTAAGTGAAGCAATTCGTCGTGTATGTAACGAAGAATCTATTTCAGCGATGTTCGATCACTAACCTCTAGTAATCAAGAACATCGATTGAAAAGCAGATATTATTTTTAATATCTGCTTTTTTTGTCCCTTTGATGGCTAAATAAATAATCAATAGCTTTACCTTGTCGCTAGTGTTATTATGCCGCGCCTTTTTTATCTAACAAATTTTCATATTGATGATTTGGATAGCTTAAAAAGCAAACACCCTTGTTTTTGGTCGCAAAAAACAAGATTTAATTTTTTATACAATATAAGAGTATATATCATGACTGATTTATTTACTTTGGATGCAGAAGTTCGTACAGATTTAGGGAAAGGTGCGAGCCGCCGCCTACGTCACGCGAATAAAGTTCCAGCTATCCTTTACGGTGAAGGCAAAGAATCTGTTTCTTTAACTTTAGAGCACAAAAATGTTTTCCGTGCTCAACAAGAAGAAGCATTCTATTCACACGTATTAACGTTAAATGTTGACGGAAAGCCAGTTGAGTGTCTTATCAAAGACATGCAACGTCATCCGTTCAAAAACATTGTGATGCATATGGATTTCATTCGTATCGATGCAAAACATGCTATCCACACCAACGCTCCAATTCACTTCCTTAACGAAGAGAACGTTATTAAGCTTGGCGCTACTGTAGCTCATCATATGACAGAGATTGCTATTTCTTGTTTACCAAAAGACTTACCTGAGTACATCGAACTTGATGTTGCTGATTTAGAAGTTGGTCAAACACTACATTTATCAGACGTTAAATTGCCTAAAGGCGTAACATCTGATGAATTAGAGAAAGGCGAAGCTCACGATCAAGCCGTTGTTACCGCCAACGCTGCTAAAGTTCAAAGCGATGAAGATGAAGATACATCAGCACCTGTAGCACCTGCAGATCCTGAAAGTGATTCAGCTGAATAACCAACTTTATTCAGTTAGCTATTTAACTTAAAGATGAATAGTTAATATGACTATTAAGTTGATTGCGGGGCTCGGAAATCCTGGCCCCGAATATACTAAAACACGTCACAATGCTGGTGTTTGGTTTGTTGAAGAACTAGCACAGCGCAATAATATATCTCTACGCCCCGAAAAAAAATACTCAGGCCTTTATGGTAAAGGACTAATTGGCGGTGAACTCGTACACTTATTAATCCCGACCACCTTCATGAATAGAAGTGGCCAATCTGTTGCGCCTCTAGCAAACTTTTTCCGTATCTCAGTTGATAACATTCTCATTGCACATGATGAATTAGACATGCCGCCTGGTAGCATAAAAATCAAACAAGGTGGTGGCCATGGTGGACACAACGGCTTAAAAGATATTATTGCCCGAATGGCAAATAATAGAGAATTCCATCGTTTGCGTATTGGTATAGGTCATCCAGGCCACCGAGATCAAGTTACCGGTCATGTATTAGGAAAAGCACCGCAAAGTGAACAAAACCTTATTGATAACGCCATTGATGAAGCAAGCCGTTGCTTTGAAATTTGGCAAACCGATAGCTTAAAAAAAGCTCAACAACGCTTACATGCATATAAAGGTATGTAGCTCAGAATTAATTTTGACAATCATTTATTTAACTATATTGATTGTCGTAACAATCAAGTTTCACATCAACAAAGACAGGTAAAAATTATGGGATTTAAATGTGGCATCGTTGGTTTACCCAACGTAGGAAAATCAACTTTATTTAACGCACTCACTAAAGCAGGCATTGATGCTGCTAACTTCCCTTTTTGTACTATTGAACCTAATACCGGTGTGGTACCTGTGCCAGATCCTCGTCTTGATCAACTTACCGCTATTGTAAAACCCGAGCGCGTACTCGCTACAACCATGGAATTCGTCGATATTGCCGGTTTAGTTGCCGGTGCATCAAAAGGCGAAGGTTTAGGGAATAAGTTTCTTGCAAATATTCGAGAAACTGACGCCATTGGTCATGTTGTACGTTGTTTTGATAATGACAATATTATTCATGTTGCTAATAAGGTAAGCCCTGTTGATGACATCGATGTGATCAATACTGAATTAGCCTTATCTGATATGGATACAGCAGAACGTGCTATTTTTCGTTTAGCCAAAAAAGCTAAAGGTGGCGATAAAGATGCTAAATTTGAAATGCCTGTATTAGAAAAAATATTAAGGCATGTCGAAGATGGCCACATGGTTCGTTCTTTAGAATTATCTAAAGAAGAAAAAGCAGCTGTCGATTACTTAAACTTTTTAACCATCAAACCGACAATGTATATCGCTAATGTCAATGATGATGGCTTTGAAAACAACCCCTACCTTGATGAAGTGCAAAAAATAGCTGATGCAGAAGGTGCTATCGTTGTTGCTGTTTGTGCTGAAATTGAAAGCGAGTTATCTGAAATGGATGACGAAGACCGTGTTGAATTTATGGCTGATCTAGGTCTAGAAGAACCCGGTTTAAATCGTGTTATCAATGCAGGTTATTCATTGCTTCACTTACAAACCTACTTCACTGCAGGTGTTAAAGAAGTTCGTGCATGGACAGTTAAACAGAATGCGACAGCACCTCAAGCTGCTGGAGTAATTCATACTGACTTTGAAAAAGGCTTTATTCGCGCTGAAGTAATTGCTTTCGATCATTTTATTGAATTTAACGGTGAGTCAGGTGCTAAAGAAGCTGGAAAGTGGCGTTTAGAAGGCAAAGACTATTCTGTTAAAGACGGCGACGTTATCCACTTCCGTTTTAATGTTTAAAATAAATAGTTAAGGTCTATCAAAATAAATTTTAATTAGTCTACACTTTACTAAGTAAAGAGAAAACTAATTAAAATCCAACAATAAATTTAAGGTTTTTTATGAAAAAAGTTCTTTTAATTGCTAGTTTATTAGCTAGTAGCGCAGTTATTGCGCCAATAGCACAGGCAGATAACTTATCATTACGTATATGTGAATATGTACAAGCAAATGACAAAAACCGCTTAAGATCATTCTTAAAACAAAATAAGCTTAAAATTCGTAATATCTATGATGGCTTAACCTGTAATAGCGATAATTTATTAATCTTTGCCGCAAAATCTAACTCTTTAGAGGTTGGTGAGTTTATTATTGGTAAGTTACCAGCTAAAAAAGTAAAAAGTGAAATAGACAATATTGCCAAGCATTCTGCACATTTGGCAGAAGAAGCAAGAGATCGGTAACTATAAATTTCACTACATTAACATCTCAAGAGATACTCATTTAAATGCATGCTTGCGCTTTATCACTTTATAGCACCTGCATGCATTTTTTTGTGTAGTTAACGGGCAAATTGCACATGCATTAGCCAAACAAACAAAAAGTAGTGTTTTTTGAAAAAAAACGGTTGACGTGAGCCGAGCAGATTTGCATAATACGCGCCACTTGCTGAGAGGCAAGATGTAAAGGCTACATAGCTCAGTTGGTTAGAGCACATCACTCATAATGATGGGGTCCCAGGTTCGAGTCCCGGTGTAGCCACCATTTTACTTCGGTAAAAAAGAGTTTAGCCTCTTTAAAAGCATTGAATGTAATGCGGGTTTGGCGCAATTAGTACGCGCTACTTACTTTATAGAGTAGGTTCCAGTATTACAAGATATGAGAGTTCAAGTCTCTTTTAAAAAACTTGGATGTAATGCGGGTTTGGCGGAATTGGTAGACGCGCTGGATTTAGGTTCCAGTATCGCAAGATGTGAGAGTTCAAGTCTCTTGACCCGTACCATTTCAAAGCAACAATAGTTGCAACTGTAAAAAGTAAGTACATTGCAGGGATATAGCCAAGCGGTAAGGCAGCGGGTTTTGATCCCGTCATTCAGAGGTTCAAATCCTCTTATCCCTGCCACTTTTTATTAGAAGAATAAAGGTTGTAAAATCAAAACGGTTTTGCTCCGCAGTGATGTCAGAGGCTAAACCCCTCATATCTCTGCCATATTTATTAGAATATTAAAGGATGTAAAATCAAAACGATTTTGCTCCACAGTGATGTCAGAGGTTCAAATCCACTTATCTCTGTCATTTTCATTAATAATTCTCTATTAATAAAAAGTTTGTAATGTAATTACCTCCCTGTAGGGATATAGCCAAGCGGTAAGGCAGCGGGTTTTGATCCCGTCATTCAGAGGTTCAAATCCTCTTATCCCTGCCATATATTTCAAAGTAAAGGGCTTGACCATCAAAACGGTTTTGCTCCGCAGTGATATCAGAGGTTCAAAACTTCTTATTACTGCTCTTTTACTTAAAAATCAAAATGCGGGTTTGGCGGAATTGGTAGACGCGCTGGATTTAGGTTCCAGTATCGCAAGATGTGAGAGTTCAAGTCTCTTGACCCGTACCATTTAAAAGTTCAATAAGAATTATCGAAGACCAGAATAACTTTTTAAATAAGGTGTTCTGGCTTTTTTATGTCCCCCTCCCTAAGTTCAAAATCCAAAGAATATTATTGATAACCCGCTACGTCCAAAAGCCACAGCAACTTCCACTATAATTTTGACTAGATATCAAGCCTTGCTTTTTCAATGAACCTTGATTTTTCATGAATTTAGATAATACTTATGTTCATTAATTGGGTTACATATCATTAAAAGAATGTAACGCTTAAGTTATTAACTTTCTATTACTCTCATTGGTGTAGAAATCAACCATTGAAATAAGAATGGTAACGTCACTAATTATCAAACAATAGTGGCTAGGTAATTCCGTATGATGGAATTTAAGTTATAGTTAAAGTGTTGACAGTTCAGCCATTTCATCTCACTGTTAAAGTACGGTATTGCACCATATAACTATATTATTCATTTATGTATTGGTGTTGAGTGTGTTGTAAAGTAGCAGATATGGAATTCAAAATATTTATGAACGAAAAATAATATAATGTGAGTAAGTTTATATGATGTTAAAACAAAAAATTTATACCAGCTTGGTACTAGCGATAGTTTTACCCCTAACTATTTCCACAATACTGTTTTCTGAAAGTATAAAATCAAACGCAGATGAGAAGTTGGCTAACTCTGAGCTCCCCACAGCATTAAGAGAAGTAAGGAATGCAATAGAATTGGAACTATCAGTTCCTATTAATACTTCAAGATCGATAGCAAAAAATACTTTTGTCGAAAACTGGCTAAGAGAAGGTGAACAAGAAGCACAACTTGACGGCTTCATCGAATACTTAGCACGTATAAAAAATGATAATAACGCGATTACATCATTTATTGTCTCTAATGAAACAAGTAATTACTACACGAATAGTGGCATAGTTCGTCAGGTAGATAAAAATGAAGATCAATGGTTTTACAACTTTATCAATGGCAACAAAGCATATGAACTTAGTTTAGATATTGATAAAACCCTTGGTAAGGCGGCTGTTTTTATCAATTATGCAATTGAAGTTGATGGTGTTCGTACTGCGATAGGTGGTGTAGGTCGTTCACTTGAATCTATGACGGATCTGATAAAGAGTTACAAACTTGGTGAAGCAGGGTTCGTTTATTTGGTTGATGACAAAGGAGAAATTAAATTACATCCAAATAAGAGCCTTATCGGAAAAAAAGTTAACTTGTCTGCCATAAAAAATGGCAAACTTGAATCAGTTAAAAAAAATGACGTGAATGTAATTATCTCTAGTACCCCAATTACATCTCTAGACTGGCACTTAGTTGCAGAAATTCCAGAAGAACAACTTTACCGGGCAATTAACAACGCAATTAACCTTAATATTGTTTTTGGTGTAGTAATAGCAATAATTGGCTTTATGTTAGTCAGGCTACTTGCTCGTCAAATTTTTAGACCCATTGAAGCGATAACAAGTGCCGTTTCTGCATTAACAGAAAAAGACGGTGATTTAACCGCTCGCTTACCAGAAAATAAAGATAACGAAATAGGTTTGCTCGCACAAAAGTTTAATTTATTTATAGCGCACTTACATGACATGTTCGTACAAGTTTCTACATCGGCAATTCGTGTCAAAGAAATATCAGAGCATGTAAATGAAAAAATTAATAATGCGGCTAACTTAGCCGGACAGCAATCAGCAAGCACTCAAACTGTTGCTGCTGCGGTTAATGAAATGGAAATGACAGTTAAAGATATATCCAACAGTGCTAACAATGCTTCTGAAAGTGCTGAAATATCACAATCGACTTCAGTATCCTGTAGTGAATTTGTTAGTCAAACAATTGAACAAATGCAAGCATTAGAATCATCAATGGGAATGAGTGTAACCTCAGTTACCGAGCTTTCTAGTGAAATACAATCAATTACACAAGTACTTGAAGTCATCAAAGGCATTTCCGAACAAACTAATTTGTTGGCTTTAAATGCGGCAATAGAGGCCGCAAGAGCTGGTGAGCAAGGACGTGGATTTGCTGTCGTCGCTGATGAAGTTCGAACCTTAGCGCAGCGCACTGCTGAGTCAACGGAGCAAATAAATGCCATGATAGCTTCATTAAATAGTAAGGCAGGAGAAACCGTGTCAGCCATAGAGCTTGGCAATAAAACCACCTCGCAAACATCAGAAAGGCTTAACGAAACAGGTGATACTCTCTCTACTATTACTCAAGAGGTTAAAAATTTAGCAGAAATGAATGTATTAGTTGCTACTGCAACAAGAGAACAAACCCAAGCGACATCAGAAATCAGTCAAAATATAGTCATGATTTCAGATACTGCCGAGCAAACTAAAGAAAACATGAGTGAGTCTGCTCAGTTATGTGGCGAACTTGATAATGAATCAAAATCGTTACAAGCTTTAATGGCTAAATTTACCTTGTAAAAATTAGTCATGCTAAAACCCATTATCTTTGACTATGGGTTTCTTTTGAATAAAAAAAGAGTCTGAAATAGACTCTTTTATTAAAGTTAAAACTAATTATTGTCTGAAGCGAACAACGTTATATCTTATCTATTAGTTCGACTGCATTATTTTCCAAATCATATTCAAATATACACTGCCCATAAAAGCGCTTTTAGTCATTAATATTCTTCTGTACCAATATCTGAACACTTTGACCGTCTAACCCCACAGATAATAAACTTGTCTCTACTAGTGCGTACAAATATGAAGTGATAGAGTTCGCTCAAATTTAAAAACTCTTTCACAGAATAAATGAGGAAATAGACGCATGGCTTTTTTTGATTTGGCTGATTTTGATGACCATGAACAAGTAGTTTTTTGCAGTGATGATGCATCTGGTCTTAAAGCAATAATTGCTGTTCATAATACTAAACTTGGGCCTGCTGTTGGTGGTTGTAGAATGTGGGACTATGCTAGCGATGAAGAAGCACTAGTTGATGCCTTACGTTTATCTAAAGGTATGACCTACAAAAACGCTATGGCAGGATTAAAGATGGGTGGTGGCAAATCTGTTATTATTGGTGATGCTAAATCTATTAAATCAGAAGCACTTTTCATAGCCTTTGGTGAAGCGTTGAATAAATTAAACGGTCGTTATTTAAGCGCAGAAGATGTCAATATAACCACAACAGATATCGCCATTGCTAACACAGTAACACCTTTTGTAACAGGTACTGAGGGCAAAAGTGGCAACCCGGCTCCTTTCACCGCTTTAGGGACGTTTTTAGGCATTAAAGCCAGTGTAAAGCACAAACTTAACCGCGATGATTTAAAGGGGTTAAAAGTTGCTGTGCAAGGCTTAGGAAGTGTTGGTTATGGTTTGTGTGAACATTTGCATAAAGCGGGAGCAAAGCTCTTTGTTACAGACATAAACCAAGCGGCACTCAATAAAGCTGCCATTGAGCTTGATGCTACGATTGTTAGCTTAGATGAAATTTATGATCAAGACGTCGATATTTATGCACCCTGTGCACTTGGCGCAAGTATTAATGATGATACAATCAAACGCTTAAAAGCCAAAATAATAGCAGGTTGTGCGAACAATCAACTTGCTGAGCCTCGCCATGATCAAGCATTAGTGGATAATGGAATTTTATATGCCCCTGACTATGTGATAAATGCAGGTGGCATAATTAATATTTCTTTCGAGGAAAATTATAACGTTGAAAGTTCTACCAAAAAAGTAGAAGAAATTTACTTCACTTTACTTGATGTTTTCACTAAAGCTGATGAGCAAAACAAACCCACGGGTATAATTGCCGATGAAATGGCACGTGAAATAATTAAAAATGGCGGAAAATAACCAGTACGATTAACAAAACTTAGCCATTATTTCCTCAAGATTAATACTTGAGGAAATAATCTAAAAGCTAAAGATTACTTAATATTCCAAAGCTTTTCTTGCTGATACGCATCATACAAGCCTTCAGCTTTTTCAATCAACAATTTTGCAAAGTCTTCTTGCTCTTTATCGCCTGCTTTTAGTATGTTTTCTGCCTGTATTTGCCATTTTAATGAAAAGTGACGCACTGCTTCACGAGCATTTGGACCAATATTAAAGGCATTATGATCACTTGGTAAATCGCCACAAATAGTCCAATAATAATTACCATCAAGTGCTTTAAGTTTCCATACCGAAATGAAAGGTATTAAATAACGACTTTCTTCAACTACAACACTCTCAGTAACCAAACCTTGAGTCGCAAGATATTTAGTTGCTACTTGATATTGCTCTCTAATCCATTGCTGCTGTTGATCAGCCGTCATTTGTTGCTTTTTTGTCATTTCAATCTCTTTATTAATTATGGCAGTGGTGCATCACATTACATTATAAAAAATACTTAATCGATCAGTTGATATTGTTCACGTAATATACCAACAATTTCTGCTTTTGGATTATCACTCAACACTATATTTTTTCCAGTAATTTTCTCTGCTATATCGGTATACGTTTTAGAAACACCCATCAATACAGATAAAGGTAATTCGTTATCTCGCGCTAATGCCTCTCGCTCTACCATACGATCTTTATTCAATAAAATGTCGGCATCAGGAAAGTGTTTAAGTAATAACTGACGGAATCCTTCCTTTGAATTTTCAACAACTTTACCTGATCGATATTGTTCACCATCCCAAATACGAGAAGAATCTGGCGTACCAACTTCATCCATATAAATTAGCTTGTCATTTCCAGCGTTATCTTTTACATAACCAAATTCGAACTTTGTATCGACAAATATTTGATCAAGATTGCTTAAAGCGTTCGAAATAACATCAAAACCTTCAGTTAACAGCTTTTCATACAAGGTAATATCATCTAAAGATTTAAAATTAAATGCTGCAAAGTTATCTTCAATATTCTTACGGGTAATATTGACATCATCTACCGCAGGGACTCCAGGAATACCTTCTAAAATACCTTTAGTTGAAGGAGTTTGTAAAAGCGCTGCTAACTTAGAGTCTTTAGTTAAGTCTTCGCTCAACTCAATGCCACAAAATTCACGTTCGCCTTTAACATAACTACGCCACATTGATCCGGTAATATATTGGCGACAAATTGCTTCAATCATTACAGGTTTAGCTTTTTGCACGATCCATACAAATGGATGTGGAATATCAAGTATATGGCTATCAGCAAGACCTTGCTCTTTAAATAACTTAAACCAATGATTTGAAATAGCATTTAGTGCTGCCCCTTTACCCGGCACACCTTTCATACCACCCTCACCTTGCCATATACAATCAAAAGCAGAGATACGATCACTAATAACCATAATGGCTAATGGTGTATCACTAGGGACGTCATAGCCCTTTTCTTCAATAAGGCGTGCACTATCAGCCTCAGTCAACCAATAAACACTACGGACCTTGCCACTATGGACAGGCGCGTCAGTACGAATTGGAAGATCGTTATTAACGGCTAAGACTTTGTCTGCTAAGTTCATGAGTTACCCTTATATTTGGTGCAATATAATAAATTAGTTTTTATTTTTAATTTCGTTTAAAAATGAAAATAAAAAACAATTCCTTATTTGGTTGTTATAAATATTTTGCAGGTAATTGAAATGAGAGCAAGGAAAACACACGGAGCTTATGGTTATAAGTGAGTATGTTTGACGACGCTATCATGAAATTAGCAATAAAATATTATTAACAAAAAAGAAAAAGGACGCACTGGGCGTCCTTTTCTAGTAAAGCTTTTTCAATTCTTATGCAGCTAAAGCAGTTTGTGCTTTTTCTACTAAGAATGTGAATGCTGCTTTGTCGTATACTGCAATGTCAGCTAGGATCTTACGATCGATTTCAATAGCAGCCTTTTTAAGACCATTAATGAATTTACTGTAAGATAAACCATTTTGACGAGCTGCTGCGTTAATACGAGCAATCCAAAGTTGACGGAATTGACGTTTACGTTGACGACGGTCACGGTAAGCGTATTGGCCAGCTTTAGTTACAGCTTGGTAAGCAACGCGATAAACGCGACTACGAGCACCGTAGTAACCTTTAGCTTGCTTAAGAACTTTTTTATGACGTGCACGAGCTTGTACACCACGTTTTACTCTTGCCATTTTCTATTTCTCCTATTAACCGTGACGTAAAAGTTTTTTAACTGACTTAATGTCAGCAGCAGCGATCATACATTTAGCACGTAAATGACGCTTAACTTTAGTACGGCGTTTAGTCAAAATATGACGTAAGCCAGCTTG